>ERZ1090860.878-NODE-881-length-16908-cov-22.506319_pt1 | contig 16908 bp, 26 predicted proteins | sample MGYA00478483_ERZ1090860 | MGnify/ENA primary metagenome ERZ1090860 (study PRJEB33644, sample SAMEA5815741) | chicken gut metagenome | biome: Chicken; feature: Gastrointestinal Tract; material: Caecum | place: Ireland | collected 2019-01-01 | study: A study of the...
CTACACCTATTAAGTCGTCGGCAGCGTCAGATGTGTATAAGAGACAGGAATAATGTAAAGTAAAGTTACATTACAAAACATATAAAAATATACTAAAAAATAAGGGTACATTATAGTGTTTTAGTTATTATTGAATTGTCACAATGCATGACTGCAACAATACAGTCATACCAACGCTTGCATGGTTTTATATTTACATTCTACTACAGTAGAATTACCATTATTATTATGTGTATTAGATATATGTACCCCACCCCTATAAATAAAGTTATTATATAGGGCATGTTACCTCTTCAAAAATCCCCAGTTCACAAAAAGATTTTTAAAATGTAAAGCAAAAATACTTGACAAATTTAAAATAATGTGTTTTAATTATAAGTAGTTCGAACAGCTCCTTTCTTTTGTAGGAGAAAATTAAATAGAGATATGACTCAAAAAGAGGTCGTTTGATAAGTAGATTAGAAATAGTCTATTTACCTGATGACCTCTTTCGTTTTCTCCAAAGAACTAGCGGTACATATAATGAGCCAAGCGGCGAAATTATATATAGAGTGATAAAAACTAAAAAAATAGGGGTTAAAACTTAGAGAGAGTAAGGATATATCGATTTTTGATAGGTTCACGACATGAACCTAAGATGAGGAAAGCGTTAGTATGATTGAGTTAGCGGGATTTTTTTATAGTATTTTTAAGAAAAATAGATTTAGAGGATATTATTATAAAGTAATAAATGAAAACGAGGAAATAGTTTGGTTTAGAAATTTTAAAGGCTACTTATTAAATATAGGAAGTCCAAGCCTATGTATGATAATGCCTGATAATTTAACAGAATTATATATTGAAATGGAAAGAGATAAGCATTGTTAGGAGGAATATCTATGGGGTATGGAATTACAGATATAGATTATAACAATTAGGAGGACATCAAAGGTCAAGAATAGTATTAGACACAGAAACAGGAGCAATAGTAGGAGAACTTGATAAGGGAGATAGAGTAGTAAAATACAACTCAATTGAAGCTTATAGAAGAATGCAAGAAAGCAAATATATTAAGGATAGGCAAGACAAATGTCAAGATTGGATAATAGATTACTTCTATAAAGGGAATATAGCAGAAATAAGAGCTGTTATGAAAGAATTAGATACATATGAAAAGGCTTTTTTGTACTCAATAGCACCATTTGTAAGTTATGAAGACTGTTGCTTGAAATATGACAACGGAAAAGAACTGAATTTCAATACTTTATCAGAGATATCAGGAATTAGTAAAGGAAAACTATCAGAAACAATTAAGAAATTAATAGATAAAGATATACTTTATAAAGGAAAAAACAGCAAAAATACACAATATTTTGTGAATCCGTGGCTATTTTGTAAAGGAAATAGAATAAATAAGGTTTTAAAGACAATGTTTAAGAATTATAAGATAAGAACATTAGGAGTAAGGTGGAAAGAGCTATGATAAAAATGTACTTTAAGGACTTTAAGCAACAAAGAGAGAAATACGGATTAAAGTTAATAGATAAATGTAATAAATGCAATAAAAAGTTTGAACTAAATTCAGGAGTATTTTTCACAAAAGAAAGAAAACCAATTTGTAAAGAATGTTATAAAAAATGTAGTAAACAAGAGTGAAATAATTATATGGCTACAATGTTATGATTATTTTTTAAAAGTGGTGATCCTATCTTGTTTGGTAAATAGAAGAATATTTAATTAGAGTAGTAATTGTGAAAGGCATTTTACGAAGAAAATCTGGTTAAGTATCTATTGACTTAGTCGATATGCACAACAATACTAGCCATATTGTTGTCGGCAAGGATTACCAAGAACATATAAGTTTAGAGATGATAAATGAACTTATAGTAAAAATACCAATTATTATAAAAGGAGATGAAATTTAATGAAAATAATGATTAGTCAACCTATGAGAGGTAAAACAGAAAAAGAAATAAAAGATGAAAGAGAAGCATTAGTTAAGAAACTTCAAGAAGAAGGACATGAAGTATTAGAAACAGTATTTGAAGATTTTGATTGTTATGCAAGTCCAATAGCATATTTAGCAAGGTCAATAGAATTTTTAGACAAAGCAGATGCAGTAGTTTTTATGAAAGGCTGGGAGAAAGCTAGGGGCTGTAGAATTGAGCATCAAATAGCATTGGATTATGGAAAATTTATCAAGGAGGAACAATAATGTTTATTTTATTAACATTGTTATTGCTAGTATTAGCATTTGGTTTTTCAGGGCTAGTAATGTGGGGAATAGGCTCATTTATTATATGGGCATTTGGAATAAGTTTTGTATGGACTTATTGGCATGGACTAGCAGTAGCATTTATTATTTGGATATTAAGTTCAATATTTAAGAAAGATTAGGAGGAATAGAAATGGAAGAAAAAAATGTAAAAATCTGTGACTTATCACAAGAAAACACAAAAAAATTAGCTGAATTAATCATGATGACAAATGACATTGAAACACTTTTAAGTGGAAATATAGTAGAAAAAGTAGTAGAAGGAGAGCCAAAACCAATATCTTGTTTAAGAGAAGATGTTATAAGCCAAAATAATCAAATTAAAACATTAGCAGAAAAACTTTTAAGAATAAGAAATGCTTTAAATTAGTTTTCAACAATTACTAACTATGTTATATATAGTTAAAGGATTGTGAAATAAATTACCTATCTACCAAGTGTAGAAAAGGTTTCTGGAAATGTAATACTAGATAGCTCGTCAGCTGTCTACCTAGGAAGTATTGCAATTCCTGTATATGCTTTCTTAGTTTAACAGGTAAAACAGTAGTCTTGTAAACTACAATAGTAAGTTCGAGTCTTACAGAAAGCTCCAATAAATATCGCGAGTTAGTGTAATAGTAACATATTGGTCTCCTTAGCCAAAGACGTAGGGGCAGTACCTACACTCGCAACCAGTAGAATATATTGAATAATATAATTATCTATTCAATACAGAGGGAGTAATATATTACACCCTCGTCATATCTAGGTCAAGTTTTGATGGTAAAATGCGGGTCTTGGACACCTGAGAGTGAAGGTTCGACTCCTTCGACCTAGACCAGCGCAGTAATGCACAAGTATCAATTTTTCTATTTGAGACAGAGGAGATATTTCTCCTCCTATATATTGGAGAATGGTGTAATTGGTAACACAAGAGGCTTTGAACCTCTAATTCTTAGTTCGAAACTGAGTTCTCCAGCCAAATATAAAACAAATGGAGATGAAATTATGAAGAAATTTGAAAGAAAACAAACTATAAAAGAGTGGGAATTAGAAAAAGGAATAGAAATAAAGAACCCAAAAGGCTTTTGGGGTGGTAAAAATAAAATATACAATAGACTATACACAGAAAAATTATTTAAAAAATGTGCTAGATTAAGTGAAATAAGATGTAAAACAGACAAAGGACTAGCATTTTTAAATAGTTAGGAGATAAATGATGCAAATAGGACAATATATAAAACTAATACTACAAAAAAAGAACATGACACAACAAGATTTAGTAAATAAATTGAATGAACTTCATTTTTCAGCAAAAGGTGGAACTATAACAAAACATAATATATCAAATATATTAAATGGAGTGGTACCACTACATTACACGATGGCAAGAAGAATAGAAATAGCATTAGAATTGCCGAAGTATAGTTTAGTAGAATTAGTAGGTTTTCCAACAACAGAGTTTGGAAAGAGAGAATTGGAGGAAATAGGAAAATGATAGATAAAGAAGATTTAAAAAGCTTTGTTAGAAGTTTAGAAAATGGAGTTGGTTATATTGATAATACTGATGCCTTTGAGTATAAACCAGAAGAACGGTATTAATGGAGAAAAAGTTGGTAAATACATAGACAATGAATATGACTTTATTAAGAAGGTGTGTAAAGAACTATTGAAAAGAATGGAGGACGAGCGATAATGGAAGAAAGATTAAAAGAATTAAAAGAAAAAATAACTTCTTTTGTAAATGATTATGATATACAAGAATTTACAATATGGATAGAAGAAAATAGAACTGATACACTAGATAAAGATGTGTTATTAGAAATTAGAGTGTAGGAGGAGTTATGGAAGACAGTGTAGATAAAATTAGTTTACAAAAAGAAAATATAAGATTATTAGAACAAAATGAAAACTTAATAAGAGAAAACGAATGGCTACGAATGCTAATAGAAAGATTTATACCTGTACCAATAAATGGAGAAGATAATTATTTAACTGACAAATACATTGAAATAGATAATAGATTAAAAAAAATAGAAAATCAAGGTAACAAAGAAAATAAGAGTGTGATATAAAGGCAAGAATATGAAAAAACAATACAAGAAATAATACATTTGCTAAAAACTAAAAAGAAGATAGACGAATACACCTACTATACAATGTGTGATAGCTTATATCAGTTACTATTACAATATTTTGATAGTGGTGTAGGACAACCTAATAGACAAGAAATAGAACTAAATGCTTGTAGATATGCAATTATATTCCTAGTACCAGCAACAGAAAATAGAATCGTTAAGTGTGATATAGAGTATCAACCACAATACTATAAACTATACGAAAAATCAATGGCATTTGCAGGTAGAAGGTCATTAGAACATTTCTTTGATTATATGGAAATGAATAATGCTAAAAGAGTATTAGATGGTAGACGAGGAATATTAAAACCATTCCTATTTTATTTAAACAAAATTACATTTTCAGACAGATTAAAATACATAATAGCGTCTTATCCACCAAGTGCTGGGAAATCTGTTACATTGACATATTGGACTGCGTGGTTATATGGAATAAGCAGAGATTATTCAGTAATAAGAATGTCATATTCAGATGACCTAGTAGCAGGTTTTAGTAGAAATGTAAGAGAAATTATAACAGATAAAAGATATAGAGAGGTATTTCCAGAATATCAGCAATATGGAGACAATCCATTTGCAACGAAAGAGGTATACAACTGGAAGTTAAAAGACAGTAGTGTACCAGCTAGTCATATTGCAGTATCAAGAGATGGGCAAGTAACAGGTAAAAGAGCAAATAAAGCAATGATATTTGATGATATGACAAAAGGAGCAGAGGAAGCAACAGATAGTTCAATACACCAGTCATTGTATAATAAGTGGACTGGAAACTGGATAAATAGACGTGATGGAGATAGCACAAAGTTTGTATTTGCAGGAACAATGTGGTCTCCAGAAGATATTTTAAACAGAATAATAGCAGATAGAGAAGCGATATCTGAATTAATTCCAAGTAATAAATTCAAATATGTATGGGAAAGCAAAGATGGAACTACAATAGTTATTAGAGTACCTTTATTAGATGAAAATGACGAAACTACTTGTAAAGCAGTAATGACAACAGAGGAAGCAAGGCAATTAAGAGATGTAACAGATGATTTTCAATGGGCTTGTGTATATCAACAAGATCCAATACCAGCAGAGGGATTAAACTTTGCAGATGAATTATTAAATCACTATGACCAACTACCTTTAAACGAAGATGGAACACCAGCATATGGCAATTATTCATTAGCAGTATTAGATACCACTAGACGTGGTAAAGATAACGTATCAATGCCAATATTTAAGACTGATGGTACATTTTATTATATGATAGATGTTATTTTCAAGAAAAAAGCAATGACAGAGCTTTATGAAGAGATTATTGCTAAAATTGAAGAACATCATATTACTTGGCTAGTAATAGAAAATAATACAGATACATCATTAAAAGCATTGTTAGATAAAATACTAAATGAAAAAGGAATATATTATTGTACTATTACAGAAAAATACAACACAAAAAAGAAAGAATTAAGAATAAAAGATAATCAAGGAACAATGAGAAAACTATTATATTTTAAGCCTAAAACAAAATACAAACCAAATAGTGATTATGGTAGATTTATGAAAAACTTAACAACATATAGTTTTGATTATCCAAATAGAAATGATGACGCACCAGATAGTGGAGCATTATTTGTAACAGAGATCATCTTAGAAAGAGGAAAACCAAGTAAGCCAAAACCAATAAATAGGAGGTTGTTAGGAATATGACATTTACAGTAATAAAAACCAGTAGTGAAAAATACAGAAATGAGATAGAAATAAATACATTGGAAGAACTAATAAAATGGATTAATGAGCAAGAACATGAATGCATAATATCAGATGGATGGATAGAAATATATGATGATTATAGGGAGTAAGTAGTATGAAAAACAACAAAGTAAAAATAGGTTATAAAGAATATGAAATAATAAAAAAATCAGAAGTAATTGATTTACCAAATGAGTGTTATGGAAAAATTGACTATGACAAAGAAACTATTGAAATATCAGATAAATATAGTCAAAAGCAACAAAATGCAACATTTCTACACGAATTAATTCATGGCATATTTGAAAAATTAGACTTAGAAGATTTAAGGAGAAATGAACAAATAGTCAATCAAGTTTCTAGTACTTTATATGAGGTAATATTAGATAATCCTCATATATTTACAATGGAAGATATATAGGGGTGTTGCTAAGGAAGAATATTTGTTGGAAGTGTAGGCATTGGGAAGAATGTTTCAAATATAGATATGGGAACAAAAAACAAGATTACATGAGAGACTTTAAGAGACGTAAAGACAGCTGGGGACAAAGTGTAATTTATGTTAGCAAATGTGATAAATATGAATATGAAAACCAAGATTTACATAACACAAAAAGACGGTAGAAGATATGATATAATGTATTTAGTAGAAAATTATTACAATAATAATTTGGGAGATAGATACAATTAAATATTAGGTGGAGGGATTAAGTATCTATACTAATTCATCTCCATTAACCTTAAAGAATGGGTTGTGTAATGATACAGTATATCTGTATTTAATTCACAACCTGTTTTTGTTTTTGGAGGAGATAGAAAGGGAAGTAAAGAGCGAAAACATTGTAGAAAATGTAGAAGATGAAATAATGTCAGAGCCAATAGAAGGTACAGAAGAACAAAAAAATACAGATATACATTTCTTTGGACGAAGAAAATTGATGTCATCTTATACAAAAACAGAAATAAATGAAAAAACTTTAACACAAATATTACCACAGGTTTTATCAGAACACGAAAGAAATGCCAATGAAATAGATTATCTTTACAACTACTATAAAGGGAAACAACCTATTTTAGATAAAACTAAGGTAGTAAGACCTGAAATAAATAATGTAACCTTAGAAAACCATGCGTTTGAAATAGTAGAATTTAAAAAATCATATGTTTATGGAGAACCAATACAATATGTTCAAAAAGGAGAAAAAGAGGGAGAAAAAATAAACCCTGAAATATCACTTTTAAATAAATTTATGGAAAGCGAAGATAAATCTAGTTTAGATAAAGAATTATCGGAGTGGCAATATATTTGTGGTACAGCATATAGATGGGTGGAAGCTGATAAGAAAGAAGATGAAGACGAAGCACCTTTTGAAATGTCAGTACCAGACCCAAGAAGAACTTTTGTAGTTTACAATAGTGGAATTAAAGAATATCCATTATTTGCAGGTTATATAAGTTATTTTACTAAAAATATAATGACAGATGAACATATACCGCTTGTAGTGAATTATAGAGTAGTAACAATATATACAGATGATTATAAATATGTTTTCTCGGAAGAAGAAAAACATGACGAATTTAAAATATTACCACAACCAATTTCTATAAATGGAAAAGAAGAGCAAGTTTTAAAATACAAATTAGAAATACCAGGTCAAAGAATTATAGAATATCCATTAAATAATTCAAGATTAGGTTTAATAGAACTTGTAATGTCAGATTTAGAGGCAATAAATAAGATAAAATCGGCAGATTTAGACGGAATAGACCAATTCATACAGAGTTTGCTAGTATTTGTAAATCAAGAAATAGATTTACCTACATATAGAAAACTAGTAAAAGAAGGTGCTATACAAGTATCATCTAGCGACCCTAACAAACCAGCAGATGTTAAGTTACTAACAAATCAATTAACACATACAGAAACAAAGGTTGTTTCAGATGATAGATATGAAAGTTTACTTTCAATAGTCGGTATTCCAAGACTTAATCATAAAGCAAGCGGAGGAGATACTGGACAAGCGAGACTTTTAGGTGAAGGCTGGACAATGGCAGATGAAAGAGCAAAACAAGATGAACTTTCTTTTAAAAAGTCTGAAAGAAAAATGCTTAAATTAGTTATTAATATTTGTAAATTTAAAACAAAAGGAAAAGAGGATAAAATTGAAACTCTTAAATTAAGTGATATTGATATTAAATTTACAAGAAATAAATCAGATAATTTATTAGTTAAAACACAAGGGCTAATGAATATGCAAACATCACAAGTACCACCAGAAATTGCATTTGTAACTTGTGGATTGTTCTCAGACCCTAATGATGTATATCAAAAGGCGAAAGAATATTACGGAGATGAACTTTGGAAACAAAATTCAAATCAAAAAGAAAATACCTTAGTCGATGAGGGTATCACCGACCGCACCAATACGAGCACCCACTCGGAAACAAATGGGGAAGGTGTAGAGAAAGGAAATGAAGATGGAAGAGGAATTAGTAAAAATATTGTCTAATACAGAGTTAGACGATACAAAAAAAGCAGAAGAAATTCAAAAAGCAGTAAATGCTTTATATGTACCAGCTACAACAGTGGCAGAAGAAAGAAAAGCAAATAAGAAACTGCTTGATGATAAAAACAAAGCATTTGAAGATTTAACAAATGAATATGATGCATATAAGCAATCAAAGATGACAGAAGAAGAAAAGAAACAAGAAGAATTAAGAAAAAAAGATGAGCAGTATACAAATGCTCTAATGAGATTAAGTAAATCAACTGCAATAAATGTTTTTGCAAGTGCTGGACTTCAAGAAGATGATTATAAAGATTTTCTTGAAGACATAGTAGATATAGATGAAGAAAAAACAAAAACATTAGCAGAGAAAATTTGCAATACCATCACTAAACAAAAAAGCAATATAGCGGAAAAAATGAAAGAAGATTTTATTAATGGAGCAACACCACCACCAGCAGGAAACGGCGGATATACTCAAAAAACAAAAAAAGAAGAGTATCAACAATTGCTTGATAATGCGGTAAAAAATAACGATATGATAAACATAGTTTATTATCAAAGATTAATAGAAGAAGAAAATAAAAAATAGAGGAGGAATTTAAAGGGCAGATAATATCGCAATGAGTTTCGCAGTACCAAATTATAGCGGAGCATTATTTAATAAAGGAAATGAAAGAACACCATTTTTAAGTATGATTGCTGGGAAAAAAGTAATTTCAAATTCAGTAGAGTTTGTATTAGGACAAGACTATACATCAGAAGAAGGATCTATACCAGCAATTTCTGAGAAAGCATCATTAACAGCACCAGATGCAACATTAGTCACAAGAAAGCAAAATACAAATGTAACACAAATATTTATGGAAAGTATAGGAATATCTTATGCTAAACAATCTAATATGGGAACATTGTCAGGAGCAAATATTGCAGGGCAACAAGCAAACCCAATGAACGAATTAGATTTTCAAACATCTAATAAATTAAAGAAAATAGCAAGAAGCCTTGAAAAAACTTGTATTCAAGGAACATACAACAAAGCAACAACTGATAACACAGTAAACAAAACAAGAGGTATGGTAGAAGCTATTACAACTAATACTGTAGCTGCAGGAAGTAAACCATTAGATATTTGGATGGTTAATGAGGCTATGGAAAAAGTTTATAATAATAACGGAGATATTAATAGATTAACTTTATTAGTAGATGGAGTAACATTAAACCAAATAAATGCAAGTGCTGTTGACAATGGTTTAACTATTGTACCACAAACGAGAAATGAAAATGGTATCCAAATAACAAGATTAATTATGCCAATGGGACAAATTGATTTAATGTTAGGTCAATTCTTACCAGCTGGAACAGCATTACTTGTAAACTTTGATGTAATAAGACCAGTAGAAATGATAGTACCAGGAAAAGGTAATTTCTTTAGAGAATTACTAGCAAAAACAGGTGCTGGAGAAAAATATCAAATATTTGGACAATTTGGTCTTGATTATGCAAATGAATTATATCACGCAAAAATTACTGGTATTTCTACTACATTTACAAAACCAGAAGGTAGAAAAGTATACGTAATGAACGCTGACGAATTTCCATCAGGTGGAGCTGGAGCATAAAAATAGAAAGGAGAGCTAGGTTATGATAACTGAAGAACAACAATTAGAAAAAATGAGAAGAAAAATATTAGAAAATTCTTCTGATACTAGTAAAGACGAAGAGTTTAAAGACTGTCTTGAAAGTGCTAAAAATAGATATCTTAACCTAGTTTATCCGTTTGATAGAAATATAACTGAATTGCCTGATGATAGAGCAAGAAGTTGGCAAACAGATTGTGCTATTGAGCTTTATAATTTAGACGGTGATGAAAACCTAACTTCTTATTCAGAAAATGGTTTAAGCGAAAGCTATGGAAAAGCAGGTCTTTCAGAGGGGTTATTAAGTCAATTACCACCAGCCAAGGCAGGTGTTCCAAAATGAGAAGAAAATGGAAAAAGAAAGACTTGTATATAGCTAGTTTTATAAAAGATGAATATGATGATGAAGGAAATAAAATATCAACATATGATAAACCAATTTATATCGGAAAAGAAAATATACAACCTTTAAGTGGAGAAAGCGATATAGCAGAATATGGCACAAGAGTAACAAAAATGCAAAAAGTATTACTTGACTATGACAAGTATTTGGGAAAGTTCAAAGAAAATGATTTAGCATATTTAGATGGAATCATACCAGATGATGAACAAGTAAATGGAGATAATGCAAATTATCGAATAGACAGTGTAAGAAATCAAAATAAAAAAATAGCAATATATTTTGAAAAGCTACCTAATAAGTAGGTGATTATATGGCAACAAGAAAAGTAGAACGATATTTATCGTTAGAAAGTATGAATGGATGGTTAAAAGAACTAGAAAATTTAAAAACTAAACAAATTCCTAAAGTTGCACTAAGGACAGTAAACCGATTAACTGACGAAATGATAAAAAATGCATATCCAGATACAGAAAAAATACCAGCTAAAATGGAAGGCAATAAAGCTATAGGTGGAATACAAAACAAAAAAAGTAAATGGGCATATAAAGAATATGGAACGGGAATAGTAGGTTCTCAAAATCCACATGTAGCAGAAGCTTTACAACAAGCAGGTTGGAAATATGACGTAAATAATCATGGAGAAAAAGGTTGGATATATCCAACAGAGAACGGTTACAAATGGACAAAAGGACAACCAGCTAGTAAAGAGTTTTGGAATGCATTAATGAAAGCAGAAGAAATGTTTCCAGAGATAGTAAGAGAGGAATTTTTAAGAGAGGTAGGAAGATAAAAGGCGACCAAATATATACGAAAACATTTTTCAATATGCTAAACAATACATAAAGCAAAAGTCTATATATAGTCCAGAAGTGTTTAAGAATGCACCGACTGAAAGTGACATATTCCCATTAGTGATAATTCCAAGATGTAAAATAATATTAGACGAAGAAACATTAAAATATGGCGAAAGAAGATACGAAATAATATTTAATATAGAAATATATGTAACAGATAAAAGTATAGGAAATAAAAAAGTTTCAAGGACTACAATTATACAAGAATTAGAAAAATTGGTATATGACGTTTTTGAAGAACATTATAAATTGTTAGGTAAAGAACCAGAAGCAAGACCTAACGCAGATATAAATGTAGCCAGAGAAGAGATTAGTTTCACTGGTAAAATAAAAAATAATATTATTTATAGGAGGTAATTTTAAGGGCAAGTAGTGAAGAAGTAATAGGACAAGCTGACATTGGTACAATGTTATATGTAAAAAATTCTCAAAGTGAATTTGAAGAATTAGTAGAAATTAAAGATACACCTGATACAGGTTCAGATCCAGAACAAATTGAGGTAACAACATTAAAAAGAGTAAAAAAAGCGTATGTTGCAGGCAGACAAGATAGTCCATCACAAGCATTTACTTATAACTATACAGAAGAAAACTATCACGAAAAAGTATTACCATATTGCGACGGAGCAATACATGATTTCTTAGTTAAATATCCAGATGGAACAGGAACATTAATCACAGGTAGTGCTACAACTAGAAAAAATGCTATTTCTTTAAATAGTGCAATTGAAGCTACATTAGTAGTAACACCAACTGACATAGTTGATAAAACAAGTACAGAAGTTACAGCGTTATTAGCAACAGAGTAAAAAAAATAAATGGAGGTAAATTAGGATGGCAAAATTTATGAAATTAGAAGTAAAAGGAAAAGAATATTATATAGGTTTTTCTAATAGAGCATCTGTTTTAAAAGCAGAGAGAAAAGGTTTTATGAAGGTTCTTAGAGAACTAGATGATACACCAGTAGAAGCAACAGCAAAACTATTACAATTAGGACTATTAGAAAAACAACCAGAAATAACATTAACGGAATGTAATAAAATATTAGATGGTTATGTTGAAGAACATACAACTGAGGAAGAAGAAGCAAATGTAGGTCAAATAAGTAAATTTATTTATGAACAATATAGTGCTTTTTCAGGAGCCCCAAATGGAAAGAAGAAAACACAGGAACTTCCAATAGTGGAAATGTAGAAAATCCAGATGGGGAAGAACAGATTAATGGACTAGAAGAATTTTTTAAAAAATATTTAATACCATTAGCAATTCAAGTTCGGTATGCCTTTGCAAGAATTTTGGTACGATGACCCAGACTTGCTATGGGCATACCGTAATTCGTATTTAGAGCAAGAAAAACAAAAATATGAAATAAAGCAAGAAATGATAAATTTTCAATGTTGGTTGCAAGGATATTATAATCACATAGCCATAGCAAGTTGCTTAAGTGAAAACATAAAATATTTATCAGAGCCAATACAATTAAATTCTAAACCCAAAAGTAAAAAAGAAGAAAATCAAGAAATAGCACAGAGAATTAAAGATAATTTAAGAAAAGGAAAGGTAATTCTACAACAAAGGAGTGAAACAAAGGGCTAATCATGAAAGACAAACATTAGAAAATAAAATAGCAGTAGATATTCAAGAAGCGAATCAAGCTATAAAGCAGTTAAGAAGTAATATAACAAGTTTAAAATCTACTATAAATAATGTAGTAAAAAATACAGGAATACAAAATTTAGTCAATCAAACTAATCAAGCTAAAAAATCTACTAATACTTTGTCTAAAACATGGTCAGCTGTACAAAAGACAATTAATTTTAGTGCTATTTATTTAGGAGCAAAGCAGGTATTAACTACATTAAAAGAAATGACAAATGCCAGTGTAGATTATACAGAAACTGTAAACCTTTTTAATGTATCTTTTGGAAAAGGTTTAGAAGGATTAAATGAATATTATGAACAAGCAATAGATTTTCAAGAAAGACTTGAAGAAAAATTAGGCGTTAACATTGAAGAAAGTATGAGATATCAAGCTTTGTTTAATTCTATGACAAAGTCTATGGGATTAGGAGCAAACTATGCGTATACTTTATCTGAAAATATGACTAAGTTAGGCTATGACTTAGCTTCTTTATATAATATCGACCCAGATAGTGCTATGACTAAGCTAAGAGCAGGTTTAGCAGGGCAAACTGAACCATTAAGAGAACTAGGATTAGATATAACAGAACAATCATTAAAACCAGTGGCTGAAAGTCTAGGTGTAACTGAGAGTATAAGGAACATGTCTCAGGCTGAAAAAGGTGTTCTAAGATATATCACTGTACTTAGACAGGCACAAATTGCACAGGGTGATTTTGCTAGAACAATGGATAGCCCAGCTAACCAATTAAGAATATTTAATGCACAAGTAACAGCATTTAAAAGAAATATGGGGAATTTATGGCAAGGAATACTTGGAGGGATTTTACCATATGTAAATGCGGTTATGATGGTAATAAATGAATTATTAAAAATGGTTGCAAAGCTATTTGGATTTGAAGTATCTAGCCAACCAGTAAATGTTAGTGCAAGTATTGGTGCAGATGATTTAGCAAGTGATTTAGGTACAGCAGGGAAAAAAGCAAAAGAATTAAAAGCTCAATTGATGGGCTTTGACGAAATAAACAATATAAATCTTGACAACGATACATCTTCTGGAAGTGGAAGCTCAGGAGGTGGCATTGGTGGAATAGACCAAAGACTACTAGATGCACTAACTGGGTATGACAATATGATGGATAGAATTAGTAACAAAGCTACTGAAATAAGGGATAAAATCTTAGATTGGTTAGGTGTAACAGATGGTACATATAAAAACCTGAAAAGAATAGGAGAAGTAGCAACTGCAGTTGGAATAGCATTAGGAACATGGAAAGTATCTAGTGCTGTAACAAATCTGTTGAAAAATTTAGGAATATTAAAAGGAAAACAAAACTTCCAATTAGCATTTGGATTAACACTTGCATTAACAGGGATATATGCACAATATAAAGGCACAAAACACTTATTAGATGGAGACATAGATATATTTACATTGCTAGAAACATTTTTAGGTACTGCTAGTGGAGCATTTGGAATTGTAAGTATATTAAAAGCTACAAAATTAGGAAAATCTTTATCTTTAGGGAATAAATTAAAAGTTGGATTTGGATTAATGCTAGGAATACAAGGAGTACAAGTATTCTTGGATGGAATAAATGAAGGAGATATAAAAAAGACTCTTTTAGGAGCATTGGAAGGAGTAACTTCATTAAGCGTTGCTTTTAATGGATTATTTGGTAAAAAATTAACAACAAGCATAAAGAATACAGCAGGAAGTATAGCAACATTTGGTATAGGAGTAGTAAAAAGATTTAAAGATGCTAGGGCTAGTGGGCTAAGTTTAAGTAAATCTTTTATTGAGGCAGGAAGTACAGCAAAAGATTTAATCGGAAAAGGAGCAGGGACACTAGCTGGGCTTGCAGGGATAGCAGCAGGAAGCACATTAACATATGCAACAATGAAAGACTTAACAACAGGAACAATAAATACAGGAGAGGCATTTCTAAAGCTATCTGCTGGAATTGGAGAATCAACATTATCAGGAGCAGCTGCTGGAAGCCAGTTTGGGACATTAGGAACAATAATTGGAGGTATAGCTGGATTTACTTCATCAGCAATAACAGCCTTTATGGGATATAAAGATGGAATTGAAAGTTTAAATATTCCGACGACAACATTAACAGACGAAATAAATAATTTAACACAAGAAGTAGATGCTAATAGACAAGCTCATGAACAAGCTATCCAATCAATTAACGATACTTATGAGAGTCAAATGGTTGAAGCCGAATATGCTGAAAATTTATCAAAACAATTAATGGGACTAGTCGACGCAAACGGAAAAGTAATAGAAGGAAATGAAGAAAGAGCAAACTTTATTCTTGAAGAATTAAATAATGCATTAGGAACTGAATATAAGTTAAACGGAAATTTAATAACAAAAAATGGCGAAGTAGTAAAAAGTTATAAAGATTTACAAAAAAGTATAAATGACACTGTTGAAGCAAAGAAAAAAGAAGCTGAACAAACAGCTATAACAGAGTTATACAAAGAGTCTTTAAAAGAACAAATACAATTAGAAAGAGATAAAGCAAAACTACAAGAAGAATATGCAAAAGCAGAAATCGAATACAATGAGTTGATGTCTAAAGGATTGAGCGATTGGACTTTAACACATGATGAAAATTGCAAAGCAATAATAGAGAATTACACAAATATCGCAAACAAATTAAATGAAACAAGAGATAAATACTGGGAGACAACAGATAACGTTAAATATTATTCGCAACAAATGACAGATAATATCGTAGAAAACACAGGAAAACTAAGTGAAGAAATGGTAACACAACAGCAAGTATCGTCTGAAAAACTTCAAGAGATGGTAAACACAAGTACATCAGCCTGGGAAGAAACTTACAACAAACTAAACGAGACACAGCAATCAGCAATGTTAGCACAGTCAACAACACTGGATAATTGGTCACCAACTATTGAACAAAAATGGGAAGACATGGCAAATAATTCTGCTGCAGGTTTTATAACAGGAATATCACAAGTAGAACCATCAGTACAAACGCAAATATTATCAAGTATTACAACTACAGACAATTTAAACCCACAACTAGTAACAGCTTGGGCTAATTTGGCCAATAATTCATATACAGAATTTTTCAAAGCATTAAGCAAAGTTGACCCAGCAACACAAGATGAAATATTAAAATCAATCACAACAACGCAAGGATTAACAGGCTCAACAGCACAGGTGTGGGCAAAATTAGCACAAACTTCAAAAGATAGATATAATAATGCATTAGCAAGCTTAGATACCGATACAAGGAATGAAGTTCAATCAGCAGTAAATGAAATAAATGGCAAACAAAGTGATATGAATACAGCTGGTTCAAATTTAGCAAAACAAGCAATAGAAGGAGCAGACGCTAGAGCAAAAGACCCAAATAACGGAATTAAAGCAACTGGAAATTGGTTTGTTGAAGGATTTAAAAATGCAATATCTGGAAAAGGTGCAACAACAGGAGCGTTTCAAGCAGGGTGGAATTTAGTTGAGGCAGCTATAAATGGTGGAAACTCAAGACAACGAACAGGTTCGCCAGCAAAAGAAACAATAAAAATGGGTAATTTTTATACAGAAGGATATATTATAGGATTAAAAAAGAAACAAAAAGAAGTAAAGAAAGCATCTAGTAATCTTGTTGGAGCGGCTTTAGAAGAATTAGACAAAATAAATAAAAATGGATTTACTGTAAATTCAAATGATTTCAAAGTAGACGCCAATCAATTTATAGATTATG
>ERZ1090860.880-NODE-883-length-16898-cov-11.284569_pt1 | contig 16898 bp, 11 predicted proteins | sample MGYA00478483_ERZ1090860 | MGnify/ENA primary metagenome ERZ1090860 (study PRJEB33644, sample SAMEA5815741) | chicken gut metagenome | biome: Chicken; feature: Gastrointestinal Tract; material: Caecum | place: Ireland | collected 2019-01-01 | study: A study of the...
TCCGGGACTGGATCGTGGAAATGCCGGATCTCGGCTTTCTTTTTCCGGTGTTTAACGACCGCAGCACTGATATCCACGGACTTCTTTACTATACAAAGAATGCGGAGCAGCTCCGGACCGCTTTCGTGGACGAACTTTTCGGCTGCGCCGCCCCGCTTTCCGCCGGAGGACAGAGAGATTCATTTAACGCCCTGGTAGAAGAAACACTGGGAGAGGACTGCGCCTATGATACGGTCATGAATATCCATGAAAAACTGAATGAATGGGTGGAATCACAGAAGGACGCTCCGGAACCCGCCGTTCTCACCAAGCCGGAGGTCAAACGTCTTTTTGAGGAATGTGGTGTAAAAGAGGATAAGATGGAGACCTTTGACGCCTGCTACGAAGCTACGGCGGGAGAAGACGCCGCTCTTATGGCTTCCAATATCACAAACACCAGAAGAATGGAGATCAAGACTCCGGATGTGGTGATCCATGTGGATCCCGACCGGGCGGAGCTTGTAGAGACAAAAGTGATCGACGGCAGACGCTGCCTTGTGATCCCTATGGAAGATAATGTGGAAATCAACGGTATACGCGTGACTGCTGGTCCCATAGAGACTTCCTCTGCGTACCGGGACAGCTCTTCCTCCGATGAGGGGAAAGATATGGAATAAGTACGAAACGCCGAAATGTCCGCATCACATTTTCAAATGTCCGTACAACAATTACAAAATCTATTGACAACCGCCATGATTCCGACTATAATCTTCCATGGCAATTACATATTGTGCCAGCAGAAAGCTGCAGGAAAGAGGCCCTGCCCGCCGAAGGAATCACACTCTCAGGCGTTTTCAGAAGAAAACAGGACTGCAGCCGGATGGCTCTCTGGAGAATCCCGGTCAACGGGTGCCGAAGGTGAAAGGAAACGAATGTTTCTGAATCTCTCAGGCAAAAGGACAGTGAATGAATACTCGGACAGCAGATATCTTATCTGTTTTTTGTGCATGGCGATATCAATGTACAGATTACAGGCTGCATTGTCCCCTGTATACCTGTATCAGGTTCACCGGAGTTTTGTTCTCCTGTGGGCCTTTTTATTTTTTAGGAGGGGAATTATGGAACTTATCACAAACATTGTAAACAGTGTCAACACATTTCTATGGGATTACGCCCTGCTGATCCTTCTTCTTGGAAGCGGCGTATTCTTTACTTTTATGCTCCGCTTTATTCAGATCCGGAAATTCGGAGCCGGAATGAAAGCCCTGTTCGGCAACTTCTCTCTCCACGGAAAAAGCGGAGAAAACGGACTCAGCTCCTTCCAGGCTCTGACCACTGCGATTGCCGCTCAGGTAGGAACAGGAAATATCGCAGGAGCAGCCACCGCCATCGCAGCCGGCGGTCCGGGAGCGATTTTCTGGATGTGGGTGAGCGCCTTCTTCGGCATGGCTACCATCTACGCCGAAGCGGTTATGGCGCAGCATACCAGGGTTGTCAAAGACGGCGCTTTTACAGGCGGCCCTGTCTATTATATCCAGTCCGCGTTTAAAGGACGCTTCGGCCGTTTTCTGGCAGGATTTTTTTCCGTTGCCCTGATCCTGGCCCTTGGATTTATGGGAAACATGGTACAGTCCAACTCCATTGGAGATTCCTTTAAAAACGCCTTTAACGTAAGTCCTCTGGCTGTGGGAATCTGCGTGGCAGTCGTGGCCGGATTTATTTTCCTGGGCGGCATCCGCAGGATCGCCCGTTTTACCGAAAAAATCGTGCCGCTTATGGCCCTCCTGTATATCGTCGGCTGTCTGATCATTTTATTTACGCATCTTCCCGGCGTTGCGGAAGCATTTAAGAACATTTTTGTGGGAGCCTTTTCTCCTCAGTCCGTAGCCGGAGGCGCCCTCGGCGTCACTGTACAGAAAGCCATGCGCTACGGTGTTGCCAGGGGATTATTTTCCAATGAAGCAGGTATGGGCTCCACGCCCCACGCTCATGCCACAGCAGATGTAAAGCATCCGGCAGATCAGGGTATTATCGCTATGATGGGAGTATTTATCGACACCTTTATTATCCTTACCCTTACCGCTCTTGTTATTCTTTCCACCGGAGTATGGAACAATGGACTGACTGGCTCTGCCCTGGCGCAGAGCGCTTTTGACGCCGCTTTCGGCTCCTTCGGCAAGATATTTGTTGCTATCTGCATGCTGTTCTTCGCTTTTACCACTATTGTGGGATGGTATTATTTCGGAGAAGTCAATGTCCGCCACCTTTTTGGAAACAAAGCGGTAAAAATCTACGCTGTTCTGGTAGTGATCTTCGTTATTACCGGCTCTACCCTGAAGGTAGATCTTGTGTGGAACATGTCCGACATGTTTAACGGCCTGATGGTGCTTCCCAACCTGATCGGCCTTCTGGCGTGCACGGTAGTGGTGCGCAGGCTGACGAAGGAATATGAGGAAAAGAAGAAATCGCAGTCCTCATAAAATAAGAGTCATAATTTACTGTTTTGGCTCCGCACAAAAGTATATGCGGAGCCAAAACAAAATTTAAAAATCTTTTCATGCTTTCATTGCTTCAAGTGCAGAAATCTTTACCGCTCTGTTCGACGGGAAGAATCCCGCCCCCACCCCCATGAACACAGAAAAAAGAACAGCGGCGCCGATCAGCCACAGCGGAATAATAGAAAGAGCCGTTTCTGAAAATCCTGTATCCATCATAGCCATCATGGCGTCCCCTGTAAGCGACGCCCCCATATAAGTGTTCATAATCCAGGATACGACGCAACTTACCAGTGAACCGGCAATTCCTCCGACAAAGCCGATCATACCGGCTTCTATAAGAAACTCTTTCCGGATATCTGAGAGAGAACAGCCCAGAGCTTTCAAAATTCCAATTTCTCTTGTCCTTTCCACTATAGACATAATCATTGTATTGGCAATTCCGATGGCGGCCACGAAAAGGGAGACTGCGCCCAGTCCCGCCAGCATCATCTGTTTCTGCTTTACGCTTTCTTCCATAGGCTTACGGAGACTTTCCATCGAAGAGGTCTGATAGCCAAGCTTTTTGATCTCTTTTTCCACAGTTTCCACATGGCTGATATCATCCACATCTACCAGTACCTGAGAATACTCTCTCGAATTTTTTGTATTCACCACTTTTCGTAATTCTTTCTGCAAACGCTCAAAATCACGCATTCCCATGATAATCCCGCTGTCCGTCTCTTCTCCTTTATCATAGTCCTGCTTTATTACGCCTACCGTTTTCAATTTATGCAGCGTCTTCCACGATGTCTTCCCCTGGCTTTCCCCTTCGCCGCTGTTTTCTGTTTTTTCTTGGTTTTTCTGTGCCACTTCAATGTCATTTTCCAGTATAGGGAAATAGGGCTGCGCTTTTTCATCGCTCCAATAATCCACCATGTTTTTCCCTTCCGGCCTGCGGCTGTCCGTAAACTGATAAGCAAGATGTTCCCCTGCCAGCACTTCGCCGGGCCGGCCTGTAAGTTTTTTACCATCCTTGATTATATATCCCGCATCCTCCAGATCCTTTTCCGGTATACCTACCACAGTAACATAACCACACTGATAACGGGCCTGGTCTCCGGCAATAAGGTTTAATTCTCCCAGCTCCATTACTTTTTTAGGCACTACTGACTTTATATTCTGAAGCTTTCTGATCTTATCCACTCCTTTTTTATCCAGCAGGCTTCTTTTCGTCACATTCTGAGGTGCAGACGTTACTGTAATCCTCATCAGGTTCCCCATTCCCGCCAGCATCTGTTCCTGGGATTTTTTCATTCCTATTCCCAGGGAGATCATAATCACTACCGCGCAGCAACCAATCACGACTCCAGAAACTGTCAGAAGCGTCCTGCTTTTCCGTCTGTATAGATTACGGAAGCTTAGTCCTATAATATCCCTCCACGTCATCTTAAAAATCTTCTTCCTCCATCTTCCGTTTTCGTTTTCTCACTCTAAGCAGCCCTGTAGCCAGCGCAGCCGTAATTCCGCCGCCGGCAGCCAGTATTCCTGTCTTTACTTTGTTTCCGGAAGCCATATCTGTCTGGTCTTCTGTTTCTGTCATAATATCCTCTCCAAACAGCGTCTCGTCTGCAGCAGCTTCCCCTTCTGCAATATGAAAAACCTTCTCTTTTTTCACTGTCTTTTCCTGTCCGGCAGAATTTTCATAAGTCAGAGTGATCTGAACCTTCTGCGCCCCGGCTTCCTCCGATGTGACAAAGAAGTCAAGGGTTCCGCTGGAGCCAGCTTCTACATTTCCCACATATTTATAACTCTCTCCGGATTTCATCTCTGTCTTTATCACCGCTTCCACATTACTCACAGCTATTTTTCCCTTATTCACATAGGGAAGGGAAACAGTAAATTCCTCTCCTACTGTTGGTTCGTCTGCTGTCTGAAGCTCCCCTGCACTGAAACGGTCAGGAGTCTGTACAGGAATAGAAATTTTCTGCGAAGATTCTACCTCTGTCCTCTCTTCGTTTTTTATATACTCATACTTAAAGTTCAGTGTAATATCTGCACTGTCAGTTTTTCCATCCTCCAAAGTTTTTAGCTGAATCCCTGTACGGTACGTCTCCTGTGGTTTCAGTCTTTTCACATATACCATATTTGAAGACCCCTGGAGAGAAGCTGTTTCTCCTGTTTCCATACTTACCACCATATTTTCCACAGTTAATTTCTCATTTGTGTTGCAGATAGTGATATTAGCCTGAAAAGTTTTTCCCGCAACGGCATCTTTATCATAGTCATATTGGCTGACGATAATTCTTGGAATCATAGGATCAGTCTTCTTTTTTTCTTCTGCAGCGGATTCTGCCCCGCCAGCATATATCTCTCCTCCTACTGACCCGTAGGATGCCGTATTATCTACAAAAACAGCTTTACTGTCCGATGCGTTTACAGGGATCAGCAGCACTTCCTGCTGTTCTGTTTCTTTTCCTTCAGGCTCATGCTGAAAAACGGTTTTGACCTTCAGTCTTAAAGTTCTTCCGTCCTCTTTTATTTCTCCGGCTCTCAGCCGTACGTTGATTTTTTCTGTTGCCCCGGGCTGTATTGCCGGAAGATCAAAAGTTTCTTTTTTGTATGATGAATGCAGGCTGAGCTCTTGCGGCAGTTCCAGATTCATCCTGCCGCCCCTGATATTTCCAGACGTCCATGTATTCTTTAAAAGTACTGTAATCCTGAAATCTTTATTGGCTCTGATTCCTTTTTCCAGCTTTTCTCTTGTGATATATAAAGTGCCGCTCTGTGTTTTTTCATCTTCCTGAGCCGGTGTTTCCGGCTTTTCTTCCGGATTCTTCTGCGGGCTTTGAAATTCCGGAACCGCCTGCTGCGGAAGCCGGGACTCCTGTCCCTGATTTCCTGATTGACCCGGTGTCCGCACAGGCTCCCCGGATGTAAAATCAACAGAGGGAATCTCTGTATCTGCTGGAGGGACAGAAAGCTTATCCTGCTTCTTTGCCTCCTCCGAATTTCTTTTCTCTGCATTATCAGGAACTGGCGGGGAATCGGAAAATTCCGGCAAAGTGCCATCCGGCGCCGATACCGGCGCTTCCGGCTGTTCGGCGGGATTTTGTATCTGTACATCGGCAGGCGTCTCCGGCGTTTCGTCTGCGCCTGCCGCCCTGCTCTCTTCTATTATCTGTGCCGGATTTTCCGGTTCCGCGCCATAAACCCGACAAATGCTTCCCGCCAGCAGACACACCGCTGTCACAGCGGCCGCCGCTCTTATTTTTCCTGTTTTTCTTGCTTTTTCTGTTTTCATATAGATTTCTAAAGTACCGCCTTTCCTGAATTTTTTCTATCAATTTGAAATTACTATATAGTCCCTTCTTGTCTTCACTTTTTCTTTTGTTCGTCCTTTACGATTTTCCCATCAATTAGAGTAAGAATCCGGTCCGCATAGGAAGCCATATGAGGGTCGTGCGTTACCAGGACAATAGTCTGGTTATTCTGTCTTGCCATTTCTGTGATCATTTCCATAATCTGAGCCGTTGTTTTTGTATCCAGATTTCCCGTTGGTTCGTCCGCAAACACTACCTTGGGATCTGTCACAAAAGCTCTCGCGATCCCCACTCTCTGCTGCTGTCCTCCTGACATCTGGGCCGGATAGTGATGGAGTCTTTTTTCCAGCCCCACCCGTTTTAATAAATCTTCCGCTCTTTTGTTCCGCTCCCTTTTTGGATATCCCTGAAACACCATGGGAAGAGCTACATTTTCCAGGGCTGTCAGTCCAGGAAGCAGATTATACGCCTGAAAAATAAAACCTATATGCTTTCTCCGGAAAGAAACCATATCCGCTTCTCTGAGCTTTGTAATATCTGTTTTTCCCATAAAAATCTCCCCGGAAGTAGGCTTTTCCATCCCGGCCAGATGATTCAGAAGTGTGCTCTTCCCCGAACCCGAGGTTCCAAAAATACAGCAGATTTCTCCCCTTTGTATTTCTGCGCTTACGCCATGGAGAGCTACAACGCTTTCGTCTTCCAGTTTATATACTTTCCGGAGCCTGTTTATCCGTATCATAGCCGGATTTTTCGCCGTTATCTTTTGAGCAATATCTGTTTTTTCTTCCATAATAAAAGACTCCTTTCTAATTCGTACTCCAAGATTAATCATCTTTTCTTAGAATAAGATTAGAAAGAAGTCTCTTTTTTGTGAACAAATTATGATAAAGAATCAAATCTTACGCAGAACTCCGTTCCTTTCCCAACAGCGCTTTTTACTGTAATCCCGGCCTTATGATACTGTACGATCTGCCATACCATAGAAAGCCCCAGTCCTATGCCCTTTTTCTTTCTGGAAGCTCCGCCCCGGTAAAATCTCTCCCAGATATGAGGAAGATCCTTTTCCTCTATCCCCATCCCATTGTCCTTTACCTTCAGCCGGACAATTCCGTCCTCTTCTGTCAGAGAAACCTGTATTTTCCCTTTCTTTCTTCCATAGCGGTATGCATTTCTCAGGAGATTATCCAGCATCATACAGTACAGCCGGGAATTGACCTTCAGCCGTATGCCTTCACGTATTTCTGTTTCCAGTATGATTTCCTGCTCCGGAAACATGGCTGCGTCTTCGCAGATATTCCGGGTCAAAGCGCTGACGTCTGTCTCTTCCATGAGATAATCTCCGGTATTCTGCTCTATCCTTGTCAAAACCAGAAGGGTTTCGATAAGCTGCGACATACGGTATCCCTGCCGCTGCACTACCTGAAGAGCTTCTTTAAGTTCTTCCCGGTCCGCAGCAGTATTCGTCAGGGCATACTCGCATTGTGCAAGAATGACGGTCACCGGAGTACGCAATTCATGAGATGCATTAGAGGTGAACTGTCTCTCCGCCTCAAAATTTTTTTCCAGACGGTCAAACATAGCGTTAAAGCTTTCTGCCAGTGCGGACAGTTCGTCTCCCGTATTCCCTGACTCGACTCTTCTGGTCAGATCGCCGCTTTTTCTTATATTTTCCGCCGTCCGGCTGATCCGGGAAACAGGCTCAAGGAAACGTCCCGCCAGCCAGTATCCTCCCAGAAGAGCCGCCGTCAGTATAAGGGGAAACACCAGAAAGATATCCCGCAGACCGGAAAACAGATAGCCTGTATCCGTTCCCGCATAGGCAAGACCCCGCACCCACAGGCCGCCTTCCTCCAGCTCTATATAACGATCATACAGACAGCATCTGCTCCCCTCTGCCTTAAGCCTTCGGATCTGGCCGTCATGCAGCGGTATCTCCTTATCCTCTCCGTAAAGGAATAATCCGCAGACCCTTGTCTGATCCTCGTGATAAATTGTAAGAAAAACAGAATCCTGCAGAAAAACAGAGCTTTCTATTTCTTTTGCCTCGCTTCCTCTGAGAACTGCCTGGAGTTCCGGCTCCTTTCCAATCGTTTCCGCACACTGGTCAACTGTAAGCTGAAGCTGGTCGAGAACATCATTTTCAATCTTCACGCGGTACAGGGATATGACGGCGCCCCCCATAAGCAGGCACATCATCAGCAGCGCCAGAGAAAACCAGAGAGTGATCCTCCATCGGAATCTGCTTTTTTTCATATTTTTTCTCCATTCTCTTCCACGCGCATCACATATCCGATGCCCCGGACCGTATGAATCAGTTTTCTTTGCCCGTCTGCTTCTATTTTCTTTCTCACATAGTTCATATAAACGTCTACCACATTGCCGCTGCCCTCGAAATCATATCCCCACACATGATTCAGTATCCTTTCCCTGCTGAGAATCTGATTTTTATTTGTCAGAAGGTATTCCAGCAGACGATATTCCTTCCCGGTAAGATCAATTTGTTTTCCCGCTCTTGCAACAATGTGGCTTCTTGTATTCAGTGAGAGGTCATCCAGCTCATAAACCTCTGAAGCGCTCCCCCGGGCAGTACGCATCACCGCCCGTATCCTTGCCAGAAGTTCATCAAAGGAAAAGGGCTTTACCACATAGTCGCTGGCCCCTGCGTCCAGCCCTTCTATCCTGTCAAGAACTGTATCTCTGGCTGTCAGAAAGATAACAGGCATGGTTTTTCCCTGACTCCGCAGGCACTTTACTGTCTCCAGCCCGTCCATGACGGGCATTGCGATATCCAGCACAGCGGCGTCATATTCTGCGTAAAGCAGATGTTCCAGCGCCTCTTCTCCGTCAAAACAGCAGTCCACCTCATATCCCTCTCCCCGCAGCTTCATGGCGATAATTCTGTTTAAATCCTCTTCATCTTCTGCTATAAGAAGTTTCATTAACTGTCTCCTCTGTTTCTTTACTTATCCCCGGAGAAACAAAATTCTCCTCTGCCTTTGTTTTCATGTCTCTGAAAGGTGGGTTTATTATAACATAGAGTTTCTGTTTTTTTTATTCCATGATGCAGTTTCCTTTTCAGAACAACGAGATTTCCGAAACTGCCGTATCCTGGTATTTTGTACCCGAATAAACCGACTGTATGGTTAATCTCACACTGGAAGTATTAACTGCAGTGTCAAATGTAATTTTCTGCGGCCCATTAATATCATCAAGTTCAACGTCCTGTCTGGTTCCATCTGAAAACATAACTGTCATCTTGGCAGGTCTGGAGTTTTTTGTATAAATATCTTCATTTTTCTGATATCCGGCATAAATAGTAAATCCGGAAACTTTATATGTACCATTCAGTTTCAAAGTAAAAGCTTCTCCCTCTCCCTGTCCATCCACACTTTCCACCCAGGCAGTAGACAGATCTCCGTCCATCAGATTAGAGACTCCGTGATACAGACCATACTGAGGTTCTTCCAGATAAGAGCTTGCCGAAATATTCTCTACTGCACTGTCAGTCACTGGAGATCCCATTGTACCGGAAACTGGCATACTGGAAGTCCTCCCGGGCACTAGAGAATAATCACTGAGATCAATATATAATATCTCCTCTGTTCCCGAAGGTGTTCCGGAATAAGTTATTGCCAGTTGATCGCCCAAGATTTCCAATTTATGCGGCCACATATAATCTTTATGGAAACTGTCGATTTTCTTTAGTGTCTTGCCGTCTTTATCCACAACAAACAGATCTGGTCCATAATAGCCACAGATAAAAAGTGTTCCATCATCTTTGAACGCACTTCCATAAGCACATCCTCCAAATTCTTCATTACTCCAGATTGTGGAGCCGTCTTTAAGATCAAGCGCCTTCACTATCCCACCTTCCACAAAATAGTATCGTCCTTCAAAAACACCGATATCATTAATACGCTCCAACTCCGTACGGCTATAATCTGCGGTAATATATTTCCAGACTGAGCTTCCTTCATTGGAAATCCCGGTAATCTCTCCGCGCTCGTTTGAATCATCCTCAATCCTCCTGAAGTCTACCGATACGGCACTGTCAGTATTCTCTTTGGATATAGAAGTTGGCATTACCGTATTGGCAGACATAGTTTCAGCCATGACCGTAACTGTTGGGCATCTTCCCATACTGCCCAGCAAAACTGCCCCCAGTACAGCCATACCTCCTGCTTTCATTTCTTTTCCCGCCTTTTTCATTAAATCGCCTGCCATTATTATTCTCCTTCCTCCGGATTCCGGAATGTATATTTTCATTATAACCTCAGGAATCAAAAAAAGACATCCCCACTTTTCATGGAAATGTCTTTTCTCACTGATCTGCAATTCTGTTATTTTCTCAGCTTCAACGGTTACTCTGCCGTTTCCCCGCTTTCTTCTGTATCGGCCGCGTCGTCTGTGGACGCTTCTGCGTCTTCAGCGCCGGTATCTTCTGTTTCCTCTGTTGCAGGAACATCCTCTTCTACAGGAACCAGCACTTCGTCCTCATCCACTGTGTCTCCGGAAGCAACATCTGTTTCTTCTGACGCTGTGCTGTCTGTGGAAGTATTATCTGCGTCTGCTGCCGTCTCTGTGTCCTCTCCTGCCGCTTCTGTATCCTCTGCTGCTGCGTCTCCATCAGAGCTTTCCCCCGGAGAAGGCGTCGGCGTTGCGGTCGCAATACTGAATTTATGACTGTCTGTAAGCTTCAGGGTTTTCAGAACGTCCTCGTCCACTGTAACGTCCGCCTCGTCCAGCCACTGCTGGGTGGTATCTGTATACAGCTCATTTTCTCTGTCTGTGATAATGGATTCTTTTTTATTCTCTGTAGCTTCTTCGTCCACTTTTTTATTTAAACGCACTACATAATAGGCCGTATCTGTCTCAATCACATCCGGACCCAGTTCTCCGTCGTCCAGTGTCCTTAAGACGTCTGTCACCTCGTCCGGATAAGTGGAAGAGGAAGTCATCTCTTCTCCGTCTGTTTCAGTTTCTTCGCTTTCATTTGTATCAAAAGTACCGTCCAGAGCGGTATAATCTTCGCTGACAGACTTTGCCGTCTCGTTGAAATCTGCATCCGGATCTTCTTTCATGGCGTCAAGGATCTTCTGCGCGTCCTCTTTCTTCTGTTCGATCTCGTCGTCAGACAGATCGGCTGTAGAAAGACTTACATAGGTAAAAGAAGACTGCTGCGCTTCCTCATCCGGCACATCCGTATCCACATCGGCAACAATGGGATCGTGCATACGCGCCTGATATGTCTGAAGTTCCAGATAAGTCTTTACCTGATCCTCTGTAACAGCCAGGTCTTCCAGCGTTTCCTCGCTGTTGGCTTCTATAAAGGACGCGGCTGCGTCAGAGATCGCCGTCTCATCCTCCTCTGTAACAGTCACCTCGTAATCCGGCGCTTTTTCCCGCAGGATATACATCAGCTCGATCTGCTCAAGCGTTTCCTCAACAGCCTGCTCTCCGTAGGTCTTTCCTTCTTCCGCCTCGGCGTCCCAGATTTCGTAATCCATACCGCCCATAAAGCTGGCGTACATAGCCTCCGCCTGAGCCTGGCTCTGACGGACCGCAAGGCTTAAGATTCCCATGGGGATTTCTTCTCCGTTCACAGTGGCGACAGTCTGAGACCCGTCTACTTTTTCTTCTTCACCACAGCCTGTCAGCATACCTGCGGCCATTACTCCCGCAAGCGCGGCAACGGCTGTCTTTTTTACTATTTCTCTCATTTCTTCCTCCATTGTAGCCTGATTTCACTTCTACAAGTATAAACTTTTTTTGTCTCCAGAGCAAGGAGAAACACAGAAAATACACATATTCCTCGGAGTTTCTCTTATTCCTCCGCCAGCTTTTCCAGCTCCTTCAGAAAATCTGTCAAAGCCTCCAGCGGTTTTCCCACAGGCGTAAATAAAAACTTCGGTTCCTGTTCCGCTTTAAACTGAAGCCCTCTCCTGTATTTCTGCAGGAGCGCCGGGATTCCCGCCGGATCCAGTCTCGCTTTTTCATAAAGAGTGATCTTTAAGTCTGCGCCTGTCTGTTTGATCTCTGCCACATAAGCCCTGTGCGCCAGGGCTTTGATCCGGGCGATGGCAAGAAGGTTCAGCACTGCCTTGGGCATTTCGCCGAAACGGTCCAGAAGCTCTTCCAGCATATCGTCATAGTCCTGCTGGTTTTCAATCCCCGCGATCCTTTTGTAAATATCCAGCTTCTGATATTCATTGCTGATGTAACTGTCGGGGATAAAGGCGTCGATATTCAGGTCAATAGTTGTTTCAAAGTCCTCCATTGTATGGATGCCCTTTGCCTCCTTCACCGCCTCGCTGAGCATCTTGCAGTAGAGATCGTATCCTACGGCGTTCATATGTCCGTGCTGCTCTGCTCCCAGAAGATTTCCCGCTCCCCGGAGCTCAAGATCCCGCATGGCGATCTTGAAGCCGCTTCCCAGATCCGTATACTGCCGGATTGCCGCCAGACGTTTTTCCGCAGTCTCCCGCAGCATCATGTTCCGGCGATACATCAGAAAGGCGTAAGCTGTTCTGTTGGAGCGGCCGATCCTTCCCCGGAGCTGATAGAGCTGGGAAAGCCCGTACCGGTCGGAATCATGAATGATCATGGTGTTTACATTGGAAATGTCAAGTCCTGTCTCTATGATCGTTGTGGATACAAGCACGTCGATATCGCCGTTGATAAAGGCGTACATCACAGCCTCCAGCTCCCTCTCGCTCATCTGGCCGTGGGCGAAATCCACTCTCGCTTCCGGCAGAAGCTTTGAAAGGCGCAGAGCCACCTCTGCAATATCGTTTACCCGGTTATACACATAGTATACCTGGCCTCCTCTTCTCAGCTCACGGTTTACCGCCTCCCGGACGGTTTCCTCATCGTACTCCATGACGTAAGTCTGAATGGGAACTCTGTCCATAGGAGGTTCTTCCAGAACGCTCATATCCCGGATCCCGATAAGGCTCATATGAAGGGTTCTGGGGATCGGAGTAGCCGTCAGAGTGAGAACGTCTACGTTTTTCTTCAACTGCTTGATTTTTTCTTTGTGGACAACGCCGAAACGCTGTTCCTCGTCAATGATCAGAAGACCCAGGTTTTTAAATTCCACATCCTTGGAAAGCACCCGGTGGGTACCGACCACAATATCCACCTGTCCTTTTTTCAGATCACTGATGGTTTTCTGCTGCTGGGCCGGCGTGCGGAAGCGGCAGAGCAGATCCACCCGCACCGGAAACTCTTTCATTCTCTGGACAAAGGTATTATATATCTGCTGGGCCAGGATAGTGGTGGGCACAAGATATACCACCTGGCGGCTTTCCTGGACTTCCTTAAAGGCGGCCCGAAGGGCCACCTCCGTCTTTCCATAGCCCACGTCTCCGCAGACAAGGCGGTCCATGATCTTCGTGCTTTCCATATCCCGCTTTGTATCCTCAATAGCCGCAAGCTGATCCTCTGTCTCCTCATAAGGAAACATTTCCTCGAACTCCTTCTGCCATACCGTATCCGGACCGCAGACGTAGCCTTCTTTTTCCTGGCGGACAGCGTACAGCTCCACCAGCTCCTTTGCGATATTCTGGACAGCACCCCGGACTTTTGTTTTCGTCTTTTTCCATTCCTGACCGCCCAGCTTGTTCAGCCTGGGTGTTTTCGCCGTATCCGCCCCGGAGTATTTCTGAAGGGCGTCCAACTGGGTAGCAAGAATATAGAGGTTGCTTCCTCCTCTGTATTCTATTTTGATATAGTCCTTAACGACTTTATCCACCTCTACCTTTTCAATCCCCCGGTAGATACCGAGACCATGTTTTTCGTGAACCACAAAGTCTCCGATGGAAAGCTCGGAAAAGTCCTGTATCCTGTTGCCGCTGTAGGTTTTCTTTTTCTTTTTTTTCTTCTGTTCTTTGCCGAAAATATCGGTTTCAGTGATAACGGCGAATTTGATCAGCGGATATTCAAATCCCTTTCTGGCATGTCCGTAGGCTACCATGATCTCTCCCGGGTTCAGGATACGGTCCGTATCCTGTCCGTAAAAAGCGTTCAGCCCTTCTTCCTGGAGATCTTTCGCCAGACGTTCCGCCCTTGTACGGGAACCGGAGAGGACCACGATCTGATATCCCTGCTTTTTATACTGCTGAAGATCCTTTACCAGAAGCTCAAAACTGCTCTGGTAAGAATTCATGGATTTTACTGTGAGTGAAAAGGTTTCCGTAACATTCCATCCAGCTTTCTGGGGTTCCAGAGCAGAGAGAGAAACACAGTTTCTCATATTCAGCTTCTTCTGAAGCTTTTCCCAGCCGCACATCCATCCTTCGGAAATATTGCCCGTACCTTTTTCCTCTCTGTTCCGGCAGCTCTGGCGGAATTCCTCCTCCACAGCTTTGGCATTTTCCACAATACGGTTCGGCTCGTCCAGGAAGACCATTGTCTTCTCAGGAGGGAAATAATCGAGGAAAGTCAGGCCGCTTTTTTCCGCCTGCTGCTCCGCAGCCGGATAGATCACGATCTCTTCCAGATTTTCCAGAGAGCGCTGGCTCTGGGCGTCAAAGCTTCTGATCGAATCGATCTCGTCGCCCCACAGCTCGATTCTCCAGGGATTCTCCTCGGTAAGACAGTAAACGTCTACGATACCGCCCCTGATGGAAAACTGTCCCGGCATTTCTACCTGGCCTGTCCGTTCGTACCCCATCTTCACCAGATCGTCCTTCAGTTTATCCATATCCACGGCGCTGTCGCTGCAAAACCGGATAAGCTGTTTCTTTATAGCGTCCAGAGGTTCCAGAAAATCCATGCAGCCGTCGATGCTTGTCACCACGGTGATTTCTTTCTCCGTGAGCATCGCCTTTATTACCTGCATTCTCTGCCGGATGATGAGGTTTCCGTGAATGTCCGCCTGGAAAAACAGAAGATCTCTTGCCGGATAATAATATACGTTTTTGCTGTAAAAACGGTAATCCTCAAAAATCTGTTTGGCGCTCCGCTCGTCCTCAGCCAAAATCAGATGGCATGGAAAAAGCCCGGAAAGCCCATATATAAAATGTGCTTTCTGGGACTCCATACATCCGCTGACAGCTATAACGCCCTGGTTTTTTCCGGCCTGCTTCTGAATTTCCTCCATCTCTGCAAGATTTTGCAGAGGCTGCAAAAATGTTTTCATACGACCCCCGATTTTTTATTAAACTCATTCATTGCCGCGTCCACACCTTCTGAGAGGATCGTTTCCACTGCTTTGCAGGCTCTCTCCTGCGCTTCGTCCACCAGCTTCCGCTCCTCTCCCGGAATATGTCCCAGCACGTAGTCCGCCAGATCCCAGTCTTTCGGTTTCGCTCCTACGCCGACTCTGATACGGATAAATTTCTGAGTTCCAAGTTTCTGGATCAGATCCTTGATCCCGTTGTGTCCTCCGGCGCTTCCCTGTTTACGGATCCGGAGCTGCCCCGGATCCAGATCAATATCGTCATAAATTACGATCATCTCTGTTTCCGGGTCTATTTTGAAATAATTCGCCATATCCCTCACCGGACCGCCGCTTAAGTTCATATAAGAAAGAGGCTTCATCAAAAGCGCCTGCTGCCCGCCAATGATCCCCTTTCCATACATGGCATTAAACTTTACGCCGCCCTGGGGAATCCTGTATTCCTCCACCAGTCTGTCAACTACGTCAAATCCCATATTATGGCGGGTCGCCTCATATTGTCTTCCTGGATTTCCCAGACCAACTATTAAATACATGCCTGTTTTCCTCACTTGTTTATTAATTGAAATATACCATCTCGTCCGGCAGGGGTTCGCAGGGTTCTACATAATCTGCGTAAAGGACGATCCCCTCGCCCTGGTATTCCATACGGTTCTCAATTCCTACCTTTGCCGTAACTTCCACCCACTGGCCGGGATTCAGCTTGGGCGCGTAGGGACTTCTGCACACATATCCCAGGAATGTGGTGTCGTCCGCGCAGCAGGTCATGGCCGTTCTTCCGGGAACAAAGAATTTGCTTCCCATTCCTCTTGGCTTCATGACTCTTGCCTTAAAGCGCACAGTCTTTCCCTCATATGTTTCCGGATGATCCATGGCGTCCACAAACCAGATGCCGTAATCTTCCGGAAGAATATCGATCACAGGAGCATTTACGTCAAAAGGCATCTCATCCTGGAAAATATCGTCCAGTTCTCCCTCCTCATCCTCAAAGATCACTTCCGCCCTCTGATTCGCCACCTTGATGCTGCGGCGGTAGGAAGGAAGAGGATCTTCTCTTTTGCACCGGTTAAATACCACCATATCGCTGGTTCTTACCATGTCCATAAAGATAGATTTCATATTTGCCATATAGAGCTGGAAGGTACTTCCGTCCACGCAGGTGATCTGCTGCTCCACGCCCCATCCTTTTGGTTTCTGAAGCTTATGAAAATTGCTCACCAGCCACATTCCGTTATATTCTATGATCACGCGCTCCGGCTGATGAAGAATATCCATGGCGACAAGCCTCTCCGTGGTAAGATCCTCCTCCTTTTCGATGATCTCCACCACCGTGTTGCTCATCTCCAGCATACTTGTGTCATATTCCTCTTCTCCCTCCTCGCAGAGAATGAGAAGAGTCTTTCCATCTATATAAAAATAATCCTGCTGCAGGGTAAAGTTCAGGAAAGAGGTTTTACCACTTTCCAGAAACCCTGTGATCAGATAAATAGGAACTGTAATCTCGTCCATATTTCCTCCTTCTTGCCCGATGTTTATTGGGCATACAGGTACACCCCTGGGTGTTTCCTCCTTCTTAGATCTCAAACAGTTCTGCCAGCTTCTCTTCGTTCAGTTTGGAGCCGATCACGCAGAGACGGCCTGTATATTCCGGCGCGCCGGAGCGGATCTCTGTTTCCTCCGGTACCATATCAAAATAGATCCAGGTTCCGTCCTCGCAGGGAAGCATTCCCTTTGCCCTGAGGATGGTTCCATATTCCTCAGATTCTGACAGTGTATCCAGGATTTTTTCCAGTTTTTCTTTTGTATATTTTTTGATCGTCTCGCGTCCCCAGCTTGTAAATACTTCATCTGCATGGTGATGGCCGTGATGATGGTCGTGGCCGCAGCCGCATTCATGGTCGTGATGGTGTTCGTGTTCCTCATGATGGTGGTCTTCCCCGC
>ERZ1090860.886-NODE-889-length-16863-cov-6.905164_pt1 | contig 16863 bp, 21 predicted proteins | sample MGYA00478483_ERZ1090860 | MGnify/ENA primary metagenome ERZ1090860 (study PRJEB33644, sample SAMEA5815741) | chicken gut metagenome | biome: Chicken; feature: Gastrointestinal Tract; material: Caecum | place: Ireland | collected 2019-01-01 | study: A study of the...
ATCCTTGCCCACTGCCGCTCTCTCCAATAATACAATTTTCATAGTTCTTCTCCCTTTCTTCTCAAAATTCTTTTTTATTCATAATTGCCAGACTGATCCGATAAGAAATCCAAAAGCCTGCCAGAAGTATCAACGTGGCAACCACAAAAATCAGACGGTAATAATTCTCAAAAAAGTTCTTCGCACCTGTAAGATTGCTCAGATCCACAATTTTTAAAACCAGAAAGCAAGCCAACATACCGCCGGCCACCGCCGCCATTATGGCAATTCTGCCTTTATCTCCCCCAAAACGGAATTGAATCGGCAGCATCAGGCCAAGCATGAGCAAAAGAATCGGAAGATATATTACACATTGGGCCAGAAACTCTTCATTTATGCTCTTGCCCCGCAATGACGTAACTGCAAGAGCAGCTGCCGCCGCCAATATCCAGGCGCCACCTCCCATCACAATCCCCAGAAGATACTTCTCCTGTACATAATTTTTTCTGGATACCGGCAAAGTCATCAAAAACTGAACTCCCTTACTGTGTTCATCCTGCGTGATCGTCGCCAGTGTCAGAAAGGCGGCCACGAAAATCAGATAACTGACCACAAAACTCTCCGATCCTGAATTTGCAATCAGAAGCAAAAATGCAATCGCCAGAATCACCAGAATCATTTTTTTCATCTCTGACAACATATAGAAATCTTTTTGAAGAAGCCCTCTCATATACGTTCTCCTTTCACAACCATCATCATCACTTTATCCACGGATCCTGCTTCCACCACAATCTTAGGATAATTTTCCAGATAAAACTGTTTCTCCCGAGTCAGGCAGCTATAACCATAATTCTCTTTCTTCCTATAAAGAAGATACTGTTTCTCAAGATCTCGATATTGTTCCTCACTGACCTTCAGCAGAGCATACTCACTCAGAAGAACATCCGTCTCTTCATGGAGCACAATCTTTCCCTCCTGAATCAGGTAGAGATCGTCACAGAATCCCTCAAGATCGCTGGAAATATGGGAACTGATCAGAATCGACTGTTCTCCCTCTTCCATATACTCTCTCAACATATCCAGGATCTCCTCCCTGGCCACCACATCCAGCCCTGCGGTGGGTTCATCCAAAATCAAAAACTTCGGATGATGGGCAAAAGCACAGAGCACTTTCAGCTTCACTCTCATTCCTGTGGAATAATCCCGAATTTTCTTATCCAAAGGCAGTTCAAACCGTCTGCAGAATTCTAAAAACTCCTGTTCACTGAAGTTTTCATACATTTTTCCCATCACTTTGGATATCTGTCTGGGATTCAGGCCATCATAGAAACCGCTTTCCGAGAGTACCACACCGACCTGAGCCTTATCCTGCGGCGTCATCTGCCGAACGTCCTTGCCGAACAAAACGATGCGCCCTCCCTCCGGATAAATCAGATTCAGAATAGACTTAAACGTGGTTGTTTTTCCCGCACCGTTCTGACCAATCAGACCGGTGACACAGCCATCTTTCACCTCCAGAGAACAGTCCAGCTGAAAATTTGGATACTGTTTTCTCACATTTTCTAATTTCAACATTTTATTCATCCTCCATGATCAATTGAAACAGTTCGCGAATCTCATCATCTTCCATACCGCTGGTTCTGGCCTTCCGGATGACCGCCTCCATGTCGGCTTCCACTTCTTTTCTCTGTTCTTCCATCAGCAATTCCTGATTCGTGCTCGCCACAAAACTGCCCTTTCCATGGACTGTGGTCACAAATCCTTCTTCCTCCAGACGGTCGTAGGCCTTCTTGACCGTCAGGGCACTGATCTTCAATTCCTTGGACAGGCTTCTGACTGAGGGAAGCATCTGGTGCTCCTGCAGTTCTCCTCCTATAATCAAGGATTTCACCTGCTCCACAATCTGATCATAAATCGGCTGCTGAGAAGTGTTATTGATAATTATCTTCATCTTCTTCCTCCTGTTTGCAAACAGTATATAACAGTATATAACACTTGTCAACTAAAAAAAGTGCTTCGGATCTCCATGTCCGAAGCACCGCTCTCTACTCATGCACTGCCAGACGGTTAATCTGCGTTGCCAGATATCCGGCTCCATAACCATTGTCAATATTCACTGTGGCAATTCCGTTCGCACAGGAATTAATCATTGTCAGCAGGGCAGACAGTCCGTGAAAATTCGCTCCGTATCCCACAGAAGTAGGAACTGCAATTACCGGCTTATCCACCAGACCTCCCAGCACACTGGCAAGGGCTCCCTCCATTCCGGCCACCGCCACAATACAGTTGGCGTCCTGGATCACATCCAGCTCTGCCAACAGCCGGTGTATCCCGCTGACTCCCACATCATACACTCTCTCAACTCTGGTTCCAAAATATTCTGCTGTCTGGGAAGCTTCTTCCGCCACCGGTATATCCGCAGTTCCGGCTGTACAGACAGCCACATGGCCGATCCGCTTCTTATCCGGCCTCTCAATCTTGACAATCCTGGAAATCTCATCATACTGCATCTGCGGAAAACGTTCTCTCAAAATCTCATACTGGTGTCTGGACGCCCTGGTTCCAAAGACTTCCTGATTTTTTTCATAAAGTTTCTCTGCGATATGCAAAAGATGTTCGTCCGCCTTACCGCTGCAATAGATCACTTCCGGGAAACCGGAACGCACCTCCCGGTGGGTATCCAGCTTCGCATATCCCATCTCCTCAAAAGGTTTCTGACGGAAATAATGTTCCGCGTCCCTGATTGATATCTCCCCGTTTTTTACTTTCTCCAATACTTCACGAGTCTCCATCTCACACTGCTCTCCTTTATCTTGTCGGTCCAATCATTTTCTGATCACAGAATAGCGCCTGGAGTCTGCTCCAAGTCAAGACGTCTGCAGAATCTTTTTTATTTCTTCAGACTCCCTTCGTCAAAAGCCAGAGGGAGCAGTTCCTGTATCGTAGTCACCCGCTCCTGCTGACTGCTGCGCAGATAGATCGGTGTATCTTCGCGCAGCAGCTCTCCCAGTACTTGTCTGCAGGCACCGCATGGGGTAACCAGCGCTTTCCCGTCACTTACAATGGCCAGTGCCTCAATATCATCTCTGCGATATCCCAGAGAATAAGCCGCATAAACGGCATTGCGTTCCGCGCACATGCTGGAACCATAGGCTGCATTTTCCACATTCGCCCCCGGAATGTATCTTCCGTCTTTTAACTTCACACAAGCTCCCACATGGTATTGGGAGTAAGGCGCATAAGCGTGCTCCATCGCCTTATAAGCTTCTTCCAGAATTTTTCTCATCTTCTCTTCCCTTCTTCTCTCTGTGATGCAATCAGAAGGCGAATTGCCTTCACCGCCGTCTGAATTGCCCGGTCAGTGTCGTGGACAACCGGATTGGGAAGGCCTTTCTTCTCCCGCTCCTGATTCGCCATTGTCAAAAAAACGGCACCGCACCGCACTCCCAGGGCAGCTCCCACAGTGAACAGAGCTGCCCCTTCCATCTCCGAAGCCAGACATCCCAGTTTTTTCCAGGCTTCCCATTTCGCCATCAGTTCATAGCCCACCGGACTTTTCTCCGGAGAATGCTGGCCATAAAAGGAATCTTTACTCTGTGCCACTCCCACATGGAAAGGAAATTCCAGCTCTCTGGCCGCCTGAACCAGGGCAGACACCACCTGGTAATCTGCCACCGCTGGAAATTCAATCGGCGCATATTCTCTGCTGGTCCCCTCCATACGGATGGAGCCTGTGGCAATCACACAATCTCCGCTTTGGACACAGATTTGCATACCGCCGCAGGTTCCCACCCGTATGAAGGTATCCGCTCCTATCTGCGCCAGTTCTTCCACTGCAATTGCCGTGGAAGGCCCTCCGATTCCCGTGGATGTCACACTGACTTTCTCCCCGTCCAGCATTCCTGTGTAAGTGACAAATTCCCGGTTATCTGCGACAAAATGTGCATCATCAAAATACTCTGCAATTTTTCTGCAGCGCTTGGGATCTCCCGGCAAAATCACATAGCGCCCCACATCACCTTCCCGCAGCCCAATGTGGTACTGCATTCCTTCTTCCGCATACTTCATCGTTATCACCTCTCTAATAGACCGTATTCCTGTGCGGGTCATCGAATCGCAGACGCATGTCATACCATACCGCATTGCCATGGACAGAAGCAGAAAGTCCCTCGTCTTGATATCCAAATCTCTCATAAAAAGGAATCAGCTCTTTTTTACAGGTCAGGATACATCCCTTTCTCCCCTGTGCCTTCGCATCTGCGATCACCTGCTCCATAAGCATGGACGCATATCCATTTTCCCGATATTCAGGCAATGTATTCACTCCGAAGATAGCCTGCCAGTCTCCATCTTCCTCATGAAGCTGCGCATTTTCAAGCATCTCATCCCGGATCGTCTCCTCGTTTGTCACCATCCCATTGATAAACGCAAGGATCTTGCCCTCCTGCTCCAAGAGCCAGAAATGATCCGGATAAACACTCAGCCTTTCTTCAAAATTTTCCATTGTCGCCGCCTCAGCCGGCGGAAAACACTTTGCTTCTACTTTTGCGATCTCTTTTAAATCCTTTTTCATTGCTGTTCTGATCTTCATAATAATCTCCATCAATCTTTATTTTGAACCGGTATGCAGATATAAATCCGATGTCCTTCTTCAATGCGAATCTCCCCCTGATGCGCGTTGACAATCTGTTTTACAATCCGCAGTCCCATCACATGGCAGGAAGGCTCCTCCCCGCCGTCATTGATATAATCGCAGATTTCTCTGGGAATCCCTACTCCTGTATCTGTCACTGTGATCACCATCTGATCCTTTGCACATTTTGCTTCCACCTGGATACCACATCCCTCTTCGTTGTGACGCACTGCATTTCCAATCACATTCTGAAACACTCGCTTCATCAGCCGCTCGTCCATCTCTGTCTGCAGTTTTTCAAACTCTCCAGAAATCACGACCTGAAACGGATATTTCTCCTCATCCATCGCCACAGAATTTAGAATATCTGCAATCACCTGCCTTAAAATTTTCGCAGGCTGGACCTGGGTCATCCGAAGGGGCTGCATATGATACTCCAATTTGGATGTAAGATTCAGGTCTTCAATCAAATCCCGGATCTTTATGCTCTCTCTTCGGATCAAAGCCGCCTCGGCACGGATCTGTTCGTCTGTCTCTGCTTTTTCTTCCAGCAGATTGGAGTATCCCAATACCAGAGACAGGGGAGTCCGGATATCATGAGATACCCCGCTGATCCACTGGGTCCTGGCCTCATCTCTTTGATTCAGCATCTCCATCTGCTTTTTCAGACGGTCAGAAGTCTGATTGATACTGCGGGCCACCTCACCCATACTGCCTTTTTCAGACAGCAGGACTTCTTTTCCTGCCGCCAGATTCTCAATTGCTCTGGTGAAAACTTTCACCTTCCGGTAAGAGCGGTACCCCATCAGTATAATCACCAGAAAAGTCAATCCCAGAAAGGTGAAAAATGAAAATGTAATTAGATGAAAAATTCCATGGATGGCTCCCTGATCCTGCCAGAAATTATACCGCCAGATGCTGTCCCTCGGGTATGCAGCCACCAGCAGATCATCTCCCTGCTTCCATGTCATAATGGGATACTCATCCAGATACCATTTGGACAGAACAGATACCTCCGCCACGGTATAATCGTGGTTCAGATGAGACGGAAGCTGATAATCCCAGATCACTTCCCCGTTCTCATTCAGAATCATGGCAAAGGAAAGTCCTGCCTGTCTGGCCATCTCTTCCAGCTCCCGGGGATTCTCCACCTGGTTTTTCCCATTCGTCGCCACCTTCTCCCCCATCTCCCGAATGTTGCTCTCATATCTGCTGGAACCCTCATCATATACTTTCTGAATAATGCCACTGGTGACAATCATCTCCACAATCAGAAAGAAGAACACCAGCCCTATGATTCCTCCAATATACTTCAGGTAAATTTTAATTAAGCTCCTCATATCTTCCTTTTATTTCCATTCATTCCTTTTCCAGCCGGTATCCCAGTCCCTTGACCGTGATCAAATATCTGGGTTTGGATGGATTCTCCTCAATTTTTTCCCGCAGTTTTCGGATATGCACCATCAACGTATTCTCATAGCCATAATAGTTTTCTCCCCAGACAGATTCCGAGAGAAAGTCAAAAGTCAATATCCGCCCCCGATTCTCCAGAAACAGTTTCAAAAGCTGAAACTCTTTATTGGTCAGATTCACTTCCCGCACTTTTTCCTCCTCAGGAATTCTCACCATTCCCGCGGCCAGATCCACTTCCCGGTCTCCGATCTGATATCTTAATTTCTCCCAGGTATCCTGCCCATGATAAGTCCTCCTGAGAATCGCTGCCACACGCAGGGTAAGCTCCTTGGGAAGAAATGGTTTCGTCATATAATCATCCGCCCCGAGCCCCAGACCGGTAATACGATCTTCATTTCCATCTCTGGCTGACAAAAACAATACTGGAATATCTATCTGGCTTTGTATTCTCTGAAAGAAAGAAAAGCCGTCCTCACCTGGAAAATTCACATCCAAAATCATCAGATCCGGCTTTGTCTGACCGATCATTTTCTCCGCTTCCTGGCAGCTGTAGGCAACCCGGATATTCTCATACCCTTCTTCCTTAAGGATCCGTTTTAACATGCCGCACAACTCTTTATTGTCATCTGCAATCAAAATTTTCGCCTGCTCAACCATGCCTTTTGTCACCTCGTTCCTATTATAATACATTTTCCCATAACCCAAAATCCTTTTCTCATATTTAAGGGAAATTTAAGGTGAGCATCAGGATGAGTTAAGGAGCATCCCCTATAATAACATTCAGAAAGCAATCAAAGGAGGAATCAATCATGTCAGAATATATTATTGAGACAAAAAATCTTACAAAACTTTTTCACGGCAAACCCGCCGTCAACCAGATTCATCTTAGGGTTCCCCAAAATTCCATCTATGGTTTCCTGGGGCCAAACGGAGCCGGAAAAAGCACCACCATGAAAATGCTCCTTGGTCTCTCCTCACCGGACCGGGGCTCTATGCGGATCTTTGGCCAGGAAATGAATCGCGCCAACCGCATTCGCATTCTCTCCCGGATGGGATCACTGATCGAGTCCCCTTCCTACTATGGAAATCTGACCGGTTACGAGAATCTGAAAATCTCCTGCACTCTGAGAAATCTCCCTCTCTCAGAAATCGATGAAGTCTTAAAAATTGTGAGGCTGGATGGGCAGAAAAACAAAAAAACATCCCATTACTCCCTGGGAATGAAACAACGCCTCGGAATCGCCAACGCTCTGCTGGGAAAACCCAAACTTCTTCTCCTGGATGAACCCACCAACGGCCTGGACCCTGCCGGTATCCATGAGATGCGCCAGCTGATTAAGAGTCTTCCTGAAAAATATGGAATCACGCTTATGGTGTCCAGCCACCTTCTCGCCGAAGTCGAACAGATTGCCGATCAAGTGGGGATCATCGTAAAGGGAAACATCATCTACCAGGATTCCCTTTACGATCTTCAATCCAAGAACCAGCGTCAAATCCTTCTTCGTACTTCCAATGATCTGAAATCCTATCAGATATTGATTCCGGCATACGAAAGCCTCGGGCAGATCCATTCCATCCAGCAGACCCAGGAAGGGCTGCTGCTTCCCTATGAGAGTGATCAAACTCTCGGAAGACATCTCCGCCTGCTCTTCGATCATGGAATTGACCTCTATCGGGTTGAAGAACATTGTGGAAATCTGGAAGATATCTATCTGCAGATGGTAGAAAAGGAGGCGAGCTTGTGATGAAAAATTTAAAAACGGAATTTCAGAAACTGCGCCGCCGTCATCTCTGGCTGATTTTTGCTGCCGACCTATTCGTCACTTTTTTATGGGTTCTCTATGTTTTTCATGATTTGAATCTGGACAGAATCAATGAGACCACTGGAATGCTCGGCACAAATCTGCTGCTGATCAACACCATCCTCACACCTCTTCTGCTGGCAGTGACTGCCAGCCGCATGTGTGATATTGAACAGGCCGGCAATACCTATACCTGGATTTTTACCATGCAATTGCCGGAAACTTTTTTGGCAAGCAAGCTGATGGCCGGCGGCATCCACATTTTGATTTTTGATCTGCACCAGACTATTTTCTATGTGGCCCTGAATCAGACATATACGCCGGGATGGAATTTTCATTACCTGGAATTTTTCATCACAGTATTCCCCGTCCACCTTTTCTTGTTTCTGCTGCAGCTGCTTTTGTCCCTGCGCTTTGAGAATCAGCTTCTGCCCTTGTTCATCAGCATAGGCGGAACTTTTATCGGGCTGTTCTCCTGGTTTCTGAATCAGATTCCATTGCGTTACATCCAGCCCTGGGGCTATTTCGCAGTCTTGTGCAACATCGGCATGAATTACAACAGCACCACCCGTTATTCTTACTATTATTTCACCTCTTATCCCCTGGTATGGCTGCTCGTCCTACTCGCTGCCATCATCCTGCTGTACGCCATCGGAAAGAAATTGTTTGTGAGACAGATCGCAAAAGTATAAGGAGGAACCAACTATGTTAATCAAAGCAATCAATTGTGAACGAATCAAGTGCAAAAACACTCTGATCTGGCCGGCTTTCTTTCTCATTCCCATTATTCCCACCGTCATGGGAGCCGGCAACTATCTGAACAACATCGGGATCCTGAAATCAGAATGGTACTCTCTGTGGACGCAGATCAGCCTGTTCTACTCCAATTTTTTCTTCCCTCCTCTGATCGGTGTCTACTGTGCTTTTCTCTGGCGGTTCGAGAACTTTCACTCCTGCAGACACACCCTGATGACCCAGCCGGTAAAGCTGTCCACCATCTACTGTTCCAAATACTGCATGGTCTGCGCCATCACCGTCCTGACCCAGCTGTGGTTCACCGTTCTCTATCTGGTTTCCGGAAAAATCGTCGGCCTTCCCGGACTCCCTCCCACAGATATCTGCGGCTGGATTGTGCGCGGAACCATCGGAGGTTTTGTCATTGCCACCGTTCAATATCTGGTCGCCTCCGTGATTCGGAACTTTGCCATTCCCATTGCAGTGGGATTGTTCGGAGGAATCTCCGGACTTCTCATCTCCAATACATCCGCCGGCATCTACTGGCCCTACTCCTTAATGCTGCTGGGAATGAACTCAAACAAATACGACGATATGCTGAGCAGCCAGCTTCCCTTGTTTTTCTTCTTCTCCATTTTTTACATTCTTCTGTTCCTCCTGCTGGGAATCTGGATGCTGGGAAAAAACGAATCCTGATTTTTCCCCAGATCTTCCCGGACGTGGAAAAAGGTAGATTTCCAAAAAAGAAATCTACCTTTTTCTATAGTTAAAAAATTCAGGGCACTTTTTATATCTTCCATATTAATGGAATCAGCCAGAAATCTCATCCTCATAAGGAATTGGCGTGTCATCTTTTTCATCAATGTCATTCAGATATTTCTTCGTCTCAGCCACAATCACCGGTGAAAGGAAGAGCACCGCAATCAAGTTCGGAATCGCCATCATGGCATTGAGCGTATCCGCAATCAGCCAGATCAGATTCAAGGATACAATCGGCGCAATCACCGCCACAGCGATATAAAGAATGCGGTAAGGAATCAGAACCTTCTTTCCCGCAAAGTATTCCACGCACCGCTCTCCATAGTAAGCCCATCCGAGAACTGTGGAGAACGCAAAAGTAATAATTCCAACCACCAGAATCAGCGGACCAACTACAGGAATCTGATCAAAGGCCAGACTGGTGAGAACACCTCCATCACTGATATTCTGTACATTAATATTAGGATTTTTCATAATACTGGTCACCAGCACCAGGCCAGTCATAGCGCAGACCACCACGGTATCCCAGAATGTACCGGTACTGGATACCAAAGCCTGGCGGACAGGATTTCTTGTCTGAGCTGCCGCCGCCGCAATAGGGGCAGAACCCATACCGGACTCATTGGAGAACAGCCCTCTGGCTACACCGAAATGGAGTGCCTGCATGATTCCGCCGCCGATCAGGCCGCCGGCTGCCGCTCCGGGTTTAAATGCCAGAACCACAATTGTCTGCAGAGCCGGAATCAGGTAATCATAATTGATCACCAGGATAATCAGACATCCCAGAACATAGAAAAATGCCATAAAGGGAACCAGTTTCTCGCAGACATTCGCGATGGACTTGATTCCTCCAAAGATTACCAGGGATACCAGTACAGCCGCCACAACCCCCACAATCCATCCGGGAATACCAAGATTCTCCTTACAGACAGAGGCAATCGCATTCACCTGGGTCGCACAGCCGATTCCAAAAGATGCCAAACCTCCGAAAACAGCGAAGAGAAGACCCAGCCATCTCATATGTAATCCTCTCTCAAGGGCATACATCGCGCCGCCCAGCATTCTGCCGTCTCTGGTCTTCACTCTGTATTTGACAGAAATCAAAGATTCACTGTACTTTGTAGCAATCCCAAACACACCTGTGAGCCAGCACCACAGAACAGCCCCTGGTCCGCCCAGGGCAATGGCCGTGCCCACACCGATAATATTTCCAGTTCCAATCGTCGCCGCCAGAGCTGTCGTCAGCGCGCCGAACTGTGACACCTCTCCTTCGGCCTCAGGGTCTTTCGTCACAGACAGACGGATTCCCTGAAATACTCTTCTTTGAATTCCTCTGGTACGAATCGTCATAAAAATGTGAGTTCCCAGAAGCAGAAAAATCATTGCCCAACCCCAGACCAACTCATTGACTGAAGTCACAAAAGAATTAATTGCCTCATACATACGATCTCCCTCCCCGAACACGCCCCCTCACAGGACTTTATTCTGTTATCATATTACCACGACTCAGAGATACTCCATTAGTTTACACTATAAACATCATTCTGTCAATCAAATCTCCCCACCGTTCTGCAATCTCCATATGCCTTCTGTTTTATTGACGCATCTGCTCCCATCTCTTATAATGACTGCATATTGATATGATTTGTAAAGGAGTACCGCCTATGAATTTCCTGAATTTTTTATTCTGCAATCTTTTTGTCACAGGTCTCTTTTTTCTTTTGCTTCTGACACGAAAAATTACGAAAAAGCAGATATCTGTCAAAGCCCGCTACTACCTGGATTATCTTTTTGTCCTGGCTTTGATTCTTCCCTTTATTCCTCAAAAAATTTTTCATACCAATCCGTTGGCTGCTGCCTTTTCACATCTGTTCTTTGAACAGGCATCCAAAATAAATCACTTGTTTTCCGAAATATATGAAGAGTCCGCTTTCCCGGCTTCACTGGGACTCTATGATTATGCCCCAGCCGCAGACACTGCCTCTTCTCAGACCTGGAATCTCCTCCTTGGCACACTGTGGGGAATGGGATTTCTGATCACCGGAATTACTCTGCTGCGCAAGCTCTGGAATCTTCACAAAATTCGAAAAAATTCTTTCCCGGTTACCGCTGACAGCGATCCAGAATTATATCACCAGTATCAGTCCTGTCTTCAGGAACTGCATCTGCGCCGCCAAATTCCTCTGTATGCTTCCTGCCAGATTGACAGCCCGCTGTCCTATGGGATTCTCTTTCCAAGGATTCTGATTCCCCAGGATCTGGATATTCAGATATCAAAAGAAGATCTTCGCTTTATTTTTCTTCACGAAATACTGCATTACTGCCACAGAGATTCCATCTTAAACGAACTGGCCTGTGTGCTCCAGGCCATCTATTGGTTTAACCCGGCAGCCCGCCTGGGACTTCGGCTTCTTCAGACAGACCGGGAATACGCCTGTGACTATTCTGTCGTCACACTGATCGGCCAAAAACAGGCTCCTTCCTACGCCCGCACCCTGCTGCGCTACGCCAGACAGGCACAGAAACACGTATTTTTATCCCCTTTTTCTTCCCTGGGGAGCGCACACACAGAGCTTTTTTGCAGAATTGATTCCATCATCAATTATCAGACTGTCACCTGGCCAACAAGACTGAAAAGCTTCGGAATTCTGATATTGACTTTTCTGTTGATCCTCTTTTCCAGCCCGAGAATGGAGATATTCGCCGGCACTGACGATGCCGTCTCTTTTGCAGGAAAAAATGTGGAGACCATTGATTTATCTTCCTATTTTCCAGAGAAAAACGGAACCTTTATTCTCTACGATATCAGCCGTGATTCTTACCAGGTTTACAACCCTGATCTGGGGATCAGACGGTGTTCCCCGGATTCCACTTTCAAAATCTACAGTGCCCTGTTCGCTCTCCAGGAAAATTGTATCACTCCAGATTCCACAAAACAGGCCTGGAATAACCAAAGCTATCCCTTTGATTCCTGGAACCAGGATCAGACTTTAGCCACGGCCATGAGAGATTCCGTCAACTGGTACTTTCAAGCTCTGGACACACAGGTGGGAAAGGACAGGCTTGCCGCTTATTACCGCCAGATATCCTACGGCAACTGCGATCTGACCGCCGGTATCCAAAATTACTGGGCAGAGTCTTCTCTGAAAATCTCTCCCCTAGAGCAAACTGCACTCTTAGCCGATCTGTGGATGAACCGCTGGGATTATGAAGAGGAAAATATACAGGCTGTCAAAGATGCCATGTATCTTACAGATACTTCCTTCGGCCGTCTCTACGGCAAAACAGGCACCGGCCAGCAAAATGGCCATAATGTACGAGGATGGTTCATCGGCTTCCTTGAGCGGAACGAACAAGTATATTGTTTTGCCCTCCAATTACAGGACTCCTCCCTTGCTTCCGGAACTGCCGCGTCGACCATCACTTTTGAAATTCTAAGCAATTTATTTTCCTGAAATTTTTTCATCTTTTTTCTGAAAATCTGTAACGAAAAGATCCATTTCCCGATATATGAGTGACAAGGAGGTGAGGACAAGGTGATGGATATGGATGCCATATATCGAGACTATGCAAAACCCGTATTTCGCTATCTGATGACTCTATGCCGGGATGAGGATACCGCCCAGGAATTAACGCAGGAAACTTTCTATCAGGCAGTCCGGTCATCTGGAAAATACAACGGTTCCTGCAAGGTTTCCACCTGGCTGTGCCAGATTGCAAAGCACCTGTGGTACCAGGAATTGGAAAAAAGAAAACGAAAAGGGACCTGTCCCCTGGATGAAACACTTGCCCTCGGGGAAAAGGGTCCGGAAGATCATATCTGTATCCAGGAAGAGAAAATGGAACTGTTTCGAAAAGTACACATTCTTGATGAAACTGCAAAAGAAGTAGTTCTGCTCCGTCTGACAGGAGCCTTCTCCTTCCGGGAGATCGCTGAAATTTTCGGAAAGAACGAAAACTGGGCGAGAGTTACTTTTTATCGGGCGAAACAAAAACTTGTGAAAGGATGATGAAAATGAAAATAAATTGTGAAGTAATCAAAGACCTGCTTCCCAGCTACGTCGACGGGCTCACCAGCCCCCAGAGCAATGAGTTAATCAAAGAACACTTGGCCAAGTGCCCTGACTGTGCCGAATATCTGCGTCAGATGACCCAGGAAATTCCGGCTCCCGAAGAAATCGCTCAGAACAAAAAATCTATCCAGCCTTTCAAAAAAATCCAGAGGAGACTGCTGTCCGCCGTCGCCGCCGCAGTCCTGCTCAGTGTGGCCGTCTTCGGAACCATTTTCTGGTATTACAGCCACAGCTGGACGGCAGCTTCTTCCGAGGTGAAGATGCACCTGGATGCCCAGGGCACAATCGCCACCTTGCGGTTCACCCCCGAAAAGAAAAACAGCTATCTATATGTGGAAGTTCCGGAAGATGAAGAAAATACCCTGATTATCACAGAGAAACATGCCTCCCCATTTGAAAAGACGTACAATCGCTCCGCTTATTATTCTCTTACTTTCCTGGATGACCACACCATCATGGGACTAAATGGTAAGAGCAGCACCTTCTCCTCTGGGGATGTCCTGACCATTCAATACCAGGATACTTCTGACACCATTTCTCTGAAAGAGCTGGCAGACAAAGCCCTTGAAAATCCTCCTGCCAACTCTGAAAATGTGGAAATGACCTGTTCAAAAGACAATCAGGGACATGTAACCTTAAGCTTCCAGCCTATTCTTCTGGGTGTCTCTCTTCGGGTGGAGGATTCCGGAACCGATCAGATTCTCATCCGCCAATATTATGACAGTCAGGGAGAACCTTCTGAGAATAAAGCCACTTACACCCTAACCTTCCTGGATGAGCAGACTCTGCTCCTGAGCGATGGAAGCCAGAGAACCCTGAAAGGCGACGAAACTTTACAGATTCAATATGAAAATGAAACCATAGAGATCCCTTTCCAAAACCTGTGGAACGGAACCATCAATGAATAAATTTAGGGAGGCATCATGCCTCCCTGTTATCATTCTTTCACAGCTCCATGTTTTATAGCCTCCATATTTTGCGCAATCTTTTCCATTGGCCAGTCCCACCATTTCAGTCTCAAAAGCTCAGAAATGATTTCTTCCGAAAAGCGTTTGCGGATTTGTCTTGCCGGCACTCCCCCGACAATGGTATACGGTGGTACATCTTTTGTCACAACAGCACGGGTACCGATAATTGCCCCATCGCCGACAGTAACTCCTGCCATGATAACTGCCTCATGCGTCACTGACCTTAGCTCATTATTAATCAAATTTCCTTTTCTTTATGCACATCTCCCCATACTCTTCCCTTATCACAATGCATTAAACAATTAATTTTCTACCAGAGCTATAATTGCTGGTGTATTTAAAAGTAAAACTTTGAAAATGAAATACCTAAACCTTCATGCACTAAACACCCCATAACTACAAAACTCTGGGAATCAACATTCTGGAAGGTGGATTTCTTTGATTAACTTGGTTACCATGTATTTGGTATCTTTGCATTGTCACGTTCAGCACCAATTTGTAATAAAACAGCAAAATTAACACTACCTGTTATAATTATTAATAACTATTTATTCTACGATTTTAGGCAGAACATGAAAGCCTGAGTATTCGATACTAACTGCTATTATTTCCAATCCTAATATAATCACATGATTGGATATCTTTTCAATCGGATTAAACAGAAGGAGTAATGCTAGCGTGATTCGTACAAAAAATTCTATCATTGGTATAACACAATTATTATTTCTACAAAAGAACTGCCTAATTGCCCCATTCAATGATTTAGATGCCTTTCCTAATACCGATAATTGCCCAAGTAATTCCTAATGCCTCCAACGAACTGGATCCTTTCAGTAAAAATGCAATCCCCATAATAAACATCATAATACTATATGCTAATTCGTCTGCCTGCTTTTCAAAAAACTTTTTTTCCTTAAAATAGCTTACTAACATCAGAGTACCTACAAGTACCATAGCACTTCCTAATAAATAAGGTAACAGAAGAGTTACTCTATCAGAAAACAATATACAGATTAATCCTAGAGATGGAAACAATATACTCTTGACTTTTAATATTCTATTCATTTTTCTCCTTTCTCTCCTGTTCTTTTATTCATATAGTGTTTCAAGACTACAGTTCCGGCAGAAACCAAAATTCTTAATAATAATACCATGATAAATTCTATTGAAAACGGATTGCTCAACTTAGTTCCAAGCAAAGTAGTAGTAACAATACTGAGCAAAGAACCGCTTATTCCTGCTGTCAGATAAGTGGTGAATTTCACTCCACAAGCGCCAAAATACAGGCTGACAATGTCACCTGGCAAAAATCCAACAATTCTGGTTATAAAGCATACGAAAAAAGCATTTTCATTCTGATATCCTGTCAATTGTTGAACCTTGGGATATCTAGTCCCAATATACTGTATAATATCCTCACCGCTGTATCTTCCGATCCAATAAGGAATCGTAATGGTTGTCGCCAATCCAACCATACTTACCATCACAGCTATAAATGGTGTAAACAGAACTCCACTGCTCAAATATAAAATCGACAATGGAAACATAATTGTAAGGCTTTTGAGAGCAAAGAACAAAACTAAAACACACGCAGCCAAAATCATATTTTCAGGTGTATACCTCAATATCGTTTTTATAGACAAAGGTTCTTCTGATTTTCTTACAATCACAAAAAGAATCAATGTCATCAGAATAATTGCTGCTAAAGGAGTGAGTTTCTTTAGCTTTATTTCTGACTTTTTCTCACTCTTTTGTTTTTTTTCTTTGTTTCTGATTTTCATCCAACTTTTCTCATTCATAATTATAATCACAAGATATTTCTTATATCTATTCGTCTATTATATTTCCATTTACTTCATCAAACACATCCTTCATTTCAAGAGCATATTTTTTACCTATTTTACTCAATCGGTATAATATAATAATGTCAATAATGCCATTTAAAATGAAGATAATTCCTGCCATTAATGCAGCGGCTGAAACTGTATCCGGTGAAAAGAACATCATACTAATTCCAACCAGAATAATAATACATGATAGAATAACATATGATGTACAGCGCACATGAAATATGTCTTTCATACAAACAGCCGTCTCCATACAGATTACTCCATTGATTATGATGAAAATACTAAACACGTAAGAAAACAACACTATTGTAATTCCAGCATGTGTAATGATAAAGATTCCCAAAATACATTTCAAAATGCCTTCAAATAACAATCCCTGCATAAAATAAGTATTCAACCGAAATTTTAAATCATAGAACAAATCAAAAATCCCACTGCACAAAATCATAATACCTGCAATCACTGCAATCACTTTAAATGAATCATATGGCTTTATTATGAATAAAACTCCAAGCAATACCGTCATGATTGCATTTATCCACATATCCAGCTTTATTTTTTTCAACGTTTTCATATTTTACTCCTCCCAGTTTTAGTAGGTAGTGTCAAAAACTACCTGTTTTTTATTGTTCTAAATCCTTTAAAACCTTG
>ERZ1090860.890-NODE-893-length-16770-cov-5.734191_pt1 | contig 16770 bp, 18 predicted proteins | sample MGYA00478483_ERZ1090860 | MGnify/ENA primary metagenome ERZ1090860 (study PRJEB33644, sample SAMEA5815741) | chicken gut metagenome | biome: Chicken; feature: Gastrointestinal Tract; material: Caecum | place: Ireland | collected 2019-01-01 | study: A study of the...
GTCTTCGGTAAAGCAGCCTTCTGTGGGCTGCAAAGAGATTTACAAATCCCAATTTCGGAATCACCTCAGCAATTTATAAGGAGCATATATTATGAAAAAAACATTAGAATTATATGGAACTCTCGGCCCGGCCGACCATTCCACAGAGATATTAAACGACATGTTTCAGGCAGGGATGACGGGGCTGCGTCTGAACCTCTCCCACACCAATCTGGCGGATTGTGAGCCGTGGCTTGAGAACCTTTACGCCGTTGCGGAGAAAAGACACATTGTACCCGACCTGCTGGTTGACCTGCAGGGTCCAGAAGTCCGCATTGGAATTCTGAAGGAACCTCTTCCGCTGTCAGACGGCAGTGCTGTGCGGCTCTGCCCAATCACTGCCATGGCAGGAAAAAGCGTTTCTTCCCCTGCCGAAAATGAGCGTTTTTCTATGGAAGAAAAAAATGTTTCTTCCACAGAAAAATCTCCTGTCCCAGCGAATTCCGGAATGGAAGTTCCGGCCATCCCTGTGCCGGAAGCTGTTTTTCCTTATTTGAAGGAAGGTCAGACTCTGCGCCTTGATGACGGAAATATCATCCTTGCCGTGACGAAGGTCAGCCCGGCGCTGCCCGCTGCGGAGGCGAGAGTCGCAGCCGGCGGAGTTCTTTCTTCCCGGAAAAGTCTGGCCATCGACGGCGTATCCGTGGAACTTCCCACTCTGACTGCACAGGATTTTGAAAATCTGAAAGTCTTACAAAAGTACCGGGTCACCGGTGTCATGCTGCCTTTTGTCCGCGGCAGCGAAGATCTGATCAATCTGAAAAAAGCGCTGATGGATAATCGTCTTTCTCATATCCGGATTTTTGCCAAAATCGAAAACCGGCAGGGCGTGGAACAGCTTTCCTCCCTCCTGCCCCACTGCGATCAGATTGTCATCGCCCGGGGTGATCTGGGAAATGCGTATCCGCTCCCGAAGCTTCCCGGCATTCAAAAACAGATTGCCCGCACCTGCCTGGCCTTTAAGAAACCATTTATGGTGGTCACCCAGATGCTGGCATCCATGGCGGAACACCCGGTGCCAACCCGGGCAGAAGTGAGCGACATTTTCAATGCTGTGCTGGACGGCGCATCTTCTCTGATGCTCACCGGTGAGACAGCGGCAGGCCGCTATCCTGCGGAAGCCATGCAGGTGCTGTCAGATACCTCCTTTGAGGCACTTCGGTACAGGATGGAATCGAAGTTTTTCCTGTAACCTGCTGTGTGCAGCCTTAAAAAGACCGGGCAAAACATAGAACTGTCTTTTTCCGGTCTTTAAATGTTTTTATTCATTTTATTATCCACTTTGTATATGGCTTGTCTATACAAACTTATTTAACTCTTTATTATACTCAAATCCTGCGGCTCCCAGCGTTTTCTCCAATTCTTCCCGGGAAATATCCATATCCTCACACATAACTTCCAGTGAGCTGTAATAATCCCGCAGTTTTGTATTGACAACGCTGTAGAGCATCATCGGGTCTTTTGGTAAATCCATAGCTGATTCCTTTCTTTTTGCTTCATGATTGATGCGTCTCCGGCACATTTTCCTTCTCAAAGAAAAAAAGCATTTTCGTGACGAAAGACTTCGTAATCTCATAAACCGAGTACTGCACATAGTTCACCCGGGCAATCTCCATGGCCTCTTTTTGTTTGTCCGTGGCCGTGGTGTACGGATAGAGGCCAAACAGGAATGGGAAGAACGCATAAAGAAATTCCTGTATATCGTTGACACCCATATACGGGAAGAATTTCTCCAGACAGCAGGTGATGGTCCGCATGGCTTTTGCATACACCTTTTTAAAGGATACCAGATTCTCCAGGCGGCTGTTTCCTTCCATATCATAAAGATTCATGGACATGAGCTTCAGCATTGTCCCACGCCTTTCCAGTGTGACGGCAAGCTCATGGGCAAACTCTCCGGCTGACAGAGATTCATGCTGATGAATGATCGTCTCCAGATCAGCGATCCACGCCTCGTGTTCCCGCTGCAAAAGTGCCAGAAATATTTCTTCTTTTGTCTGAAAATAATTATAAATAGACGTGCGGGTAAAGGAAGTCTTCTCTCCGATATCCCGGATGGTGATATCTTTAAAACCCATGGTCTCATAGAGGGACGCGCAGGCGTTGACAATCTCTTCTTTTCTCGCGTTGGTCAATTTTTCTGAACCCTTTGGCATAACTGTTTCCTCTTTTCCGGTCATTACTGGTATTTATTATAGAGACTTCCCTTTCTCCTGTCAAACAAAAAGCGCAGGCAGGGAGACGTCTGTATGCGCTCCATCAGTCCTTTATCAGACTGTAGATCACAAAATCCATACATCTCCCTGCCTGTTTCGCAGCTCTTATTCAGAAAATCTGTCTCGTTCTCAGCTCATAACGCGTTTTGCCCAGTCTGCCGCTCCGGATCCGTTCAAAAGCTGTCCTTTTTTCCAGGAAGCGGACGGGCAATGTCCTTTCAGACTCTTCTCTGCCTTTCGGATATCGCTGCCGCCGGAGGTGGCAAACGGAATCACCGTCTTTCCGGCAAAATCATAGCTCTCAAGAAATGTATCCACGATCCGCGGTTCCACATACCACCAGATTGGAAAACCGACAAAAATAGTATCGTACTGCGCCATATCCTGCACCGGCTCCGCGATGGCAGGACGACAGGACGGATCGTTCATCTCCCAGGTGCTGCGGCTGTTTTTATCCATCCAGTTGATGTCCGCAGATGTATACGGCTGTTCCGGACGGATTTCATAAAGGTCCGCTCCTGCTGCATCCGCTATCTCCTGTGCCACGCGGGCAGTTGTTCCACTGGCAGAAAAATATGCAACTAAAACTTTTTGACTCATGACATTCTCTCCTTTTCCATCATTTCATCTTATTCTTTCTCTTTTCACGAAGTTCTTTCTCTTTTCATGAAGGCCTGCGGGCGGGAGAATCCGTTTCTTCCCGGTCCCCTCCTACATGCTCTCTTTCAGAATATTTACAACTTCCTCATGTTCCAGCACTTTATATCCGCCCGGAAGAATGATGGTGCCATCGGCAATCCCTTCGATCATATCCTCTGTGGCGCCCAGCTCGGAAATGTTCATGACCAGCCCCAGTTCTTTCATCCAGCTTTCCATGGCTGCAAGACCTTCCTTCGCCACCTGCTCATCGGTCTTTCCTTCCGGATTCACATCCCAGACATTGACGGCGAATCTTTTAAACTTCTGCACGCCATAAGGTAAAATATAACGATAATATGGCAGAGAAACCGCTGCCAGCGTCATACCGTGGGTGGCGTCCGTGTAGGCTCCCACAGATTGCCCGATCATGTGGACCATCCAGTCGGTGGATTTACCGCGGGACACCAGAGTGTTGAGGGCCCAGGTAGCCGCCCACATGAGGTTGCTTCTGGCTTCGTAATCCTGCGGATTCTCATTGGCAATGCGGCTTGCATGGATGACGGAACGCATGAGACCTTCGCTGATATAATCGCTGGTATTGTCGTCCTCCCCGGAGAAATACTGTTCACAAATTTGATTAAAGATATCATAGATGCCGGCCACCATCTGATAATGCGGCAGTGTCAGTGTATATTTCGGGTTCAGGATGGCAAACTTCGGCATAATCTTTTCATCGGCAAACACATGACCAATCTTCTGTTTCGTCTTCGGATTGGTGATGACCGCACCGGCATTCATCTCTGAACCGGTTCCCACCATGGTCAGCACACATCCCACCGGAAGGGTCTCACAAGACGGCTCCTCAAAGCGCAGATAATATTTCTCCCACGGATCTTCGTCGCAGTTGACGGCAACGGAAACCGCTTTGGCATAATCACAGACGGAGCCGCCGCCCACCGCCAGAAGCAGGTCTGCCTGATGATTTCTGGCAATCTCCACACCTTCATAGAGCTTATCCACAGTCGGATTCGGCATCACTCCGGCAATCTCCGCCACATTTTTATCATTATCCTGTAAAATCTTTACCACTTCATCATAGATGCCGTTCTTCTTAATGGAACCGCCGCCGTAAATCAGCACCACATTTTTACCGTACTTTGGCAGTTCCGTATTCAGATATCCCAGGGATTCATCTCCAAAATATAACTTTGTCGGGTTACAATAGGAAAAGTTTCCTAACATGTCAAGTCCCTCCTTTGATCATTAACGCAGATGTACTGCGGTTCTATTCTGACAATGTGTCAGCAAATGTACTGTAACACCATTCTGACACTATGTCAATATTCTTTTCCAAAAATGGGGATTTGTAAATCTCTTTGCATCCCACAGAAGACTGCTTTACCGAAGACAAGGCATTGATAAAAGTTCTCCTCCTCCACTTCGACAGGCTGGTACCTGGCTGCATTTCATCAATATAAATCAGACGCCTGCGCTCACAGTCGTCGTCAAACCATATCAATGCCTTGTCTTCTCCAAATGCAGTCTACGTGCATAGAGATTTACAAGAATCCTGGCTATTGTGGCGAGTCGGCCACGAACAACCTGATATTTTCATCATTAAATAATATCTGCTGTTTTATCAACGTAGCTCAGGATTTTTGTAAAGGTGGCACAGAGGCTTATCAACAGGCAAATGACGTTTTGGACACATACGGCTTTCGACCGCGAGCTGTGAGGGAGGACTGGGAAAGATATCTCACAAGGATACCCCTGGTCAGTCCGACTGAAGGCCGAGCCGGGCGAATCCGTATGTGCCCTTGCGTCATTGTCTGTCCAAGCGGATATCTGCTACCTCTTTTACAAATCCCCATTTATTCTGGACTTCATATTTATTTTGTAGTATTCTATAACATGAGTTATCAGATAGGAAATAGTGCCTGTTTTTACAAAAATGGGACATATTATGAATTATTCTGAATAAAAAATGTAACAATGGAGGTATCAGTATGAGTAAGAGTCGTGTCTGGAAGTTCCACAACGATGTGGACACCGACCAGATTATTGCTTCTCAGTATCTGCTTCTCCCGGATATTGAGGCAATGAAACAGTATACATTTGAATCTCTGGACCCTTCTTTCGCGGAGAAAGCCCAGCCGGGCGACCTGATCGTGGCCGGAGAGAATTTTGGCTGCGGTTCTTCCAGAGAACAGGCGCCAAGCGTGCTGAAAGCGCTGGGTATCAAGGCGGTCATCGCCAAATCTTTTGCAAGAATTTTCTTTAGAAACGCCATCAACATCGGTCTTCCGGTCATTGTCTGTAAAGATTTGTATGATCATGTGGAGGACGGCGGCGAGGCGGAGCTGGATTTATCCGCCGGAACGGTCACCGTGGACGGCCAGGTATTTTCCTGCACCAAGCTTCCGGAATACATGCAGAAGATTCTGTCTGCCGGAGGACTCATTGCATCTTTGAATAAGGAGGAAGCGTAATCATGGGTATGACATTAGGAGAAAAAATCATTGCCAGAGCTGCCGGTGTCGATGAGGTAAAACCAAACGATATTCACACGGTTACCCTGGACCGCATGATGAGCAACGACGGAACCACACATTTGACAGTGGATATGTATTATAACCAGTTAAAACATCCGAGGATCGCCGATAAAGATAAGGTGGTCTTTATCATGGATCATAACGTCCCGGCAGAGAATCCGAAAACTGCCGAGGCCCACAAGAAAATGCGTAATTTTGCCAAAGATCACGGCATCAAGCTGTACGAAGGCCAGGGTGTCTGCCATCAGATCATGATGGAGGACTATGTCTGCCCGGGCGAGCTGATTTTCGGCGCGGATTCCCACACCACCACTTACGGGGCGCTGGGCGCTTTCGGTACCGGCGTCGGCTGTACGGACTTTCTCTACGCCATGACCACCGGCACCTCCTGGGTCATGGTTCCGGAAACCATCCGCTTTAATCTCCACGGCTCCCTTCGGGAGGGCGTGTACGCCAGAGATCTGATTCTCACCATCATCGGCGACATCGGAGCCAACGGCGCCAACTATAAGATCATGGAGTTTGCCGGAGACGGCGCCCATAACCTTTCCATTGACGAGCGCATTGTTCTGTGCAACCTGACGGTGGAAGCCGGAGCCAAAGCCGGCATTGTAGAGCCGGACGAGAAAGTCGTGGAATACTGCAAAGCCCACGGCAGAGAGGCGGTACATATGTTTAAGAGCGATGACGACGCACAGTTCGCCGCTGTGTACGACTATGACCTGAGCAAAATCGAGCCGGTGGTTGTCCGTCCGGATTTCGTGGATAACTTTGCTCTGTTAAAAGATGTGAAAAAAGAAAAAATCGCCATCGATGAAGCTTTCGTCGGTTCCTGCAACAACGGCCGTATCGAGGACCTGCGGGCCGCTGCCGACGTGGTAAAAGGCAAAAAAGTCAGCCCGAAGGTACGTTTTATCGTTGCACCAGCCTCCAAAGCCGTCTACATTGAAGCGCTGGAAGAAGGCGTCATCACCACATTGATGGAAGCCGGCGCCATGATCATGAATCCGAACTGCTCCGTCTGCTGGGGAAGCTGCCAGGGCGTCATCGGAGAAAATGAGGTGCTCATCTCCACCGGAACGAGAAACTTCAAGGGCCGTGCCGGCCATCCGACTTCCAAAGTGTATCTGTCCAACGCTGCGGTAGCCGCTGCTTCCGCTGTGGCAGGATATATCACGGACGAAACAGAGTAATGATACCAATGCAATCATATAAATGTATGACAGACTTTCATCCGTGCACCGGCAGATTTCTGTCATACATTTTCTCAAAAAATAGATAGAAAGGATTCGGTTCCTATGAGTAATACAGAAAAATTCACCGGCAGAGTCTGGGTTCTGGGCGACGATATCGACACCGATATCATCATCCCCACCGAATATCTGGCTCTGCCGACTGTTGAGGATATGAAACAGTACGGCTTCTCTCCGCTGCGCCCGGAGCTGGCCGGACAGATTAAAGAGGGCGACATCATCGTCGCCGGAAAGAACTTTGGCTGCGGCTCCTCCCGGGAGCAGGCGCCGGAGATCATCAAGGCGCTGAAAATCAAATGTGTCATCGCCAAGTCCTACGCCCGTATCTTTTTCCGCAATTCCATCAACAACGGATTGCTGCTCATCGAAAACAGCGATATTCAGGATGTGGTCAAAGAAGGAGACGAGATCACTGTCACCATGGGTGAGTCCATCGAGAAAGACGGACAGATTTTCCCGATCACTCCTCTTCCACAGAATCTGATGGATATTATCAATGCCGGCGGTCTCGTCAAGGCCATGCAGAAACGCAACGGTATCATTTAGGAGGTTTGACATGGGCTATACATTAATTGAAAAAATCATCAAAAAAAATATCGGCGCCGACCATGTAGAACCGGGTCAGATCGTCACCGTAAATGTGGACCGGGTCATGATTCACGATATTTTCATTCCATTTGTAGCAGAGAAATTCGAAGAAATGGGCTTCAAAAAGTTGTGGGACCCGGACAAGGTGGTCCTCATCTACGACCATCTGGTTCCGACCAGCGCTGTGGAAGATGTCCGTCACTTTAAGATCGGCGATGCTTTCGCAGACAAATACGGCCTCACTCACGTACACCGCAGCGACGGCATCTGCCATCAGCTCATGACCGAGATGGGCTACGCCAAACCGGGCAATATCGTGTTCGGCACCGACTCTCACACCACCACCTACGGCTGCGTGGGCTGTTTCTCTTCCGGTATCGGCTACACCGAGATGGCCGCCATCTTAGGTACCGGGGAAATGTGGATCCGTGTTCCGGAAACCATCAAAGTTGTCATCGACGGAGAACTTCCGGCAAACGTATCGGCAAAAGACGTGATCCTCCGTCTCATCGGAGATCTGCGCGCCGACGGCGCCACCTATAAGGCACTGGAAATCACTGGTTCCACCGTGGACGCCATGAGCGTGGCTTCCCGCATGACCATCTCCAACATGGCCATCGAGGCCGGCGCCAAAGCCTGTCTCTTCCGCCCGGACGAGAAAACCTGCGAATACTCCAAAGTATCCATGGAGGACGTGGACTGGCTTTACGGCGACGACGACGCCAACTACTGCAGAGTCATGACTTACCGTGCCGAAGATCTGGTTCCGGTCTGCGCCTGCCCTTCCCAGGTGGACAACATCCATCCGGTATCCGAAGTGGAAGGCACCGAACTTGATCAGGTATTTATCGGCTCCTGCACCAACGGCCGTCTGGAGGACCTGGCCGTGGCCGCCAGAATCCTCGAAGGTAAAACCGTTGCCTGCAAACTGATCATCACTCCGGCCAGCCGCCAGATTTATCTGGATGCCATCAAGGCCGGCTACATGAAAACCCTGGCCGAAGCCGGCGCCATCATCACCCAGCCGGGCTGCGGGCTGTGCTGCGGCCGCGCCGGAGGAATCCTCACCGACGGTGAGAAAGTCCTCGCCACCAACAACCGGAACTTCCTGGGTCGTATGGGTACCTCCAAAGTAGGCATCTATCTTGGCTCTCCGGCCACTGCGGCCACTTCCGCGATCTACGGCAAAATCACCATGCCGGAATAATATATTTATTATTCTGCAATCGGCTGCAGGCCATAAATCAGGAGATAAAAACATACAATAAAGATCATATATATCACAACGGCAGACTGGACGTAAATGTCCACTCTGCCGTTTTCTCATTCTCTCTTCCTTTAAGACTAAAAAATTCAAATAAACAGTACATAACACTTGACAACAGTTGCCTACTGTTATATACTGTTTACAAGCAGAGGAGGTAACAATCCATGAAAATAATCATCAATCACTCTTCCATGGTTCCCATCTACGAGCAGATTGTCGACCAGATCAAGACGCTCATCCGTGATGGAGAACTGAAGGAAAATGACAACCTCCCTTCTGTCCGCTCCCTCTCAAAGGAATTAAAGATCAGCGCGCTGACCGTCAAAAAGGCTTACGACCATCTGGAAGAAGAAGGTTTTACCGTGACCGTTCACGGAAAAGGCACCTATGTGGCGGCAGCCAACGCAGAACTTTTGCTGGAGGAGCAGAAAAAAGAAGTGGAAGCCGATTTGGAGATGGCCATACAAAAAGGCAGACGATGCGGAATCAGTGATGAAGATATCCGTACTCTTTTTGAAATGATTCTGGAAGAAAAAGAATGATTTGGAGGATTCATTATGCTGAAAATCGAACATTTGAGGAAAAACTATACGAATTTTTCGCTGGACTGCTCGTTGACGGTGATGCCCGGATGCATCACCGGCCTGATCGGCCAGAACGGCGCCGGAAAAAGTACAACATTCAAGGCTGTGCTGGGACTGATCGCCACCGACGGAGGAAAAGTCACTCTGCTGGGTAAGGATATCCGGAATTTTACCGCCGCAGATAAACAGAATCTCGGCGTGGTACTCTCCGATTCCGGTTTTTCCGGGTATCTGACCATCTCCGATATCGTGCCGGTCCTTGACAGTCTGTATGAACATTTTGATAAAAGATTTTTTATGGAACAGGTACAAAAAGCGAACCTGCCCCTGCGTAAGCAGATCCGGGAATTTTCCACCGGCATGCGGGCCAAGCTGAAAGTGCTTGTCGCCATCTCCCACAACGCCCGGTTTCTGATTCTCGACGAGCCGACGGCCGGCCTTGACGTGATCGCCCGGGATGAACTTCTCGATCTGCTGCGGGAATACATGGAAGCCGATTTGGAGCGCTCTGTCTTAATCAGTTCACACATTTCCAGCGATCTGGAAGGCCTCTGTGACGACATTTACATGATTCATGAAGGGCGCATTGTACTTCACGAGGAAACCGATGTGCTGTTAAGCGACTATGCTCTGCTGAAAGTAAACGACGAGCAGTATAGCCGCATGGATAAACAATATATTTTACGGGACAAAAAAGAAACCTACGGCCACAGCTGTCTGACCGATCAGAAAACATTTTATATGGAAAATTATCCGGATATCGCCATTGAAAATGGCAGCATCGACGAAGTGATTTCTATGATGATACGAGGCAAAGCCGTCTGAAACACAGCCGGCCAAAACACTCCGGAAGAACTGAAATATTTCACAAGTTCCGGAAGAAGCATATTCTCATTCAGACCAGAGAGGTGGAAAATTATGAAAGGTTTATTGATCAAAGATTTTAAATTAATGAAAATGCAGAAACGATTCTTTCTTCTTATATTGCTGGTGGGCCTTATCATCACCATATCTTCCTTTGATGTGGTCTTCACCACAGGTTTTATGGCCTTCGTGTCTTCCCTGTTTGCCATAAGCTCCATCAGCTACGATGAGTTTGACAACGGAAACGCCTTCCTGTTCTCCTTGCCGTTTTCCCGCCGCACCTACGCCGTGGAGAAATACGTCTTCGGCGCGATTCTCGGGTGCTGCGCCTGGATTCTGGCACTCCTCATCACCACAGTGATCGGCGTTTTCAAAGGAGTATATCCTGACGCAGAAACAGCGTTAAGCGCATGTTTCATTCTCGCCATGATGTTTTTGATTCTCGCTCTGATGCTTCCGTTCCAGCTTAAATTCGGCGGAGAAAGGGGCAGAATCGTTCTCATCGGCTGCATTGCTTTTCTGGCAGCGGCTGGAACGCTGATCATCAAGGGACTGGAACTCATGGGAATAGATCTTCTGGCTATCCTTGACGCCATGCCAACCGTCAATGCAGGCATCCTGTCAGTCATCGTACTGCTCATCGCTCTGCTGCTCTTTGGCATTTCCTGCCTGATCAGCATCGGTATTGTGCAGAAAAAGGAATTCTAAAACAGTATGATTCAAACTACGTAAGTAAGGGGAATATATTACTCCGGCCACTCAAACGTGGCCGGAGCATTTCTTACATCTGTTTGCGCACAATCTTATATTCATCGTCCATCTGGAAATACGGACATCCGTCCCGGGGACTTCCCAGCAGCCTCGCCAGGTCATCCTCATCCAGATTTACCGTACATTCTCCCTGACCGTCTTCCTCGTCAATCCAGTAAAAAGCACAGTAATCACACTGCATATGCTCACCTCCCGGTTCTCTCCTGTTCTTCTTCATGTCTTTATACTTTCCGGACTATTATACCGATTCGACTTAAGAAAATCAATCCCCGCCGGAGGGCAGCCAATTTCCTTCTTCGCTTCTGTGGATTTCTTCCTCGGGTCTCTTTTTTCAGAAAAAAGTTGCTTTCACTGCCTTTTGTGTTATAATGACAGACAGGGCTTTATGCCATTATTGACAGAGCATTCTGTCATTCAGATGTCTCTTTCCGGCAGGCTGAACCGGCGGAGACAGCATATACGGAATACATTTATAAGGAGGAAAGACACAATGACAGCAGAACAGCAGAAATTAGTTCCACAGAGAGACGAAGATTTAAAAGCCGGCAATTACACCGTGATCAACAGCGAAGCCACCAAGAACTTTAATGTTTACGTGGTAGGAGAAAAACATAAAGAAGCCATGGATTACATCAACATGCTTCTGGACCGCTCCACTGATAACGTTCTCGGTTACGGCATCAAGATGGGCAGCCAGAAAAAGTTCGGCGTAAGTTTCTGGGATGAGGAAGATATTCCGGAAGAGTACCGGAAATAATTGTCTGTCCTGACATAATCCATAATAAGCAGCGGCCGCTGCCAGACACGCACTTGCACAGTGCATATCCTGGCAACGGCCTTTTTTATTTCTGAGGGAATCCTGCCTTTACTCCACGCAGTGACCTTTTTCTTTGATCACCGCGATGACGGAATCCACATACTTCTCACATTCCTCCATGGTTTCCGCTTCCACCATGACACGGATCACCGGCTCTGTGCCGCTCTCCCGGACAAGAATACGTCCGGTATCACCAAGACTGTCAGCCACGCTCTGCACGGCAGCCTGCACATCGGCATCGTTCTGAGCCTCCGGTTTGCTCTTGACTCTCACGTTCTTTAATACCTGCGGATAAATCTTCACCGGGCTGGCCAGTTTGGACAGAGGCATTTTCTTTTCAAGGATCACTTCCATGATCTTGATGGCTGTGAGAATACCGTCGCCGGTGTTGGCGTATTTGCTGAAAATGATGTGGCCGGACTGCTCGCCACCGATGCGGTGTCCGTTTTTCACCATATTCTCATATACGTACTTATCGCCCACAGCGGTCTTTTCATAGGAAATGCCCTCTCTGTCCAGCGCTTTGTACAGACCGAAGTTGGACATGACAGTCGTTACAATGTTGTTATTATGTAACGTTCCCCGTTCTTTCATGTAAGTTCCGCATACATACAGGATCAGGTCTCCGTCAATCACCTTTCCATTTTCATCTACGGCGATACAACGGTCCGCATCTCCGTCAAAGGCAAATCCCACATCCAGCTGATTCTCTTTCACAAAGGACTGCAGCACTTCAATATGAGTGGAGCCTGCGTTGGTGTTGATATTCAGGCCATTTGGCTCCGCATTGATCACATAGGTCTTGGCGCCCAGTGCGTCAAACACACTCTTGGCGATCATCCAGGCGCTGCCGTTGGCGCAGTCCAGACCCACTTTCATGTTCTTATAGGAACGGGTCGCCAGGGAAATCAGGTAACCGATATAACGGTTTCTGCCCGCTGCATAATCCACCGTGCATCCGATCTCATCCTTCACGGCAAATGGAACCTCTACTTTTCCGTCGATATAATCTTCCACCTTGAGAATGGTTTCCTCATCCATCTTCTCCCCTTTGGAGTTGATCAGCTTGATTCCATTGTCATAATACGGATTATGGCTGGCGGAAATCATGATACCGCAGTCAAAGTCTTCTGTTCTCGCCACATAGGAAACGCTCGGTGTGGTCGTCACGTGAAGAAGGTATGCGTCCGCGCCTGAGGCAGTCAGCCCGGCCACCAGAGAATACTCAAACATATAGCTGGATCTTCTTGTGTCCTTTCCGATAACCACCCGGCATTTATCCTCTTTGTCTTTTCCAAAATACCATCCGAGGAAACGTCCCACTTTATAGGCATGCTCCACTGTCAACGTTGCATTTGCTTCACCGCGAAAACCGTCGGTTCCAAAATATTTTCCCATAATTCTCTCCTATCATTACATTTGTTAGCATATTTTCAGTTACTCTGTCATTTGTAATTATCAACAAAATGAGGGTTTTTTCAACCCCCATTTTAGTTTTTTTAAGAAATAATTCTCTATTCGTGCCTCAGTGCCACGATTGGATCCATGTTGGCCGCTTTGACCGCAGGAACAAATCCGAACACAATACCGATCAGCATGGAAAAGACAATGGCAATGATTGCCGCCGGCACGCTGATGGCCACCGGCACGCCGGATATCCGGTTGATCGCCTCCGCAAAGATAATACCGGTGATCGTTCCGATAATACCGCCGAGGCTGGTCAGCACCGCCGCCTCCGTCAGAAACTGTGCCAGTATCTTGTTTTTCCTTGCTCCAATGGCCTTTTTCAGACCAATCTCTCTGGTACGCTCAGTCACGGACACCAGCATGATATTCATAACGCCGATACCGCCCACCAGCAGGGAAATGCTGGCAATCCAGATCAGCTGCTGATTGGTGGACTCGCTGAGCTGTTCATTCTGCTGTGCCTGCTCCATGATATCTTCTGCGCTGTACTTAACATCTTCATTATCTACGGACTGGTTCAGAAGATTGGCCGCCTGCCGTCCCACATTGCTCATGGCATCCGTGGAATCCGCCAGAAGGCGCACATTCTGCGGCTCATCGTACTGTCCCACAATATTCCAAACCGTATCCGGCACAATGACGCTGCCGCTGCTGCTGGCATCATTGTAGACATACTGGTAATAGTCTTCCACCGATTCAATGACCGGTTCAAACTCTGAGGACTCCTCGATCACGCCAATGACAATAAAAGGTTCTCCCTGGATATCAAGAGTTTTACCCACAGGGTCCTCATCTTCAAAAAGGCTGTCGGCCGCCGTCGTATCGATGACAGCCACCTTCCGGTAATTGGTATAATCACTTTCTGTAAAGGCTCTTCCCTTTGTCATGACATACCCGCAGGTATGCAGATAATGGGAATCCGCCCCGATCAGCTCTCCGCCCTGCAGCGCGGTGGCATTATAGTAAATGTAATCCACCGCCGTCCGGATTGTATACAGGGAAGCATCCTCCACGTGGTCAATATCATTGAGCTCATCCCGGCTGTCGGAATCCAGCACCGGAATTCCGTTGGGGATGCTGCTATAAGCCATATCGTAGTCCCAGTCTCCGCTTTCCACCAGACGTACATTTACGGTATTGGTTCCGGAACCGATGAGGTTTTTCCGGATCTGCTCATTGGTTCCACGGATTGTGGAGACGATGGCAATGATAGCGGCGATACCAATGATAATGCCCAGCATCGTCAGCAGGGAACGCAGCTTGTGTCCCCAGATTCCCTGAAAAGATAATCGTATATTTTCCAGCATAATTTCACACCCGTCCTTTCAAGAAATCCCTAATATATAATATTATCTGTATTTTCAGAAAGTTCCACCTTGGCTCCCTCTTTCACATCTTTTCCATAAGGGAACGCAATATTATCATCCATGGTCAGCCCGGAAAGGATCTCCACATACTGTCCGTAAAGGGTCTCTCCGGTCTTCACATACTGCTTCTCCAGGCGGCCGTTCTTTCCTTCTTTGTAAACGTAGCTTCTGTCATCATCATCGGTGCGGACATAAGCCTTCTGCAGATAAATGGCTTCATCCGACATCGTTCCCATGGACTGAGAACTGTAGGAGACTTCCACCGTCTCACCAGTCACCAGACCGTCCGCATTGGCAATATAGGCCACCACCGGATAATAGGAACTGTTCGGATTGGATGTTCCGTCATAACTGGAATCAGAACTATTGCCGGATGCCGGATAAGGGGAAATATCAATGATTTCCGCCTCGTACTGTTCATAGGTCTCCATGGAAGTGCAGTAAATGGTTCCGCCAACCTTCACCGTATCCAGTGACATCTCGCTGACATCCACATCCACGTACATGCCGTCCTCGCCTCTTACAATGATAGCCGGTGAACCGTCGTCCGGCATGGCTTCCTTGGTGTAAGCCAGCGTTACTTCACCGTCTACCGTCGCTTTCACCGTGGCTGCGTCCACTTCCTTTTTGGCTTCCTCATAATCAATCTTCGCCTCACTGAGGTTCTGTCTTGCCTCCGCAATCTCCGACTCTTTATCAGAAATAGCTTCCGCCAGCTCATCCGCTGTGTAGCTGCTGTAATCGGTATCGCTTCCACCGCTGCTTCCACTTCCTGAAGAAGAACCGCTGTCGTAACCGCCGCTGCCGCTTCCTGAACTGCCACCGGATCCGCTGCTGCCGCTTCCCGAAGAAGAACTGCTGCTCTTCTTCACCTTCACAGTAAGCACTGCCCTCTTGCCTCCCGCTGAGGCGATGATCCGCAGCGTGCTGGCTGTCTCATCTTCTCCCACCGTCAGCGTACCGTTGATCAACGTGGTGGCATCGGATTTATTTCGTTTCAGCTCCCAGGTCACTTTCAGCACATCACTGTTCTTACCACTGAGCTTTGCGGTGAAATTATAGGACTTGCCTGCTGTCACCGATGTTCTGTTGGGCCGGATCTGGATCTGATCTGCCGTCACCATGGCGTCATTTAAATCTGCCAGCGTATACCATCCAAAGGAAGCGATGCTCTCCTTGAAAATGGTATTCGGCCGGATCTCAATGGAATTGGCCACGTTCTCTCTCCTGCCGTCCTCCTCAGAATCATATTCATAAAATACGGCAAATTCATTATTTTTCATCAGATCATTGATCACCGATCCACGGATTCTTCCATCACTGATCATCCGGTATACATACGGATCATTCATGGTACCTGAACCGCTGTAAGCATCATTCTTCTTGTCGGTGATTTCTGTCTTTAAGACATTTGGGATTCTGGAAGCCGCTTCAGCGGCATCAAGGGCCTTTTGTAAGTCATCCAACGTATACTCCCGTGCAGCTTCAATACCTGCGACCGGCATACCAGGAGTAATACTTACACTATGGGCCGGAGAGTATGGGTTATTCTTATAGGCATCCTCGCTTGCATACTCCTGAAATTCCGCATAATAATCGCCACCCACCAGTGCAAGAACCACAGAACCACGTACAGTGCCTCCTGAACTGAGCAGGTAGATATAAGAATCATTGGCACTGCCGTCTCCGAAACTATTATCATTGATCATCTCAATCTTGCTCTTTAGCTTTTTATCACTGATTAATTCCTTTAAATTCTCTATCGAATACAGCGCATTCTGATCTATTCCGTCTGTGTCATATACAGGATTTAATACAAAACTTGCTCTTGGGTTATCACTACTATTGGCATATGCTGTTTCTGAATCATATACTTTAAATACTGCTGTATAATTTCCTCTGAGCAAACTATAGATAACAGAACCGGATATCATCTTATCTGTTCCATTTCCTTTTAATAAGAACACATACGGAGCACCATCGGTACCCTCTCCAGTCTCTCTGTCACTGATCGCTGTGATACTTTCTTTTAATTTGCGGTCTTTTACCGATGCCTGGGCGGAGGAAAATGAATAACTGTCTTCACTCCACTCAGATGCAAATTTGTTCGGATTGATTTCAATTTTACCCGTATAGTTTTCTCTTTCAGCTGGGCTCTTATCAGCGTCATTCTCATACGCTTCATCAGAAGCATACTGGAAGAAATAGGCATAAATATTTTTCTTCTCTTCTCCCACCAGCTGGCCGAGAACAGAACCTTTTATTTCTGCTGACGAATTCAGATTGAAAATATATGGATCTGTCTCTTATACACATCTGACGCTGCCGACGACTTAATAGGTGTAG
>ERZ1090860.896-NODE-899-length-16727-cov-27.567358_pt1 | contig 16727 bp, 14 predicted proteins | sample MGYA00478483_ERZ1090860 | MGnify/ENA primary metagenome ERZ1090860 (study PRJEB33644, sample SAMEA5815741) | chicken gut metagenome | biome: Chicken; feature: Gastrointestinal Tract; material: Caecum | place: Ireland | collected 2019-01-01 | study: A study of the...
GCCGGAAACGCCGCGCAGAAGCGGTTGATCCTTCCGGAATCTGCCTGCGTGGTTTCTTCAAACCAGTCCTTTACCAGTTCAATGAACAGCTCCCTGACCTCCCGGTTCGGCAATGCCAGCTCCATTTTCTTTCCCGGCACTCTCCTTCGGCAGGTCAGATACCCAGTGGAGTAAAGAACACTCCAGATATTATCAATGGAATCCTCTATATCTCTGTATGTCAATTCCTGGCTGATCGTCTTTGTTATGGTTTCACTGTTGATCAGACACTCAATATCATTTCGTGTCGTTTGGCTTGCTTTTTTCAACAGGCGGCGGATCAGATCGTTTCCGCTGGTGTTGGCCCAGTAGTTTTCCGGCTCCGCAGTCTTATCTCTTAACAAAATCTGGACATACTTTATGACATCCCATGGACAGTAAACTAATGTATCTCCAAACTGATAGCCGTCGTACCACTCCCGGACTGTATCAAGATACTCGCTCAATCCATAATCGTTCAAAAGTTCCGTTACTTCATCTTCCGTAAACCCAAAACTGTCACAGAAATAAGGATCTGATATAGTCATTACATTTAAATTGTTAAGGCCTGTGAAGATACTCTCTTTTGAGATCCGCAGGCATCCGGTAAGTACGGCAAAGTACAGGCTGTCATTCGTTTTCAGTGCATTGCCGAAGAGGTTGCGGATAAGGCTGACCATCTCATCATAATATCCTGCCTGGAACGCTTTATCGAGCGGCACATCATATTCATCGATCAGCAGGATGACCTTCTGGCCGTAATGCTTTTCGAGAAGCTGTGAAAGAGTTTGCAGGCTTGTTACCGCCATGCCTTCCGTCATGGTGTAGAACCCGCCCTGTGCAGGCCCTACCTCTGTCAGCTGTGCATAGGCTTCTTTTTCATCATTCGATAAATTAGTGCTATTCCTTAAGAAAGCAAAACGTCTGGCTTCATTTCCTATCAGCGTCCGCAATGCTACGGATGCCGACTCAAAACTCCTTCCGTCCACACTTTTCAGGCTGATAGAGATCACAGGGAACTTTCCCATATATTTTTCACACAGGCTCTTTTCCTGCGTTATCTTTAAGCCGTCGAACAGGGCCGGATCTTTTCCTATCTCAAAGAAGCATTTCAACATACTCATGTTGAGGGACTTCCCAAAACGCCTGGGACGGGTAAACAGGTTTACCTCTCCCCAGTTTTGCAGCAGTTCCTTAATGAACAAAGTTTTATCTGCATAATAGAAATCATTTGTCCTGATTTTTTCAAATCCATCGATTCCAATGGGAAGTTTCTTTCTCACCTTCTCCACGCTCCTTTTCTTAATTTTGGCTGCATGACCATAAAGGGATCCTCGCAGGGTATTATCCACCTGTTATGTAACCATTTTACCGTTAAGCCACAGGGCAGTCAAGTTTGTACATTGAACGTTCTGTAAATTAATCGCCGGGGTTATCGTCTAATGCCGATTTTGGCTCCTTGCCGGAGAAAAAGAGACTATTCCTTAAAATCCGGGCTTTTATAAAGTCATGGTTCTTTGTGGAATAGTCTCTTTCCTTTTGTTCATTATATGTGTGCAGGACTGAATAGCTGAGTCCCATTGTCACCTGTATCTCTACAATCGTTTTACTCTGCCTCTGAAGTTCTTGGATCAGAGCTTCCGGGGTATATTTTTTCGATAGTCTGCCTAATCTCTTTTTCATGTTAATCTATTTTATTGGCTGTAGAAAAAGGCGAAACCACATGGGATTTTTGATTTCGCCTTCATATTTTCTATCTTATCATTTCTATCTGATCATGGATTTTGTTACTACATCGTCAAGATTCCACTCAATACCGCGCTCAGCAGCCTTCTTTACAAAGTCCTTTCTCGTCCGCGGCATGGACACAGTACACTCGCCCACTGGATGGACGGCTATAGAGATGCCTGCCGATGTCTCCATTACTTCATCGATTTCAAGACCCAGGCCGCATTTGCCGTCAGGAAGCATATTACAATAAGCGATGCAATCTAGACAATTTTTCTTTGGCATTCTATCATCTCTCTCTTAAAGCAATTATTTCTGGATCAAACAGCCGATTATCAATGTAACGCAATTATCTGTCCTCATATCCACCAGTTATATTCGTTCCGCTGTACCGGAAGAGAATACCTATCCCGACGCTGAACGAATCTCACGCCTCTGGCTACACCGAAGTTGAGCCTGATCGATGAAGATATGATCAGTAGTATGCTGAAGAAATACAAGTCCCATCATTTCCCAACGGATACACGGATACATCAGAAAACAGAAAGAAATCCTGATAGAAACATCCTCATACGATGCGACTTGCGGGCAGATTTTAAGCGTCTGCCCGCGCTTTTATGCTTGGGACACGTTTTTCTTAACGGAACACGGGATTCTCATTTTTCGCGGGCCGTGACACAGACCTTTCATCCGTTTTTAGTTATCCGTCAGGCCAAGAAGCCAGTCCCTGGCATTGATCCGCCGTATTCCATCGTACTGCGCTTCCGGATCATCATCCAGCGTCAGGATCATCTTGGGATAATGGTCCCGGATCGCCATAAGCGGTCTCAGTTCCCGTTCCAGCGTCTTTTCATCCCGCACGGAAAGGGCAACCTGATAATACCAGGTCCCTTTGCTGTTCTGCGCGACAAAATCAACTTCAAAGGAATCGATTTTCCCCACATATACATCATATCCCCTGCGGAGCAATTCCAGATAAACCACATTCTCCAGGATATGCCCTGCATCCATCTGCCTTGATCCCAGCAGCATGTAACGGAGTCCGATATCCACCACATAATACTTTTCCAGAGTTTTCAGATACTGCTTCCCTTTGATGTTATACCGCTTTGCCTGGTATATGATATAACTTTCCGACAAAGCCTCCAGATATTTCTCCACTGTTTTTGTGTCGATCTTCCGACCATCAGAAGTCATTGTATCCGCTATCTTCTTGGAAGAAAGCGGATTCCCGATGTTGTCAAACACAAACCGAAGGACACTTTTCAGCATCATAGTATCCGTGATCTTCTTTCGGCTTACAATATCCTTGACAACAATCGTATTGTAAAGCCCTTCCAGGTAATCCCTGATTTCATCCGGCTGTCCTTTCAGTTCAAGGGTATAGGGGAACGAGCTGTTTTCCAGATATTCTGTGTATTTTACGCCCCGGTCCGTCATGCTGCCCGTACTCTCCATGTATTCTTTAAAGGACAATGGGAGCATTTCAATCTGCACATACCGTCCGGAAATAAGAGTTGCGATCTCGCTGGAAAGCATATAGGCATTGGAACCGGTGATATAAATATCCACATTTTTCTTAATATACAGGCTGTCTACCACTTTAGGGAAATCTTCAACGTGTTGGATCTCATCCAGGAAAATATATGTCACCTTTCCTGGGACCAACCGTTCTTTTAAATATGAATACAGCTTCCGGTAATCTGTCAGTTCTTCAAAATCAATATCCTCAAAGTTTATCGAAATGATCTGTTCATTTTCAATCCCTTGTTCCAACAACCAATTCTGGTAAATCTCCAGCAGTGTGGATTTCCCACATCTGCGGATACCAGTAACAACCTTAATCAGCTGCTTATCTTTAAAGGCAATCAGCTTATTCAGGTATTCTTTCCGTTGAATCATCATGGGCATACCACCCTTCTCGGTTTTAAGGTTAGTATACCCCAAAAGAGCGAAAGTATCAATAGTTTTGGGACTGCTATCCAAAAACTTTTTATTTTTAATTCTTTATTGGAGTAATAGGCTCTCTTAAGTACCATTCAGAAAAAGTGATAAAACCAAAAGCTCTGATGTCACATGTCACGGGACACCCGAACTGAGAATTACGTGTCCCACTTTTTCTCCTGCGAAAACTCTGTCCCGCCTATTCCAATCATATTCTCACATTGCTCTGATCACGACTGTTTTCGTTCCGTATCCATAGATACTCAAATCACTTATTTCCACATTATATCCCGGCAAATAGATTTCTCCAGCGACATCAGGAGAAATATCATGATACGGACTAAAGGTTATCACAGTCCGATCATTCTCATCCCGGAACACGTTGCTGTGGTCACAAAGGATTCTATAACCCTATTCGGTCAGCAGCCTGCGAACTTCGAGGACTTTACTGCTATCATAAAATCGAGGCTGCTTTACGCGAAGCTTTCCAGTATTGGCACCGTAAACGGTAGATAGTGCGTACCTTGCAGTTTTCTACCGTTTACTTCTATATAACTTTTTACTTCACCATGGAGCATTGCTTCGTTTAATATTCCATCTTTATACTCTTTTTCCAGCTTATTACTGGCATTACGATAATCATGCAAAAACCAATAATAATTTCTTGATATAACTGCTTGGACTTTTCTATTGTTGGAAACTTTAATTCCATAGCGAAATAATGTGGACACAAATAATAGGATAAAAACAGGGAGTAGAATATCATTCCACAGAATTTCTTCTATGCTTTGTTTTTGAAATATAGCATATAATACGAATCACAGGATACAAAATCCCAGATATCGTCCCCAAATTTGTAAGAAAACCTACAATTTCTTGCAGTGATTCAGGCAGCCATTTTTCAACAATGGAATCACTAAAACTATTACTGTACCCCATTCTACTCATCCCCTCGTAACGACAATTTTCTATAACCAGAAAAACTATATCCAATTTTTATAGATCTTTCTACCGTTCCGCCTAATACATACCATCTGCAATCAACCGCTTGAAACTCTCATCCGCAGCAGCAACTCATCTTACTTCCTCAATATGACATTGAATTCTTGTTTTTCTCATACTGTGACAATCGACCATTTTTCTCATATCTCTCTGACCACAACCATTTATGCGCCGTATCTATGGTATTATCCCGCATTTTGTCGTACACGGTAAACCATGAGCCAGGCAATAACCACCATACCCAAAGCTAGGATTGTTATAGAAATCTCCAACACGTGGATCCAGGCAAACTCCTTTGATGATTTGCTGTGTGTTAAGACCTTTCATTTCCGCATATGTATCAAGCTCGTTGAAATATGCAACACGCAGAGCCAGATAGGTGTTGGCAAACAGCTTTACTGCCTCAGCTTCTGTGAAGCCCATGAACAGTGTCTCGATGTTCTCCTTAATGGCACCTCCTTGTAGAAGTTTGGCGAATGTATGTGCCGCCTCAACCAAACTATCGTCTTCTAAATCAGTACCAACGATGATTCTTGACGGATATAAATTCGGCTTTACTTTCTTTCGCTTTATAATGGCGGCATCGACGCGCAAAATACTCATTTTCAGAGCAATAAATCGCAGAATGAGCTTCATTTTCTGAAATATTCATCAATTTTCTCATTTTGGGCAAAAATAAAAAGACCGTCAGTTTTACAACCAACGGTCAAACAGGTCTATGGAACTGAAAAGTTCATTTTTTCCATCAGAAATGATATTATCATTCTTTTCGCTTTATAATGCGAATGATAATATCATCTTCAGACGGGAGACTTTATCCCCGACAGAAATGTTCAATTCATATCAAAAATGGTTCAGAAAGATATGTTTCCCACAGCCATGCCATTCTTCCAGCACTCATTTTTCATTTATCTCATAAGCTTCGTTCAGATCAAAGGACACAGCAAAAGAGCCAGGATAACCCACTCCCGGTATTCTGTAAGTCATATCAGGATCCCATCGGCAGCTTCGGTACAGGAGCCTGACCAGATCTTTGCTGCTCACATCGCAGGTTTCCCGTTTGATGATCCTCGGAAGCTTATGAGCCCCCGGATCGTCAATCCCGCAGCGTTGGATGGCCAGCATCTTTTTCTCTGGATTGAAAAGAAAGCGATAGAACTCTGGATACCCCATGATTTCCAGCGTAGCTCTGTAAAGTGCGATCCGACCGCTGCCAAGATTGAACGAAATTCCCGGCTGTTTTATATCCCAGTATGTGTGCTTCTCATCACTCATTCTACCGCCTCCCCAAAAGGGCGCACTTGTCCCCTGGATAATCATACTGCTTCACAACAACATTTAATCACCTGCATCCGACATGACAAGGGAACCCTGCTTTTGCCTTTCTCCCAGCCTGCCAGCCGATCCTGTCAGCACCCCCACGGAAACATAGCCGTCCATACGATGGAATACCGTTTCCTCCCTATGCTGCTCTACCGATACGCCAAATGTACTGGCAATGTCATCCGGGTAATATCCTTTGCGGGTATTTACTTCCGGCTGCTCCTCCACCTGGTTGGTTACTGGTTCTGAAGGTTCTATATCATCGTCCGTTTTCTTTTTCCTCTTTTTCTCAAGAAATACCTCTGGAACATTCAAGTCAAAAACATAAAGTGTTTTCCCTTCAAACTGGATCCGATATCCCAGGATTTTATACCGGCAGCCCTCTTCCCACCCCATTTCACGGTAGACCAGCTCTGAGAAGGGGCGGCCCATCATTTTTCTGCTTTTGCGCTTATCCGGCTTTGCCACACACCAACGGAGCGCATCCTTGTCGTTTTCGTCACACCCCTCCACGACAATGCGCTTTAATTCCTTATTAAACATCATATGGATATAAACGACATCCTCCAAACCGTTAATGCAGGCTGTGTTAAAAGTCACACTGTCCTTGCGGATGACAATCGCCGGATCTCTAAGATGGGCGAATAATTCTTTGCGCACAACCTGATACCCATCGTAGGAGAACTCCTTTTCCAGTTCAGCAGTCCGTTGTGCTACAGCGGATTCGTGGCCTGTATCCATATTTTGAAGCTCATTCATTCATCGTCCATCCTTCCATTATTTTTTCCGTTTCCTGCATCATCGCCTGCAGCTTATCCGCAGTTAATGAATCGTCACCGCCCAATTCCCTGGCAGGGCGTAGCACGTCCCAATCTTCCGCGTAATGCCGCTGCGTGAAAATTCGTATATTGGAAAGAGAAGTTGCCGGCCTTCCAAAGGAATTCTCCCATTCTTCAGGGAAGATCAGCATCCTCTTTTTGATTACAATCTCCGAAACTTCTTCATTTTCTTCCGGTTCCTCAGACTCCTGTGGGGGAAGGACGATCTCTTCCTCCTTGATCATTTCCGGTTCGTCAAGCTGGAACAGCATCAGTTTATCCTCCCCGTTTTGGATAAACTCTCCCCGAAAACGGTATTTTACCCCATTCTCCCAGTTCATAATGTCAAACAAGGTCTTGGCAAGCCCTCTGCAGGAAATCTGACTGACAAACCATCTGGATTCCCTTAAGCGGCCCCAATGGATCGCGTTCGGATTTTCTTTTTCACACGGCCGGATGGCAATGCAGCGGTTCACGGAGTTAAGCAGCAATTCTACATATTCCACATCCTTAAATTTTTTCAGGCAGGCCGTATTGAAACGCATTTTTCCATTTGAGATAGTCAGAGCAGGATTCTGCATGGTTGAAAAGAACTGTGCCCGGACAATCTCATAACCGGAAAGGTCAAGCTGTGCAGCTTCAGCCGTTTCCTGCTCTATCTCCGGTTTTGTTTCCATACAGCTTTTAGATGCTGAGCGGTATTCTTCCGGAGAGAATCCAGTCCAGTCCTTATCGATTGGTACATACCCTTTGAGGATGCCGTCATCTACAACACTCATGACCGGGAGAGGCCGGTTCTTGGCGCAATACCACCGGAAAGCCTGCAGGCGATTTGCCGCATGGAACACATCCCTGGAGACGATTGCTTCATGATGATCACGAAGCCGGTACTGATTGCGGTCATTGTTATTTTTCTTGGATTTATGGTCCAGAAAGCTGGGCGTCCAGGTTTTTCTGGCCAGGACATCCCCACAATGGCGCTCATTTTGAAGGACACCCCGGATGGAGGACGCTGTCCACCTCGTATTCCCAAGTTTCGTCTTTCGTCCATACTCCGTTAAAAGACCCGCGATTTCATTACAGGAGAAACCATTCAGGTAAAGATAGAAAATCACCTTTACGGTTTCTGCCTCCTCTCGATTGACCACCAGGTTTCCATCCTCATCCTTGTCAAAGCCCAGCAGCTCCGGGGTGAGGAAAATACCTCTTGAAAAACGGTGTTCTATGGAGATATTCATAATCTCGCTCTTGGTATGGGATTCTTCCTGGGCAGCCGCCGAAAGGACGGTCAGAATCATCTCACTGGTCTGATTTAGAGTGTAAAGGTTTTCTGTCTCAAAAAGTACACCAACCGGTGGATTCTGCCGTGCCAGTTTCCGTACTGTGCTGATCGCATCCACCGTATTTCTTGCAAATCGGGAAATGGATTTTGTAACAATCAGGTCGATCTTCCCTGCATAACAGTCTTCCAGCATTCGATTGAATTCTTCCCGATGTGCCAGGGACGTGCCAGAAATGCCTTCGTCCGCATAAATACCGACAAATTCCCATCCTGGGTGTTCTTTGATATATTCCTCATAATGGTTTTTCTGAAGTTCATAGGAAGACGTCTGGTTTGGATCATCCGTAGAAACACGGCAGTACGCCGCCACACGCTTAAAAGATGTATCCTCATTGAAGCTGACAATCTCCCTTGCCGGGATCAGCTCCAAAGCGTCCCGGTCAACACCTTTATACCGCTCCCGGATTTTCCGTTTGCGCTCCTCATTACTGAGCTGTTTCTCATGGTCCGTCATCCTATTTCACCTTCCCCGGTTTGTAAGCTCCAATACCACTGCCGCATCTTTCGATAGCAATGGATCCCGATCTCTTTTTTGGTATCCTCTGCAGTTCTGTGACTGATCCCTTCTCTGCTCAGCATGGCGTACATTTCCTTTGATCTTACATCGCCCTGAGAAAGGATTTCTTTGATAAGAAATGCAGCTTTCTCTGTTTTGGTTTTAAACACCGGACGTTCCATCTGCACTGGCTGCTGGATATTGTCTTCGCATGACAGCCAACGAAAACCTGTTTCCGGACGGATCTCAAAGCGGATATCCTCCCCTGTAGGAGCCAGACTGTTCTTGATCTGGCGTACAATGCGGATATCAGGATCCTCCGGATCCCGCTCCATCTGAAGGACACTCCTGGCGGCTGCAATCAGGTCGATGCTTCCGAGACTTCTGTATAAATCCTTGGAGCCTTCTTTTTTATTTAAGTGGCCGATCAGGACCACCGCACAGTCATACACGGAAGCCCACATGCCCAGCCGTTGCATCAGCTTTCTCGCCCTCCCCGCGATCTGCAGGTCAGAATCACTGCCAAGATACGCCTGTATTGGGTCAATCACCACCAAACTCGGGCGGAAGTCAATAATGACCTGCCGGATCCTTTCATCATCCAGAGTCAGGCCGTTATGCGTTTCCTCATTAATAAACGCCACATTGCGGCAGTCAGCGCCGCAGCTCTCAAGCCTCGGTTTGATTGTATCCGCGGTATCATCCTCGGAACATTGATAGATGACCCGCTGCGGACACCCCAGTTCCTTTCCATCCGGTGTACTTCCACCCTTTGAAATCTCAGCAATCAGGTTCAGGATCATGGTGGACTTCCCGTCACCGGGATCCCCCTGCAGGAGCGTAATCTTTCCCACAGCAATGTACGGATACCATAACCATTTCACTGGCATCGCCCGGACATCGCTGTACAGTGTCAAAAGATTTTGAGAACTGCTTTCCTGCATGATCCTTCCCCCTGAAATTTGATTTCTGTTCTTATGTTCATTATATCGACACAGTGATTCGCTCACATCCATGTGCCAGATAGAATCCCCTTTCAGATTCCATCTGCCAGATAGAAAAAATGGCCTTAGACCACAGACCTGCTGGGAGGGTGAGGAATGTGATCTAAGGTTTTCAAAGGTTTTTAGTTAGAGAAAACTCTTTTTGATATTCCGTTGCTATGTGTTTTTCTTTGAGGTAATAATGTCATGTCTTATGTGGGCGCCTGGAAAGCGAGGTACACAATGGCCATCAATTATCATGAACTTGGAAAACGCATCAGCTATTTCCGCGCCAGGAAAGGGCTCTCCCAGGAAACCCTCGGAGAAAAGATCGGCGTGAACAATAAACATATCAGCAACATCGAAATAGGAAAGAGCCGGCCCAGCCTGGATTCCCTAATTGAAATTGCGAATGCGCTCGGCATCTCTGCAGACGATCTTCTTGTAGACAGCCTGGAACATTCCGTTTCTACCGCGGACTCAGATCTGCACCAGCTTATCCTTGAATGCAATGAGATTGAGGAAAAAATTCTCACAAGGACTGTCAAGGAACTGAAAGCAATCCTTTACAGCTTAGGCATCTAAAAAACGACAAATCACTGCCCGCGTAAGCCGCAGCCGGCACCCCAGACCTTTCCGGGGTGCTGTCTGTGGTATTCTTCAGCAGTGGGACAGGAGTGGAGAGGGTATGGGTATAAAAAGCCCCCGATGGTCACTCTCCCGCTTACTAAATCCTGAGTAAGTTGGACGGTAACCACGGGGGCACACTCATATAATGGGATGATATGTGTCTCTTATGGAAACTCTTATCCTTTAAGCTCTTTTGGAGGGCCTGAAAAGTTTCGTTATATAATCATGAATCTGCGTTTTTAATCTCTCAGTTCCTTGTAGCAGTCGGTAATGAAGCATAAAAACTCCGGCGAAACATTCTCCACGATGTCGGCTCCGCTAAGACTTTCCAAAGCCTTGATAGCTATCGTCCAAAGATCATATGCTTCCCCTTCTTCAATTACGTTTCTCTGTTCTTTCATATCTGCAGTTTTCTCACGAACTGCTGTGTCAATAAGAACGGCCAGCTTTTCCCCTTTTATCGTAGCCTTCAAAAGTTCCGGCTTTGCATGAAGCGGCGGGATTTTTAATACTGTATTCTTCATCACAGACCTCAACTGCTCCCGGGCCTCCTGCCATGTAAAATCAATCAAATACGCCTTTACTGCGGCGGCTGCCACCGCTTCTTCCGATTCCAAATGATATTCTTCGACGTCAACTCCCCTCAATTTCTCCACCGTTCTCTCAAAATCATCCATCCTTCTCATGTGCAATACCTCCTCATTAGTGCCAGAACATTCCCAGCGTTTTCCTTTGCAATTTCCATGCAACTTCTTTAGCACCAGAAGATATAGGAAAACTCTGCACATAGCAATCAGGAGACTCTTTTTTCTGCGATAGCACTAAATCCCGCACCGGACTTTTGTGTAAATCTCATAGGGACGGGTGAGCACATCATTGATTTACTCTTTCGGCACCTTTATCAAAAGGTCAAATACAAATTCAATAACGAGGAGTTCCCCTTCCGGACGCATCCATACATCATCCGCATTCTTTATCAGGTTTGATAAAATTTTCCGCGCAGCTGGAGGACACATTTCATTTATAAGGAAACAATCCGTTGATAACCGTATCCTGCCCAGTGTTCCGTCTGTCCGCACTATGATGTCCAGTGTCAGGATTTCCGCCATCCGGATAGCTTCTGTAGAAAGCTCCGAAAAACATTTGATCCTTTCATTATTAATGATATGAAGGCTGTCCCTGTCCATTTTCTCTGCTTTTCGAATGATTGTGTCCGCCTCCCGGTGCAGGTGTTCCTGTTCATTAAGCCGTTCTTCCTCGGAAAGACCCGCTCTCCTTTTTTCTTCCTCCCGCACCAGTTCATCCCATTCTTTTGCCGCCTGTGTGTGGTATTTTTTCTCGATCCGCATCGTAATCCCTCCTGTTCCTTCCTCCTGCCAATATACCATATAGTGAATATCTCCACAATATTCTTTCGTTTCCGGGCACCCTATAATGAAACCCAAAGGCAGGGTTTTGCAAAAATACCGTTTGCCGCTATTGGCAATTTACGGACTCTGCCAACCATGCGTTAGATGGGAGGTGACCGGAATGATCGATTTTAGCCCGCTATGGGTGACTATGAAAGAAAAGAACATCACGCAGTACCAGCTGATCAAAAGCGGGATCGATAATAAAACGCTGGACAGCCTGCGGAAAAATAAAAATATCACTCTGGCCACACTGGAAAGCCTGTGCCGGATCCTGGGCTGCACGCCCAACGATGTCGTCCGTTTTATGGATGAGCCAGCACAGGAAACGGATCCCGAAACTCCGTAATACCGTCAGCAAGCCGCTTTCCTTAAGCATCCCTCTTTGGTAAGCAGCAAGCTGGCGGTATTTTTCTATCATCCGCATCTTCCCGGCAAAAACAAAAATAAGCCCCACCAAGCCAGTCAATCAGACTGTTTTTCTTAACAATCCAATGTCCCTGCTCAGTGGGGCCGTCTCATGAATGATCTTATTCGGTTTTCCTGCCTAACATTTTCCTCTTCTCCCCAACCTTTCTGCGGCTGTAACACACCCCCTTTCCCCTTACTTTCCATTTCTCGTCTAGAAGCTCGATGGTTCCGTCATCATTTGCCCGCCGAAAGCCCAGGAAGCTGCTTAAGTTCCGGCTGTTGCCGGTGCTTTTAAGCTGCACTCCGAAGTTTGTGGTGTATGTCACCGTATCCCCATCCACCTCGCCGCTTTTTATGAATGCGATGTAAATGCCCTTTTCAAACCGCAGGTAATCCGGCAGAACCGCGATCTTTTCTTCCGTAACCCGGATGTGGCCGCTTTTCACCCCGCTGCGGATACCTGGCTTTGCTTTGCCATCCATATCCCGGAACATACTGCCTTCCACATCCAGGCCGTTCACGTTCATCTTCATCCCGGCGTCATTTTTCTCCGGAAGCTCCGTCAGGCAGCGGAGGAAAAATTCATAATTTCTCCGCATGGCGGATGTAGCGCCCTGCTCGGATTCTAGGATGTCCCGTTCCTTTTTCAGTTCATCCAGCCGGGTCCGGAGGTCGGCGGCGAGGCTTGCGTAGATAGTAGCTTCGGATCCTTCTTCTCCTGTGCCGGAAATACCCGCCGTCAGACCCATCGCCATCCCCGCGCCCCAGCTGCTCCCAAGGTTTGTGGAAGTCCTGCCATTGACCAGGTCCACTTCGATGTCATCAAAGGCGATGGCCCCATCCTCATAACTCTGGCGCAGGAGTTCGTCCTTCTTAAGTGCCGCATGGCGCAGGGCTTCCACCTGTTTCCCCAAAGTTTGATTCAGATTCTCTTCCAGCTCCTTGATCTGCATCTCCAAGGTTTCCAGCCGTTCCCGGCAGAAGCTGTTCTTTCCGGTCTGACGGTCCACCCGCTCACAGGCCTCCCGGAAGCGGGCTGCGATCTCACTGTTTTCCCCATTGCTCTCGTAATCCCGTTTGACACGGTAAAGCATCTCCATAAAGCTCTGTTCCAGGGCACACTCGTGGGTGGAACCGGAAGGGCAGCTCCCGTCCTTTTCTTTAACCAGCGGATCATCCTCTTTTGCGTAGACGCCTTTCGCGTTCCGGGAACATCGCCACACCGGGTAGGAATAATAATAATGCTCTTTATAATCTGCCGGTTCCAGACCCTCAGCTTCAACGCACCGATGGTCTTTGTAGCCAGTAACGACATTGTTGTAGCACATCCGAACCAGTCTTGCCCCGCAGGGCTTGCCGTCAAGCAGGCTCCCGCAGGTAAGGTTTGAGAAAGGCGAGGCCGTGGCTCCCCTGCGTTTTTTCGGTTTGTCCTCCTTTTTTGCCGATTGTGTCCCGCTCTCATAAAGCATAGCCTTGGCCTTATCCCAGGTCAGCCGGTCGATGATCCCCACATGATGGTTTTCTACATAATATCGGGGCGCTTCCCCGTTATTCTTCGTGGACTCATGGGTCAGGAAATTCTTTGTGATCGTCTTCTGGCTCTCACAGTCTCCTACATACTTTTCATTCCGCAGGATACGCAGAACCGCATCGGCTCGCCAAACGCACCCCCGAACCGTCTTTTTCCCCATCTCATTGAGTTCTTTTGCGATCCGGTTGCTGTTGGTGCCGCAGATGAAGCGGTCATAGATGTAGCGCACGATCTCAGCCTGCTCCGGATTGATCACCCATTCCCCATTCGGGCCTTTGTCATACCCCAGGAACCGGTCCAGGTTCACGACGGCCTCTCCCCTCTGAAATTTTTTCTGGATCGACCAGCGGATGTTATCGGAAATGGATCTTGACTCATCCTGCGCCAGGGCGGAAAGAATGGTCAGGATCAGCTCCCCGGTGGCGTCCAGGGTATCGATGTTTTCCTTCTCAAAGTAGATGCCCACCGGCGGGCTCAGCTGCCGGAGCTGCCTTACGCAGTTTAAGGTATCCACCGTATTCCGGGCAAATCGGCTGATGGATTTCGTCACAATGTAGTCGATCCTGCCGGCCATGGCGTCCTCCATCATGATATTGAACTGCTTTCTTTTCGCCCTGGAGGTGCCGGAGATTGCCTCGTCGGCATAGATCCCGGCCAGCGTCCAGCCGGGCTTGCTGGTGATCAGTTCGGTATAAAATTTTCTCTGGGTGGTATAAGAGGTCTGCTGGCTCTCGTCCCCGGTGGAAACACGGCAGTAGGCCGCCACCCGCAGAGATTTCTGTTTCTTGATCTGTCCTCCGCTCTCCACAGAGCGCTTCGTGGCCGGGATCACATTGACTTCCGGCCTGCGGGATACCGATTCCCGCTGCTCCATCCCTGCATTCTGTATGATCTGGTTCATGAAAACTCCTTTCCGCGGCATTTCCTCACGGCAAACCGGCCTTTTAATGCCTGGTGCTGGGGCGGAGAGTGCCGCATTTGGCTGCATATAAAAACAGACAGCTCCCCGGCCGTCATCCTTTCCTCCTGTATTTCTCCCTCATCCGCTGGCCGTCAAAGTAGACGGCAGTACACCGGTAATCCTCTATATTGGAGTACATCTTCACATCCGTACTGGTATCGTCAAACCAGTGGACGGTATAATGGAGCGGGTCATAGACTATGATGGAAAGGGCGAATGCTTTCACATAGGTGCTGGTCAGGCCGTTTAAAAAGGCGATGGTCCCTTCCCGGCCTTTTGGCAGCGTCCCGATCCATTCCAAAGCCCTGTCACGTTCCTCATGCCCGGCTTCCAGCTGCTCCCAATAGCGTTCCAGGTGGGTGAGCCGCTGTTCTAACTTCTCCCTATCTTCCTCTGCCTCCCGGATACGGGCGGATTCCCCCTCGATTCGCTCCTTAAGAGCGGCAAGCTCTCTCTCATCGACCAGTTCATCGTTCAGTAACTCCCTTCGGATCTCCATGGTATCCCGCTGTGTGGAAAGGATCCGGCGCCGATCCGCGGCTTCAGAGATTGTCAGATTAAGGGCCTCGATCTGGCGCTTTAAGAATCCCCGGTCGCGTTCCATGAAGTCCATCTTCTGGATATTCACAAGGCGCTGCCGGATCTGCTCCACAAAGCTGTCTGCTCTCTGATCAAAGCCACACATGGGGCCATCCTCCTCCCCATAACGCCCGCTCATGATGTCCGCCACCTTCACATCGTCCAGGACCGGCTCAGAGAGCAGGTGGAAGCGGTCTGTGAAAGCCTTCCGGAACATACGGACCGCCTGTTCTTCATAGATCTTTTCCGCATGGCAGACGGCTTTCCCATTGTTCAGGGCCGATGTGGGGCAGAACCAGATGGGGTAATGGCTGGCATTGCGGATGTTATAAGCCCTGCCGCAGTGCGCGCAGATCAGCCGGCCGGAGAATGGACGGTCCGTCCGTTTTCCTCCATTGCCATACCTGGCCGCATTCCCCTGGCGGATCTTCTGCACCCGCTCAAACTGCTCCCGGCTAATGATTGCGGGATGATGGTCCCTTACCAGATACTGCGGCATCTCACCCTCATTTTTCCTGCTCTTATGGGTCAGAAAATCCGGGGTATAGGTCTTCTGCAGGAGTGCGTCCCCGCAATACCGTTCCAAGGTGATCATCCGGGAGATCATCGCGGACGTCCACCCGGTCTCGATTCCTTCCTTTACGGTAGTCCTTCCCCGGATCTTCCGCTTGGCTTTTCCCTGGTCAGGCGCCGGGATGTGTTCATAATTCAGCCGTCTAGCGATGTCAGAATACCGCTCCCCGTCCTCCACTTCCTGAAAGATCCGCCGGACGATAGCTGCTTCCTCCTCTACAAGCTCCACGCGTCGGATCTCATACCCATCCTCCATCGTCTCAAATGCGTTCTTTCCTTCCGCATAGCGATAACCATAGATGTCGTAATTCCTTACCTGACCCTTGGGATAACGTTTCTTGTTTCCCCAGCGGATGTTGGATGAGATGGAGCGGGATTCCTCCTGTGCAATGGCGGCAAGCGTGGTGAGAATAAAATCACTGGTAGGGTCTGCGGTATCCAGCCCTTCCTTTTCAAACAGGATGGTCACATGATGGTCATGGAGGATATTGAGTGCAGTCATAAAATCACTGGTGTTCCTGGCAAACCGGGAGATGGATTTGCACACGATGCGGTCGATCTTCTCTTCCCTGCAATGCCGCAGGAGCCGTTTGTAGCCTGTCCGGTGCTGTTGATTCGTGCCGGAGATCCCATAATCCGAATAGACGCCTGCACCGATCCATTCCGGGTTCCGGGTCAAAAGCTCCGTAAAATATCGATCCTGGGTTTCGTAGGAATTTTCCTGGTCGGAAGAATCCGTGGAAACCCGGATATAGGCAGCCACACGGAGCGGCCCGGTCTTTGTGACGGTACGGTTCATTTCCGCGATGGAAATGTAATGGCCTGTATCCTGCTGTACCGGCTGGAATACGGCGGCAAACTCACTTGTAGTTTCTGTTTTGATAAGCCGCTGTGCGATGTCACTTTTGGATTCCATGGCTTTTTTTGCCTGGACCGCTTTAGCAATCAGGGCATTGATGGAGCTGCTGTGATCAGAAGA
>ERZ1090860.906-NODE-909-length-16617-cov-30.663628_pt1 | contig 16617 bp, 16 predicted proteins | sample MGYA00478483_ERZ1090860 | MGnify/ENA primary metagenome ERZ1090860 (study PRJEB33644, sample SAMEA5815741) | chicken gut metagenome | biome: Chicken; feature: Gastrointestinal Tract; material: Caecum | place: Ireland | collected 2019-01-01 | study: A study of the...
GACGGTGGACCGGGCCGCCGGACGGGGCGCCGGTTTGGGCAGCGGGGTGGTGCGGGTGTAGGTGTCGCTGTGGCGGGTGGTGTCCGGAGTGGTGTAGCCCGGAGCCATCTTCAGGCACTTTTTGGGGCAGACGTTGACGCAGTTGCCGCACTGGACACAGTCGAACCGCTGGATGGTCCAGGTGCCGGCGGCCCGGTCCACCGTCAGGGCCCCGGGCGGGCAGCTGCGGGCACACATGCCGCAGCTGATGCAGGATTCGATGTCGATCTCGATATGCCCGCGCATCCGCTCCGGGTACTGGGCCGGGGCAAAGGGATAACTGGTGGTCACCGGTTTGCGGAAGAGGTTGCGCAGCGCCGTGCCCGCAAAGGGCATAAATTTCAATGAACTCATCTTGGTCTCACCTCTCGGTACAGCTGATACAGGGGTCAATGGTCAGGATCAGCAGGGGCACATCCGCCAGCTGGCAGCCCTTGAGCATGTTCAGCATGGGCGGAATGTTGCTGGTGGTGGGGGTGCGCAGGCGGAACCGGTCGATGAACTTGGTGCCGTTGGCCTTGACGTAGTAGATGGCCTCGCCCCGGGGCTGCTCGATGCGGGTGAAGTACTCGCCCTTGGGGAAGCCCTTCACCGGCACGGCGATGGGGCCGGCGGGGATCCTGGCCGCCGCCTGCCGGATGAGGTCGAAGGACTGGCTGATCTCCCTGATGCGCACCTCGCACCGGGCGTAGGAGTCACCATCGTTGGAGGTGATGGGTTCCAGGTCCAGCTCATCGTAGGCGGCGTACCCCAGCTTGCGGGCGTCGTAGGCGATGCCGCTGGCCCGCAGCATGGGTCCCACCGCCCCCATGAGGGTGGCCTGTTCGGGGGTCAGCACCCCCAGGCCCCGCAGGCGGGAGCCGGTGGTGTAGTCCCGCTGGAAGGCGTCCGCGATGGGCTTGAGCTCTTTTTCCATCTCGTTGCAGGTGTCCACGATGTTCCTGAGCATGGTCTCGTCCATGTCCTTGAGCACCCCGCCGATGCAGTTCACCGAGAAGATGACCCGGCCGCCGGTGGTGGCGTCGAACATATCCAGGATCTTTTCCCGTAGTTTCCAGCTTTCCATGAACAGGCTCTCAAAGCCCATGGCGTCGGCCAGCAGGCCCAGCCACAAAAGATGGGAGTGCACCCGGCTCATCTCCATCCAGATGGTGCGCAGATACCGCGCCCGGGGAGGCACTTCCACGTTCATGATCTGTTCCAGGGTCTGGCAGTAGCCCAGCCCGTGGCCGAAGCTGCAGATGCCGCAGACCCGCTCTGCAATGTAGACGTATTCCTTGAAATCCTTGGTCTCCACCAGTTTTTCCAGTCCACGGTGGACAAAGCCGATGCTGGGCACCGCGTCCACCACCACCTCATCCTCCAGGACCAGGTCCAGATGGATGGGTTCGGGCAGGACGGGGTGCTGGGGACCGAAAGGCACAATGCTTCGTTTTGCCATAGTCTTACCCCTTTTCCTTGAACGGCGTGGGCCGCGCGATGCGGTACAGCTTGTCGTGATAATCGCCCTGGATGCTCTCCACCTTCACCCCGAAGAGCTCCGCGGTCTCGTTTTCCTGCAGGAAGGCCCCGGGGTACACCTGGGTGATGCTGGGCACCGATTCCTCGGTGGCCACGGTCAGGCGCAGGGTGCGCATATCATACCCCTTGGCGAAGGAGTAGCTCAGTTCATAGCCGTCGGGCAGGCGCGCGGCGCAGATCTGCACCACCCGCCAGCCGTCCATCTTGAAGCGGATCACCTGGGGCATGAACTGGGCCATGGTGATGGGCTCGATCGTGTTGGCAGCTTCCATTGTCAGCCCTCCTCCTTGTTTTCGTGATAGTTCCTGCGCTTTTCTTCCAGAATTTCCAGCGCTTTCACCACGCCGTCAATGATGGCCTGGGGCCGCGCGGCGCAGCCGGGTACATACACATCCACCGGGATCACCGTGTCGATGCCGCCCTTGATGTTGTAGCAGTCCTTGAACACCCCGCCGGTGCAGGCACAGATACCCACGGCCACCACCACCTTGGGGTTGGGCATCTGCTCATACAGCTGCTTGACCACCCTTTCACACTGGGCGTTGACGCCGCCGGTGATGAGCAGGATGTCCGCCTGGAAGGGGTCGCCGGTGTTGATGATGCCGAAACGTTCAATATCGTATTTGGGTGTGGTGCAGGCCAGCACCTCAATGTCGCACCCGTTGCAGCTGCTGGCGTCGTAATGCAGCAGCCAGGGGGACTTTGCCAGTTTTTTCATTTTGTATTGCCCCCTTTTTCAGCGTACCAGCATGAGGATCAAGCCGTTGAGCCCGCCGGTGAGCAGAGTGACCACCCAGCAGCCGTCCAGCAGGGTGCGCCACTTGACCCGGGCGGAAACGTTGTCCCACAGAATTTCCAGCAGGAACACCACCAGGCAGGCCACAATGGCGATGGGCCAGCTCCACCAGTGTTCGTTGAGGAAGAAGAGCGCCACGATGCCCAGCATGAGCACCATCTCGTAGTATTCCGCAATGTTCATCACGGCCAGGGTGGGGCCGGCCATCTCGGTGGTGATGCCCTTGACCATCTCCTGGTGGGCATGGTGGCTGGTGGACAGATCAAAGGGCGACTTGCGCAGCTTGATGGCGGTGATGAACATGAAGCCCAGCAGGAAACCGGGCATGACCAGCACCGCGCTGTGGGGCATGCGGATGATGTCCCCCACATGGAAGCTGCCGGTGGCCAGATAGAAGCCCACGGCCATGAGCAGGGTCAGGGGTTCGTAGGCCATCATCTGGATCATCTCCCGTCCGGCGCCCAGGGTGGCGAAGGGGGAAGAATCGCTGGAGGCCGCCATGACCAGGAACATATCGGCGGTTGACAGGATGAACAGGCACATGAGGATGTCCGCCCCCGCAAAGAGCATGGACCCCGCCACGGCCAGAAAGACCAGATAACTCAGGTTGAGCAGCATCTGCACGCTGTTGACCGCGATCATCTGTTTGGAAAACAGCTTTTTGATATCGTAAAAGGGCTGCAGCATGGGCGGGCCCTGACGGCCCTGCATCCGGGCGCTGACACGGCGGTCCAGCCCGTCCAGCAGGCCGCCCACCAGGGGCGCCAGCAGCAGATACCCCAAAACAGAAACGACCGGCATCATACCGCACCTCCTATGATCACACAGAGCATGACGATGAGCACCCCGGCAGAGATGATGACACCCGGCCGCATGAGGCGGCGGCGCCCGAACTCAAACCGCAGGTACCAGTTGCTCAGATACAGGTGTTCCGGTTCCCCGAAGCTGTTGGTGAAGTAGGTGTTGTCCCCTTCGTTGATGCCGCCCATGTAGATGGGCACATAATGGCGATGGGTGGACCGGGTGAGCAGGAACATCAGGGAGGGCACGAACAGCACGCTGACCAGCATGATGGCCATGGTGGTGAGCACGCTCATGGACAGCACTTCATGGGCTGTGCCGTACAGTTCTTGGATGATGGGGGTGACCACCCGGGAGGACACCAGGGGGAACAGCAGGCACAGCCCCAGGGTGGCCGCCGCGTGGATGTACATGGACAGGTACTGGTCCGGGTGGGTGGCGTCGGTGACCTTCACCTTGGTGTGGTGCAAGGAGACCAGCTTGCACAGCCACTTGGTCCAGTAGAGCATGGTGGTGGCGCTGCCGTAGGCCAAAAAGATGACCAGCAGGTAGTTTTCCGCATCCACAAAGGCTTTCAGGGCCACCCACTTGGAGATCAGCATGCCGAAGGGCGCCAGGTACATGCCCGCAATGCCGATGCCCATGATGTAGGTCAGCCGGGGCAGGCGGAGCAGCAGGCCGTGCATGTCCTCAATATCCCGGGAACCCAGGGAGTTTTCGATGGAGCCCACGGCCTGGAAGAGCATGGATTTGCTCACCGAGTGGAAGATCATCAGGAGCACCGCAGCCCAGATGGTCTCCTCGGCGCCGATGCCCGCGCAGGCCACGATCAGGCCCAGGTTGGACACGGTGGAGAAGGCCAGCACCTTCTTGCCGTCGTTCTGGGCAATGGCCATCATGCTGGCCGCAATGAAGGTGAAGCCGCCGATGAAGGCCACCGTCATGCCGGTCATGTTGCCCGCCATGGCGGGGGCCAGCCGGATGAGCAGGTAGACGCCCGCCTTGACCATGGTGGCACTGTGCAGCAGGGCGCTGGAGGGGGTGGGCGCCACCATGGCGCCCAGCAGCCAGCTGGAGAAGGGCAGCTGGGCGGACTTGGTCAGTCCGGCCATGGCCAGCAGCACCACCGGGATGGTGGCCTTGGCCGCCACCAGTTCCCCCAGCTGCACCGTGTGCAGGGTATAGGCCGCCACCACAATGGCGATGGCAAAGCCGAAGCCGCCCAGCAGGTTCATCCACAGGGCGCGGAAGCTGTTGTTGATGGCTTCCTCGGTGCGGGTGTAGCCGATGAGCAGGAAGGAGATGACCGAGGTGATCTCCCAGAAGAAGTACATCCAGACGAGGTTTTCGGACAGAACCAGGCCGATCATGGCCGCCAGGAAGAAGAACAGCATGGAGAAGAAGAACCCGCTGCGGTCCTGGTAGTCCTTGTGGTGCTGGTGGTAGGCCTGCATGTAGCCCACGGCGTAGATGCAGATGAGCCCGCCCACCAAAGCCACAATGAGGATCATCAGCATGGACAGGCAGTCCAGCTGGATGTGGGTGGGAGATTCCACCGGGCAGGTCAGTTCCGACCAGGCCATGAGCCCGGTCTGCCCCACCGAGAGCAGCACCACCGGGTACTTTTTGTATTTGATGCTCAGCACCACGATGAGGATCATGAGGGCGAACTCACCGGCCAGCATCAGGTGGTCGATAAGGGGCACCGACCCGCACAGGCTGACGATCCCGCCGCCGCCCTGCAGCCATGCCCCCAGCAAAAAGGCGGCCAGCACCATGAGAACGGCGGCGCCCCCGTACACCACGCGCCCCCGCACACGGGGGTCACGCAGGAGGGGGATCACCAGCGCCATCAGGGCAGGCCACCCGATCAAAATTGGAATGATTGCCATATTTTCAGCCTCCTCGGGGAATATTCACGGACAATCATACAGATTTTTTGACAAATTAGTATCATTATAGTCCTCTTGTTTCCGATTTACAAGCCCATCTCTTTTGTGGATTTTTGTGCCGGATGGTGCTACAATGAGATGGTGCGGCGGTGGAATACCGCCCTTTTTGACAGTTTCTGTCCCTTTCGGAAACGGGGGTTTTGCCATGCACGAACTATCCATCACCCAGAGCATCCTGGACATCTCCCTGCAGGCCGCGGCCCAGCAGAACGCTTCCCATATTCGGGAAATTCGCCTGCGGATGGGGCCTTTTTCCGGGGTGGTGCCGGAGTGTGTGCAGATGTACCTGGACGTGCTGGCCAAAGGCACCCCCGCCGAAGGAGCCAAAATCAAGGTGACCACGGTGCCTTTGAAGGTGCTGTGCCGGGACTGCGGCCGGGAGGGTGAGATCGACCGCGCCCACATTGCCTGCCCTTACTGCGGCAGCCTGCGGCTGAAGCGGCTTTCGGGCAAGGAATTCATGGTGGAAAGTCTGGAGGTAGACTGAATATGGAGATCAAAGTGCTGCATCAGGTCATGGAATGGAACGAGGACGTGAGCGCCGAGGTGCGCCGCACCCTGAAAGACCACAAGGTTTGTCTGATCAACGTCATGGGCAGCCCGGGAGCCGGCAAGACCAGCCTGATCACCGCCCTGATTGCCAAACTGCGGGAAGAGTTTGCCATCGGGGTCATTGAGGGGGACATCACCGGGCAGATCGACGCCGAGAAGATCGCGGCGCTGAAGATCCCGGCGGTGCAGCTGAACACCGACGGCGCCTGCCACATCGAGGCCATGAGCATCCAGCACATCCTGCCCGACTTTGACCTGGACAGTCTGGATGTGCTGTTTGTGGAGAATATCGGCAACCTGGTCTGTCCGGCGGAGTTTGATATCGGGGAGAACCTGCGCATCACCGTGCTGAGCATCCCCGAAGGGGACGATAAGGTGGCCAAGTATCCCCTGATGTTCACCGACACCTCCTGCCTGGTGCTGAACAAGTGCGATATGCTCCCCTACTTTGATTTCGATGTGGACCGGGCCGCCGCCGACTACAAGGGGGTGAACCCGGAAGGCCCGCTGTTCCGGGTGTCCAGCCGCACCGGGGACGGGGTGGAGGATCTTGCCGCCCATCTGGCCGGCAAGATCCGGGAAGCCCTGGCTGCCGACGCATGACACGGCGGCGGTTTCTCATTGAGGGCATCGTCCAGGGGGTGGGGTTCCGCCCCTTCGTCCACCGGCAGGCCGCCCGCCTGGGCCTGAACGGCTGGGCCCGCAACACCGCCGCCGGCCTGGAGCTGGAGCTGGAGGGCCCCGCCCCGGCCCTGGACGACTTTCTGCATACCCTGCGCACCGCCCCGCCGCCGCTGGCGGTGATCGAGGAGATCCGCACCGAAGAGCTGGCCCCCACCGGGGAGACCGGCTTTGCCATCCTGCCCAGCCGCCAGGGGGCGGCGGCCACCCTCGTCTCCCCCGACCTGGCCCCCTGCGACGCCTGTCTGGCCGAGATGAACGACCCGCAGGGACGGCGGTACCGGTATCCTTTTATAAATTGTACCGACTGCGGGCCCCGGTTTTCCATCATCCGCCGCCTGCCCTATGACCGCCCCGCCACCACCATGGCCAGTTTTGCCATGTGCCCCGACTGCGCCGCCGAATGCGCCGACATCACCAGCCGCCGCTACCATGCCCAGCCCAACTGCTGCCCGGTGTGCGGGCCCCGGGCTGAGTACCGGGATGCCCGGGGAGCTGTGCAGGACGGGGACCCCCTTGCCCTGGCCCAGCAGGCCCTGGCCGCCGGACAGATCGTGGCGGTGAAGGGCACCGGAGGCATCCACCTAGCCTGTCGGGCGGACAGCCCCGACGCGGTGGCCCGCCTGCGCCGCCGCAAGCAGCGGCCGGACAAGCCCCTGGCCCTGATGGCCCGGGATCTTTCCGCCGCCGGACGGCTGTGCAGGGTCACCGGGGACGAGGCCGCCCTGCTGCAAAGTCCCCGCCGGCCCATCCTGCTGCTGGACAAAAAGGACCCCACCGGGCAAAGCTGGCTCAGCGCCACCACCCGGCTGGGGGTCATGCTGCCCTATACCCCCCTGCACATCCTGCTGCTGGACGGACATTCCGGCGGGCCGGACCTGGTGGTCATGACCAGCGCCAACCGAACGGGCTGCCCGGTGCTCACCGACAATGAGGAGGCCGTGGACGTGCTGCAGGGGGTGGCGGACGGGTTTCTGCTCCACGACCGGCCCATCGCCAACCGGTGCGACGATTCCCTGGCCATGGTCTGGCGGGGTGCCCCGGTCTTTTTCCGCCGCAGCCGGGGGTACGCCCCCCAGCCCATCCTGCTGGACCGGGACGCCACCGGGATTCTGGCCTTCGGGGCGGAACAGAAAGGCGCCTTTGCCGCCGGACGGGGCCGTCACGCCTTTGTGAGCCAGTACATCGGCGATCTGAAAAACGCCGAGACGCTGGACCACTACCGCACCGCCCTGCGCACCACCCTGGACCTGTTCGGGCTGATGCCCCGGGCCCTGGTGTGCGACCTGCACCCGGACTATGCCTCCACCCGGGAGGCCCGGGAGATGGCCCGGGAACGGGGCCTGCCCCTGCGGCAGGTGCAGCACCACTGGGCCCACATGGCCGCCTGCATGGCGGACAACCGGCTGACCGGGCCGGTGTTCGGTCTGGTCTGGGACGGCACCGGCCTGGGGGAGGACGGGACCGTCTGGGGCGGGGAATGCCTTGTGGGCGATTTCCGTTCTTACCGCCGGGTGGGGTCGGTCCGGCCCATCCCTCTGGCGGGCGGGGATGTGTGCACCGCTCAGATTGGCCGCACCGCCCTGGCCCTGGCCAGGGATGCCGGATGTCCCGCCTTTGCCCCCGATTTTGCCCGCCGGGAAGCCGTGGCGGCGCTGCTGGACAGCGGCCTGCGCTGCCCCCGGTCCTCCGGCATGGGGCGGCTGTTTGACGGGGTGTACGCCCTGCTCACCGGCTGCACCCGGGCCGGGTACGACGGTCAGGCCCCCGCCTTGCTGGAAGCGTTGGCCGAGGGCGCTGCCCCCGAGGAGGTATACACCCCCGCCTTCTACGAGGAAAACGGGGTGCGCTTTTTCGACACCCGGCCCCTGATCCGCGCCCTGTGGCAGCGCAAAAACGCCAGAGCCGGGGCTGCCGGACTGGCCGCCGGGTTCCAGCAGGCCCTGTGCCGCATGGCCCTGGACCAGTGCCGGATCCTGAACCCGGACAGGCTGCCGGTGGTGCTTTCGGGCGGGGTGTTTCTCAACCGGGCCCTGCTGGAAGGGGTGACCGCCCTTCTGGAAGAGGCCGGGTACACCGTATATACCCACAAACGGGTCTCCCCTTCCGACGAGGGGCTGGCCCTGGGCCAGCTGGCCATCGCCGCCGGGACATGACCGGTTTCTTTATATATGAAGGAGGGTTGCTGCATGTGTCTTGCAGTTCCGCTGAAGATCATCTCCCTGGAAGGAGACGGCAAACACGCTGTAGGGAAAGCCGCCGGACTGACCCAGAATCTGCGGGTGGATTTTCTGCCCCACATCGCCGTGGGGGACTATGTGATGGTCCACGCGGGCTTCGCCATTGAAAAGCTCACCCCGGAGCAGGCCGCCGAAAATCTGGCCTGCATTGAGGAGGCCATCCATGCCCTGTGAGGATTCCTGGCTGAAAGCCTTCCGCAATCCCGCCGGAGCCGCGCGGCTGGTACAGGACATCCGCCGCCGCACCCAGGACCGTGCCCCGGTGCGGATCATGGAGATCTGCGGTACCCACACCATGGCCATCGCCAAGGCGGGGCTGCGCAGCTTGCTGGCCCCGGGGGTGGAGCTGATCTCCGGCCCCGGGTGCCCGGTGTGCGTGACCCCCGCCGGGGACATTGACGCAGCCCTGGAACTGTCCGCCCGGTCCGGTGTGACCCTGGCCACCTACGGGGACCTGCTGCGGGTACCGGGCAGCCTGCGGGGGGATACCCTGCTGCGCCGCCGGGCCGAAGGGGCGGATGTGCGCACCGTCTACTCCGCCGCCGACGCGGTGGACCTGGCCCGGACCAACCCGGACCGGGAGGTGGTGTTTCTGGGGGTGGGGTTTGAGACCACCGCCCCCGGCACCGCCGCCTGCGTGCTGGACGCCGCCGGGGACGGTCTGGACAATTTTTCGGTGTTCTGCCTGCTCAAGCGCACCGAGCCTGCCCTGCGGGCCCTGCTGAATGCCCCCGACTGCGGGGTGGACGCCCTGCTCTGCCCCGGGCATGTGGCCGCCATTACCGGGGCGGACGCCTTTGCCTTTCTGCCCCGGGAATACGGCCTGCCCGCCGTGGTGGGCGGGTTTGAGGCCGGGGACGTGCTGTACGCCGTCTGGCGGATGGTGTGCATGGTCTGCGACGGCACCCCGGCTTTGGAAAACGAGTATGTCCGGCTGGTCACCGCCGGGGGCAACGCCGCCGCCCGGGCCGCCGTGGACAGGGTCTTTCAGCCTGCGGACAGCCTGTGGCGGGGGCTGGGGGAAATCCCGGACAGCGGCCTGGTGCTGCGGCCGGCGTACGCCCGCTATGACGCCGCCGCCCGGTACGGTCTTGCCCGTGGGGCAGGCACCGAGCCTCCGGGCTGCCGGTGCGGGCAGGTCATCCGGGGACTCCTGCACCCGGAAGAGTGCCCGCTCTTCGGCAGGCTCTGCCGCCCGGAGGACCCGGTGGGCCCCTGCATGGTTTCCGGCGAAGGCGCCTGTGCGGCGGCCTGGAAGTACCGTTCCGTCGATGTCTGATTTTGTTTAGGAGATGAACCCCATGCAATCGATCATTACCATGGATTACGGCAGCGGCGGGGTGCGCACCGCCCAGCTCATTGACGAGATTCTGCTGCCCGCTTTCGGCAACGCCGCCCTCAACGACCTGGGGGACGGGGCCGTGCTGCCCGACCTGGGCGGTCAGCCGGTGTTTTCCACCGACAGCTTTGTGGTCACCCCCTGGAAGTTTCCGGGCGGGGATATCGGCAAGCTGGCGGTGTGCGGCACCGTCAACGACCTGTGCATGGCCGGGGGCAAGCCCTTGTACCTGAGCCTTTCCCTGATTCTGGAGGAAGGCCTGCCCATGGACGATCTGCGCACGGTGGTGGATTCCATCGCCCGCACCGCCCGGGAAGCGGGGGTGCAGATCGTCACCGGGGACACCAAGGTGGTGGAACGGGGCAGCGCCGACGGGCTGTACATCAACACGGCAGGCATCGGGGTGCTGCGGGCGCCCGGTCTGGGCCGGCGGGCCCTGCGCCCGGGGGATGCGGTGCTGGTCAGCGGCAGCGTAGGCTGCCACGGCGCCGCGGTGCTCATGGCCCGGGGAGACCTGCCGGTAGAAGGAGACCTGCGCAGCGACTGCCGCCCCCTGCATGAACTGAGCGCCGCCGCCCTGGCAGCCGGGGAGGTGCACATCCTGCGGGACCCCACCCGGGGCGGTGTGGCCACCACCCTGAACGAATTTGTGGAGGGCAGCGGGCTGTGCATCGACCTGGAGGAAGAGGCCATCCCGGTGGACGAGCCGGTGGCCGCCGCCTGTGACCTGCTGGGCCTGGACCCGCTGTACGCCGCCTGTGAGGGCCGGATGCTGGCGGTGGTGGCCCCCGGCGATGCCGAGGCCGTGCTGGGGGCCCTGCGGGCCCTGCCCGGGGGCGAAGGCGCCTGCCGCATCGGCACCGTGGGCACCGGGCGCCCGGGCAAGGTGGTGCTGCACACCGCTCTGGGCGGCAGCCGGATCCTGGGCAAGCTCACCGGCGCCCAGCTGCCCCGCATCTGCTGAATTTGCATCAAGGAGGAAACGGACCCTGCCCAGGTCTGTTCCCTCTTTTTTGTTATCGGCCCGAAAGATTCCCGCAACATCCCACGCCCATACTGGGTGTACCTATCCCGACAAGGAGGAATGACCATGTATCCGGTGCTTGTGGTGGACGACGAAGCCCCCATTGCGGAGCTCATCTCCATTACCCTGTCCCAGATCGGGCTGCCCTGCGTGCAGGCCCACAGCGGCAGCGAGGCCGCCGACCTCATCGAGACCCGGAAATTCGATCTGATCTTACTGGACGTGATGCTGCCCGATGTGGACGGGTTCGAACTCATGGACTATATCCGCCCCACCGGCACCCCGGTGATCTTTCTCACCGCCCTCACCGCCGTGGACGACCGGGTGCGGGGGCTGAAACTGGGGGCCTACGACTACATTGTCAAGCCCTTTGCCGCCCCCGAACTGCTGGCCCGGGTGGAGGGGGTGCTGCGCCACGCCGGACGGCGGGACACGAAACTCCGCGCCTGGGACGTGGTGGTGGACCCGGAAGCCCGCACCGCCGCCAAAAACGGGGTACCGGTACCCCTGACGCCCCACGAATTTGACCTGCTGCTGGCCCTGTTGCACAACCGGGGCATCACCCTCTACCGCAGCGCCCTGCTGGAACTGGTGTGGGGGATGGATGCCGAGCCATCCAACCGCACACTGGACATCCACATGTCCCGGCTGCGGCGCAAGCTGGGGTGGGACGACCGCATCCGCACCGTGCCCCGGGTGGGCTATATGCTGGAAGAGGAGGAAACGCCATGACCTTTTCCCGCAAACTGACTTTGGGCATCCTGCTGCTGCTCTGCCTGACCCTGTCCTTCGGGGGCGGGTGGACCATCGACCGCAACCTGGACTTTGCCCTGCAGCGGGCCCAGACCCAGAACGCCGCCCTCCACCAGCGGGAGCGCAGCGCCCTGGAACAGGCCCTGCGCACCGACGGCGCCCGTGACACCGTGGCCGCCGCCCGGTCGGTGCTGGACTATGCCGCAGAGCTGCAAAGCGCCGTGGGGGCCCAGCCCTTCTACTTCTCGGTGCTGGACGAACAGGGCACCACCCTCTATTCCAGCCTGCCCGCGGCGGTGCGCTACGCTGTCCAGCAGGCTGCCATCGCCGCCGGTCCCCGGCGCCTTTCCTACACCGCCGAGGGCAGCGCCCGCTACATGCTGCTGGCCTCCCCTTTGCAGGGGTCCCTGGACGGGCTCTGGCTGGTGAGCGCCTACGATGTGGCCCCCCTGTATGCCGAGCGGGACCGGCAACTGCGGCAGTATTTTCTGCTGGAGACCTCCGCCCTGGTGCTGGCGGGGGCGGCGGCAGCCCTTTTCTCCCGCCGGATGACCCGGCCCCTGCGGGCGCTGCAGACGGCGGCCCGCTCCATGGCCGAAGGCGCCTACGACCGCCGGGTGCTCCCCTGCGGGCAGCGGGAATTTGACGCTCTGGGGCAGGATTTCAACCAGATGGCCGACGCGGTGGAAAGCCGCATGGAAGCCCTGCGGCAGGAATCCGCCCGCCAGAGCCGATTCGTGGCGGCCTTCACCCACGAACTCAAGACCCCCATGACCTCCATTCTGGGGTACGCCGACCTGCTGCGCATGGGAGAACAGCCCGCCGAGCGACGCCGGCAGGCTGCCGATTACATCTACCACGAGGCCGGACGGCTGGAGACCCTGAGCCGCAGCCTGCTGCAATTGCTGGGCCTGGAACAGGAGCAGATCACCCTGGCCCCGGTGGCGGTGCGGCTGGTGTTCGGGGATGTGCGCCGCAGCCTGCCGGAGGATTTTCCGGCCACCATCTGCACGGACTGTGACCCCCAGGCGGTGGTGCTGGCCCAGCGGTCCCTGCTGGGGGACCTGGTGCGCAATCTGGTACTCAACGCCGCCAACGCCGGCCCCAAGGACGGGGCGGTGCATCTGGGCTGCCGCAGACAGGGGGACGGCTGGGAACTGACCGTCTCCGACACCGGCTGCGGTATGGCGGCCCAGGAACTGCCCCGCATCACCGAGCCCTTTTACATGGTGGACAAGAGTCGGGCCCGTCGGGCCGGAGGCAGCGGCCTGGGGCTGAGCCTGTGCGCCGAGATCGCCCGCCTCCACGGCAGCACCCTGACCTTTGTGAGCGAACCGGGCCGGGGCACCACCGTGGGGCTTTGTCTGAAGGAGGGACGGGAATGAGACGGGACAAACAAGGGATTTTGCCCACGGTGGGGGCGCTTTTGGTCTGCGCCGCCCTGCTGGGTGGGCCGGCCCTGTGGGCCCGACTGGGGGATGCCCGCCGGACCCAGCTGGTCACCGCCCGCCCGGTGACGGCGGGGGCCCTGGACGAGGACGCCCGGGCCATCCCGGTGCTGTACGAGCTTCACGCCGGCAGTACCTGCACCGACCCGGACGCCCCTGCCGAGCTGCCCGAGCCGGACCCCGCCGAACTGTGCGCCGAAGCCGCTGAACCCCTGGCGGCGCTGGCGGAGGCGGGGGCGATTTCTGACCGGGAAAAGGCCGGTCTGGACGCCTTGCTGGCCCGGACCCCGGACCAATATTCCCGCGGGGCGGACGGAAGCCAGCAGACCCTGAGCCTGCTGTGGTTCGGGGAAAACACCACCGCCGGACTGTACCTGACCCGGCAGGCCGCCACCGGGGTGTATGTTTTCTATTCTCTGCCGGTGGGCGGGGACCTGGACGGCGAGACCCGCCTGCGGGCCTGGCTGGCCCTGCTGGGGATGGACGGTCTGGGGGACTGGGAACCGGCGGACACCGACGCCCCGGACACCACTGCCCTGTATTCGGCCAAAGCCCGGGCCACCGTCTTCTGCACCTCTGGGGAGGACTGGGTGTATCTGGAACTTCGGAAAGGACAGCCCACCTTCTGAAAGAACTTTGCCACATGGCCGCGTCAGAATAAGGGCAGATCAACACAAGGAGGGTTCACCCATGAAACAACGCCTGTTCTGTCTGGCCCTGGCCGCCGCCCTGCTCACCGGCTGCGGAGCTGCCCCGGCCGGGACCACCCCCGACACCGCCGCGGTCTCTTCCGGCCGGGGGGAGGAAGCCGCCGAAACCACCGCCTCCACCGGGCTGCATGTGCTGGATTCCGGGGACGCCCAGGGCTTTTACTCCGCCGGGTCTTCCCTGGACGCGGGGCTGTCCCGGCTGAACTATGTGGACTACGCCACCCTGACCGCCGCGCCCCTGTGCGCCGATCCGGCCTGCACCCACAATTCCGATACCTGCACCGCCTGCCTGCCCGAAGGCCAGACCCTGTACGGGGTGAAGATCTTCAATGAGGACCGTCTGGTTATGATGGCGGCCCGTTCCCCGGATTACTGGCCGGTCTTGTACACCGCCGCCCGGGACGGTTCCGACCGGCAGCTGCTGTATGAGGGCAGCGCCACCGCCTACCTTTCGGTGGGGGACACCCTGCTCATGGGGGACGGGGCGTATGTGTATTTCTGCGTCACCGAGGAAGACCCGGAGAACCAGGCCCTGTCCGGCGGGCTGTACCGCATCCCGGTGACCGGCGGCGAGGCCCAGCGGCTGTTCACCACCACCAACCACACCATGGTGGGGGTGGTGGACGGAGGCATCCTCTGCGTCTTTTACGACCTGACCGATCCTTCCGGCGCCGGGGCCCGGCACCTGCGGCTGTACGCCACCGACGGCAGCTACACCGACCTGATGAGCTGGACCGACGCCGACCCCGCCCGCAGCTTTGCGGTGGACGGGGACCGCATCCTGTGGATGGCAGAGAGCGGCGCCGCCGGATGGCTGAAAACCGACGGCAGTTCCGGGCAGGTCAGCGTGGAGTGGCCCTTTACGGTGGGCACCGGCGAGGGGGAAAAGCTGGTGAATCTGGACAGCCGGATGCCGGTGCTGGACGGCCAGCTGCTGGTCAATGTCACCGGGTGGGACTCGGACATCGTCACCGACCGCTATGCCCTTAACCCGGAGACCGGCAGCCTGACGCCCCTGCCCCTCTCCTACATGGCCGGGGAGCTGAAGCGCCCCCTGGACCTGGCCGCCGTGGTGGGGGACAAGGTGCTGTGCACCTTTGCGGTGAACTATCTGCCGGTGAGCTCGGTGGCCGAAGACGGCACCACTGTGGAGGTGGAACAGGCCCAGGCCCGCATCGGGCTGCTCTCCCTGGCCGATTTCTGGGCCGGGAACCCCAACTATGAGGAGATCACCTGCGCCATGCCCATGGCCCTGTAACAGAAACAAAAAACCGCCCCTGCCGGGGTTTCCGGCGGGGGCGGCTGCCTTTTTATGGAAGATTCAGTCGGCGGCGTGGCGCTGTTTCAGTTCGGCCAGATAGGCCGCCAGCTCGTCGATGTCGGCGTCGGTGAGGTCGTGGCTTTCGGCCATGGCCGCCACCAGGTTGCGGGCGCTGCCCGCAAACATCCGGCCCAGGGCACTGCGGCTCTCCACCGGCAGGTAGTCCTGCCGGGTCAGGGCCGCTGTGTACCGGTAGCCCCGGCCTTCCCGCTCCCGGGTCACATATCCCTTGCCTTCCAGGCGGGAAAGCAGGGTCAGCAGGGTGGTGCCCGCCCACCCGTTGGCGGCCAGGGCCTGTTCCAGTTCCGCCCGGGTCAGGGGGGACTGTGCCTGCCACAGGGCTTTCATCACTTCCAGTTCCGCGTCGGGCAGACGCTTGGGCTGCTGTTTCATGCTGATGCTCCTTTTACTGGTATCCGTGGCAGACCAGCCGCTGGCTGCCGTTGGGCTCCTGCCAGGTGTCGCTCTGCCACTGGCCGCATTGGGTACAAATTCCCTGGTATACGGTGTAATTCGGGTAGATATAATCCTCCCCGTACACCTTATGGATGCAGGGGCGCTTTTCCAGCCCGCCTTCCCGGGTATCCACCGCCCGGGTCTCCACCGGGCCGCCGCACAGCGGGCAGAGGGCAGGCAGCGCGGCGGGCGTGGCTTGGGCCGTGGCCTGCTCGCCGTCGGGGCGGATCTGCCAGGTCTCACCGTAGTCCTCACTCACCAGCCAGAAGATCTGCCGGGTGGTATCGTTGCCCACCGCGGCGTTGCAGTGCACCCGCAGATGCCCGGGGCCGGGATTTTCCTGGTCCGCCCCCGCCCAGCAGGTGTGCAGGCCGGGGATATCGGTATAAGGGATGGCGGATTCCAGGGCCGAAAGGTCCAGCCGCTCCCAGCTGGCCCCGCCGTCCACCGTCCGCCACAGGTCCAGGGCGTGGTAGTCGGTGTGGGGCGTCCAGAAGCCCACATTCTCGTTCATCCAGAAGAAAGGCTGGGTGTGCCACCCGCCCAGGTCGGTGTCCGCCGGACAGGATTGTTCACCCATCAGCTGCCAGTCCCCGCCGTTTTTCCGCAAGAAGCAGAGATCGGCGTCGGTCATGTAGCCGGGGGTGGGTTCCGCTTCCCGGGCAATCACCAGAAAGGCGGTGTCCGGGGCAAGGCACTCATAGTTGGCCACCCGGAAAGGCCCGTCCCCCAGCAGCGGGGTCAGGTCCAGGGAGCTTTGGGTGTAGCTGGCGCCGCGGTCCTCGCTGTGCCAGAAACTGACGCCCCCTTCCCCGTCCGCCATGGCCAGGTCCACCCGGTCTCCCAGCTGGGTGCCGCTGTACAGCCGGTAGGAAACCTTTTCCAGCTCCCCGGGCACCGGGGCCGTCAGCAAGGTCTGGGTGGCTGAGAGCAGCGCCGGGTCCCGCTCCACCCGGCCGCTGCGATCGGGCACCGGGGTGGGTG
>ERZ1090860.915-NODE-918-length-16517-cov-4.895335_pt1 | contig 16517 bp, 13 predicted proteins | sample MGYA00478483_ERZ1090860 | MGnify/ENA primary metagenome ERZ1090860 (study PRJEB33644, sample SAMEA5815741) | chicken gut metagenome | biome: Chicken; feature: Gastrointestinal Tract; material: Caecum | place: Ireland | collected 2019-01-01 | study: A study of the...
TCGGTGTGAATGAAGGCATCATCGTGATGGCGGCGACGAACAGGAAGGATATCCTTGACCCTGCGATCCTCAGACCGGGCCGGTTTGACCGCAATGTCGTCGTCGGACGTCCGGACGTGGGCGGAAGAGAGGAAATCCTCCGGGTACATGCGAAAAACAAGCCGCTGGCGGACGATGTGGATCTCAGACAGATCGCTCAGACCACATCCGGATTTACAGGCGCGGACCTGGAAAACCTTCTGAATGAGGCGGCGATCATCGCGGCAAAAGATAACAGAGCGTTCCTGAAACAGTCGGATATCAGGCATGCATTTGTGAAAGTAGGAATCGGTCCGGAGAAGAAGAGCCGGATCGTCTCGGAGAAAGAACGCCGGATCACGGCTTACCACGAGGCAGGACATGCGATCCTGTTCCATGTACTTCCTGATGTGGGACCGGTGTACAGCGTGTCCATCATTCCCACCGGAGGAGCGGGCGGATATACCATGCCGCTGCCGGAAAATGACGACATGTTTAATACCAAAGGGCATATGCTCCAGGAGATCACCGTATCCCTGGGAGGACGTGTCGCCGAGGAAGAGATTTTTGACGATATTACGACAGGAGCATCTCAGGATATCAAACAGGCGACGGCGATCGCAAGGTCTATGATCACCAAGTTCGGTATGTCTGAGAGACTGGGCCTGATCAACTATGACAATGACAGTGATGAAGTATTTATCGGACGTGACTTCGGGCACACATCGAGAGGCTACGGCGAGAAAGTCGCAGGTACTATCGATGAGGAAGTGAAGCGTATCATTGACGAGTGTTATCTGAAAGCGCGGGCGATCATCAAAGAGCATCATTCTGTGCTTGAAGCATGTGCACAGCTGCTGCTTGAGAAAGAAAAAATAACAAGAAGCGAATTCGAAGCACTGTTCGAGAGCAATGGAGCGGAGGCATAAAGTCATCCGCTCTTCATGCTTTTTGCGCGATAAGCCCGGAGGACGACCGCCGTGCTTGCACGAGCGGGCATCCGACGGGCAACGGTCATCGAGCGGCAATGCCGCGAGATGAGCAAAGTATTGCGGCAAGCGGCTGCCGTGCTTGCACGGGCAGATATTTGTCGGATTATGTTTCGACTGACAGAAGGAGGCTTGAATTTATGAACAGAGATGCGCTGTTCTGTGACGGTACGCAGGATTATGTAATTCCGGCAGAACCCGAAGTAAATGAAAAGATCACGTTACGGTTCCGGACAGCCCACAATGATGTGGAGGAAGTGAATGTCCTGACCGGAGGGCGGAGCTATTCCATGTGGAAGATGGATTCCCGTGGGGAGTTCGATTTTTATCAGATAGAATGTCAGCTCGGTACAGAGCCGTTCCGGTATTCTTTTGAGATCAAGAAGGGGGATCAGATCTGCTCTTTTAACAGATGCGGGGTCTCGGATCATATTGAAGGATACTATGATTTTATCATTGTACCGGGCTTTTCCACGCCGGAGTGGGCAAAGGGAGCGGTCATGTATCAGATTTTTGTTGACCGGTTCTATAATGGAGATCCGACCAATGATGTGGAGGACGGAGAATATATCTATATCGGAGCCCCGAGCGCAAAGATCAAGGACTGGAATCAGCCGCCGGCAGCTCTGGACATCAGGAATTTTTACGGCGGAGACCTGCAGGGAGTGATGGATAAGCTTGATTATCTGCAGGATCTTGGAATAGAGGTAATCTATTTCAATCCTCTGTTTGTCTCGCCTTCAAACCATAAATATGATATTCAGGATTATGACTATATTGATCCGCACTACGGAAAGATCGTAGAGGACGGAGGAGAGACTCTGCCTGAGGGAGCTCAGGATAATATCCATGCGACAAAATACCAGAAGAGGACCGGAGACATTCGCAATCTGGAGGCCAGCAATGAGCTCTTTGCACGTCTGGTGGAAGAGATGCATAAGAGAGGCATGAGGGTTATCCTTGACGGTGTATTTAACCACTGCGGTTCCTTCAATAAATGGATGGACCGGGAGCGGATCTATGAGAACCAGCCGGATTATCCGAAGGGGGCATTTGTCAGTGAAGACAGCCCGTATCATGATTTTTTCCACTTCCATGACAACCGTTCAGAGGCGTGGCCGTATAATACCAGCTACGACTCCTGGTGGGGAAATGACACACTTCCGAAACTGTCCTATGAGGATTCTCCGGAACTGGAGCAATATATCATGGATATTGGAAAGAAATGGGTTTCTCCGCCTTACAATGTAGACGGCTGGAGGCTTGATGTCGCTGCGGATCTGGGGTGCAGCAATGAATATAACCATATGTTCTGGAAGCGGTTCCGGAAAGAGGTCAAGGGCGCGAACCCGGATGCTCTGATCCTTGCGGAGCATTATGGAGACCCGGGGGACTGGCTCCAGGGAGACGAGTGGGACAGCGTCATGAATTACGATGCGTTTATGGAGCCTCTGACCTGGTTCCTGACAGGGATGGAGAAACACAGCGACGAGCGCAGAACAGATTTGTGGGGAAATGCGGACAATTTTGTCGGAGCCATGAGACATTTTATGGCAAGTATGCTCACGCCCTCCCTCCAGGTGGCCATGAATGAACTGTCCAATCATGATCATTCCAGGTTCCTCACCCGGACGAACCATATCGTGGGGCGGGCGGAGCACGTAGGAGCCAAGGCAGCGGAAGAAGGAATCAACCACGCGGTGATGAGAGAGGCTGTGGCGGTCCAGATGACATGGGTCGGCGCTCCGACGATCTACTATGGCGATGAGGTCGGGCTGTGCGGTTTTACAGACCCGGATAACAGAAGGACTTACCCGTGGGGGAAGGAAGATAAAGAACTCCTTGCGTTCCATAAAGAGATGATCCGGATACATAAGGAGGAGAAGCCGCTGAGGAAAGGTTCGATCAAACTGCTTGTCGGAGAGAGCAACCTGCTGGCATATGGCAGGTTCCAGGGAGACGAGCAGATCGTGGTCGTACTCAACAACAGCAAGGAACTTAAAGAAGTGACCATTCCGGTGTGGCTGGTGGGCGTTCCGAGATCAGGGAGGATGAAACGTCTGATCTATTCTTACGAGAAAGGGTATACGACTGACTATGACGAGTATATCGTTGAAAACGGAGAGCTTGTCCTGAATATGGGAAGACACTCAGTGATCGTGCTGAAACCTATCAATATTCCCTGGCTTCATCAGACGGAACTTTTGAAGTAAATCATCGGACAGGAGAGAAAATATGTCGAAAAAAATAGCAGTTATCAATGACCTGTCGGGATTTGGAAGATGCTCTCTGACAGCGGCGATCTCTGTGATTGCTGCCATGGGAGTTCAGCCGTGCCCTCTTCCGACGGCGATCCTGAGCGGACAGACAGGGTATCCCAGTTATTTCTGTGATGATTATACAGACCGGATGGGGGAGATCCGGAAGGAATGGGAAAAGATGGATGTATCTTTTGACGGTATATATACAGGTTTTATGTCAGAGAGCAGCCAGATCGAAGAAGTGTTCCGTTTCCTGGATTCTTTCTATAAAAAGAAAACATTTCTTCTTGTAGATCCGGTCATGGGGGACGACGGAAAGGGCTTTGATATCTTTACCCCGGAACTGCGGAGGATGATGAGGGAACTGGCGTCGAGAGCGGACATCATTACCCCGAACCTGACCGAACTGTGCATGCTCACGGATACGGACTATCGGATGATCGAGCAGATGACGGATGAGAAGCATCTGCTGACCGTGGTCGAACAGATGGCGAGGAACATGATCGCGAAAGGTCCGAAGGAGATCGTAGTGACCGGGATCCGCTTCCGGGACAGCGCAGACGGTGTACAGAAGATGGGGAATCTGGCAGTGACAAAGAAGAAATCAGATCTGGCTGCGTTCCCGTTTGTGGGAGAAAGCTATTCCGGCACCGGAGACTTGTTCGCATCTGCCGTTGCCGGCGGAAAGGCTAGGGGAGACAGCCTGGATGAGATCATGAAGACCGCAGGCAGGATGATCGAGCTTGCTCTGGAGGACTCCGTCAGGGAAGGAGTACCGAGAAATGACGGAGTGAATTATGAGAAGTATCTGTGGATGCTGACGGATAAGACGTACTGTGATGCGGGATGAATCCATCCTGCATCACAGTACGTCTTTTGATTTCTTCTTTATCGTTCTGCGGCTTTGCTGTCCAGTGCTTTACATGCTTTTTCTTCCGCCGGGAAGTGGACCAAGGCATCTCGCAGTTCATGAAAGGTATAAAAACTTCCTATACGTCATATGTGAACTGACAGGTGATGTTTATGTATACAAAAAGAAAAAAACTGGCTATGAAATGATTCAGAAGATCAGTTCATTAGAGGACAATTTCCAGGGGGAAAATACTGCTGCTGCAATCAAGTTCAGCCGTGGTGGAAGAGTTCTCCTGGTCTCCAACAGAGGAAGCGACAGTATTACAAGTTTTAAGGTACAGGAGGATGGGATGCTGGAGAAGAGAGAGGTGATATCCAGCGGCGGAAGAGGCCCAAGAGATTTTGAGGTCTTCGGAAGATACCTTGTCATTGCTAATCAATATTCCGGAAATTTGGCGGTGGTGGAATATAGCGAGGAGAGTGGGGAACTGAAATTGTTGCCATCCCGAGAAAAAGCAGATCAACCTGTCATGATCTGTCCGATTACAAAATCGTAAAAAATGAAACACAAACCCCCGGAGCCTGCCAACTCCGGGGGTTTCGCTGCCGTTTATAATGGACAACTTCTATCTTTCGTCAAAGAACTGATTTACTTCGTCAGCACTTCAACTCCGTCTTCCTTCACCAGAACCATATACTCAATCTGAGCGGAAAGTCCGTCGTCGATCGTGTACACGGTCCAGTCATTATCTTCGTCTACAAAGAAGTCGGGACTGCCCTCGTTGATCATGGGCTCAATGGTGAACATCATGCCCGGAACGAGCAGCATCTCGCTTCCCTTGGGGGTAACGTAGCTGACAAAGGGATCTTCGTGGAATTCCAGTCCGATGCCGTGTCCGCCGATCTCCTCCACTACAGAATATCCGTTTGCCTTAGCGTGAGTGTTGATGGCGTCGGCGATATCGCCCAGATGTCCCCATGGTTTCGCTGCTGCGAGTCCCAGTTCTACACATTCCTCTGTGACACGGATGAGACGTTCTGCGCGGTCGGAAATCTTTCCCATCTTGAACATGCGGGAGGCATCAGAGAAATATCCGTCCAGGATCGTGGAGACGTCCACGTTGATGATGTCCCCTTCCTGGAGGATGATGTTCTCATCCGGAATGCCGTGGCAGATCTCATTGTTGATGGAAGTGCATACGCTCTTCGGGAATCCCTGGTAATTCAGCGGAGCCGGGATTCCGCCGTGTTCTGTTGTAAAGCGGTAGACGATATCGTCGATCTCGGCTGTGCTCATCCCGATATGGATATGTTTTGCCACCTCATCGAGTACGGCTGTGTTCAGCTTCGCACTCTCGCGGATCTTTTCAATCTGATGAGGCGTCTTCAGCAGTTTTCTGGTGGGGACGATCTCGCCTCTCTCGGCGTGAAGCATCACTTTTTCTTCGATGGGCATATGGCATTTTTTGTATTTTTTGCCGCTGCCGCACCAGCAAAGGTCATTTCTTTCCATGAATTACATCTCCTCTTTTCAATATTCTAAACGATGCCGATTGTGGAAGTGCGAAGCACGGAACAATCCGCAGGCATCGGAGTTGGGGGCTTTTGACCCCAACATCATATAATTCTGTATCGGTCAGAACTGATGAATAAACAGTCCGCTCCTCAGCTTTGGCTCAAACCAGGTGGATTTTGGAGGCATGAGCATGCCGGAATCAGCCACCTTCATGAGTTCGTCCATGGAAGTCGGATACATGGAAAAAGCGATCCCTCCCGTGAGGTCTGCCCGTTTTTCCAGTTCTTTCAGACCGCGGATCCCGCCGATAAAAGAAATGCGGGAATCCGTTTTCGGATCATGGATACCGAGTACCGGGGACAATATCCGATCCTGAAGTATGGACACGTCAAGGCATTTCACGGGATCATCGGAACAGAGTTCCGGTCTCGCTGTGAGCCTGAACCAGCATCCGCCGTGGTATACGCCGAAGTCCCCTTTTTTTTCAGGCCGAAACGGCGTGGACCCGATTTTTTCGATCTCAAACGTATTTTCCACGATATTGAGGATTTTGTCAAATGTATATCCGTTCAGATCAGAGACCACCCGATTGTAATCATAAATCTTAAGTTCATCAGAGGGGAAGAGCACGGAAAGAAAGAAATTATATTCTTCATTTCCCGAAAAATCCGGATCTTCCGCTCTTCGTTTCAGCCCCACCTTTACGGCGGAAGCAGCTCTGTGGTGCCCGTCCGCGATATAGAGATGCGGGATGCGGGCAAACAGATGAGAAATATTCCCGATATCTTCTGAATTATCAATGCGCCAGACACAGTGCCGGATCTCGTCATCGCTGGTGAAATCATAGAGGGGCGCGCCCTCCTGCACTTTTCGCAGGATTGCCCGGACTGCCTCGTCAGGCCGGTAGGAGAGAAAGATCGGGCCGGTCTGCGCACTGCATGTATCGATATGGCGGAATCGGTCAAGCTCCTTTGCCTCAAGGGTATTCTCGTGTTTCAGGATCACGCCTCCTGTATAGTCATCCACGGAGGCACAGCCCACAAGTCCGGTCTGCGTCCGTCCGTCCATGGTAAGTGAATAGATATAGTAACAGGGGGACGTCTCTTTGAGAAAAGAGCCTTCGGAGATCATCTGTCCCAGAATGTCCCGGGCTTTATCATAAACTTCCTGAGAATACATGTCCGTTCCCTCGGGAAACTGGGTCTCTGCCCGGTCGATCCTTAAGAAGGACAGAGGGTTTGATTCCACGATATGCCGGGCCTCCGTGCTGCTGTATACATCGTAGGGAAGAGCGGCGATGCGGGAGGCCAGCTCCCGGGAAGGCCTGACGGCCTGAAACGGTCGTATGATACTCATGTTAAACTCCTTTTAGATAAATATTTTAGCATTACTGTGAACAGTAATCATTCTAGCACAGATTAAGTGAAAAAGATACATCTGATGCTTGCCCAACAGGGAAAAATATAGTACCATTAAGATTCAGAGGTGATATACATATGTTATACTGGATCGTACTGATCCTGCTGATCCTCGGCATCATAGCCGTGCTCGGCGGGACATTCGCGACAATAAAGAAAAACAAAGCCGAGGATGCCAGACTCCTCAGAAGGAGAAAAGGGCGGCGGCGTGGTGAAGAAGATGACGACGGGTATCCCGAAGATGACGACTATGACGAAGATGACAACGATTACGATGACCGTCCGAGACGGCGCGGATCAAGGAGGGCTCCGGAAAGGGATATGGATGAACCGGCGCCGCGGCGTCAGAAGCGGAGAAGGCAGTGGAAGATCATCATGGAAGATATAGACAGCTGGCAGAAATACAGCTTTATCTTCTATGAGACAGTGGGAATAGGAAGGGGAAAAGACGGAAGTATGTTTGAAAAGTATCTTTCTCTTCCGAATGACGTCAGAGTATCGAAAGTCCACTGTGTGATCATTCATCATGGAGACAAGCTTTATCTGAAAGACGAGGACTCCAGAAACGGAACGTTCCTGAACGGGAAGAGGATCGACCGTCCGATCGTGATCCAGAAGGATGACGTGATCGGAGTCGGCGAGACCAGACTGGAGATTCAGAGAATATTGAGGGAAAGTGAATAGGAATCGGCAAACAAGAAAGCCGCATGGCCAATAAAAAAGGGCCATGCGGCTTTTAGATTCCGGAAAGGGGCCGGCCTGCTCTTCCAACGTCAGGCAGCTCTCATATTCCGTAATTGATGTTACATCAGTCCTAGCCCCTTCACCACGATCATGATGAAGTCCTGTACATTTGTCACGATCGTTGTCGCGGAGAGGCTTCCGCGGTCCAGCAGCTTGTTGACCACGAACTCATCCGCATCCACTGTATAGAGGAAAACCGGGCGGACGGTTCCGTCATCCAGTACACGGTAGGACGGAGTCATGTTTCCTGTAGCGATGGTGTGGAGCATGGTGGCGAGGCAGATCACTGTGGTCGCCTTCTTCACCATATTCCGCATGGCGGTCTGGCCGTCATAGGCGTTGCCGATCACTTCCGGCAGGGGACCGTCGTCACGGATCGAGCCGGTGAGCACAAAGGGAACATCGTTCTTCACGCAGCTGTACATGATCCCGTTGTCAATATTATAATCGTCAATGAACTGAGGGATGGATCCGCTCCTTCTCACCCGGTTGATCACATCCAGGTGATTGTAGTGCCCGTTGGGCTGTGATTTCTGCGTATAGATGTCCTGGCCCAGTGCAGTGTGGAACATGGCGCCTTCCAGGTCGTGGGTGGCAAGGGCGTTCCCCGCCATGAGTCCGTCCACATACCCGTTCTCCACCATTGCCTGCATGGCGCGTCTGGCATCAGCGTCAAAGGAGAATGCAGGTCCCATGACCCAGAGGATGTTGCCGTGCTCCTTTTCGTATTTCAGTAGTTCGAAGAGGCGGTCGTAATCCCTGGCGTAGGAAGTCTCACGGCTGCGGCCCTGGCGGAAGACGAACTGGTCGTCGTTTTCGTCGTCGGCGCTCCCAAAACCGGTGCTGTGGAGATAGATCCCCTCCTCGGCATTCTCCGTACGGCCGACGATCACTTTATCTCCCAGCTCCAGATTACGGTTTTCAACGACATGGAGTTTTCCGTCTTTGCCCAGCACCACGCTGGAGTCCATGCGGCTCTCCTCTGCGAGGAGCCATTTTCCGTTGATCTTGAAATATTCCGGGTACATGGATGTGCTGTGATAGTTTTCCGGGGCGACCCCTTTGATGGTCACTTCCTTCAAGGAAGCGTCGGGTGCTTCGGTAAATTTCGGCTGTGTAAAATCAGGTTCTCTGTACTTGGGTAAATGAAACATAAGGTACCTCTTTTCGTCTTTTTTCAGTAGTTTTCAGTCTTCTTTATGATAGACAAGCTCACCGTCTATGTAGGTCTGGACGACACAGATCTTATCAATGTCCTCCGGGTTGGTCTTAAGGATGTCTTCATTTAATACGGCAAAGTCGGCACGGTATCCCGGCGCGAGCATGCCCATGTCATGAAATCCTGCGATCTGCGCGGATTCTCTGGTATAGAGTTTCAGGGCCGTCTCGATATCGATGGCCTGATCTGCGCCGCAGTCAGCTCCGAGATAAGACTTCCGCGTGACAGCCAGTTTTAAACCGGGGAAGGGATCAGACGGGACTGCCCAGAATGTTGCCGGAGCGTCCGTTGAAAATCCGGTCTTTACACCCTTCTCCAGGACATGCCGGAAAGGATAACACTTCTTCAGCCGTTCAGCCCCCAGATTTTTCAGATAGCTTGCGCTCTCCGCGTAGGGGAAGATGGGCTGGGTGATAAAGGCGATGCCGGAGTCAGCGGCACGTTCCAGGCTTTCCTCCTTTGGCTCTGTTACGTGCTCGATGCGGACATAAGGCGTTCCGTCTTCCATCCAGTTTTTCTCCCGGGCGGCACGATCTACCATCCGGGCGATAGCCCTCGATCCCATGGCATGCATGGAGAGCTGGCAGTGGTGAGATCTGCAGAATGCAATGGCAGATTCCATCAGTTCATCGCTGCATGTGGAGATGCCGTATTCGTTGTCAGAACCGTAATAGGGTTCGTCCATCCACGCGGTCCTTCCGGAGATGCTGCCGTCTCCGATCAGCTTTAAGCCTGCCGCAAAGATCTGCCGGTCTTTATCCAGCCGCTCCTTCGGAATATCAAAAGTCTGGTCATCCGCAAAGAAATCCCACATATAGTAAACGCCGACTCTCTGGTGGAATCCTTTCTCCGCAGCTTTCTCGTAGATCGGGATATTATCGCTGGGATCAAGATTTCCCATGTCGCAGATGGCGGTAATGCCCTGGGACGTCAGAAGTTTTCCCAGATCGAGGAGATTCTGTACTTTCTGCTCCTCCGGCACGGCAGGGATGAGCCCTGACATCAGGTTTCTTGCATTTTCCTTTAATACTCCGGTGGGGTCTCCGTTTTCATCCCGCTCGATCTCGCCTCCCGGCGGATCCGGCGTATTCCGGTCAATGCCGGCCATCTCGAGAGCACGGCTGTTGACGCAGCGGATATGGGCGCAGGTGCGCATGAGACAGACCGGCGCGTCGCTGCAGCCCCGATCCAGATCATGACGGTTCGGCGAACGCTTCTCAAGAAGAGACTGCTCATCGTAGCCCCAACCCTCTACCCACCTGTCGGGTCCCTGGGATTCCCGGCGTTCTCTGATCGCCTGTACCAGGTCTTCGATCGAATTGACCGCGGGGGGCATGATAGTGATCTGTTTGCTGAAATCTGCCAACATGACAGGGTGCATATGTGCATCTACAAAGCCGGGGATCACGCGGCGTCCGTTCAGGTCCACGACAGTCCCCTGTGTTTCGGGAAGCTCCTCCTGTTTTCCGACCCAGCGGATCCGCCCGCCGGATACGATCATGCTGTCAGCATGGGGATTCTCGTCATCAGCAGTAAAGATCCTGCCATTAATATAGATAGAAGTATCAGAATTATTCATGGTAAACACACTCCTTCCTGAACTATCATAACAGAAGAAAAAAAGATTTTAAAGTCATTCGGGGACAATAAAAACTGTCTCGTATGAAAGTTTGGCATGCTGTGATCGGAAAAAATCATTTTACGGGCATGAGGGGAAGCGGTATAATCGGGAGTGTGCAGAATGTAATTTTGTGAAATTATTTTGTTGCAATATTGAATAATTAGTGATAGCATTAAAATAATAATTATACACTATTTATTATATTTATAAATTATCCTGAGACAGTGCACAAAGAGGTGACAAGATAAATAAACGGTTCGAGAGTTCCGCAGGAGGAACTCTCTTTCTTTTTTTAGAGACAGGCAAAGAGCCGGCGGCGGGGCTGCCTTGGGAGGGACAGGAGAGGAAAGATCATGAGCATATCAGCGTCAGAGATCAGGGAAAAGGCGGAAAAGATCCGGGGACAGATCACAGCGGACAGGAGAAAACTCCATCAGATTCCGGAGATCGGGATGGATCTTCCGGAAACCAGCGCATATATCAGGAAGAGGCTGGACGAAATGGGGATTCCATGGAAGGACTGTGGAGGAGAACTTCCGGAAAAAGTAACGAAAGATTTTATGGAAGCGGGATTCCCGCGGATGGAACGGGCAGTCGGCGTGACCGCTGTCATCGGAAAAGGAAGTCCATGTATCCTGCTCCGGGCGGATATGGACGCCCTCCCGATCCGGGAGGAGAGTGATCTGGAATTTAAGTCCTGCAACGGATATGGACATATGTGCGGGCATGACAGCCATGTGGCTATGCTTCTTGGAGCTGCACAGATCTTAAAAGATATGGAAGACTCTCTGAAAGGGAGTGTCAAGCTTGTGTTCCAGCCGGGAGAGGAGACCGGAGCGGGAGCCAGAGTGCTGGTGGAGAACGGGCTTTTGGAGAACCCGAAGGTGGACGCGGCTTTTGGCCTTCATGTGCAGCCGGCCACAAAGACCGGGGAAGCCGGATATTCTGTGGGAGTAAATTCCTCATCGCTTGATACCTTTATCCTGAAGATAAAGGGGAGGGGAGGACACAGCTCCCAGCCTCAGCTCTGTGTGGATCCTCTCATGATCATGAACCAGGTATATCAGGCGGTGAACCTGCTGGTCACAAGGGAGGCGGATCCGGCGGCCATGGTGGCGCTCACCTGCGGTGTGGCAAAAGGCGGGACCGCGGTGAACATTATTCCGGATGAAGCGGAACTCCATATCGGGGTCAGGACGCAGGATGTGGAAGCCGCGGAGCATCTGACAAAGCGGATCCCGGAAGTGATCGATCACTATGTGAAGGCGTGGAACGGGGAGTATGAAATGACTGTATTTCATACGCCATGCACCTACAGTGACAGGGATCTCTGCCGGGAGATGGTCCCGTATATGGAGGAGGTGCTGGGAAAGGATATGGTCCGTCAGATCCCGCCCATGTCAGGGACAGAGGATTTCGGATACATTACCAAGGATGTGCCCGGAATGTTCATCTTTCTGGGCGCCGGACAGCCTGGAAACGCGCCGCTCCACAACGCGCGTATGGTGCTGGATGAAGATGTGCTCCCGATTGGAGCAGCGCTTCATGCATACACCGCGGCAGCCTGGCTGGAAGCGCACTCGGGGGAATAAGGAGCGGTCAGGGAGAGTCCGTTAAGAAGTCATAAAAACCAGGCAGGAAGAGAGTGCTGCCGGGCAAAGGAGAGAAACAAAATGAGCAAGAAGGAAACAAAGAAAAGCGGCTTTCACATGCCGCATGTATTTATCATATTGCTGCTGATCATGCTTTTCGTGGTCATCCTGTCATATGTGATCCCGAGTGGAAGCTATGAAAGGATCACGGATGAAGCCACCGGGATCTCCGTGGTCGATCCGGACACCTTTCAGTATGTGGAAAATGAAAATCCGATCACATTCATGGATTATTTTGAGGCGATATACAACGGCTTCGTCAACGGAGCCACGATCATGGGAACTCTGTTTATCTGCTCGGGCATGATCTACCTGCTTGAGGTCAGCGGGGCTTTCGGCGCGGGGATCAATGCTATCCTGAAGCGGACAAAAGGAAAAGAGTTCTCCGTAGTCTGTATCTTTTATACGATTTTCGTGATCTTCGGTGTGCTGGGATACGGGGAGGCATCCTATCCCTTCTACCCTCTGGCAGTAAGTATCGGATTCGCCCTCGGATATGACCGTATGGTTGGAACCGGACTGGCGATCGTGGGGAGTACAGTAGGATTTACCTCCGGCCTGATGAACATGTTCACAACAGGCGTCTCTCAGCAGATCGTCGGGCTGCCCATGTTTTCCGGGATCGGTTTCCGCGCAGTGGGGCTGGCGGTATTCTACGTGATCGGGCTGATCGGACTTTATACATACTGCCGGAAGATCAAAAAGGATCCTTCGAGAAGTATTGTGAAAGAAGAATATATGAACCAGAAGGCGGAGGACAGGACAGAGCATATGGAGGAGATGACGCCGAGGAGAGTGCTGGGACTTCTCGCTTTCCTCGTGGTCATCGTGATCCAGGGATACGGATGCATCCGTCTGGGATGGTCTTTCGCTCAGATCGCGGCAGTCTATGTGATCTTTGGTATTGTGCTCTCGATCATTTTCAGGTTCGGCCCCAGCGAGGCGTGTCAGCTGTTCTGCCAGGGAGCGGTCCGGGTGTTCGCGGCGGCATTCGCAGTGGGTATGGCGCAGTCGGTAGTTGTTCTGATGAATCAGGCGTGCATCATGGATACGATCGTGCACGGGATGGCTGCCCTTCTGGAAAACCGGAGCGCGCTGCTTGCACTGCTGATCATCTTTGTGTTTGTGACTCTGTTCAACTTCCTCGTGGTATCCGGAAGCGGCAAGGCGGTCATCATCATGCCGATCCTGCAGCCGCTGGGCAAGATCCTGAACATCAACCAGCAGGTACTGGTTCTGACCTATCAGTACGGGGACGGCATCACCAACAGTTTCTGGCCGGGCAGTTCACTGGTCCAGCTTTCCATGTGCGGCGTGGATTACGGCGCGTGGATCAGATTCTGCTGGAAAATCTATCTTTCCTTTATCGTCAGCGCGTTTATTCTCATCATGATCGCACATGGGATCGGATACGGACCGTTCTGATCTTTGAATATTCTGAAAACGGTGTTTATCGGGGCCTGATCCTTTTGAAAAGGGGTCAGGTCCCTTTAGATGCGTAAAAATCACATTTCTCGCAGGACCGCATATATTACAGATATAACGTCTGCCTGGGAGTGAAGAGACATGAACCAGAAACTGCCCTATTATATGGTGTATCCGATGCCGCTCGCGTTTGACGACGAGAGGATTGAGAGAATGGATTTTGAGTATATGAAGAGCCTGTATCCAGATATCCCGAAACGGATCCTCCCGTATATCGAGGAGGAATGTGACCGGATGGAATATGAGAACAGTATGGTGTACGATGAGTATCCCGATAAGCTCCAGCTCCGCCTGATGTGCGGAAGGGCATGCCAGAATATAGAAAAAAGTGAAAAAGGAATCTATGAGGAAGATATGGGGAAACTGCGCGATCTGGTGGAAGTGATGCTCTATCAGGAACTGTATAAGCGCAGGTGCGACAACAGGCGCAGACACCGGAGAATTTACTAATCGGGAAATCTGTGCTATACTCTGACTGTTTAACAGATAATGCGTCCGGATCCGGATGTTCAGGTTACTGAGAATGATCTTGCCAAAAAAGGATGGAATACATATGAAAGAAAATCTGATCTTTATCGGGATGCCGGCCGTTGGAAAAAGTACGGTCGGCATCGTGGTTGCCAAACGTCTTGGAAAACGTTTTATAGACACTGATCTTCTGATCCAGGAGCAGGAGAAAAAGCTGCTCCGGGAAATCATCGCGGAGGTGGGGGATGACGGCTTCCTGAAAATTGAAAATCAGGTCAATCGGGATGTGAAAGCGGAAAATTCTGTTATTTCACCCGGCGGAAGTGTGATCTACTGCGAGGAAGCGATGAAACACTACAAAGAGATCGGTACCGTGGTATATTTGAAGGCATCTTATCAGACAATAAGGCGAAGGATACGCAATCCACAGAAAAGAGGAGTTGTCCTGAGAGAAGGACAGACTCTGAAAGATCTTTACAATGAGCGTGTGCCGTATTTTGAAAAGTATGCAGATATTACTGTGTGCGAGGATGGATGCAGGATTGAAGAGACCATCGAAAATGTGCTGAATGCAGTCCGCAAATATAATAAAAATGCACAAAAAACCAGGAAAAAGCCGGGCTGGAGAAGGCCTCGTCCAAAAAAATAATTTTACAATCATGGTTTTTGTGTTATAATGAGCCAGAATACGGGTGTATATGGCCGTCCGGGCAACAGCCGTTCGGACGTATGCACGGGAACAAATTGTTTGATCAACTGGGGAGTTGCGATAATAAAATCGGATAGTCGAGGTGCAAAATGGAGCAATATATCATTAAGGGCGGAAATCCGCTTGTAGGGGAAGTGGAGATTGGCGGAGCAAAAAACGCGGCTCTGGCGATCCTTGCAGCAGCGATAATGACAGACGAGACGGTACTGATAGACAACCTGCCGGATGTCAACGATGTAAATGTCATGCTTGAGGCAATCAGCGGAATCGGCGCGATGGTTCAGCGCATAGACAGGCATACGGTAAAGATCAACGGCGGTACCATCGGCGATTTTAATATTGAGTACGATTATATCAAGAAAATAAGAGCGTCCTATTATCTTCTGGGAGCGCTTCTCGGAAAATACAGAAAAGCAGAGGTGGCGCTGCCGGGAGGATGCAATATCGGCAGCAGGCCGATCGACCAGCATCTGAAGGGATTCCGGGCGCTGGGCGCGGATGTGGACATCGAGCACGGAAAGATCGTGGCGGAGGCGGAAGAACTCCGCGGGACACACCTTTACTTTGACGTTGTGTCTGTCGGAGCAACCATCAATGTGATGATGGCGGCTGCAATGGCTGACGGTCTGACGATCATGGAAAATGTGGCCAAAGAACCACATGTCGTTGACGTGGCAAACTTCCTCAACAGTATGGGAGCCAATATCAGAGGAGCGGGAACGGATGTGATCAAGATCCGCGGAGTGAAGAAGCTCCATAAGACGGAATACTCCATCATACCGGATCAGATCGAAGCGGGGACATTTATGTTCGCGGCTGCGGCGACAAGAGGTGATGTCACAGTCATGAATGTGATCCCGAAGCATCTGGATGCAACGATCTCCAAGCTGGTGGATATCGGCTGTGAGGTGGAGGAATTCGACGATGCGGTGCGCGTTGTGGCAAAGGGGCGGCTGAGATCTACTCAGGTCAAGACCCTTCCTTATCCCGGATATCCGACGGATATGCAGCCTCAGATCGGAGTTACTCTGGCGCTGGCAAAAGGCACGAGCACGATCACGGAAAGCATTTTCGAAAACCGTTTTAAATATCTGGATGAACTGGCACGTATGGGAGCGATCATCAAGGTGGAAGGAAATTCCGCGACGATCGAAGGCGTGGAGAAGTTCTCCGGCGCGAGAGTGAGCGCTCCGGACCTTCGTGCGGGAGCTGCGCTGTGCATCGCAGGGCTGGCAGCGGAAGGCATCACGATCGTTGACGATATTGTCTATATCCAGAGAGGTTATGAGAGGTTCGAAGAGAAACTGAGGAGCCTCGGCGGAATGATCGAGAGAGTGACCAGCGAGAAAGAGATACAGAAGTTTAAGCTGAAAGTAGGATAATGCATTTATACTGAAATCATGACAGGCCATAGGAACTCTGAAGGACGGAGTTTTTACGGCCTGTTTTTGCGCGATACGCCCGGCAGGCAGACGCCATGCCTGCATGAGCGGACATTTGCCGGGCAACAGACAGCGAACGGCATTGCCGTGAGCTGCCCGAGGTATCGCGTTGATCAGATAGGG
>ERZ1090860.917-NODE-920-length-16498-cov-8.889740_pt1 | contig 16498 bp, 10 predicted proteins | sample MGYA00478483_ERZ1090860 | MGnify/ENA primary metagenome ERZ1090860 (study PRJEB33644, sample SAMEA5815741) | chicken gut metagenome | biome: Chicken; feature: Gastrointestinal Tract; material: Caecum | place: Ireland | collected 2019-01-01 | study: A study of the...
GCCGACCCTCTGCTTGTAAGGCAGATGCTCTGAACCAGCTGAGCTAAACGCCCTTACACTTTCTTTTCAAAAGCGATGCAAAGGTATGGCTTTTCTTGAGACCTACAAATTTTTTGCGATATTTTTTTTCAAAAAATTTTCAACTGGTATAATAACAAACTGATTTTCAATTATAAAAAACAAGCATACAGAGTCTCCCCGAACGTATGTCCGGAAATACAATGGAGGCTTGACTTACAGGATTACATCCGACACCTAATAACACGTGCAGGATTACCTACCGCCACACAATCGTCCGGTATATCCTTTGTCACCACACTGCCGGCTCCGATCACACAACGGTCACCTATCGTCACGCCGGGACAAATGACAGCCCCGCCACCAATCCAACAGTCTTCGCCAATAGTTACCGGATAAGCGTACTCTTTGGGGTTACGGCGTTCCAGATAGTCCATTGGATGATGTGGAGTATAGATTTGCACACACGGACCTATCAATGTATGACTTCCGATGGTGATGAATGCTCCGTCAAGGAACGTACAATTGGCATTCACAAATACATGCTCACCCAAACGGATGCCATCGCCATGATCACAATGAAAAGGCGGGCAAATAACGGAAGTAGCCGGAAGATCAGGTATCAATTCTTCAAGTAGTCCCCGATAAGTTTCGTCATACGTACTCAAGCACCGCATTCGTGCCAATAACTTCTTGGCATGTTCAAATCTCACCTGTAATTCAGGTGCCGACATATCCGCCAATTCACCGCTACGCATTTTTTCTATTTCTGTCATCTCGATTCATTCTGTTTTTCCGTTTGTAAATACATATTTTGTCTCGTCCGAAAGCTGTTCGTTAAATTCAAACCCTTCCCAGGCGAATGTCTTCAATTGTTCAACAGATTCTATCCGGTTCTTCAGAATATAACGAGTCATCTCGCCCCGCGACATTTTAGTATAAACCACTACCGTAGCCAATTTTCCGTTTTTCCAGACGTGAAACTCGGGAGTTATCACACGAACCTCCTTCTCAACCCGCTTCCAATCGAAAAGTCCCCGCATTTCGTCACTTGCCAGATTACAAAGCACCCCACCGACTTTCTTGATATCTGCAATAAACCGGTCTGTAAGGATTGGCTTCCAATAATCAAACATCGTTCTGTTGCCGGGTTCAGGCAACCGTACATCTCCCTCAAGCCGGTAAGGCCTAATCATATCGAGAGGACGCAACAACCCATAGCAGAATGAGGTCAATCTCAGATGATCCTGGGCATAGCAAAAGTCTTCTTCTGAAAAGTCCTGGGGGTGAACTCTTTTAAAAACAATCCCTGTATAAGCCAATAATGCAGGCAATTCCCGTGTACCCTCCGAGTGAAAAGCCTGATAGCGTCTATAATTTTCAACAGCAATCTTAGGATTCACCTTTAACAGCCGTTCCAACTCCTCGACTGAAAATTGTGACATCTGCAGAGCAACCTCCGCTGCCTCCTTCCGGAAGCCGGGAAATGTAGTGAGAGGCGTTTTTGTCTTCGAAACGTCACTCATAGTTTTGGCACAAGATAAAAGTATCAGCATAGGCATTTTTCCTTATTTCAATGTTTCAAAGGAACAAAATTAATAGAAAAACGGCAGTATGCACTTTTTTTCTTATTTTTGTGCAGTCACTAAAACCTGAAAAACTAACATTTTACCTAAAATGAAGATTAAACGACTCTACTTACTGGGAGCCTGGCTCCTTTTGGGCGTCAGTGCTTCGGCCCAAATCACAAGTATTCAACCACAACCACAGCAGATCCTTTCACAAGCCCGAAACCTGAGCTTACCGGACACCTATCTGATTGTTGGAGATACAGAGGCAAACACACATGCCGTCAGTGCCCTGAAAACCCTGCTTGCCGGAAAGCATTCGGATAAGAACGGGTTTCGCATCTATATCGGTGAAAAAGGAGACAAAGCTATCCGCAAATTCGCCCGACAGATTCCTAATCACAAAGAAGGCTATTATTTGGCCATCAATGATAAAGAGATTGTCTTAGCCGGTCAGGACGAAAGGGGAACTTTCTATGCCTTGCAGACGTTAGCACAGTTACTGAATGACAATCAACTTCCTGTAGTAGAAATCAAAGACTACCCTTCAGTCCGTTTCCGCGGTGTAGTCGAAGGATTTTACGGAACCCCCTGGAGCCACGAAGCCCGTCTCCGTCAGTTGAAGTTCTACGGAGAGAATAAAATGAATACCTATATCTATGGGCCTAAAGATGATCCATACCACAGTTCTCCCAACTGGCGCCTGCCATATCCCGAAAAAGAGGCCCTCCAATTACAGGAGTTGGTAAAAGTAGCCAATGAGAACGAAGTGGACTTTGTATGGGCTATTCATCCGGGACAAGACATCAAATGGAACCAAGAAGACCGCGATCTGCTACTGGCAAAATTCGAAAAAATGTACGATCTGGGAGTCCGTTCGTTCGCTGTATTCTTTGACGATATCTCGGGAGAAGGCACCAATCCGAACAAGCAAGCCGAACTGTTGAACTATATCGACGAGAAATTCGTAAAGGTAAAACCGGATGTCACTCCTTTGGTCATGTGTCCTACAGAATACAATAAAAGCTGGTCGAATCCCAAGGGAAATTATCTGACTACCTTGGGAGAAAAGCTGAACCCTTCTATCCAAATAATGTGGACGGGTGACCGTGTCATTTCTGATATAACCAAAGACGGCATAGCTTGGATCAACGCACGCATCAAACGTCCGGCGTATATTTGGTGGAACTTTCCGGTATCAGATTATGTACGCGACCATCTTTTACTCGGACCGGTCTATGGCAACGACACGCAGATTGCCGATCAGATGTCAGGCTTTGTCACCAATCCTATGGAACATGCCGAAGCATCCAAAATTGCAATTTACAGTGTAGCCGGCTATGCATGGAATCCTGAAAAATACAACAGTGAACAGACATGGAAAGATGCTATCCGTACCATTCTGCCAAGTGCCGCAGACGAATTGGAATTTTTTGCAGCACATAACTCTGACTTGGGACCGAACGGACATAAATACCGCCGGGACGAATCTGTCGAATTGCAGCCGTTATCACAACGTTTTCTCGATAGCTACCTGAAAAACGGTTCATATACCGAAGCTGACTTCAACGCTTTGGAAGCAACTTTCGGAAAGATGGTAGAGTCCGGTGACATTTTGATGACCAACACAGGGAATCGTCCCCTCATTGTTGAAATGATGCCTTGGCTCCGTCAGTTTAAATTATTGGGCGAAACCGGGCAAGAAGTTCTGGCTATGGCCAAAGCTTATAAAGAAGGGGACAACTCACTCTTTATCCGGAAATACCGTCATGTGAAAGCACTGCAACAGCAAATGTTCCAGGTAGATCAAACCTATAACCAGAATCCTTACCAACCGGGTGTAAAAACAGCAACTAAAGTGATCAAACCACTGATAGATCAAACATTTACCACGGTCACCGAACGCTATAATAAGGAGCACGGTACGCAATTGGATGCCGCAACAGACTATATGCCCCACAAACTGGTAAGTGACGTAGAGCAATTACGCAATCAGCCGTTACAGATCAAAACCAACCGTGTATTGGTATCACCTGCCAACGAAGTAATTAAATGGGGAGCCGGATGCACGCTGACCATCGAACTGGATCAAGCTTATCCGGGAGAAAATCTGGATATAGATTTCGGTAAACCGGACGTGGCTGCCTGGGGACAACTTGAAATTTCGGCTGATGGCAAAGAATGGCAGAAGGTCGATTTCAAACAGGAAAAGAACCGCCTCACCTTGAACTTGAAACAAACACCTGTGAAAGCTGTACGTTTCAGTAATGTCGGCAATGCGGAACAAGAAGTTTACCTGCGCCGCTTCATGATTACTCTGGACAAATAGAAATTCATTAAAAACTTATCTGTGCAAAAGCCCCTTCCGATATTTTCGCTAAAATACGGAAGGGGCGCACACAAACAAAACAAACAATAATTCATCAACAGCCTTCACAGGCTATACCGATGAATATCACTAAAGATAGCATATAAAGAATATGCTCGTGAAAAAGCCGCCTTTCCAGGCTGCAGAGGATAAGATTAATCATTCAGCATGTTCATTTATCTTCGTACAAGAGCTTTCTCTTTCCTGTAATACACGAAATTTCATTTGTTGCTGTTCCCGCCAATAATAAAAACCTCCACACGAAATCTTACACAAAACAACATATTCTGTTTTACGCTTCCGCATCAGACGTAACAAAGGAGTACACAAAAACTTATCCGGTTCGGAAACACGTACCCTGATTGTTTTCTGCCCGGAAGAGACTCCATCGGGGCAAGGCAACCAGTCGATATCAAGTATGCCCAGAAGAGAATAACAATAAAAAGCAGAATGTTCATAAGCATACCATGCTCCTTCTTCCTGATACAGAAAAATACAATCAACATTCTGTGCTTCTATTTGCAATATCTCTTCCAGGGTCATACTACCGCAACGTTCTATTGAATAACTACTATCTTACGGGCTACAGTTTCCCCGCCGGAGGCGGAAGTCATCTGTACAGTCCCTCTCCTGTTCGCTCCGAAAGCTACGTGCAAATAAGCATGCGAACTGTATTTGCTACTGAGTTCCGACACCATGCCGTCCCCCGGAAGAGCTCCGGGAGATGCGGCGGATGGGTGTAGAAAGAGCCAGCCGGGAGATGTCGGATTCAACACCCGTACCGTCCAGTTACGATCGGTTGAACCGACCAAATCGAGGACAAACGAATCGATATCTTTCTGATCCGATATGATGGGATTCCAACTGACACGAACCGGCTGAGACAGATTATCACACGTCATAGTCAAGGTTGTAGCTACGGCATCATTGGCCGCTGAGGTAAAATCCCCCGTAATTTTATATTTGTTACTTCCCAAAGCCTGGGCAGACAGATTTGTCAACCAATTACAATCGTCAGGAAGGGTCAGAACCGGCTGAATACCACGACTGGAATATACGGTACAAATATCCACACCAGTTGCCGATGTAGTCACATCTGTTTTTCCATATAGGCTGAATACATTATTAGACGATGCCATACGGTATTGACCGTCGGCCACAATACAGGGCAGATCCGTGTCTTCATCCGTCAACTCCACTTTCAAAGCATTCGAAGGTGCAGAAGCCACAGCAATATCCGGACTTTCATATCCCGGACCATTGACTCCCACCACTGTAACAATATAGCGGTGGTTGCGTACAATGTTCAAAGGACTTCCGTCATTACCGTTCATCACTACCTTATAGTAGCCCTTTTTCCCCTTATACCGGGCTGCAATCACTACTCCCATATAGTCGGAAGCCGAACAATTGCGCTCATAAATGTATAAAGATGGTTCCGCACCATTAACCCAACCCTTACGATAATCCAGATAGATTCCACCGGTAACCGGATTTGTGACAACGGGAGTATTTACTTCTCCTGTGCAATCGGTCGGAGCCAGGAAGCCATGACAGGCCCCCTGATGTACAGTAATTCCCTCGATGACAAAATCATCCAGTCCGGTATTCCCACCTCCATTACCCTTCTTCACTTGTATACATGCTGTGGAACGCAACAGTTTCACACCCTCTGCTTTCGTTACGATATTGATTCCGTTCAATGCAAAACGTCCCCACATGACCAAAGGCATTACATGTTTTAACAATGTGCTCTCTCCTTCATCCACATGTTCGAGCGAGGCTGTCTGCAAAGAAGAGATAGCCGCATTTTCTGTCATACCGGGAGTTATATCACCAAAGTTCAAGCGATCCGAAGTGCCATCAGCACTCCGACCGTTTGCAACCAGATGAATGATACGCCGTTCTGAAGTGGCATCCAAACGGACTGTGAAATTAATCCCCGTTCCGGTGACCACCAACCTGTCATTCTCTACTTTGACGCGTTCCATAAACTTTGCGTCTTTGTCGAATATCAACAAGTCTGCGTTCTTAATATCGGTATCCGTATACGGACCACCGGCACGAGTAAGAGTATTTACTGACTCCGGTTGCGGTAGGGTTACCGAAACAGCAACATCTATCTTTCCATAAGCGGGTTTCTGTTCCTCCTCCTCATGACTGCACGAGGCAAACAGAAAAGCAATCAGTATACCTATTATATATTGTATTTTCATATTATACTCTTCATTTTCATTATACGCATTAAAGCTATTTCCCTTGTCCTCGATAGCTGTTAGAATAAGTATCAACTATAGTAGGAGTCCAATAAGGTTTCTGAGTTTCTTCTACACTTCTCATAGGAACCCGCATCGAACGAGTACCTGTCCACAAAGTTCCCTTCCAATTTATTTTTGCAGTGTGTTTCTTACGGTCATATACAATATCACAAATATGGTCATATTGCTTATTACCGGAAGCCTGCACATTAAACTTATTTGTAGAAGTGTAAACCAGTGTTCCACCTTGATTGACAAAATTCGTACCGACATGACTCATCGTACCACCCAAATAAGCATAGATATTACAAGTCATTGGAATACCGCCTCCTCTATACCACCCGGCATTCACCTGCAAGGTTACTGTACGTGGCAATAACCCCGGAGCACTCGGATCTATGCCATGTTGACCGGGATAAGGTGCAGAATTGATTACCGGGGCATTAAAGAATGCAGTTTCTCCTTGTCCAGATTGAGCATCACCACCCCATTTCAACAACTCCTTATTATCATAATTAACCACACTACCTTGGCTCCAGCCAACCCACTGATTCTGGAATGCATCTACCGAACTTGTATTGTAAGTAATACCATTTACCACAACAGATGTAGGATTTCCTGTAAAACCAACTTTCACATCTACGTCATTCGCACTCCACACAAACTGCACGACAAAATAATTAAACTCTGGGATACGAACAATTATAGCTTGAAGCACCGACACTTTAACTGTATAATCAGGATCATCAATATGTCCAAGGGTTATTTCTCCATAACGTTCTTCCTCATTAGGTTCACGATCACAGACAAAAGTAAAAATACCGGTTGCAGGATTATAATCCGTCTCTGGAGCAGGATGTATCCAACTTGGCTTATTGATAATAGTCAAATCACGGGTATCTCCACCATATACTTTCACATTGTTCACAGTACATGTAGTATCCGGATGCACAGTTGGCTGTGCAACCTCAATTAAATCATCAATAATACCAATAAATAAATTACTTAAATGGACAGTATCCGTATCAAGAGTCATCATATTTTTAAAAACAGCCTGCCCTTCTCCATAATATTCATCATACAATGAGTCATCACTGGTAGAGGTTCTTGTAAAAGTTACAGATGTACTTCCTGCTGTTCCTTGGGTAGTAGCAGCGGTCGCTTTGGAACTTTGAGACAGTAATTTCCAATTTCCCCCAACAGACCGAACATCAAGTGAAGCTGTCGGATGAGGAGGACTAAATTGTAGTTTATTGACACTAACTTTAATCGTACCTCTATCCGGTCTTTGTGTTACCGGTATTTTCTTGGTCACATTATTGGCCTTAATGGTAATATAAGAGGTACGCGGATGATTATCCACATAGCTATCCAAGTCGGCAGTAATTTCCACCGCATTCCCATCCAACTTTTTCACCGAAGTAATCCACGTGGCCTCAGGTGCCTTCTCCACTGTATATTCGCGAGCATTGGTATTTACATGTATCGTGTCTTTGAATGCCATCCCCACCGAAGCTTTATCCGTATAAAGTTGGGTCTGTGACAAATCAGCTTCCAACTGTGTATCCTGCCAGTTCAATATCTCAGTGGAGACATCGAGCTTTCCACCAAGGAAAATGCGTACCAACAAAATTCCGTTTACTCGTGGAACCCGAGGGATTACCACATCCGTCTTCTCAAAACGTGTTCCTCCTTCACTGGCCAGATCGACACTCAGTTTAAGATGACTGGTAGTTGTGTCGGTCGGAAGTGCATTCAGATAATCAGTTCCTTTATGAGCCGGCACAATAAACCGAAGCGTATCACTGTACTGATGACCGGCCATTGCAGTATTATTATGTATAGTAAAAGTACCGGTCATAGGCTCCGCACTCACAGTAGGATTGTTTTTATTGGGATATAACCCTCCTTCCCAGTTAAGAGTCGTAGGCACATTAGTCAATTTCATCGTGTGAGTGCCATTAATATCCAGTCCTCCGGCATCGGCTATCACGACTTTGACCAATGCAACGTTCCGTGAAAGCAATGCTGTTTCGGAAGCGACATTATCCTGACCGGCAATAACCTGCTGTCCGGTAATATAAGCCGTACGCAGCTCAGGCATAGACGGCAAACTCCCACCGGCAGAACGTGTTTCCCACATTTTCAGTGACGAACGTGCCTGTCCACGGACAGGTTGTACCAATCCACTGTTTACATCTCCGTCAGCACTGACCAATGTAATATCCCATGTCCCCGCCGCAACCGGCATAGTGAGGCGGTCTGCAGCGTAAGTCACATCCGGCACTTTCTGCCTGAATTGTCCGGCAGTAGCTCCATCTCCATCAAACAGATAGACTTGCGTATTATTGATAATGTCTGCTGAAGCTCTTGTCATCCTGAAAACCAATGAAGGATTACCATTGGTTCCCCCCGGCGATTCCCTGTCATCCGTACAAGCAAACGCCAGAAAAAGCAGCAAGCCCATCAACCCTGTATATATTCTTTTTCCTGTCATAGTTCTTTTTTCATCCATTTTCTTCTGAGCGGACAAGAATACCTTACACTCGAGATGCAAGGCATTCTTCTCCCCAAGAATCATTTTATTTCCGGATCGTAAACTCTGCCGTACGTTCTGCATCCGATACACTGATCGGCTGTGCACCTGTAGGTTGGTTTACAGATTTGATTTTCAGTTTTACCTGTTTTTCCAAAGTATCCGTACTGAACAATACCACTCCATTCACATTGGCGGAGCTATGGTTACCGTCTCCACTGATACGTAGGTCATGCAGGTTGGTAAAGACAAAGTCTTTTCCTTCTTTTGCCGTAGCATCGGGCAATGTCACACAGTTAACAATGATATCACTACCTGTGGCATTGGTCAATAAAGCTCCGTCTGAAGCACGCAACAGCGAAACAGTGAAGAAACCCGACACCACATTATTATTCACTCTGTGGTCACCCAGTGAAGCAATGGCCAGACGTGCCGGCTGATCGACGACAATTCCACTGCAACTCAACAGTTCACCATCAAAAGCAACATTAGAACCACTCAGGCTATGTACTTTATTAAAATTCACTACCACGGTTTTAGGAAGTTCATAGCGGGTGTCCTCCAATGTCCTGACATTAAAAGATGATTTTTGCGAACCATTGGCAAATATCACTCTAGGAGTCAATCCCATATCGAAATCGAGCGCATCGGCTGTGCCTTCTCCATATATACCATCTACTATAATATTTGCCCCCGTAGCATTGGTCAAAGGAGTTCCGTCGGTTTTAAATAATCCCAGTTCATATAAAATATCTTTGGATCCCTCTTCTCCACGCTCGGTACGTACCAACTTCACAACTGCCTGCTGATCTTCGATAACCGCTTTCCCTACAGGCTTCACCAGATAACTCTGCTGAACATCCGACAATAGCAGTTCAAAGTCTTTCACGCCTTCGATCAGATCATTCGCTTTTACCGGAACCTCGATATCCTGTTTCACCAGATAGCGATCCGCCGTCCCGCGTGAAGGGGTGAAAGACAGTTTTCCCTTTACCGGAGTAAAATTATTAGCTGTTGTAGCAGATGCTTCACGAGTGGCATATCCTACACTTACAGGAACAGGAGCCCCTTCCTTTGTAGTGGCATATCCTGTCAGCGTGACAGTAAATACCGCAGTAGCCGTTCCGTTTACCGGCTTGGTTATTTTCACATCCGAAACATAGAGTCCATGTCCCAGTTTGACAAGGCGACTGCCACTGCCCAGAAAAAGTAACTCACCGGACGATGCAGTCAATGCCTGACGATAAACAGTAGGTTTATTGTCCGTCACATAACGGTCAAACTCTTTTTCACCCGTAGCAGAATACATACAAACCCGACCTTCATCCGAAGACAGCAGTAACACTTCACCGTTATTAGTTACCTTAACCTTATCAAAATTACCATCAATAGTGCGGTCAAACTCAGCTTTACCCGTCGGCAATATACGGACAAACGTTCCTCTGCGTGCATTGACATCATAAGTTGTTACCACCGATTCACCCGTAGTCCGGTTCATACCCACACCTCTCACACCTCCATTCGAGGTACCGGAATATAAAGCTGTTCCGTCATTTCTCAACAAGGCATAGTATCCTTTACTGCCACTTCCACCTACCAATATATTACCATTGCGAGCCACCTGAAGCTGATTAAGCATCACCGATCCCTGGTTGGCGGGTATCAGTGTTTTGGCAAAAACAATATCACCTTCCGGCCGTATTTTATAAATGATGCCTCCATCAGTCGATGAATTACCGGTAACAATCACCGAACCGTCATTGATATTGGCATTCATACCTGTCACGATGAACCGCTTAGCCGGAATAACAGTTACATAATAAGGCTTCCCTTTATCATCTAACCGGACCACTGTTGTCTGTTCTTTCTCCTTGTCTCCGGAGAAAGCCGCACATATATATTCAGTCGTATTGCCCAGCACCTCGAATTGATCACAATAACCACTTCCGGCATTCTTGTACTGATAAATCACTCTACCCGATTTATCCACTTTCAGAAGAATACCTTGCCGGCTATTTCCTCCTTTCGGCTCCATACCGGAAAGTATCAATGACCCGCTACGCAGCAAGGCTCCCTTCATGAGTTCACTCCCTTGTCCTCCTGCATAAATATTGGTAACAATATGACCGCTACGATCCAATATGACCGCCCGTCCGCTTAGTGTCACATTGTCTTTTCTGCCTTTTGTATTCATCACAGCAGATTGCCCGACAAGCAGGATACGGTTATCCTCCAACTCTGTCAACTCGTTAACAGCGGTAAATCCGGCCAGCGGCAATGAAAAGAGCACTTCTCCCTCTCTGCCTATCCAGGTAAGGTTATACTTCTGTCCCTCTTTACCCACCATGGCCACTTCGTCACCGGCTAAGGGACAAACCAGCTGAATCTGATTCTTATCGCCATACTTCTTATCGAAAACCACCGGCATATATTGGGCTCTCACTTGCAGACAGGCCATGATGCCCAGCAGGAACAGTATCCACACTCTATGAATTCTTGTCTTCTTCATATATCGTTTACTTTTTTATATTTCTACCTCTTATTATATATTTCGACACGCCTTGCCCTACGGTTCACCTGTATCCAATCGATACCTCCCTCCGGCCAGCGATGATACTCAATTTCCTCTTTCACCTCTTCCGGAGAAAGCTTTATCCTTCCATGAGCCTGTATGCCGAAACGTACGTTTAAACCATGATTGCGCAGAAACTCCGCAACACTTTCCGCCCTTCGCTCTGACAATGAATAGTTATAACTGTCACTACCTATCTCATCGGCAAAACCATCAAACCTAAGTTCGGAAAATTGGTAAGTACCCATTTCATTGATAAATTGCTCGAGTCTCCGTACAGATTCATCGGTCAACTCATCCGAATCGAAATCAAAATAGAGAGTCATCAGCAATCCTTCCGGCGCATACTGCTTCAGTGTGACAGACTCCGGAGAAACAGTTTCCGTAGTGCCGTTCAACAACAGAGCGCCACCTAAAATTGCATTTTCCTCACTCATCCCGTAAAAAGGCATCCCTTGCTGGGTTCCCAGATCCTCTACTGTACGGAGGTAATAGATATCGTCTCTTGAAGCCATTTCACGATCGGATACAAAATAGGCTGTTCGCAAGTCAAGCGGACACATATAATAATCGTTGAAGACGGAATTTACCGGATAAGGAAAATGGCTGATACTGCCCGGAATCACTCCATCTTTATCATAATAAGCACTGAACAGATCATAACCACCGAATCCCGGCAATCCGTTAGACGAAAAGATAAGACGTCCTTTATAGATTACAGGAAAGATCTCATCGCCTTCCGTGTTGACATCCGGTCCCAGATTAACAGGAGTCCCCCATGCCTGAGCCTCTTCATCCCAATGGACAACATACAGGTCGAACCCACCGTATCCTCCGGGCATGTCAGAGGTGAACAACAATGATTTGCCTTCATTAAACAGGTAAGGGTGGGCATACGAAGACATCTCTTCCTGTGGAAAAGCCGGAACATACTTCGTAAATCGTTTCTTCTTGTTCTTTAGCACAGAGTAAAACAACTTTGTACGGAAAGGACGTAGCTTCCGATTTGCCATCTCTACGGTTGTCTTCTCTTTATCATACTCGATAACCGTAGCTACCATCGACTTCATATCCGGTGAAAAGGTCACCGGACCATTCTGTAAGTCAGCAGGTATTTTCCGGAAATAACCATAATATCTTGGAGGTTTCTGAGTCTCAACACCGGTTTCACCGGGTTCGTCAAGTGCATAATAGTGAGTACGATGGAAGAATAATTTCCCCGGATCATTGAATTTACTGTAACTAATGGCATAAAACGGTTGTTCCCCATAATTACCAACCCAAAATTCAGCGTTCGATGTATTCAGTAATAAGCGTTTTGCCGAAAACCCGGGATCTTCCTGAACCGAATGGCGCATGGCAAGTGCCTCCAATGTATTCTGATAGCGCTGATAGCGGCTATATATGTCTTTATAGGCATTATCCAGGCAAATGGCTTCTGCTTTGCGGGCTTGTCCCTGAAAACGCAGAGCATCCACATAATCACAGACATCATCTACCCCGAGCAAATCCGGACGCAAGCTCATTGCTTTATCATAATGCTCCGAGGCGCGACCATATTCCCTTACCATGAAATACAAACGCGCTGTTTTGAGATGAAGCGCAGCCTGACCGGCCTCATCTTTTTCACGCCTGATAGCCGTTTCATACTGAGCCATCGCTTTATCAAATTTCTGCCTGATAAAATTACGGTCTGCCCGCCGTTCTACCCGCCCTATCTTCCGCTCCTGCGCAACGGAAGGCATAGTCCCTCCCATCAGAAAAAGGAATGCGGCAGCCGACAGGAGAATCTGTATCTTCTTCTTTCTCATTTCAGCAACTTTTTATCAGTAACATTATCGGAATATATTATAGGTGAGATTTATACCGAACTTAGTCGGACCTATCCACCTCTTCGTCTTTTTACGTTCCAAAGGGAAATTCACATATTCTCCACCCAAATAATATTTATTGTATTGGAGGTGCGCATATCCCAGGCCAATATTCAGATCCAGCCCCCAACGAGAGTTGAAAGCAAATTTATACCCGGTCGAGATACCTCCCGATACTCCCCAACCTTTACGACGATAGCTCTGCAACGGATCGTTATGCTTTAATAAACCGATATTAAAATTACCGTACATAGCATAGGGACCAATATAAAATCCATCCCATGAGTCGTTAGTATAAAAGTTACGAGGATTCACATAATAGCGCAATTCAACACTGCTCTGGAGTGCCCGAAACACTTCTTCATGTTTCTTGAATAAATACGGCATCCATAGCACTTCACCGTTCACCGTGAGTTGCCTCGTCAATGTATACTCAAAGCCGACGTTAGGCGAACCGGTCAGCCAAAAAGGAATATTCACTTTGACACTTTGTGCCTGTACTCCGCTGATTAAGCAAAATAAAACGGCGACACTCAAAATATGTCGTATAACTGATTTCATTCTAATTCTCTTTTATATGTATATATGTATCATTCCATGTCCGTATCTCCACTCTCGATATCTTCGTTCCATCCTACAACCGATATCTTAATAACGGTATAAGATTCGATCTCAATAATTATACGTTTACCATGCAATAACCGTAACGGCAGTCCTGTCTCCCTTTCCGTAACTTCCACGGGCAGATGGTTGACAACTGCTCCATTTTCATCGAGAAATGTATAATTCAACCTCATCGGTTCATTCTCCACAGAAGGAATAAAACGATGATCTACCTCTAATACATCGGCTTTCTCCTGTACGGGTAATGTTCCGAAATGAAACATTTTGTCCTCGGGAGTCAATCGGCCGGTCAGAGTATCATTTTTGAGGTATTGCATCACAGGTGCTCCTTCCGCAAGCAATTGTACCTTCTTTATATGCGATACATCACCGGGAAATTTCTTAAACCGAACCGTTATACGTCCGGTATAGCGTTCCAGTGCTGCGGTATCGGTCTGTAAAATGCCCGGATGTACAATTGCGGGTACGAACTTCTGGAATAATATATCCGAAGGCTGTACATATCTGTTCGGTCCGGTAGAGCTGCTTTTCAGAATAAAAGCAGAAGCATCCAGATGTTGCCCGTCCACAAACGTAAGACTGTCCGTATTGGTATAACAGTATACTTTATATTCGCCGGGAGTTAACCTAAAACTAAACAAGCCCGCCTCCATGCGCGGATCTTTATCCCATGGAGAGGTTGCATAACGTGCACCGACCAATGTTCCGGCATCGTTATAGACCAGCACTCGACAATCACTGACAGTCTTGTTCAGAACTTCGGGTACAAAAACCTGATAATTCGTTTCATCTTCAAAATAATCATATGTACACGACGCAAGCGAAAGTAAGACTGCTACACCAGTAAATAATACTATGAGAAGTCTGTTTTTTCTCATGTTCTATAGTTTATTTCATTAATCACCCCCGAGGTCCTCGGGAGCAGCAAGCATTTCTGCTTATTCTCTGCTCCCGGACCATGATTCCGAGGGGAGTAAAAAGAAAGTTTTTACATTATAATATCTGAATTTACAATATTGCTATCCCAAGGTGTAGGAGCTCCTACAGTAATTGTCAGGCCACCATATTCCGTAGGAGTTACAGGCACAGTCGTGCTTCCGCCGGTACGTAAAGTCAGGTTTACTTCACGAATCACGTTCGGCACAAAATTCTCTTTAACCACTCCGGACCAATAAACAGTAGCATCACTAGGAAGTGCAGTACCATCTCCCAAAATATGTCCGGCTTTACCACGTCCTGATACCACTATAAAATACTGACGCTGTCTGTCAGCCGTACCGGTAGTTGCAGAATCATTAACGCGTCCACCGTTATTGGGGAATACAACCACATCTCTCCACATCGTGAAGTTTCCGCTCAAAATCATTCCTCCAGGATTATAACCGGATACGGGCTCAGCCGTTTTAAAGACTTCACCATCCGAGATAGACAATATATTAGTAGCAGTCGAGGTAGCACTTACTCCTCCGTCATTCCCTGCCATCACTTTCAGATAATCCGGCAAGCGATAAATCATAATAGAAGCGTCTTGTGTAAAGTCAACCCCTTTGGCGGTATTCTCATTATTCGTATTTCCTTCTTTATCCTTTACGTTCAGACGGACACGCATCAAAGAGACTTCACGTTTCAAAGCAATCGGAGATGGAGTTGCAGTCGCATCCGAAGAAATAACCACATTCGAAACAGCTCCCATAAAGATTTCGGCCGGTTCCGTATAGGCTGTATTGCCAGCCAAGGCAGCAGAACAAAAAGCAGGGAATGTACCCGTTTTATACTTCATCACCATGTTCTGTACCTGTTTCTGACGTACGTTCCACATCCCCCACTCTACAGGAGTCGTACCTCCATCCAAATAGGTATTGATAGCATCCGCTGAACTTTTCGCATTTGCTATGGCTACCATTGTATAAGTTCCAGCAGGTACATCTGTATAAGTAAAGGTTGTATTCCCAGCTGTTGGAGTAACTACATCGGAAAACCGCACGATATTGCTTGCGTCATATAGCAAAATCTGTACCTGGCGGATATTACTCCACGAAGTTTCCGGTACTGCAGTAGATTGTGCAGCTCTCGTCTTACCGCCCTGTTCCATACTTGTTCCTTCAAAGTTCAACTTGACTATAAAGTTAGCCTTCGAGTTCCCTCCGGGAACTTCTCCTGAAGGCAGTTCATTGTGCTCCGAACAAGCACTCATAGTCATTGCAGCAAGCAAAGACCATAAAAACATAGATTTTTTTCTCATAAACAATTCACTTTAGTTTCTACTTAATAGTTGATTCAGACAGAATGTTAGTTTCTGATCCATTTGGCCTGCCCGTTACTTCGTAGGTAACGGGATTACACAAATTCCGAGATAAAGAAGTGTCTTTAAAGGAGTTGTTTTTACTAAAATGAATCTTTACGGTCTTAAAAAAGACAATAAAACCCTTTCCCATCTTTCAACCTGAAAAATGGAAATATCTTTTGTTGCCTTTTCCGAAAGACAACCCGCTAAAAATGTTCAGCTATTTAATATCTATTGCAAAAATAATTGTTTTATTATGCGTAATTCAAAAAATATATTTAAATTTGCCGCCGATATCATCTCCCGTTACCTACGAAGTAACGGATATTTTTTCAATTAGCAATCAAGCTATTAGCTTCTTATTTTTTTATCTGTCCCCCTTTTCTTCTTCGATAAAAT
>ERZ1090860.918-NODE-921-length-16493-cov-7.463073_pt1 | contig 16493 bp, 24 predicted proteins | sample MGYA00478483_ERZ1090860 | MGnify/ENA primary metagenome ERZ1090860 (study PRJEB33644, sample SAMEA5815741) | chicken gut metagenome | biome: Chicken; feature: Gastrointestinal Tract; material: Caecum | place: Ireland | collected 2019-01-01 | study: A study of the...
GTGATGCAATATGGCCGAAGGATTGACCGAACTGGATAAGCTCAAGCACGCTGTTCAGTTGATTGAGGAAATCTCAATGGGGCGGCTGGAGGTGTGCCCCGCGCGAACCCAGTGCTTCTGCATCCGCGCCGAGCCGGATTCACACATCGGATTAGACGTCTGTATTCACGCTCGCCCGAGCCAAGAAGGCTATGATGTCACCTTTTATGCCGGCACAATCAACTCGACTGGTAATCTGGACTCCAAGGGTATCAGCAAACTGATGCTGGAATCCCAACAGGCGTATGCACTGTTGACTGCGCTCGAGATTCAGTCATACCATCCAACGCACAAAGACCTGGAAAAATTCCAGGCTTTTCTTTTACACCGTCACCAGCATGACCAAACTATGCAACCACAAATGTAATCAAGGAGGATCTGTATATGAAGTTCGTTAAGGATACCAATCACAACAATCTGACCATTCCTGCCGCCGCTCTCAAACTCAGCGGCTTTGATGACGGCATTTCCCCCGAGCTCCATGCCATGCCCGGTGCTATCGTTGTCCTGCAGAGCAAGATGACCGCTATGGATATGATCCATACGATGGAGTCTCTCCTGACGCTGCATGATGAACTTCTGGCGCACCTGTGTCTGCAGTGCGGTTTCTGCGATGGCTGTGAGGGTGAATGCCCTGCAGATCTGGACAGTGTGACTGACCCGGTTACCCTGCCTGACAGCGTTCGTGAAGCGGCCGGTATTCCCGAGGGCGCAAAACTGGGCGTCAGTGTGGATGATGAGGAAGGCACGGTTACGATCTACAAGGCAGACTACGACCACGACCTGAGCGATGTGCCCCCGCACATTCTGGAACTTCTGGCTTGCAGCGGTGTCTGCCTGGGCGAACTGGAGGAGTGCCTGCTGGAGGATGTGATCATCTATGGAGATTGATGTATATCTTTATCCTTACTCGGCGACAGAAGCCCGATCACGGAATGAGCTGGCCCTCTGGCGGGCCAGCCACCATGCCAATGTGAACTGCGCCCGCGACATTGAGGAAGGCATACGCACCCACTTCGATGGTGCCCACCTGGACGACTCTTTTCTGCAGCCCCTTGTAACTAAGTGGGGTTATAAGCGTATCAACTTTGTTCTCTCCAATACCCTGCAGGAACTCAGTTACGATGGGCGCTTCAGCCGGAGCAATCAGGAATGGGCGAAGACCACCTACATTCCGCCCGATGGCGATCACAACAGCTCGTTTGTGGTCAAAAGCCATCCAGCGGTATTGGACGGCTTTGTAAACATGATGCGCGAGGCTTACAAAAACCTCGGCCTCTTCGGCCCGCAGCACTGCGAACTCAATTCCTTTGAGAACCTCGACTATGAGGGCAAGGTTTTGGTGCTTTCCCCAGACACCCTCAAGGAAAGCTACTGGTCGCCCGAAAACCAACTCTGGTTCGCTCATGACGGGTTCGGCTGCTCGCCCCACGCCATTGGGCGTTCTATTCGATCCACCTGTCTTGGCGATGGAGAGCAGACACGGTGGAATCGCACCGACTTCATCGGGGTGCTTCGGGAGGAGTTTCTCCCGGATTGGGCCAAAGAAAAGCTGGCCGAGCTACAGCCGGAACAGCCCGATATGGGGGTGATGAAGATGACCTGATGAAAACGAGAAAGGAGGAATGCCGCCGTGAGCATTCAGATGAAGAACGGATGCCTGGTCTACTACGGGAACCTGATTGGATATCAGGCAAAAAACCAGACCGAAATCACTGTTGATCCGCAATTCCGTCGTGGGGAGCTGGAGTCTTGGCTGGCCCGGCGCGGTTTTGTTCCTCGCTGGGAAGAAGGCGTCTATGAGCGCCTGTCCAACGAGGGCTTCCATGCCAGCGACAGTTCACCGGAGCTGCAGTCCTGCCGGATATGGCAGCTCAAGCCTGGTACTCCGATTCAGATGCGCTTCATCGGTCTTGACACCATGGTGCAGAAGTATGACGGTCCAACGCCTGAGCAGTACCATGTGGTCTATGATGGCCAGATCCAGGACAACGACCTGGAAAAACTCTGGAACAAATTCAGCCGCACCCCTCTGGGGCCAGACGGCCAGCCACTGGCCATTTCCGATGTAGTGGAGCTGTACAGCGTATCTGGCAGCTCTTTTTTTTACATCGACCGCTATGGGTTCAAACCCATCGATTTCACGGATCAACCCACTCAGGATCAGACAATGAGCATGACCCTATAACTTTAGAGAAGGAGGAATCATTCCATGGCAGATAAATCCCCGAAAGCCACACCCCAGTCCGAAACTCCCCAGCAGCAGACGCTCCCCATGCAGTATGATGTCCGAATCCACTCCCTCCGCCTTGATGGCAACTGCCGCGCCCACGCCTCCGTGAACATCAACGGTTGCTTTGCCATTCGCGGTGTGAAGGTGATGGAGAGCAGCAAGGGCCTGTTCGTCTCCATGCCCAGTTACCGCGCCGGCAACGGTGAGTACAAGGATATCTGTTTCCCCGTCACCAAGGAGGCCCGTCAGGAGTTCGACAACGCTGTCCTCAACGCCTATCAGCAGGCGCTCTCCCAGAGCCAGCAGACCAGGAGGGCGGCTCCGGACCCTACGATCCGGCAGGCTCCGGGGCCTGAAATGTCGATGTGACCTGCCGCATCTCCGCAGAACAGACCTGAACAATCCAGTCACTACAATCTTTTTTCAAAATATAAGGAGGAAATGAACCTATGAAGAAGCTGTATAACAAGATGATCAACACCATGAGCTCCGTTTCCCGCAAAGCCATCGGCACTGTCAACACCATGGCGCTCTCCGCCCGTGCCGCCCTGAGCAACACCCGCGGCGAGGGCTATATCGACACTGCTGTGAAGATCCTGATCGCTGTCGTGCTGGGCGCCCTGCTGCTGGCCGGTCTGTACACCCTGTTCGGCGACACCGTGCTGCCCACTGTGACCCAGCGCGTGGAAGACATGTTCAACTATGCTGGCTGATGCCGCTTTTCAGACCGCATGGTTCTTCTGCGCCCTTGCACTGGCATCCGTTTCTGATTTGCGAAGTCACCACATTCCCAATTCTATTTGTATCCTGACTGCCGCGGCGGGGCTGATTGCAATCAGCCCCGCCCGTTTTATCGGTCAGATCCTTGGTTCAGTAGTCGCTCTTCCGTTTCTTGGAATGGCAATATTGTTTCGAAATCGAATGGGCGGGGGTGATATTAAATTCATAGCCGCCGTTGGTTTCGCAATCGGATTGTTTCCAACTTTATGGGGCGTCATTCTTGGTATGTTGGTGGCTATCTCCTATGCTGTCGTGCGGGCATCTATTGAGAAACACTGTGCAGCCACACCAACCCCCATCGACCAAATAGCCATCCCCTTGGCACCGTTTCTATCCATTGGCTTTGCCACATTCTATATTTTGGAGGTTTTGACATGAAAAAAATTCGTGTAGAGAAAAAGACTGTCCTTAAGTGCATCGGCATTCTGGCCCCCCTGACCGCTGCTGCCATCATCGTTCCCAAGACAATCCGCCGCAAGAAGACGGTTCGCGTGTAAGAGCCGCCATTTTCAGTCCAAAAGGAGGTTATGCCCTGTATGAGCTTTCTGAGAAATCGCACCGTGATAGGTGTGTTCTGTATTCTACTCTCTGTCCTCATCTGCTTCGGCCTGACTCCGCTCTTTAATAGGGCGGTATCCCAGAAGGTCGAAATCGTTCGGGTTACCCAGCCGATCCGGGCCGGCGAGCAGATTACTGACGATATGATCCAGCTGGTGGAAGTCGGCGGATACAATATGCCCGATAATGTCCTGCATGAAAAGGACAACGCCATTGGCAAATACGCTACGGCAGATCTGGCAGTGGGCGATTACATCATCAATACCAAACTCTCTGATGTACCGGCGGCGGACAACGCCTACCTTTATGACCTCGACGGGAGTCAGCAGGCCATCTCCGTCACGATCCGTTCCTTTGCCAATGGTCTGTCTGGCAAGCTGCAGAGTGGCGATATCGTCTCCGTGGTTGCCCCCGACTACAAACAGCAGGGCCAGACCGTCATACCGCCTGAGCTTCAGTATGTGGAAGTGATCAGCGTGACAGCTTCCACCGGGTATGATGCTAATACTGGAGAAACTCAGACCGACGAGGAAGATGGAAAAGAGCTGCCCAGTACTGTCACACTGCTGGTCACACCCGAACAAAGTAAGGTGTTGGCCGAGCTGGAGGAGGAAGGTACGATCCACCTGACCCTGGTCTACCGCGGAAGCAAGGAGAATGCTGAAAAGTTCCTCACTGCACAGGATGATGTCCTGCTGGAGCTCTATCCCCCTGAGCCTGATCCCGAGGAAACGCCCCAGGAAGAAGCCACACGGGAGGAGGCTGTCTCGGAGGCCAGCGATTCTGAAGGAACGGAGGCCGAAACTCCCACGGAGTCTGAGGAGGTGGCCTGATGCTGAACTTCAAAAAAGGTAGCATCTTTTCCCGCTCGGCGGAGAACGAGGATGCTTACGAGGAGTATGAGCAGGAGGACCAGGGTGGTGTACTGGCTGTGTGGGGCAGCCCCGGCAGCGGCAAAACCACCGTCGCCGCACGAATCGCAAAGCACCTTGCCAGCAAGCATAAAAACACGATTCTTCTCCTCTGCGACATGTCTGCCCCCATGCTGCCCTGCATCTGCCCGCCCAGGGATCTTGAGAACAAGGGTTCCCTGGGCAGCGTATTGGCAGCCGCTCATGTATCCGACAGTTTGATCAAAAACAATCTTGCCACCCATAAACGGCTGGGGTATCTCTCCATTCTGGGACTGCTCAAAGGCGAGTCGGAGTACACCTACCCGCCCTACAGTGATGTGCAGGCCCGAGAGCTAATCGACGGTCTGCGGAACATTGCTCCTTATGTGGTGATCGATTGCGGGAGCTATATCGCCAACGACATTCTCTCCGCTGTTGCCCTGATGGAATCGGATGCTGTTCTGCGTCTTGCCAACGCCGATCTGAAATCTATCAGCTATCTATCCAGCCAGCTCCCTCTCCTGAAGGACGCGGGCTGGGATCTGGAAAAGCAGTACAAGACTGCCAGTAATGTTAAACCCCAGCAGGCCGGTGATCACATGGCTAAGGCATTGGGTACAGTGGCCTTTACACTGCCACATTCTGCCGAGGTAGAGTCTCTGTATCTGGCTGGAGATCTGCTGGGTGAACTCTCCATGAAGGACAGCCGCATCTTCCGCAAAGAAATCGAAAAGGTTTCCAAGGAGGTGTTTGGGTGTTAGGAGAAAAGCGAAACCCATCCCTTTTCGGTTGCCAGCCTGCTCAGGAGGAGAAGCCGATCAGGCACATCACCTTAGATCGGGACGGAGAGAAAAAAGACATCCCTCTATATTTCGGCCCGGACTGGCCTGTGATTGACAGCGCCGGTAATGCCATACTGGATGGTGTCCCCATTCCTGACGAGGCAGAGACAATCGCAGAGGAAACACTATCTTCTGGGCCTGCACCGCAGGATGCCTCCACTGGCGATGCGGACTTCACTCCGCCTGACCTGGATATGTCGTATCCAGATAATCCTCCCCGCAGAACGCTGGCCAGCAATGCCGCCGTGGGTAATCGCACTCACGCTCTCTTCTTTGCACCGGATGGCGACAGCCGAGACTTTAACAGTGTGCTCAAGGAAGTGCAGGAGTATATCTCCGGCAAATATTCCTCTCTGATCACCGATGGAGGGGATGAGGACGCAAAAATCCAGATCAAGCGGTACATCACCAAGTATGTGCAGGACCGCCGCATTGCGGTCAAGGGCTACACCGCCGATGGGCTGGTAGATGCACTCTACACAGAAATGGCTGAATTTGGCCTTCTGACCAAGTACATCTTCGGTACCGGTATTGAGGAGATCAACATCAACTCCTGGCGGGATATTGAGGTGCTGTACTCCAACGGGCAGATGGTCAAACTGGATGAGCACTTTGACAGTCCCAGTCACGCCATCAATGTAATCCGCCGTATGCTTCATGTGTCCGGCATGGTGTTGGACAACGCCAGTCCTGCTGTCCTGGGCCACCTCAGCAAGAACATCCGAATCGCCGTCCTCAAGACTCCGCTGGTGGATGAAGATGTGGGTGTCACCGCCTCCATTCGAATCGTCAACCCGCAGAATATGCAAAAGGATGACTTTGTCCGAGGTGGAACCGCCACTGGGGATATGCTGGACTTCCTGTCCGCCTGCCTGCGGTACGGTGTTTCCGTTTGTGTGGCCGGTGCTACCGGTTCCGGCAAGACCACAGTGGCAGGATGGCTACTGACCACAATTCCCGACAACAAGCGTGTGTTCACCATTGAAAATGGCTCCCGTGAGCTGGATCTGGTTCGTGAGAAAGATGGAAAGGTCTGCAACAGTGTCATCCATACCATCACCCGCGAGTCCGAGAATGCCAAACAGAACATCGATCAGGATATGCTGTTGGATATGGCACTGCGCTATCACCCCGACATCATCTGTGTGGGCGAGATGCGATCCGCTGAGGCGTATGCTGCGCAGGAGGCTGCCCGCACCGGCCACGGTGTGCTCACAACTATCCATTCTAACTCTTCTCAGGCCACCTGGCGGCGCATGGTCACGCTGTGTAAGCGTAAACATGAAATGTCCGATGATACCCTCATGGATCTGGTAACCGAAGCGTTCCCTGTGGTGGCCTTTGCCAAGCAGCTGGAGGACAAGAGCCGTAAGATCATGGAGATCATGGAATGTGTCATCCAGCCGGATGGCTCCCGCCAGTATAACACCCTCTATCATTTTGCAATTGAGGACAACCGGCTGGAAGATGGCAAGTATTACATCGACGGACACCATGAGCCGGTCCATCCGATCTCCGCCAATCTGCAGAAACATTTCATCGATAACGGAATGCCTCAACAGGAGCTGGATAGGCTTCTGGCGGGATTCCACCAAAAACAAGGAGGTGAACCCGTGTGACGACCATACAGCTTATGGCTTGCATCGGCATGGCGGTCGGCTTCTTTGTGCTGCTGGGCATCACTCCCTCGGATTTTACCGAGGGGATATTCCGGCACATCACCAGCAAGCCTAAAAGCATCCGGGACGAGATCAACGAGTCCACGCAGCGTAAGAAAAAATTCATTCTACGCCGAGAAATCGAGGAAACCCAAAATATTCTGCGCATGACAGGCCGGGAGGCGAAGTTCCCAGCCATCTGTGCGATGTCTCTGTTGCTGTTTCTGGTAGGAGCCTCATTTGCTTTCTTGCTGGGGAACTTCTTTCTCGTTCCCGTCCTGGCAGTTGGTATGATGTTTATCCCATTCTGGTACATCAAATTGACTGCAGCCTATTTCAAGAAGGTAATCTCTGCAGAGTTGGAAACGGCACTGTCTATCATCACCACATCCTATCTTCGCAATGAGGATATCCAGACTGCTGTCGAGGAAAATTTGGAATACCTCAATCCGCCCGTCAAGAGCGCCTTTGCAGAATTCCTGACAAGGATCAAGCTCGTTGACCCAGATGTGGACGCCGCTCTACGGGATCTCAGCACCAAGATCGACAATGCAGTCTTCCGAGAGTGGGTGGCCGCACTGTTAACCTGCCGCTATGACCGCGGCATGAAAACCACCCTGACACCCATCGTTGCTAAACTGAGCGATATGCGAATCGTCAATGGTGAACTGGAAAACATGGTGTTCGAACCCCGCAAAGAGTTTATCGTCATGCAGATCCTCGTCCTCGGCAATATCCCACTGCTGTATTTTCTCAATCAGGAGTGGTACGACATTCTGATGCACACACCGATGGGACAGGTCATCCTGGCTGTCTGTGCGGCTGTTCTATTTGTAAGCACAGCGGCGGTCATCAAGCTGACTCAACCCATCGAATATAAGAGGTGACGCTATGGAGTTATTACTGATTTTGTGCGGAGTATTCCTGGCGCTTGGCCTCTTCTTCATTGCGGCAGATTTCTTCAAACTGCCTCGTCTCGCAACCCAGAAGGCGTTACTCTCCGCCGGTCGTCAGGAAAAAAAGCAGGCTCGCACCACAGATGTGCTTCTCATGGGGTGGGCAGTCAAGCTGGCACCCCATATCCACATGGATGAATATAAGCACAGTCGTTTGAAGAACACACTGAATGCTGCGGGCCTCGGCATGACGCCGGAGGAATATGTCGCCTTTGCTATTGTAAAAGCTGCGGCAGTGACGCTTGGTGTGATCCCGTGTCTGTTTCTGTTTCCTCTGCTGGCACTGGTTGTGATCCTTCTGGCCGTGATGGTCTATTTTAAGGAGATCCGCCGGGCAGATGAAAAGCTGACCGGAAAGCGGGATGAGATCGAGTCCGAACTGCCTCGCTTTGTGGCTACGGTTACCCAGGAACTTGCCAACAGCCGTGATGTGTTGAGCATGGTGGAGCATTACAAGCAGAACGCTGGAGCTACCTTCGCCGCTGAACTGGACATTCTCACCGCAGACATGCGATCTGGCTCCTATGAGGCGGCGCTGACCCGCTTTGAGGCCCGCTTCAATTCGCCGCTTCTTTCCGATGTGGTTCGCGGCCTGATCGGTGTGCTACGAGGCGACGATGGCATTCACTACTTCCAGATGCTCGCTCACGATATGAAACAGCTGGAACTCCAACGGTTAAAGGCGAAGGCTATGAAAATCCCGCCCAAGATCCGCGTCTTTTCCTTCATCCTGCTCATGTGTTTCCTGGTGACCTATCTGGCCATCATCATCTTCCAGATTCTGAACTCGCTCAGCGGAATGTTCTAAGAAGGGAGGAACCCAATGGACTATAAGAAAGAACTGAAGAAAAAAATCAGCGCCGACTATGAGCGGCGGGTCAAACAGTGGATGGCCTCTGACCCGGCAGAGCTGATGGATGCCGCGGAGGAAATTGCGGCCGCAAGGATGATCCATGACAACATCGACGATGCCATTACTGACGAGGACGCAAGGTTCCTGCTCGACCTGGATGATCCGCTTGGGTATGTTACCGACCGGTGGATCTCCGAAAACGGCGCCGATACCTCCCACAAGGAGGAACTTCTGCATTGTGTCTGGACGCTCCAGCAAGAACTTGGTGACACATCCGCTCCCGCAACTGTACGGGATTTTTTGATCGATCACAAGGGCGGAGTATTCTCTTTGATGACACCTTGCGGCTTCGTTTCCCTGACGGAAGCACAGGCAGAAAGTCTGTTGGAGGGACATGGCACATCTTCTCACCCTGGTGTGTCGGGCGTTTCTATGGATGTTTCCGCTGAGGAGCTCCTTTCCCAGACGGTCAAATCGGCCAACCGACAGAATGGGGTGTGGTATCTTCTGACGGAATTTCCTGGCCAGGAGCAGTGTGCTCCGGAAATGGAGGTGAACATGTGCTGAAACGAGTCTTGCGCTCCCAACGCGGCGAGGGATACATTGATGTCTGTGTTCTGGTGGTGTGTGCCATGCTGGTCATCGCTCTGGCCGTTAAGATCATGCCTGTCTATATCGCCAAACAGCAGCTCGATACCTTTGCCACAGAGCTTGTGCGTGAGGCAGAGCTTTATGGCCGCGTAGGAACCGAAACCACCCGTCGAGCTCAGTCATTGCGGGAGCAGACAGGTCTGGACCCGGACATCAGTTGGAGCAGCACAGGCCGCATCCAGCTAAATCAGGAAGTCACGGTTGTCCTGACCTATGAAACAAACCTTGGCCTGTTTGCTGGCTTCGGCAGCTTTCCAATCACTCTCCGCTCCGAGGCAACGGGGAAAAGTGAGGTGTACTGGAAATGAATCGACTCAAGCAAGTTCTTAGGGATCGTCGCGGAGTATCTTTCCCTCTGATCATTGCTGTCACACTTTCCCTCGTGATCCTTCTATGCGGCGTCAGCGAATATCTCCGTCTGCTGATCGTGGCGCAAGGGGTTCGGGATGCCATTCAGGAGGCGGTCATCTCAACTGTTAACGACAATTACGACGACGTGTACCACGGGATACGTGAAGGCTACTCCGGTGCTTATCAGCCCTCTGCTGGAGAGTTCGAGGAGTCATTGGACTATGGTCACATCTATGGTCGGTTGGATGCACTTTTGAACCTGACCAATCAGGGCGACTACCATGTGCAATACACAGAGGACGGCAAAATGGAATTCCGCGTTTGGGATCTGAATGTCGATCTACACAACGCATCCTTTGCATCGGCTGACAGTGCTGACAACCGGCTGGTGGCAGACTGCGAGATTGAACTGGAGGTTCCGGTTTCCTTTGGGGGGAGGCTTTTGCCCCCCATGCGGATGACGGTAAAGGTAAGTGCCGGGTACACCCCTCGCTTTTGATCGAGTTATCAAAAATGTTTCTTTTGAAACCACCGCAATTATAGACTTCAGCACTTACTTGTGGTAGGGTTCGAGTTGACAAGAGGCGTGCGGTATAGGAGAATAGCATCAAGATTTATTGGCGATCAGCCGCTACGCCAAACCAATATCATGGTCGGTCTAAAAACCGACCCACAGAAAAGGAGGATACCCCATGAAAGACAGCTCGAAAAAGTGGCTGACCGTCGCTGGCGGCCTCGTGATCTGTGCGATCCTGGTGTTCGTGATCGCTCAACAGTTCACCAAAGACAAGTCCACAGATGATCTGCCTCCCGCCAGCAGCTCCCAGCAAGGCGAAGTCATGGTCGACCCTGGCAGCAGCAATCCGTCCACTGATCCTGACGCTCCTTCTGCCACCAACGAGGACGGCCTCACGGTCAATCCACAGACTCCATCCAATGATCCCAGCTCAAATGCTGGGAACGGTGCGGTCTCCAGCGGTACGGAGCAGACCATTCAGGCTGACCCGGTGCTGCCGGATACACCCGACGATGATGTGCTGACCGACCCCAGCCAAAAGCCCGATGGAACGCCGGTCGAGGGAACGCCAACCCCTGAAGATCACGATACCTATCAGCCCCCCGAGCAACCCTCTACCAATACCGGAGGCGGCTTGCCCGGATTTAGCAATGTCCCCAATGCAGGGGCAAATCAGGGAACAGAAGCCGGGGACATGTATGAAAACGGCAACAAGATCGGCATAATGGACTAAATACTACGCTCAAAAAGCACAGCTGAACGCTGTGCTTTTTTCGTTTCCTTGAGGAGGTGTGTTTTTGAGACGAATTTTGAGCATGATTGTTTTGGTTGCACTTCTTGTTTGCATTGCCATTCCGGTAACGGTCTATGCAACAGGTGAAGGCAACATCGATGGTGGCGGCGGTTCTATGGGCAACGCAACAAGTCACGGAAGCTGGAATCCAGGCAATGAAGGCGTAAGAGTTACCGTTGTCAGAGCCAGTGACCATGTTGTCGTAACAACCCCCATTGACCTGACAAACAAAACTCCGTCCGCCTCGATTTATCACTTTGGAAAAGTCAGCAAAATCCAATATAACAACGGTGCTGGCCTGTCGCCAGTACAGGGCGGATACTCCTATATTCAGCCCGCTCAGTCCATTCCGAGAATCATCAGTACAAGCGGCAGCAACAATATCGAGGCAATCAAAAGCTATTTTACGGATGAGCAGGTCATCCGCGCGATTGCCAATTACAGTGGCATGGATTTTGACACCCTAATCAATGGTGAGTATAAGCTCCTGTTGGAACCAATCGCTTATTACACTTATGAGGGTGTCATGATTGCGACCACTGCGACCGAGGCAGCCATGTATGATGAAGTAGTGAGTGGGCATCTACGAACATGGATGGGGAGCTTGACGCACAAAAACCTGCCGCTTTCAATGTTTTTAGAAACGCCGGACCTGGGCTACCCCGCGTGGTCTGGTTCCACAACTCAGCATGCGACCAATTCCGCCATCAAATCTTCACTGGGGCTTGGCATTGTGAGGTTCGAGGAACAGCCCGAGGAGCCGGTCATCACCACTCACGACTATGAATACCGAACCAACACCGAGGTAATCACATCGGTGGAGATCAGCGGCGGGCAGAGCGACCCAGACAATCCCGTCACCGTGAGGTTCAATATTCTCGGAACGACCTACACAGTCAGCAATGTCTATTACCCGGACGGGGATTCCCAGCTGGCATGGGTACGGTGGACAACGCCTGATACGCCGCAGGATGTGACCATTACAGTAAGCGTATCAGGTCCGGGCTCCGCCCAGGCCACCATCCAATGCAAGATCGTTGACCTTGATGAAAACCCACCACCCAACCCTGTAGCAGATGACCGTAACGACTCCTTCTCACCATCCTCAATACCATCCAGAGAAGAAAAAACATCAGCGCAGTGGAGCATCTGGCGCCCGTGGTGGTATGCGTACTGGGTGTGGCACAGCACCGGTGAGAATAGCGGATACTGGTGTGATCACGGATGGTGGGAATTTGACCTGGACCGCTATAACGCCAGTTTGAGCGCCTCCATGACCATTACCCCCGATGCCATGAATCCCACTGCCAGCGGAAGCACAATGAAATCTGGATATGGCATCAATGAGGTAGTCACCGCCAGAGTCAGCAGCTCCCAACGCTCGGCCACCACTGCTCTGCAGAACGCAGTCAGCTATTTCCCGGAATTCAACTATGATTCGTTCTGGCGGCTGCTGGATCGCATCTCAATCAGCTCATCCTCCTCCCGCCTGGAATTCCAGACAAACGAGTACAGCACCTACAACCGGCGCACTCATTTCACACCCGTCTGGTATCCGGACGGCGCTTATGCCGTCAACACATGGGTGATCGACTGCTGGACACCGGTCGGGATGCTCTCTGTCAATCTCAGCGACACACTCACAATCAGTGGGAACCTCTGGGATGACTGGCATATAGCGCCGATGCGCTGACAAGAGGTACTGCCATGGGATATATCCGAGTAACCAGTAAACCAGAGGAACTGTACCACTACACAAGGCAGGAGAATCTCGACTCCATTCTGAGGGAAGGTCGCATCAGGCGTATGGGTGATACCGAGTGCTGGTTCTGCACCTCGCTGGAAGATACGCTGGAACTCATGCGGGCCACCGTTATGGTCGAGGGAAAGCCCTATGTGAAACTTGGCGGGAGCATTGGCAGATACCCTAAATTCCAGCCGGAGGACTATGTGATCCTTCGGCTGAAGCCGCGCTATCAGAACGGCGAATGGGTCCGCTGGATGCAGGAAATACCCCCTGGCGCATCGCCGGAGCTGTTGAAGGCCGCTGAAGATTTCAGCAATCTCAAGCTGGGGTTCCGAGGCGATCTCAAGTTCTGTCCCGATCCAGAAATCATTGAAGTCAAATCCTTGATTGAATCAGAGAAAATTCGAAGCACCAATCTTTTCATTTCAATGTGAAATGGATCTGTCATTGGACACTGACTTTATACGTCAAGGAGGTGAAATATGAAACCGGAGGCCCTTGAAAAATCGCAGTTCCTGAGAGAAACTGCCAAAGACCTTCTCGAAGATGGACAGCCTCATTCCTACGGTGAGATTGTGCAATTCATACGGAAACGGGCAGAGGGCACAAACTGGGAGGGACAAATTGAGGTCAACAATGTCTGGCATGTACTCGATGATTTGGTTAAGTCCGCGGATAGTTCGTATGGGAAAGCCCGACGAGGCGTATATCAGAAAAATGCTCCAATAGCATTGCCTCTTCCAACGCAGCCGCCAGCCTTTTCGCTGTATGACATACTTGATCAGGCGGTCGATCTTCTTGAAAAAATGGAGCAATACCACACTGCTGCACAATACAATCCTGATCCTGTATTAAACAGTAAGACGATTGACCCCATATACAAACGTACATTCCAGGAGTTCGATCACGCAGTAGATTGGTTGACCTACTGGATTGCCGAAATAGAAGATCAATACCAGAGGGAGGTGCCTATTCAAGAAAGTTCAAATGAAGTAAAAGAAGATATGTCGATGTCCATGTAATCCGTAAAGCAGGCCGTGGGATGCAGCTCCACAGCCTGTTAAAAGCCTACCAGGCAACTTGGACTGTTTTCTACGGTCTTTCTTTCCAAAAGAAAGGTGGTTTTTTTATGTCCAAATACAAAAAGTTCTTCTGTATGTTTCTGGTTCTCGTGCTGGCAGTTGGCCTGCTCAACACCACTGCCTTCGCTGCCGGTACCGGCGATGTGGCTGGCGCCATCGAAGGTACCTGGAACGATGCGTCGGATCAGATCAAGACGGTTGTGAACAATGTTGTTTTCCCGGTCATTGACCTGATCCTCGCAGTCTTCTTCTTCGCCAAGCTGGGGATGGCTTACTTCGACTACCGCAAGCACGGCCAGTTTGAATGGACAGCACCTGCCATCCTCTTCGCCTGCCTACTGTTCACACTGACCGCCCCCACCTATGTGTGGACTATTCTGGGCATGTGATGATTGCCAAGGAGGGATAGCTGCATGAATTACTTCACACAAGAACTCCAGCGGATTTTGTGTAACTGCACAGCTGCCGAACAGGTGTCCTATGCGGGCCGGTCTGCCTATGTTCGTATGGATCAGGATCTGCGCGCCAGGATCGAGTTTGCTTCCATGCACATCTCTGGCCATTACGACGCTATCCGAGCATCGATTCTGAATCGTGTGGACGGCAAAGTAGACATTGCTGTCTTTCATTTCTCGGACCTGCTGGGGTACAAAAAGACCAGCAATCCCAATTTCTCCAAGGGAATCATCCCGTATATCTGGGATGACTGCGGAAAGCCTGACTGGTATGTCTACCGGCCTACCAGCGCCGACTACAAGCTGATCGCTGAGAATCTGGATGAGTATTTCCAAGTGTTCCAGACCCAGCAGGCGGATATGCATCAGCAGATGTATTGAGTGCCATTGCAGTCCTTCCCAACTGACAACAGATAATCCTTCCACAGGGGCCGTGCTTTGTCGCGGCCCCTGTGCCGTTGTCTCGCTGAAGATGTCAATTCAAAGCACGGCTCCTTTCTTTTGAAAGGGGTGATTGATTCACATGTTTATATGGGACTTCCTTCTCGGCAGCGTCATGGACCAGATCATCGACTGGGCCTACGGCCAGGTGGTCGGCTTTTTCGGCGACTTCTTTGCCTCAATGGGCAACATGGGCGTAGAGCTTTTTGAAATGAGCTGGGTGCAATCCATTGTCCTCTTTTTTTCTTATCTGGCTTGGGCGCTCTACGGTGTCGGCCTTGTGGTTGCTGCGTTTGAGGTCGGAATCGAGTACCAAACTGGACGAGCAAATGTAAAGGACGCCATGCTCAATGCCTTGAAAGGTTTTCTGGCTGTCGGATGTTTTACGACTGTGCCCATTGAGCTTTATAAGCTCTCGGTGGAGCTGCAAGCCAGTCTGACAGCAGGAATCACAGGATACGGGAGCGGAATCGACTCACTGGCCTCCGGCATCATTGATTCACTCTCCGGTGTCGGTGTAGGCTCCGTTCCGTCCGTCGGCGTCTTTGGCGGACTCAGTTCCATTACCAATCCCATCATGACGCTGTTCATCATCATTATGATGGGATACGCCATCGTCAAGTGCTTTTTCTCCAACCTCAAGCGTGGCGGCATCTTGCTTATCCAGATTGCGGTTGGCTCTCTCTATATGTTCTCAGTACCTCGCGGCTATATGGACGGGTTTGTACAGTGGTGCAAGCAGATCGTCGGTCTGTGTCTCACCACTTTCTTGCAAGCAACAATCCTCACCGCAGGGTTGATGGTCCTGAAAGATCACGCACTTTTAGGCTTGGGACTCATGCTTTCTGCCGGTGAGGTGCCTCGAATCTGCGGCGCTTTTGGCCTGGACACCTCAACCCGCGCCAACATCATGTCGGCAGTCTATGCCGCACAAACCGCGGTGAACACCACCCGCACAGTAATTCAGACGGTGGGGGCAGCGGCAAAATGAGAGAGAGCAAGCTGATTTATATCGCCTCGCCTTATGCTGGCAACATCGAGGAAAATGTAACCTTTGCAAAGAGAGCCTGCCGCTATGCGATTCGTCAGGGAGGCATACCGGTCGCTGTTCATCTCTTATATCCGCAGATGCTGGATGATAGTAATCCCGCAGAATGCGAACTGGGTCTCCAGCTTGGAATGCAGCTCATGGAACGGTGCGACGAGCTGTGGGTGTGCGGTGACAGAATTAGCTCAGGCATGGCACAGGAGATCACAGAGGCCACCAAACTGAACATCCCCATTAAAAGCATTGGGACACATGAAATCCAGAAAGAACAACTGCCCGCTGAGATGGAGCAAATCGCTGCTTCAGGGCAGAGTCTGGCTATGGCCTGATGCCCACACTTGGGAGCCTCTTCGATGGGATCGGGGGCTTCCCGCTGGCAGCAATCCACAACGGCATCACTCCGGTGTGGGCAAGCGAGATCGAACCGTTTCCCATTGAAGTCACTCAATTGAGGTTCCCGGATATGCTCCATGTCGGGGACATCACAAAACTCAACGGTGCCGACCTACCACCGGTAGACATCATCACCGGCGGCTCACCCTGCCAGGATTATGCCGAGGAAATAGTTATTCCGAAGTAATTGCTGGAAACCCTGT
>ERZ1090860.955-NODE-958-length-16205-cov-5.481920_pt1 | contig 16205 bp, 15 predicted proteins | sample MGYA00478483_ERZ1090860 | MGnify/ENA primary metagenome ERZ1090860 (study PRJEB33644, sample SAMEA5815741) | chicken gut metagenome | biome: Chicken; feature: Gastrointestinal Tract; material: Caecum | place: Ireland | collected 2019-01-01 | study: A study of the...
CATCAAGAAATCCTGAAGATTTCTCTATTACAGTTTATCATAGTGTTCATTATTATTCTACTTATTTTTCTATTTTATCCATTTTTTTACATTTTCAGAAAACAACACCGCCATCCCGAAAGACAGCGGTGCGATCATAATTTCTATATGAAAATATCAAGACAGATTGTCAGCAGAATCATCATCTATTACAAACACAATCCATCATCTGCTGCAAATAGGTTCCGTTATCTGCCGCAAAAAGTCTTTCGTCCCCGGCGCTTCGCCTGACAGCCCGCCAGTATCAATGCCCCGAAAATAGCACGAGAGCTTCTGCTGCTGCATCTATGGGAACTCCTGCACGGAATATTGCGGCCGCATGAAAAGTTCTCACATCCACAGTCTTCCCTCCTGTCCCCCTCTGCTTACACTTCTGTCATTCTTCCCCCTCCCGCAGCCTGTCTTTGCTGCGGCTGTGTTTTCATCCTCATGCAGACCGGGTCGATTTCATAGATGGTATTTCCTTCGAGAATCAGATTTTCTTTCATAACTTCTTCTTTCCTTTCATAGGATGGTGTAAAGCAGCCAAAATCATTGCTGCATATATTACTATATGAAGGATATTCCAAGGAGGATATTATGAATTCCAATCTCTCCCGTCAGGAGTCTCCTCTGTCCCGTCTTCTGGAGGATGACACACTGACCATTATAGAAACTGTTCTTCCTTACTGCCGCCCGCATCTGGCCAAAATGCTGGCCGTGCAGATGAAGATTCTGGAAATCCAGAAGATCCTGACCGGTTTTGACGATGAACCCCGCCTGCGGGCCTGCGGGTTCGAGGATTCCTCGGTGGATGTGGAATCTGTGCTGCGGACCCTGCGCAACTCCGTTTCTGAGGAAAAAGCGCAACAGATTGATTCCATCCTGAACTTTATCCGGTTCTCCCGCGTCTATCAGAACTGGCAGGAGACCATGCAGAGTCATCCGGAACTGATGCAGCTTCTGAATCAGAGTCTGTCTTCGGGAAACCGGAGTTCCGGGGAAGCTGTTTCCGAAGAAAAAGGGGCTGGAACCGGGAATCCCCTGTCCGACCCTTCGTTATTTATGATGCTCAGTTCCGCCATGAACCGCGGCGGCAATGTGGATATGAATGAAATGCTTTCCACCCTTATGAAGAAGCAGGGCAACTGACATCATCTGAAAATGAGTCCAATTTCTCCGGTTCTTCTGCCGGCGGCAGATTGGTAATGAGAGACAGCCGTTCCCACAGGGAATCGGCCTGTCTCCGGTATCTGCCCACTTCCATGGTTTCCGCCTTTTCTCCATAAAGTTCTGTGATTTTGATGACAAACTGGTTTCTTTTGATGTGCATGAGTCCCAGCCGTTTCTCTTCTTTTTCTTCCGGATCGCTTAAGACTTCCGCCCGGCCCAGTTCCTCCGCCTGTCCGTCCAGCAAAAGTACAGAGATTCCCACAGGAACCTCTCCTTTGACGATTTCTCCCCGGATCAGAAATTTAAGAAGACTGTTGGGTTCCGGTTCCACTTCCTCAAAATAAAATAAAAAGGCGGCATCTTCGTGGAGCGCACGGACTTTTTTCTTCCACGGCTCCATAGTTTTTTCTTCTTCCGCTTCATACCGTTCTCTTGTCTTTTCTCTGAATGTGCGAATTGCCCGTATCAGCATCTGGCACCTCCCGACATTTTTTATACATTCTTCGCATCATGGGCGCCCCTCTGATAGCCGGTGGCTTCCTCCTGCTGTCTCATGAGACAGCCCAGCTTCTGGCAGGCCTCGCACCGGCTTTCCTCGCCGGCCAGCAGGTAGAATTCCATGCCTTCCTGCTGCCGGGTCTTTAACATGGACAATGCGGCCTGGAAGACCCGGTCATTTTTCAGGCGGCCGTCTGCCAGCGCATACATACGGAAAATGTTACCCTGACCGTGACGCCTCATGATTTCTTCCATGAGGTTGGCGGCGATGATCAGCGCCTCTCCGGCGGAATAATCTTTAATCTCCTGCTCGCACTGACAGCGAAAGCCCGGCGGATAAGAAGCAAATTCTTTCACCGCAATGCTGCCGTTGCCAAAAACAAAGGCCTGCTGCCACTCCCAGCGGGCAAGCTCTGCTTCAGTCTCCAGCTCATCCTGAAGCTGGTAGAGCATCCGGCTCATGATCCTGCAGTCGTCCAGTTCCGTCCGAAGAAGGACGATGGCCGAAAACATTCGTTTTCCTGTTCTCCCTTTGTCGGCGCCGGACTGTTCTGCCAGCATCTGTTCCTGTTCATCCAGCTTTTTCTGTGCTTTCTCAGAAAACTTCTCCCGGGCCTCTCTCGCAAAGCTTTCTTCCATCTCGATACACTGTCTCAGAAGCCTCTCCATAACTGCATAGTCGCAGTCCGGCTGCTCCGCAAACAGCTGCTTCCACTCATCCGGCAGAGCTTTGTAGAACAGCTCGGAATAATCGGCTTCCGTGAACTTCGGCGGCATCTTGACATTTCCCTTGGAGCTTGCCACAAGGATCTTATAAATAAGACGGACATCTGCCCGCCGCTGGGCGTCCGCATCAAAAAGCTCCAGATCTCCAAACAGCCTCTCATCTTCCGGATACCATTCATAGTCCTGCTCAAAGTTGAGAAGCTGAAACTTCTCCGGATGGGTCAGATATACCTGTACGCCTCCCGGCAGCAGTTCCACATAGAAATCGCCGGTCTCAATGAGTCCGGGATGAATTCCTTTCTCAGAAAGCTTCATCAAAATGTGCAGCACTCCGTCGGCAATCCGGTACAGGATCAGACAGTCCACATGATTTTCGTCCATCTGTTTTCTGGTAAACAATCGCTTCAGAGAAATGGCAGACGCAGGCAGCGCCTCCATCTCCCCGGGAAAAATCAAGCCCGGAATCTCTTTAAGCTGCCGGATGACCGGATGTCCCTGGGCAAACAGCTCTTCTTTAGACCCCCGGAGCATTCCCACCGTTTTTCTCTCATCAAGCACCGATCGATACTCCCTTCATCAAATCCTTGAGCGGCTTCACAATATTATCCAAAAACTCCGTGCTCATCGGTTTCAGCAGTTTCTCAATATCAAGAAACATCGGCGAGGCTTCCTCATCCAGTTCGCCGTCCGCCTGCATGAAACAGAACCGGAAATCTTCCTCGCTCATTTCCTCTGTCGAGAAAAAGATCACCTGTCCCAGCGGATCATGTACATACTCCTCATAATCATTGCTTCCGTAGGCGTCGGTAAAAACAAAAATCGCCCGGTTTCTTCCCTGAAACGGGAACTTCTTCAGTGACTTTCCGATGGCAGTGTGCACGGATTCTTTTCCGTCGTCTCCGCCGCCGTAAAGCTGCACACCTTTCAGCTTCTTCAAAAACAGGGGAATCTCCCCTGTAAAGTACTCCTCATTTTCAAAGACTGCCCGCTCGGTCTCCTCACCCTGTTGCTCATTCCGGATGACCGTCAGTCCTACCATGGGGTATACCTCATATTTGGACAGACATTCCAGAAAATGTGCCGCGGCATAGTAGACCGCCGGAAAAATCGTATACATGGACGCCGTTCCGTCCACCACAAAGTCCAGATACAGGGTAAATGCCTGCTCCTTTTCTCTTGTAAACTGCTGTTGTATGTCCAGAGGAATCTCCGGATTCCATCGATCGCTCATGTATGCCTCCTCTATCCTAGTGTCCTGACACGTTTCTTTATCTGCAAAACTTCAATATTCGTCCCCATGTACGAGAAAATGTCTCCCTCGCTCACATGGTCTTTCACTTTTTCCACCACCGGATGGCAGTCCTCATGGAGGATCACTGCCCGGATTTTATCCCCGGTCCGGTAGAAGGACATGATATGTCCGCTCATTTTTCCATTCTGACTGCGCTCCTGTTTCCTGCCAAACTCAATGGGTACAAAACGGTAATTCTTTATATATGGACTGTACTTTACATCTCCCACCTTATAAGAAAAACGAATGGTATCCCCGTTCTCCTTTTCTTTTAAGAGTTCCGGCAGCTCCGGCATACGGCCCGCTGATTTTAAATAATTTTCCATGTCCGCGATAACCTCCCGGATATCGCTGTAACGTTCTTCCTCCCGGGCAATCATCCGCGCGATGATCCGCACCAGCCGCTCGTCAATGCCGGGCATTTCCTTCAGCTCATAGGCGTAATCATCGCCCACCATGTACCGCTGCAGCTCCTCGTTGCCGAAGAAATGATGATGGCCGGTATAAAGGAAATACAGCACCAGCCCGGCGGAATAAATGTCCATCTCCTTCCGGCAGATATAGCTGTTCCAGTAGCGGGGATCGGCGTAACCCGGCGTCCCTTTCTGCTCCCGTCTCGTCATGACAGTCACGTTGGAAGCGTGGAGATGAACCCAGTCAAAGTCGATGATTTTTACAGTGCTGCCGTCCGGCGATGCCAGAATATTTTCCGGTTTCAAATCCCGGTGTACGATGGGATCCTGCCGGTGCATGGACATGTAATGGTCGATTCCGTAAAGGAACTTCAGAGCAATGGTATGGCAGCTTTTCATTTTCTCATTCCAGGTACGGCCGGCAATGCCGTGGCTGCTCACCAGATCCGACAGATCTCTCTCGTTGATATATTCCACCAGAGTGATAAATCTTTTATTTTTCTCATCCAGCATGCCCCCGTAAATCCGGATGACATAGGGAGAATACAGCTGCACCTTGCTCTCTTTTTCCACATAAATCTGCTCCAGATTACTGCAGAACAGCACCTTCACAAAATATTTCTTTCCGGTGCGGATATCACTGGCAATCATGGCCTGCTTATTTCCGGTCCGGTGACTTTCCTTTAACATTTTCAAAGGAATGACTAACTCTTCCCCGGAACGCTCCCTGTCACGGATCCATGTGAACGTTTCTCCCTCCTCAAAATAGTTGATCATCTTTCCTTTCCTCCCGCAAAACGGTGGCGAAGGAGCTTATCCTTAAAACTTCGCTCCTGCTTTTCTTCCGGTATCTCCGTGTAAGAGCAAAACGGAGCCACGGCGTCCTGAAAAGCGTCTCCCAGCTGCAGATCCCGATACAGATCCTCCTGCAGAATCTCCGTCGGCATGGTCTCCTCCCTGACAAAGACGATGGCCGTCTGATTATCGTCCTCCCCGGAGGCTTTTGCCTGCTCAAACAATTCCGTGAGCATCTGCTGGGATGGTCTCTGCCCACCCACAATCTGCTCGATCTGTGTCATGGAAAGATTGCCGAAGGCGCCGTCAGAGCCCATGAGAATCAGGTCTGCCGCTTCCTGGGGCAGACGGATACAGCATGGATGCACCTCTCCCCTCTTTCCAAGATATTCGGTGAGCCGGTTCTTATTCTGGTAGAAAAGAGTGGTCCCCTCTTTCGTGGTCCCCTTTTTCACCATCTGACTGGCCACATTCTGGATTTCTCCAAGAAGAGAGAGCTCCCCGTTTTTCATACCGTAAACCGGGCTGTCCCCGCAGTTTGCGATAATCCAGGTATCCCAGAAATGAATAGCCGTGGACAGAGTCGTCCCACCTTTGGCCCCGGTGTCCAGTCCTTTTTTATAAAGCTGCCGGTTGATTTTTTCAAAAATATTTTCTGAAAACTCTGTCAATGCTTCAATCTGCTGATGGAGGGAACAGTCGCGGAAATTCTCTCCCATCATGGTATCCAGAAGTCCCTGGTACCAAAGCTCCAGCGCCGCTTCCGAATAAAACTTGCCGCCGGACAGTCCGCCCATACCGTCAGCCACCACCATGGCACTGATGGATGCCTCCAGATTGATGCGAAGCTCCATCTGACAATAACTGTCCTCATTGACTTCTCTTTTGTTCTTCTCACTTGCGAAATAGAAAGCCACCCGTCGCCCTCCTTTTCTATGTTCCTCTGTCTTTTATGTATCGCTTTCCACTTGATTCTGTTTCATATACTGCCGCACCCTGGCATCCAGCTCCGGTTTCTCTTTTTTCAGAGAAACAATGGTTCCATCTTTTGTAAAGCAGCTCATGGAATACGCCGTGGTACACACAGCATCGTCTTTACAGTTTCTCATCTCATATCCCAGCCCAAGACGAACCCCGTTATACTTCTTCACAAAGACTCCGATTTTCACTTCATCGTCAAAGTTTACAGTTTTTTTGTAGTTCACTGAGATCTCCACAATAGGAGAAATGATTCCGTCTTCTTCCAGTTTCCGGTAATCAATTCCCATTTCTTCAAGAAAACGGATCCTCGCTTCTTCCATCCATTTCACATAATTGGAATGATGGATAATTCCCATCTGATCGGTCTCATGATACTGTGCTCTCCGGATATATGTATACATTCTCTGTCTTCCTTTCCTGCCGCACTGTTTTCACAGCATTTCTTTGCTTCTTCTTTACTGTTTCTGACAGCACCTTTTTATTCTGATCCCGCCTTTTTCTGCTTTTCCGGAGGTTTGCCATTTTTCACCCTATATGTTACACTGTTTTCATTATGAACAGACGGAGGTTTATATGGTTTCCACAGAATTTACATCCATAACATTCTTTCAGAAGAAAAAGGATATCACCCTGTACCGGGCAGCAGATGAGGCGCATCGCTATATTCTGAAATCTATTATAACAAAAGATGCCGCAGTTAGACAGGCTTTTTGTGATGAATATGAGACGCTGTCTGCTTTGCGGCATCCTTCCATTCCCGTCTACTACTGGCTGCGGGAAGATTATCGTCTCCCCGGTCAGGAAGAAGGGGCTCTCACCCTCTGCATGGAAGATTGTTCCCGTCCGGCTCCGGAAAAACCACTTTCCATCCAAGAATTATGCCGGATTCTGTATCAAACCGCCCGGGTTCTCGCTTATCTGCTGGAACACGGCGTGCTTTACACCGACTTGAATCCTTCCAATCTGATTATCTCCAGATGCCGTGAAGACTATGCAGTGACGCTGGTGGACTACACGTACTGTTATTATTTCCTCCGGAATCCTTATCCGATGTACCAGCTCCGTTTCTCCTATGATGTCTCTCCCAATTTAAAGGGACAGCAGTTTCTCATTCAGGAACTGACCTATCTCCTTTACGACCTCATGGAAGAAAACCACATCGAAGCTCTGCCATCGCTGGTATACCAGCTGCTGGAAACCGGCCGCCATCCTTCGGAAGAACTGTCCCTTTATGATTTCCAGGAGATGCTTCGGCGGTGCGGCGCCTGACCATGCGTCGATGCTCCTCCCGGCTTTCCGCATACGGTTCTCACCCTTCAAATAAAAGTATACGCTCCTCACTCTTCAAATAAGATCTGATACAGGCTTTCCGCCACAGGCGCCAGAGATTTTCCGATCTCTTTTGTCTTCAGATGATTGAGCACCACCACATACTGCGGGTCATCCGCCGGAGCGAAGGTCACAAGCCAGGCGTTATTATAGCCGTCTCCCCGCTCCGCTGTTCCTGTCTTGGCGGCAATCTCATAGCCGTCCCCCACCGTTTCCAGGCCGTAAGATTCTCCGGCCTCGGTCATCACTTCCCGGATTCTCTTTGCAATTTTTTTATCCATAGTCTTTGTGAGGACTTCTGCTTTTCCTTCCTGTGTGGTCTTTCCTCTTCCATTTACCACCGACTGTATGAGATATGGTTTTAACATTTCCCCGTCACCGGCGATGCTCTGCGCGATCATTGCCATGTGAAGCGGCGTGATCAAAGTCTCCCCCTGACCGAAAGCGGTGGATGCTATGACATTATCCTCATAATCACCCAGGTTAAAGGTTGACGTCAGGGTAGTAAAATCAAGCTTGATATCCTGGCCGATCAGGAAACTGTCCGCCGCTTCCTGCAATGCCTGTCCGCCCATTTCCAGCGCCCGGTCCATAAAATACACGTTGGAGGATTTCACAAACCCTTCCTCAAAGGTCAGGGTTCCGTGGACGGTGCCTCCATAGTTCCGGATGGTCTGTCCGTTGATTACCAGTTTACCCTCATCCTCCACTTTCTCATCGTCGATGCCTGCTTCCAGAATCGCTTTGGATGTGACCAGTTTAAACACCGAACCCGGCACCACCGGATTCTGGTAAGCGTTGGAATAGAAAACGCCTTCCTGTTTATTGATTTCCTCCCAGTCTTCCTCCAGCGCATTGGCGTTAAAAGAAGGAGATGATGCCAGCGCCAGGATTTCTCCTGTTTTGGCGTTTAACACCACCGCGGAACCAGTAAAATCTGAAATCAGATCATAGGCCTTTTTCTGAAGACCGGCATCCAACGTCAGCGACACATCGGCGCCCTTCTTGTCTTCCTCTCTGGAAGCGCTGTGAGTAAGTACCTCGTTCATGGTATTTTCAACGCCGTATGTACCATATTTAATGGACCAGTATCCAACCACGTTGGAAAACGCGTAAGGATCACTGTACATTCTTTTGCTTTCCGGCTTTTCGGACGACGCGAGAATGTTTCCCTCTCGATCCAAAATTCTGCCCCGGACGTATTCCTTTTGATACGTGCTTTCCTTTGCCTCCTGCTTCTGTTTGTCGGCCTCCTCGGAGACGCCCGGCAGCAGCGCGGACGTCCGGATGAGGGATATGATCATTAAGATGACGCAGATAAGCGTGGCACTTTGTAAAAACTGCGTTCTCTTTAAAAAACTCTTCTTCATTATCTGTCAGTCCTTTCCATTTTACGTTGCTGGATACGGCGATCATGATACCGACGATCATAAATGTGACCACCAGCGAACTTCCTCCACTTGAAATAAACGGAAGAGTGATACCGGTCAGAGGACACAGCCCCGTACTGCCGGCGATGATGATCAGCGTCTGATCAAACAGCATAAACACAAATCCCGCGCCCACCGCCTGGTGATACCGGTCTCCTTTTCTTATAAACAGCCGGACACCTTCCAGCCACATCAGAATAAAAATGAAAAAAACAAGAATCGCGAAAATCATACCGCACCGCTGAATCAAGGCCGGATATACCAGATCGCTGGTCTTGACCGGCAGATCGGTCACCGATGAAGTACCGAACCATCCGCCCAGCAAAATAGACTCTCTCGCCTTGAGAAGCTGATACCCGAGACCCAGCGCATCCTTTTCCGGATCCAGCCAGTAAATAAACCGGTTGGCGATCTTATCATAATTAGACAGAAAAAACGAGGACAGTGGATTGGTTCCGAGAAAAGATCCCGCATCGGCCAGCCTGCCAAGCTGTATTCCTGTCACGATCATCAATGCCGCCAGAATTGCCATGACGACAATGGTTTTTATAAAAATTTTTATATCCGGAATAAATAAAAAGACAAAAGTCAGAAATATCAACAGCAGCAAAAGCATGGTTCCAAACTCACTCTGAGCAGCCAGCATGAGAATCTCCAGCACAGTAACACCGTAAAAAACCCGGATTCTCTGTTTTGACGGTCTTTCCGTGGTTCCCAGCAGCGCAGCGGCAATAAATACATAGAGCACTTTCACCAGCTCCGTGGTCTGAATGGACATTCCGCCAATATGAATCCAGTTACGGACATTGCCCACAGCTTTTGACGCGATCAGAGTGACCATGGATAAGCCCAGCGATAAGGCGACCAATATCCGGCACATGCGCATTCCGGATATCTGTTTCCATTTAAGATAACATCCGGCCGCCACAAAAGCCGCTGCAAATCCCAGGAGATACTGCAGCTGCAGCCCCGCCGCCGGATTGCCATTCTCCAGTAATTCCGGCTTCTTGATGATCTGTTCCTGTTCCATGATACACTGCAGCATAGTTCCCACTGTCAGAAGAATCAGCGCACAGATCAGGATCTTTTTATTTCCGTGGATCACAGAGGTAAAAAACCAGGAGACCAATGTGATCAGAAATAAAATTCCGATCATATCCCTGTATATACTTCCGGCCCCCTTGGCATGGACCACAATAAATGCCGCAATCTGAAAAAGAATGACAGCCAGCACCGGACTGTTTTTAAAAGAATAAAAGGCTCTCTGCAGTTCCCATACAAAACGTTCCGTGGAAAATGCTTTCTTTTTAGTTTCCGCCCTGCTATTCATAATATCTCTCTCCTGCTCCCTGATAAAGATGTGTATGTCCGCTTCTGCTCATGCTCATCTCCACTCTGAATTCCACATTTCCAATATAAAAGGTACTCTGGTCAGCCAGCACCACATGGTCTGTGACCGCGCCGCCCGCAAAAATCTTATTGGCAGTTCCCACATCTTCCAGAATAAATGTTCCGTTCTGCTCTACGATACGGCAATGTTTTCTCGCCACACAAAGATCATCCAGCACCAGCATATTCTCCTCGCTGCGCCCGATGGTAAACGGCAGCTTCGTCACCCGGACCCGGGCGGCCGGCCGGTGCCCTTCATCCAGCTGCACAAGAGTAATCCCCGTATTTTTGTACTGATCCATGGAAATGATCTTCTCTCTGGAGGTCGTGCTCCTCCGTCCGGAATGCTGCATTTCTCCTCTCATGCCGCCATCCCGGTGCCTGCCATCCTCACATCGGTTTTCATCCGCTGCGTTCCAGCTTTCTTCCCGGTTCCAGTCGTTCTCCCGGTTCCGGTCATCCTGGCGGTTCCAGTCATTCTCCTGGTTCCAGTCATCTTCCTGGTTCCAGTCATCCTCCCGGTTCCAGTCGTCTTCCTGGTCACTGTCATTGTCCGCATCCCAGTCGTTCTCCCGGTTCCAGTTATCCTGACGGTTCCAGCGGTCTTCTTCCCACTCTTCTTCATCATCATAGAGAAGTTCCTTTTTATTTTTCTTTCGTTCTTTTTTATCCCGGAGCCGCTCTTCTTTCTCCTGCCGGCGTTCTTCTTTTTCCAGGGCCCTCTCTTCTTTTTTCTGCTGACGGAGCGCCCACTCATCCACGAACTGTTCGCCTTCTTCAGAAGCCTCCTTCAGCGTCTTATTGGAACGAATCAATATGAAAATAATGCATCCTATGAGCACAACGATGCCTATCTGCGATAAAATCGACATAAAAAAATCAGCTCCTGTTCTACTTATGTTAACAGGAGCATATCATAGTTCATTTTTTAATTCAAACGTTCTTTTTCTTCATTTTTGCGCAAATGTGTCCCAAATCGTCATCACATCTCAAACAGCGCATCCATCATATGAGCGATATCGCAGTCTTCCTGATATTTCGCCCCTTCCGTGAGATTCTCTCCCAATATACGGAGCAATCCATCTGCCTTGAGTCCGTTTGCGGCAAACTCTTCTCTGAGTTCTTCCACTTCCGCTTCCCCGAAATCTTTCTGAAAACATTTACCTGTCCAGATGGAATAGAGCAGAGCGGAATAGAAGTAAACGTCATTCATGATAAAGTCTTTGGAGAACCGGCTCGGCCGACGCATATAGCAGTAATCCTCAAACTTTTCCAGGTCGAACGTATCCGGCTGGAAACCTCTCTCCACAGAGAGCGCAGGTATCTCCTGCCAGTCGCTGATTTCCTGCCACGGAGTGTCTCCGCCCATGAACGCGGCGGCATTTTTCCGGAAAGCGGTATTTTTTTTGCTTCGGTTCATATCGTCAAAAAGTACCTGGTCCACCATGATATAACGGCAGTATCCGTTTTTCTCATAGCCAAAATCTTTCTTTTTCTGATTCTCCAGCAGCTGATGGCCCACACAGGCGGAAAACCACCATTTCTGCTGAAACGGCACATCATACACGGAATCGTATTTGCGGCACAAGTCATCTTCAATCTCATAACCTTTTTCCCGCAGTTCTTTGGTCACCGACTCGATGAGCATCCAGATCTTCTGACTGTCTGCCACAGAATCCGCCTTATATTTGGCGATCATCTCGATGATGATCTCCGCCGGCGTGATGCCCAGGGGCTCCATCTGTGCCTTGGCAAGAAGCTTTTCAATGGATTCCACACTTGGCTGCAGAGCAATACAGAACCGGAGCAGCCATTCTCTGGTCACCACTGCCTTGCCGGCCTTTATCTTGGAAAACTGGGCTTCACAGTGCATGCATCCGATATCCCGGAGCAGCCAGGCTGCCTTCTCATAGTAACCGTACTCCTCCTCGATAACTTCCTCCAGACATTGGCCAAACCGCTTGGTCCCGTCCTTAAATTCTTCCCGGTACATGCGCACGATATTATAAAACTGTTCCAGGGAACCTGCCTGAGAGAGCATCACCCATAAATCCATGGTCGGCAGGCTGCGGCCTTCCGCCTCCTCCTGCTCCTCAGAAAGCATATCCTCAATATGTTCTTTCACCGCTTCCATCTCGTCGATGGAAAACAGGCCGTTAATGAGCGCGATCCAGAGGGCGTCCTCAATATTCTTACAGTAAAGTCCGTAACCCATATAGGTTTCCAGCAGCACGTAATTGATCTCTTCCAGCCCCATCTCAAAAGCCATGCCGAGGGTAATGTATATCTCCCTGGAAGAAGGCATGGAGCCTTTCAGCCACGCCCCGATGGTCTGCCTGGTCACCGGGACATAACGGACCACATCCTCGCCCTTTTTCTCCACCCGGTGAAACACCTTTTTGGCCAGAGATGTGTTGCTGTAATCAAACTGATCCATTTTTTCTTCCAGAAACTGCGAAAAAGGCTTTCTGTTCTTCTGTGCTCCGGACAGCCTTTTTTCTATTTCTTCCAGAAAACGGTCTGCATTATCCTGTGTTTTCATTTATTCTTCCTCTTCTTCCAATCTTTTCCTGAAAATGTTAAACACCTGCACGGCAATGGCCGCAATTCCCAGAATAATAAAGTAATACAGCCGGATTCTCTGGGATAAAAACAGGGATGCTATAAATTCTATCACATATCCCTCCAGAATACACATGCCAAGATTTTTCCAGAATGGATATTTTTTCTCTTTGTGCATCATCATATAATAGAAATTCAGCATCAAAAGCAGCCACATGCCAGCCATTCCCACAGCAATCTTCCAATGGCCGATCATCAGAGAATAATTACAGAGATAGAGGGCGCAGCCCGTAAGAAATCCCTGGGGATATCCCACAAAAAGTGCTTCTCTCAATGTACCTGGTTCCGCTTCCTCCGGCTCTTCTTCTTCGTCTTCCTGCACTTCTTCATATCCGGCTTCCTCAGCAGCCGTCTCTTCCGTTCTCTCCTGCTTCCGGCGCTTCTTCTGTTCTTCCGCCAGTTTCACGGACGCTTCTCCCGGCGCGGATTTTTTAAGAAGCTGTTACACATATCAGGCAGTTTTTAACTGAGCATCATCCAGATTTGCCGCCTCAGGTTCCAGCTGGCTGGACACAAAATCTTTTAAAATCTCCACCCACTGATCTTTCCTGGAAAGGCGGATCATCAGCGCGTCAAACTGTGTGTAATTATCTTTTTTGAACAGATTCTGATTGAGAAGATGGATCCCCGCCAGAATAATCTGATTTTTTACTTCCGGAGGAATCTCCGCTTTCTCCAGAAGTCCCACATAGCTCTGCATTTTAGAAAAAGAAGTCGTATGTTTCCTGAAAAATTCCTGCTGCCATGCGCCTTCTTTCTCCGTGTTCTGTGCCAGAAGCAGAGCGTAGATCAATGGATTCTTTTCTTTTATGACCGTCAGCTGCTCCTGAAAATGTTTCCGGCTGTCCGCACGTATTGAGTTCAGGAGCCAGTCAAGTTCCCCGCACACCGGCTCCTGGGCCCGTTTTGTAAATCCTTCCAGCAGGATCCGGATATATTCTTCCTTTTCTTCCCGGGTAAACGCCTCTTTATGTAAAAGTGCCTGCACTTCACCGGCAGTCTCTTTCAGTACCGGTTCTCTGGATGCCCAGTAAAACAGTTCCGGTATTCCCGGAAGAAGATCATTTTTATCAAGGGCCTCCATTCCGTTTTTCTGACAGAACATATAGAACAGCCACTGAAGCTTCCGCTCTTCATTGCCTCCGGCACTGGTTTTTAAATACTGCTCCGCCTCCGACCAGAATCTGTCATAGAGGGCGTCCTTTTTAACAAGAAATTCTGATAAATGATAGAAGAAATATTCTTCCAGCTTCGATGCGGCCGGAGGAAACTCCTGTTTTTCAAACTCTGATATGTTGATACAATTCTCCCCATAAGGCTCTCTGGAAAAATAAAATGGCTCCCGGCTTACCGGCTGCTCCGTGTAAGAGACGTAACCTGCTTTTTTCCGCAGAGACTCCGGAAGGATACAATGAATGGCATACATGAGCTTTCCGGCCTTCTTTGCAAACTCCTCCTGCTTCCAGGAAGGAGCCATAAAATTCAACCCCTGTTTTTTTTCAAACAGGCACCAAAAGACCGCCCGCAGAAAATCAGGCAGCCTGTCATACACTTGCATCTCTATAAATATATCTTCCGGCCGTTCCTCTCTCGCCTCCAGTTCTATCGGGGCAAGATATCCTTCCCGGGGTTCATCTTTCCATGTGCCCTGCGGCGCCATGTACACGTCCGGCCGGCCGGATGTTTCCTTCGGCTGGTACAGAAAAACCTTTTTATTTTTACGATTGTCTTCACCGGAATCCCATGGAATCACTGTCATTTTTACAAAGCCGCAGCCCGGAACAAAAGATAATTCCTCCACCGGGATCCCCTTTGCCCGCTCCGGCTCTGCCGCTGAAGCTGTCTTTTCCAGTTCTCTGAGCATATCTCTGTCCTTGGGGCAGGAGGACGCCGTCATCCCCCATCCCAGTACATTTCCTGTGATACAGTGATTGGACCATGTATACTCATGTCTTAAATATTCCGATGTCATTCAAGCCACCCTCTTTCCTGCATATATTTCATGACCATCCAGAGTACTGGTTCTTCCACCCGGATTGGCCGTACTTTCCCAACGGTTTTTGTCATTTCCCCTTCTTCATCTCTGACTTCCTCAGTCTCGCAGCCCAGCGCGGAAACCGCAAAAAGGCTGCTCTCTTTATAATCATCCAGATTCCGCTGCAGGCGAAATACTTTCTGGTCAAAAATCTGTTTTAATATCTCCTGGCGCAGGAAATGATGATCCATATTCATAAATCCGTAAACCGGCCGGTTGCGCTCAAAGAGAAGACTGCTTCCCCGGAAACCGCGGATCTCGCCCAGCTCCTCCAAAAGATCGCTCTTTGCGATGGTCAGAGCCATATATTTCTTTCCAAGCTCGTGATCACCCACGCCGATGCGGATGGCCTCCAGAATCGTCTCCGCCTTTCTCTCGTAAATGTATTCATCGCTGACGGCACGCTCCACAAGGAAATCATCCTGACTCATAACCTGCTTGCCATTCTGGTTGCTCATCCTCTGAATGGAAATCTGTTCTTCCTTCGTCATCAGATGCAGCTTCTCAAGAACCCGCTCCTCGTCAGGGATCTGCTTGGTGATAAACGAATGTTCCAGATGCATCTGCGCAGGATCCACCAGACAGATATATCCGTCCATATGACGCACAAAGCCCGTCCGTCCCACACCGGCACTCTCGCGGATCAGCTCTCCCGCCACATCATAGATGGCTGTCAGCAGATGAAAGACCTGCTCGCTGACCCGATAGGTAATCTCCAGAAATATGGGCTTCCGGAACGTCTTGTTGGTGGATTCCGGACAGATTCCCCGGCGGAGAAGCCGCTCAGCATTTCTCTCCATCTCCATCCGGTAACTGTCATTGGGATTACCCCCGGCATTCCGCACTGTGAGGTTCTCCCTCTGCATGGCGTCAAAGCTGTTCATCATGAGGGAGGAAAGATAGACGGTTTTTCCCGATGCGACGCTGCCTGCCAGACCGATCATGAGCATTTCATACCGGAAAAAATTCTGTGGCAGCTCATTGTGGCAGTAAGGGCAGAGCATGGTATTGGAATAGAGCGTCACCGCTCCCTCCTCCACATGAAACGAATACCCGTAGCTGTCCGGGTCAAAATGCTTGACCGCCAGCTCGTGGCCGGAAGCTGTCAGCTCCTGATTAAGCTCTGTCATAATCTGATTATCAATATACACCCGGCTGGCGTCCACCTGTTCCTCCGGAACTCCCATGGCGTTCCAGAAATACAGATAAGAAAGATCTGTCTTCGGCGCAACCACTTCGTTTAACGCCGGAGATAAAAATCTGGCTCCGTCGGGGCGCAGCAAAAATCCCACTTCATCATTGGATATTTTCCGAAAACAATATGGACATTTTTTTATTTTCACAGTTGTTGTTTCCTGCATCTTTTCTCCTTTTCTGACGCATTTACTGCGTTAATAATGGTAAATTTGAAAATTCACTTTCAAACTTATCCTCCGCCCTTAACATGTTTTAGTTGCTTTTATGGAAATCTCATGTTTGGACTCCAAAATAATATAGTATAAAAT
>ERZ1090860.961-NODE-964-length-16140-cov-6.714703_pt1 | contig 16140 bp, 18 predicted proteins | sample MGYA00478483_ERZ1090860 | MGnify/ENA primary metagenome ERZ1090860 (study PRJEB33644, sample SAMEA5815741) | chicken gut metagenome | biome: Chicken; feature: Gastrointestinal Tract; material: Caecum | place: Ireland | collected 2019-01-01 | study: A study of the...
GAAGTGGTTGGGCTTCTCTGCCTCCAGCGCGTCAAACATCAGGTCCACGGGGTTTTTGAACTCCTCGTCATCCTCCCGGACCTCCATTGCATTGATGAACTCGATGAGGGTGGAGAAATTCTGTTCCTCCACCGGGGCTTCGTAGTGGATGTACCCGATGAGGGCACAGTACAAAAGCTTTTTCCTCGTTTTACGATGGATGCCATGATAATTTCCTCCTTTGCGAAATTTATCATAGCAGTTCTGTATCTCAAGCAGGAAAGCATCACTCAAACACAAGTGCAATTTGATTGATGTAATGAGTGATGTATGATATAATAAAACCAATCATTTACAGCGGCGAGGGATTTTCATGCAGAACAAAAAACCGCCTTTTGAAATCACAAACCGGATGATCGACTATGTGGCAGAGATTGCGGAACTGGTGGGGAAACTATCGGCAGTTTCTTTTCTTTCGGCCAATCCGATGCTGCGCCGCAGCAACCGAATCCGCACCATTCATGGCTCCCTGGCCATCGAGCAGAATACCCTTTCCTTGGAGCAGGTAACTGCTGTTTTGAATGGCAAGCATGTTTTGGCTCCACCCAAGGATATTGCTGAAGTCAAAAACGCTTATGAGATTTATGAGAGGTTGGATGAGCTTGACCCTTATTCGGCGTACGACCTGCTGACTGCCCACGGTATCATGACGCGGGGCTTGGTCGAGGAATCCGGCATGTTCCGAACACGACCTGTGGGTGTGGTAGACCGCGAAGGGCATGTCCTGCACTTTGGCACGCTTCCACAGTATGTCCTTGATCTGGTTATGGAGTTGCTTGACTGGACAAAGACCACCGAGGTGCACATGCTGATCCGCAGCTGCGTGTTCCACTATGAACTGGAGCTGATTCATCCTTTTGCTGATGGAAATGGGCGTGTGGGCCGCCTGTGGCATACGCTGCTGCTTTCTAAATGGAATCCAGCCTTTGCCTGGCTCCCAGTAGAGTCTATCATCCACGACCGGCAGCAGGAGTATTATGATGCCATCAACACTTCCAACGACGCAGGGGAGTCAACGGTATTTATTGAGTTCATGCTCTCGGCCATCAAGGCATCTCTCATGGATGCTATCAGTACGAGTGATGCAATGAGCGATGGAAAGATGGATAAGGCTACGCTCCGCTGGAACAAGATCCAGGAGTATTTAAAAACTCACGACTATATCATGAATGCCGATGTGCGGGAGCTGTGTGGGGTGTCGGCAGCGACGGCGAATCGAATATTAGTAAGATTAACTGCAGAAAGGGCTCTCTCCAAGTCACATAAACATGGACATTGGGCTTACTATCTGAACTATTCGTTAGAAAACATGAATCAATAAAGAAATAGAGTATTTTCAAATAAAAACCACATACAAGAGATAGAGAGGGTTATTTGATGAAATTGCGGACATTTTATGTTAGATCCTATCGTTCAATTGTAGAAGCGACTCTTGATAATCTGCAACAATACAGTGTTATTGTTGGGCCAAATAATTCCGGTAAATCAAACCTACTTCGTGCCATATATATTTCATTATCTATTGCATTAGATGGAGATTTTCAACGTGCCCGTAGAAACAGGCAGTATTCATATGCATACCGTGGAGAAAACTATAATTGGGCAAGAGATATCCCTATATTGTTAAAACATGACAAAAACGCATCAACAACTTTTAAGTTAACATTCGAATTTAATGATGAAGAAAAAGCAGACTTTAAGAAACAATTTGGCATTAATCTTTCAAAAAGTCTACAAATGAAATTTCAGTTATTTTACAATCGAACAGAATATAACATAATTATGCCAGGTCGTGCAAAAAAACCAATGGAAGAAAAAATGCAAGAAATCGGTTTATTTATTAGAAGCAAATTGGACTACGAATACATTCCTTGTGTACGATCGACAGATTTAACTGCAGAATACTTTTCGAAATTGCTTAACAAAGAACTAAAACAGATTGAGACCGATCCCGTATATCAAGAATGCATTTCAAAAATTGCAGAATTACAAAAACCTATCATCGAGTTGTTGCCTGCCAGTCTATTGAAGAAGTAAGGGAAACTTTAGGTGTGAGATTAACGGATAATTTAGCAGCAAGCAAAGTTGTCCTTGTCGAAGGCGAGAGTGATAAGAGATATCTTGAAGCTCTTTGTAAAAGCCTTGATGCTGAATTATATGCTAAAATTGAAGCCAACCTTTTGCGAATCGAAAATGTACACTCCGCCAGCAAAATGGATTACCAGGTACGCCTATATAACGGTCTTGCCATATCAACATTAGTGTTACTCGATATGGATGATAGCGGTATGGCATCATATGAACACTTGATTTCAAGTAAGACAAAGCCTATAAGCGAGATATTACAAATAAAAAGTGCCGGCATGGATCGCTGTGAATTGGAAGATATAGTCGATATCAATGTTTATTCCAGTATTCTTGAAGATGAATTCAACATAAATATTAATATCCCACAATTCATGCAACGAAAAAGACCATGGTCTGACAGACTCCATATCGCCGCCAACAAGAGTCCCGGCGTTTTTGACGAAGATGTTGAAGCACGAATAAAAACTCGAATTGCCGATATCGTTGTTGAACAAGGAATCCAAGCTATCGCACAATATGACCGTGATTATATTCAAAGTTTAATCCGCGCAATTTCCCGATTTGCAAATTAACGGAATATAATAAATGGCCGCTTATCTTCCTAAAATTCTTACCGTTTACAATAACCGCGGTGCTACCCCAGTTACATACGAAGCCCGGAAAGTCTGTCTAAATCAGGCTTTCCGGGCTTCGTTTACATTAGCGGCGTCGCGATACATAGCTGCGCGAGATGCCGAACTGTTTGGCGATCTCGCGCTGCGGCAGCGGTGCCGCCAGACCAAGGCCGTACCGAAGCCGGATGATCTCCCGCTCTCTTGGGGAAAGCGATGTGGCGAGCGCACGATGCATGGCGAGATAGCGGTCGTGCTCCTCCACGGCGGCAAGGCCGTCGTCCTCGCAGCAGATGATATCCTGCAAGGCCAGCGCGTTGCCGTCGCCATCGGTTTCGAGCGTATCGGACAGCGAAAGCTCTCCTGCGTTTTTCCGCTTTTGCCGAAAGTGCATGAGCAGTTCGTTTTGAATGCATTTGGAAGCATAGGTGGCCAGACGGATGCTTTTATCCGGCCGGAAGGTACTGACTGCCTTAATTAGCCCGATGGTACCGATGGAAATCAGGTCATCCTGCTCGGCGCTGGAGGCATAATATTTCTTGACAATGTGCGCCACCAGCCGCAGATTGTGCTCGATCAGCTGCGCACGGGCTTTTTCATCGCCTTCCTGCTGCATTTTTCGCAGCAGTTCGGCTTCCTTGTCCGGCGGCAGCGGCTTGGGGAACGACCCGTCCGCGCCCTGCACGCGCAGGACGAGAAAAAAGAATGCGCCGCCCAGCGCAAACAGGGCGGGAAACAGCATGCGGATGCACCTCGCTTTTTTCAGGATACCGTTACGTTATGCGTGCCCGGGGATGTCCTATGACGCAGAAAATAGGGCTTGTAATTTGCATGCGAATCCATTATAATATGGTAGTATTCATGGCTAAATGCACGAGGAGGTGTAAGCAATGCCAAGTGCTCAGCAATACCTGGCGGTAATCGGTCAATTCGCGCCGTTGGTCATCCTGATCGTTTTGTTCTATTTTCTGATGATCCGCCCGCAGCGCAAGCGCGATAAGGCCGAACGCGATATGCGCAATTCGATCGAAGTGGGTGACGAGATCTCCACGATCGGCGGGTTCATCGGCCGCGTCGTCAATATTAAGGATGATGTGCTGATTATCGAGACATCGAACGATCGCACCAAGCTCAAGATTTATCGTTGGGCGATCCGCAGCAAGGAGGCTCCGGCGACCGAAACGGTCGAGGCGCCCAAGGAAGCGGATAAGAACGCAAAGTAATAAACCGGTTTCTTGCCGAATAGGATAAAGCAAAATCATTCGGCGGGAGGATGCGTAAGTTATGAGAAAAACCAATGAAGGACCTTCGCCCGTCGGCGTGTTGCTGCCGTCGGCAGTGGTCGGCCTGTTGGCGACCTTGCTGCTGATGCTGGTCGGTGCGATATTCGTACATCGCCGTGTATTGGCGGAACAGGCAATTGCGCCGTGCGCGCTGATTTTTTTGGCAGTCGGCTGTGCGCTGGCGGCGCTCATGGCGGCAAAACGTGCTCCGGGAGGGAAATTCCTGTGGGCAATGGGTGCGGGCATCCTGGTTTTTCTGGTTCTGCTGCTGGTGAGCGTGATTCCGCTTGCCCAGCCGATCAATGTTGTGCGTATGGCGGTCAGCCTGCTTTGTGCGCTGGCGGCTTCGGCGCTTGGCGGTTTTGCCGGCGCCAATATGCGTAAACGGAAAAAATATCGTCATTTAAAAAAGTAGGAGGGAAATTTCCATGAAGCATGTTTCTACGCTGACCTCTGCAACCCTGAAGCAGACCGCGGCACACGGTGGCTGCGGCGAGTGCCAGACTTCCTGCCAGTCCGCTTGCAAGACCTCTTGCACGGTGGCAAACCAGAAGTGCGAGCACGCGAAGTAAATCGCGGGTTTTAAGAAGTCAATCGCAAGGCGTGCCGGTTGCGGCGCGCCTTGTTTGTTGCGTATCGGAGGAAGATTGAAAAAATGATTCATCGTTATCAAAAAAACGGTTTGAATTTTGTGCTGGACGTCAATTCGGGCGCGGTGCATGTGCTGGACGATATCAGCTATGCGGTATCCGGCCTGATCGACGAGAATATGGCGGATACCTGTCCGCAGTCGATCGTGGATGCGCTCCCGCAGTATCCGGCGGAGGAAGTGCGCGAGGCATATGACGAGCTGCTGGAGCTGAAGAAGGCGGGACAGCTGTTCGCGCAGGATGATTACATCGACGTCAGCAAGTATATTCCGGTCGGCGCACCGGTCAAGGCGCTGTGCCTGCATGTCGCGCATGACTGCAACCTGCGCTGCAAATACTGTTTTGCATCCACGGGTGACTTTGGTCAGGGCCGCAAGATCATGCCGCCGGAGATCGCCAAAAAGGCGATCGACTTTGTCATCGCGCGTTCGGGCAAGCGGCATAATATCGAGGTGGACTTTTTCGGCGGCGAGCCGCTCATGGCGTGGGATACGGTTGTGCAGACGGTGGATTACGCGCGCAGTCTGGAGGAAAAGTTTGACAAAAAGTTCCGCTTTACCATCACGACCAACGGCCTGCTGCTCGATGAGGACAAGCGTGCCTACATCAATGAGAATATGGACAACGTCGTGCTGTCGCTCGACGGCCGTCCGGAGGTCAACGACGAGTTCCGCAAGACCGTGTCGGGCGCGGGCAGCTATGATGTGATCGTGCCCAAGTTCAAGGCGCTGGTGGATGCGCGCGACCCGCAGAAGGATTACTATGCGCGCGGCACGTTCACCTCGCACAATCTGGATTTTGCCGACGATGTGGTGCACATTGCGGACGCGGGCTTTGACCGCCTGTCGGTCGAGCCGGTGACGGCCGATCCGGGCTGCGGCTACGACCTGACCGAAGCCGATCTGCCCAAAATCGAAGCTGAGTATGACCGTCTGACCGAGATCATGCTCGAGCGCAGAAAGGCGGGCAAGCCGTTCTCGTTCTTCCATTTCATGGTCGATCTGGATCAGGGACCGTGCGTGGTCAAGCGTCTGCGCGGCTGCGGCGCGGGCTACGAATATGTGGCCGTCACGCCGGACGGCGATATCTATCCCTGTCACCAGTTTGTCGGCAAGGACGAGTTCAAGCAGGGCAGCGTGCTCGACCAGTCGTTCGATATGGACATCGCGGCAAAGTTTGCGGGCATGAACATTTACACCCGTCCCAAGTGCCAGAAATGCTGGGCGAAATTCTACTGCTCGGGCGGCTGCTCGGCGGCAAATTACAATATGAACCACGATATGAATGATTCGTATGATCTCGGCTGCGAGATGGAGCGCAAACGATTGGAGTGCGCAATTTATCTAAAAGCGGCAGAGAAAATTTGTGCAGATTAGTCATTGTGCCAAAAATGTGTCAAGATACGGTAAAAGGCGTTGCGGAGCGCTGCAAAGCTGCCGTATAATGACTACTGTATTTTCAATGTTCCTCTGTGAAGGAGATGATGATATGCCGCAGAACGTATTGGTATCCGTGCTGGGTGAGGGGGAGTATCTGCCCCATCTGGTTCGTGCCATTCTGGAAAAAGAGGTAATCCCTGCGCGTAACCTGTTCCTGTCCTCGAAAAATGAAGTGGCTTGTCAGGCGGCCGAGGGATATGATGTGCGCCTCTGTGAGGACGACCTTTCCGCAGTCATCAAAAGCGAGATCGTTCTGGTGACCGCGTCCAAGCGCGAAATGCCGACCCAGCTGGCCATGATCTCCAGCAGCTCGCAGAAGCGTGTGGTCGTGACCGTGTGCGACAGTGAAAAGGTCGATCTGGCCTATGTATCCGATCGCATCGTCGCCGCGACCGAGCTGATTGCCGCTGTGCTGCACCGGGACGAAAACGGAAAGCTCTATGCGACCTATGAGATCAGCCAGAAGGCGCGTCTGTTCCTGCATCAGCCGTGCCGTGATCTGGTGAACGCCATGTGCGACCGGATGAATGAAATGGGCTGAGTTCTAAAACGCTAAAACCGGGAATATGCTGTATCATGACCTTCCATGAGGGGGAGACGAATGAGTAAGCAGCATATTCTCGGTTTTTTTGATGATCTGGTGCGCACGCCCGCGTTTCTGTTTTTGTGCGCGATGTTTTTATGCGGCGCGGTGGCGGGCGGCCTGACCGGTCTGCGTGCCAGCGAGGGGGACAGCGCGGTGGAGCTGACGGCGTTTCTGGCGCAGCTGCCGGGACAGGCACTCAAAAGCGTGCTGTGCGCGCTGCTGTGGATCGTGCTCGCGCCGTTGTGCGCGCTGCTGCGCCCGGCACCGCTGTTCCTGTCCGCGGTGGTGGCCGCGCGTGGCTTTGTGCTCGCGCTGACCATGGCGGTCGGACTGGGACAGGAGGAAGGCGCGCTGCTGTCTCTTGGCATGGCGGCGCTGCCTGCCATGCTGGGCGTGCCGGCGCTGCTTGCCGCCTGCTCGATGGTGTGGCAGAGCGGGGAGGCAATGGGACGGTATTCGCTGCGCGCCTGCCGCGCACCGTTTGCGGTGTGCCTGCTGATGGCGGCGGCGGGCGCGCTGCTGCGCGTGACCTTTGCGCTGCTGTGGAACATATGACAAGAGCCGGACGCATATGCGTCCGGCTCTTGTTCTGGGCTGTGCCGTGCTTGCGGGGAGAGAACTACCGCGCGGCTTTATACATACAGGTAATCTGCCATAACGGGCTGCAAGCCGTGCGCCTGAATGGCCTGATAGACTTCATCCACCGAGCGGCCGTCCGAAATCTCAAACTGCTCGTCGCCCTTGTCCTCGCCCGAGTGACCGCCGATGCCGACGTCCACGCCCGCGGAAATCTTGGTTGCGGCGATGCCGATGATGTGGTCGCGGAAGCCTGCGCGCTCGCGCGTCGAGATCGTGATGGACGCGAACGGCATGAAGATACGGTAAGCGCACACGACCTGCAAAAGCTGCGGCTCGTGAACATCCTTGGGGTTGATCTTATCGTTGTTGATAATCGGCCGCAGACGCGGGCAGGAGAACGCGATCTCCGCGTGCGGATACTTGCGCTGTAACAGATAGGCGTGCAGACCGGTCGCAAAGGCATCTTTGCGGAAGTCGGACAGACCCAGAAGCGCGGCAAAACCCACGCCGCGCATGCCGCCCATCAGGGCGCGCTCCTGCGCGTTCAGGCGATAGGGGAAAATGCGCTTGTGCCCGCCGAGGTGCAGGGTCTGGTATTTGTCCGCGTCGTAGGTTTCCTGAAACACGGTGACGTAATCCACGCCGCACTCGTGTAGATAGGCGTATTCGTTGACGTTGAGGGGATAGATCTCAATGCCGATGACGCGGAAGTATTGGCGCGCGAGCTTGACTGCCTCGCCGATGTACTCGACGGGCGACATCGTGCGGCTCTCGCCGGTCAGCAGCAGGATTTCCTGTAAACCGGTTGCGGCGATCGCCTGAAGCTCCTGCTCGATCTCGTCCATATCGAGCTTGGCGCGGCGGATCTTGTTGTGGCAGTTGAAGCCACAGTAGACACAGTAGTTTTCGCAGTAGTTGGCAATGTACAGTGGGGTGAACATCTGCACCGAGTTGCCGAAATGCTTGCGCGTCTCCATCTGCGCGCGCTGCGCCATTTGTTCAAGGAACGGCGCTGCGGCGGGGGAGAGCAGCGCCGCAAAATCCTTCGGCTGGAGCACATCGCGGTTTAACGCGCGCTGCACATCGGCGGCGGTATAACGCTCCGCGTCGTATGCGTTCATGCGGGCGATGACTTCGTCCTGAATTTCCGAGCCGATGTTGTCCATGCCGGGCTGGTAAGCCATGTGGTCGGTCTCGGCGGTGATATATTTTGCGGAGATAACCTCCGACTTGGGTTCAGTCATAGGTGAGTTTCCTTTCTGGTGTAATGATGTAGCAAAAGGAGGGGGCGTGCGCCCTCTGGTGTGGCAGCCGCCGTTCCTATTGTGACGTGGCAAGTGGGCGGCAAGCCAAAGGCGGAACCCTGCTTTGCGCGCGCAGCGCGCCCTTAAGGGAAAGGGGTTGATTCGCAAGAAGGGGAAAACCGCAGGTTGTCCCCTTCTTGTGCGCCTGCCGCGCGCAGCGGCATCGTTCCCGCAGCCGAAGGCTGCGCCTTAGTCGCGCAGGAAGCCGGTCAGCGGGGAGGATGCCGACGCGCTCTCGCGCACGCGGCCAAGCCCTGCGAGATACGCCGTGCGGCCGGCTTCGATCGCCTTTTTGAACGCCTCGGCCATCGCCGGAATATCGCCTGCCGTGGCGATTGCGGTGTTCGCCATGACCGCTGCCGCGCCCATCTCCATTGCCTCGCAGGCCTGCGACGGACGGCCGATGCCCGCGTCCACGATGATCGGCAGGTCGATCTCGTTAATCAGAATTTGAATGAACTCGCGCGTAGCCAGCCCCTTGTTGGTGCCGATTGGCGCGCCAAGCGGCATGATGCAGGCCGCGCCCGCGTCCACCAGATCGCGCGCGACGTTCAGGTCGGGGTACATGTACGGCATGACGACAAAGCCCTCTTTTGCGAGGATTTCGGTTGCACGGATGGTTTCCTGATTGTCTGGCAGCAGGTATTTGCTGTCGCGCATGATCTCGATTTTGACAAAGTCGCCGCAGCCGACCTCGCGCGACAGGCGTGCAATGCGCACCGCCTCGTCCGCGTTGCGCGCGCCCGAGGTGTTGGGCAGCAGGGTGACGCCCTGCGGGATGTAATCGAGGATGTTCGCGGTGCCGCCCTCGTTGGCGCGGCGCAGCGCGAGCGTGATGATCTGCGCGCCTGCGTTATGTACGGCGGCATTGATTAAGTCGAGCGAATATTTGCCCGAGCCCAGAATAAAGCGGGAGGTAAATTCGTGCCCGCCCAGAATCAGCTTATCTTCCATGGTGTTTTTCTCCTTTGTTGTCCGTTTTGATTGCCCATCTGGTTATGGGTCGGTGTGTCCGAGCAGCAGACGCAGCACCATGGTGGCCTGCTGCGCGGCGCAGAGCGCGACGCGCGGGGCCATCAGACCGATGCCGTCTGCAATGTCGCTCGTCCCGTCTCCGCAAACGTAAAGCCGCCCGAAGCGGCGTTCGGTGCGCATGAGGTTGGCTGAGCCGTAGCCTGCCATGCCGCTGCCCGAAACAATGGGCGTGTCCGGCAGTTGTTCCAGCAGCGTTTCAATCAGCATGGCTTTCTGATCGGCGCGGTCAAACGCCTCGCAAATCACATCACAGTCTGCAAACAGGCGCGCGGCATTGGCCGGAATCACGCGCTCGGTGTGCGGTTCGTATTGCAGATAGGGGTTGATCGCTTCGAGCTGTTCGAGCAGCGCCAGCGTCTTGGGAATGCCGATATCCTTCATCGTGTAGTGCTGCCGGTTGAGGTTGCTGATTTCCACCGTGTCAAAATCGACCAGCACCAGCCGCCCCACGCCCAGCCGTGCCAAATGCACGGCGATGTTGGAGCCGAGCCCGCCCAGTCCCGCGATGCCGACCGAAGCCTGATCGAGCTTTTGCTGGATGTCCGCGCCGTGGCGCTCGACGAGCGCGGCGTGCAGTTCTTCTTTGGTCAAGTGCATGGCTTCAACCCCCGCCGACAAACTGCACGATTTCGATTACATCGTCCTCGTGCAGTGGTTCCTCTGCAAACCGTGCGCGCGGCACGATCTGTCCGTTTTTCTCCACCGCAACGCGCTGCGGGTCATGCCCGCGCTGCTCCAAAACAGACAGTACAGTTGCATTTGGGGGACAGGTGCATGCTTCACCGTTTATCTTCATAAAATCCCTTCTTTCAGGCAATAAAAAATACCCCGGTTTCACCATGCGGTAAAACCGGGGCATTGAGATTTTGCGATGCGACAGCTTCCCTACGATGGTGCTAACCAACAGGTTCAAAAGGTTAGGCTCTCGCCCTCTCAGCCGCTCATCACGGCACCCTTGCTTGCAAATCCAGTATAGACCTGCGAAAAGTGGTTGTCAAGATGCAGATTTTCTGCTACAATTTTAGAAAACAAATGTTCGATGGGAGGGAAACGCCGTGGAGCGCACGATTTTGCATTGTGACTGCAACTCGTTTTATGCTTCGGTCGAGACGCAGCTCGATCCGACGCTGGCCGACGGGCCGAGTGCGGTCTGTGGCGACCCGGAAAGCCGTCACGGCATCATCCTTGCCAAAAACGAAAAGGCTAAAGCGTTTGGCGTGCAGACGGCCGAAACCATCTGGCAGGCCAAGCGCAAATGCCCGGATCTGCGGCTGGTTGCGCCGCACCGCGAGGAGTACGTCAAATATTCGCGCCGCTGCAATGAGCTGTATCTGCAATACACCGATCTGGTCGATCCGTTCGGTATTGACGAGTCCTTCCTCGACGTGACCGGATCGATGCACCTGTTTGGCACGGGGGAGCAGATCGCGGACGAGCTGCGTCGCCGCATGCGCGAAGAGGTGGGGCTGACGATCTCGGTCGGCGTGTCGTTCAACCGTGCGTTTGCCAAGCTGGGCAGCGATTACAAAAAGCCGGACGCGACAACCGTGTTTTCGCGCGAGAATTTCCGCGAGCGCGTCTGGCCACTGCCGGTTAATACGCTGCTGTACGTCGGCAAGCGCGCCGCCGCACGGCTTGACGGGCTGGGCGTGCATACGATTGGCGACTTGGCCGCGTGTGAGCCTGCGTTTGTGCACGGTATTTTCGGCAAGCAGGGCGACATGCTGCTGCGCTATGCCCGCGGCGAGGACGACGAGCCAGTGCGCTCGTTTTACGCAGAGCGCGAGGTCAAGAGCGTGGGCAACGGCATGACCTTTGCGCACAATCTGCTGGGCGAGGAGGAGTGCCGCATGGGCCTGACCGCCTTGTGCGACAACGTCGGCCGCCGTTTGCGGGCGCGCGGGATGGTGTGCCAGACCGTGCAGATTGGCATTCGTGATCCGGAGTTTCACAATCGCTCGCGGCAGGTGACGCTCGAGCAGCCGACCAATTCCACCCGCGTGCTGTTTGAGACCTCGCTGGCGCTGCTGCGCGCACATTGGCCGATGGACAAGCCGGTGCGGCTGCTGTCGGTTACGGCGGCGAATTTGCTGCCGGAAAGCCAGTCCTGCGAGCAGCTTTCGCTGTTTGACAGTCCGCAGCAGACGCAGACGCGGCAAAAACAGCAAAAGCTGGACAAAACGGTGGATGCGCTGCGGCAGAAGTTTGGCAACCGGTCTGTGATGTTTGCCAATTCGGTGCGGAAGAGCGAGAAAACCGAACACAAAGAAGAAAACAAGCCGTGAATGAGTTCACGGCTTGCTTTTTGTCCACGCCTGCCGCAGCAAGGCGGCGGCTTGGTCGATTTGCGGCTCGGTCAGGCCCGCATAGCCCAGCACCAGTGTGGCCTTGGGTGGCTTGACCGGCGGGGTATAGTACGCCGAAAGGCCGTATACCCGCACCCCGACGGCGGCTGCCCGTTCGATCAGTTCACGTTCGAGCATACCGTTCCGCATGTGCAGCAGCAGGTGCAGGCCCGCCTCCGAGCGGGATACCTCATGCGGCAGCTCGTGAAGCTCGCGCGCGAGCGCGGCCAGCAGCGCGTCGCGTCGTGCCTGATACACCTTGCGGCTGCGGCTGATGTGCCGTTCAAACGCGCCCGTGCGCAGAAAGGCTGCGAGCGTGTGCTGCTCGAAGCTGGGAACGGTCGATGAATAGAGCGAGAAACGCTCGCGGTAGCGCGCCATCAGCGCATCCGGCAGGACCAGATAGCCGATGCGCAGGCCGGGCGCAAGGCTTTTGGCAAAGGTGTTGACATATACCACCCGCCCTGCGCGGTCGAGCTCGCCCAGCGCGGGAATCGGGCGCGAGGCATAGCGGAATTCGCTGTCATAATCGTCCTCGATGATATAGCGGTCGGGCGCGGCGGACGCCCAGCGCAAAATCTCGAGCCGTCGCGCGGCGGGCATGACCGTACCGAGCGGGAAGTGGTGCGAGGGGGTCAGATAGACGACCGATGCGTCGGATGCTGTCAGCGCATCCGCGCGCAGGCCGCTTTTGTCCAGCGGCAGCGGGCACACCGCCGCACCGTTTGCATCAAAAATCTGATACAGCTTGCGGTAGCCGGGGTTTTCCAGCCCATATACACGGTCGCGTCCCAAAAGCTGGATGACCAGATGCATCAGGTATTCCGAGCCTGCGCCGACCAGAATGTTGTCGGGCGAGACGTTGATGCCGCGAAAGTCGTACAGATATCGCGCGATCTGCTCGCGCAGTTCGACCGCGCCGCACGGGTCGGTCGCGTGCAGCAGGCGGTCGGAATATTCGCTCAGCACGCTGCGGCTGAGCCGCGCCCACGTGGAGAAAGGAAAGCGGCCGTTGTCCACAATATTGGTGCGGAAGTCGTAAAGATAGTGCTTTTCTTGCGCGGGAGACAGCGGCACGGCGGCGCGGGGTGCTTGCGTCTGTGCGGGCACGGCAAGCTGCTGCTGCACGAAATAGCCGCGCCGCGGCGCGGAGGCGAGATACCCTTCGGCCAGCAACTGGCCATAGGCGGTTTCGACCGTGATTTGACTGACATGCAGATTGGCGGCAAGCTGGCGCTTGCTGGGCAGTCGGTCGCCGCCCGCGAGCGCGCCCGACATGATATCCGCGCGCACTGCGCGGTATAGCTGCTCGTAGAGCGGGGTCTTGCTGTGCGGGTCAAGATGATAGGTGAGCATAGCTGGTTCCTCCATATTGCCTGCGGAAAGAGAAAATCCCTCCAAACTGGCATTGTCACTTTTACAATACCAGTCTGAAGGGATCATGTCAAATCAAACCTGCCGTGCGCAGGATAAACAGGATGGCGGTCAGCGTAATTGCGCTCAGCGCGGTGCTGAGTACGACGATGGATGCCGCCAGTACATGGTCGCCGCCCATGTTTTTGGCCATCACATAGCCGGAAACCGTGCTCGGCGCGCCGCACAGGATGACCAGCGCGACCATCGCCTGATCGCGGAAGCCCATCCACGCCGCGATGGGCAGGAAGATGACCGGCAGCAGGATGAGCTTGATGAAGGTCGCGGCGCAGGTCGGCGCGAGCTTTTTGATCGCTTTTGCGCCTTCAAAACCAGCGCCGATGCTGATGAGCGCGACGGGCGTGGCACAGGCGGCCAGCATGTCCAGCCCCTTGGACAGCATGGGCGGGAAATCCACTTGCAGCAGCGAAAACGGCAGGCCTGCCAGAATGCCGAGGATGATCGGGTTGGTGATGATGCCGCCCAGCGTGCGCGATACAACGCCCTTGTGCTGGGCGTTTTTGGCGTCCGGCGCGGTGACGGTCAGCACGAGCACGGAAAAGATGTTGTAGAGCGGCACGCTCGCCACAATCATCAGCGGCACCAGCCCTGCGTCCCCGTACAGGTTCTGCACGAACGCTACGCCCAAAATCGCCTGCGAGCCGCGGAACGAGCCTTGTGTGAACGCACCGACCATACTTTTGTCCGGCAGCAGCTTTGCCGCGCCGAACCAGATGGCGAAAAAGTACACCGCTGTAACGCCCGCACAGAACAGAAAAAAGCGCAGATCGAATTGTTCGGTGATGCGTCCCGCCGCGATGTCGCGGAATAGCAAAACAGGCAGCAATACCTTGAACGAGAGCCGGTCGAGATCGGCCAATGTCTGCGGCGCAAAAAAATGCCGGCCGCGCAGCACGCGACCGAGCAGAATGATGGCAAAGATCGGGACGGTTGCGTTCAGGCAAAAAATCAGATTATCCGTTGCAAACCCCTCCCACTGCGGATTCCTCCTGCCGGAAGAAATCCTGTAATTTTTCCAGACTTTGTGCGAGCACCGCCGCCTGTTCGGGCGACAGTGTTTCCATCACGGACGCAATCATGCGCTCGTGGAACGCTTTGTGGTATTCATAGGCCGCGCGGCCTTTGGGCGTGAGCGTGATGTGAACCACGCGCCGGTCGGTGCTGCTGCGCGCGCGGCTGACCAGCTCTTTGGCCTCCAGCTTGTCACAGGCGACGGTCAGCGTGGCGAGCGTTACACCGATGGACTTGGCGACTTCGCTCATGCGAACCGGCTCCATGGCCCCGATTTTCTCGATGATGTGGATTTCCGTGATCGAGATCGCGCTGCCCAGACCGCCCGCCATGGCGCGCTCTTCGATCTTGTTGATGCGGCCGAATACATCGACCAGAAAGGAGTTAAGCTGTTCCGCGCTGGCCATATCCGCACCGCCTTTCCGATAATTCGCTAATCTAAATATTAGCATAACTAAGTGAAAAAAGCAACAAAAAGCCGCCGGATTCGACGGTATCACCGCGCGACTGCGTGGCAGCGTTTCACTTTTTGTGTTGAGTGCAGCGTAGATTCATTGTATAATGAAGAAAACAAATGTTCTGTCAAGGGGAGCGGAGAACATGATGGATTTGCTGCAAGGGCTGAATCAGGCCCAGCGGGAGGCAGTCACCGCAACGGAAGGCTTTGTGCGCGTGATTGCGGGGGCGGGCTCGGGCAAGACCCGTGCGCTGACCCGCCGGTTTGCCTTTCTGGTCAATGAGCTGGGCATTCTGCCGGGGAATATCCTGTGCGTCACGTTCACAAACAAAGCGGCGGCCGAGATGCGGCAGCGCATCCACCAGCTGACCGGCGATAATGACACCGGCATCATCAACACCTTTCACGGCTTCTGTGTCTCGGTGTTGCAGGAGGACAGCCATGCAGTGCAGTATCCCAAGAGCTTTCTGGTGCTGGATAACGCGGATATCGATGCGATGCTGCAAATCATCTATGAAGAACGCGGGCTGACGCTGCGCAACATGACCTTTTCTGCGGCGCGGGACATGATCGAGGTGCGCAAGCTGTTTAAGGACCCGAAGTATTATGAGGACATGATTACGCTGCCGCTGGACACCTTGCGGGAGAAGTACGAACAGGCGACTTCCACCTCGGATATCATTTTTTATGGCTATCTGTATCAGGAGAAAAAGTGCTTTGGGCTGGATTATAACGATTTAATCAAGTTTTCGCTGTATATTTTTCACGAGCACGAGGATATCCGGCGCAAATGGCAGCAGCGGCTGGAATACATCATGATCGACGAATTTCAGGACATCGACCAGCTGCAATATGAACTGATGGAAGTGCTGTGCGGGTATCATAAAAACCTGTTCATCGTGGGCGACCCCGACCAGACGATCTATACCTGGCGCGGCGCGAACGTCAAATACCTGCTGGATTTCGACAAGGCGTTTTCGGGTACGAAAACCATCATGATGATGCAGAATTATCGCTCCACGCCGCAAATTCTGGCGGCGGCAAATGCCTTGATCGACAAAAACCAGCACCGCATAAAAAAGGATATGATTCCGACGCTGTCGGACGGCGCACAGGTTGTGTGCCATTTTGCGCAAACGCAGGAGGCGGAAGCGGCATGGATGGCGGGGGAGATGCAGCGCCTGCACGAAGAGGGGATGGCGTACCGGGACATGACCGTGCTGTATCGTGCGCATTATGTGACGCGCGCGGTGGAGGAAGTGCTGCTGCGGGAAAAAAT
>ERZ1090860.966-NODE-969-length-16105-cov-13.208349_pt1 | contig 16105 bp, 26 predicted proteins | sample MGYA00478483_ERZ1090860 | MGnify/ENA primary metagenome ERZ1090860 (study PRJEB33644, sample SAMEA5815741) | chicken gut metagenome | biome: Chicken; feature: Gastrointestinal Tract; material: Caecum | place: Ireland | collected 2019-01-01 | study: A study of the...
TGTGTATAAGAGACAGACTAAATACAGATATACACTTTGTAAAATCAATTATATTAACTTTCTTTAACATAGGTATATATTTTTCTTCAACACCATCTATCAATTCTAATGTTTTTAACATTCAAACCACCCTTTCTTTTTTCTTTATAATTATATTATATCACACTTTTTACTTTTAATCAAGTTTATCCTACTTAATTTCTCTCCACTCTAATTCGTTTAAAGTATCTATGCAATTATAATTCATACAAAAGTCATAAAATTCTTCTTGTTCATCATAAGAAAACTCATCATATACTTTAAAATAATTTTGTTTTGGTACATACTTATCAAAGTCAAAGTCATAAGATTGTAAAATCTTTAAAACTGTATTTGGTATTTCGGCGCCGACAGCTATAATTTCATTTGTTTTTAAAAACTCACCATCAACATCATAAAATCTATTTTGAAATTTAAATACTACGTGAAGTAAATCTTTAGTTACAGCTATCTCTCCTTGTGGAAAATGTTTTTGCAAAAGACAAGCAAATTTATAACAACCACCTCTATTGAAGTATAATTTTGCTCTAACTGTTGAACTTTCTTCAAAAAGATTTTTTAATTTATCTATATAATTTAAAACTTCTTCCATAGCTTTCTCCTTTCCAATAACAAAATCGGACATAGAAAATTTATGCCCGACTTTTTATCTCTTTTTCTATAATATAATTATAACACAATTTTTAGTTTTTGTCAACACTGGTGATTATAGTGAATATTATTCCTACAATAAGAGTAATTACTTTTAATACCCAAGAAGCTATGTATATTCCCCAGAACCATCCACCAGCTACTCCTAATTCAGTAGCTAAAAGACCTAATAAAATTAAAACTAACATATTTTACCTCCATAATAATTCTTTTGAAACAAATCCTGCGGCGCCCTTATGCCCTCCTCCGCCGTAAGAAGAACAAATTTCAGCACAATCTACATAATCTTTATTTGAATATAAACTTGTTGTCCAAGTTTCTCCATTGTAGCAGAATGTTCCTATTATATCATATTTATCAATTAAATCTCCAAAGAATTCTGAATTTGCATTCCCTAAATTAGCTAGAAAAGCTGAAAAGCCACCAATTTTAGTTTCAAATCCATATCTATTCATAAATTCTTTTGCCCAACTATTACGATATTCCTTCATTGCTTCTCCACTTTGAATAAAGTGTCCTAATTCTTCTCTATCATAGAATTTATCAAAATAGTAGTCTGCAAAAGGATTAGATATTCTAGCATTAAAACTAATTGTGAATAATCTAGTTTCTTCCCCATATAAGTGTTCCCATACATCCCAATCTCCTGCTAATTTTATATAAGTAGGAATTTCTTTTCTGTAAAGACTTTTGGTATTGCCAGGATAATCTGTAAGAAATTCTTGTGTTTCATTTTGTCTTCCATTGAAATACCAATAAGTTAAAACGCATCCAGCTATACCGTTGGCGCGAAGACCAGAAACTTCTCGTTCAAAATCTTTATATTTTTCTATTGCAGATTTGTGATGGTCTATCCAAACCACTCTTTTTGTTTTGTTTAACAACTTAGTCATTTCTTCTGGACTAATAGAATAATCTACAATAAAAACTTCTTCGTTTGTTGTAATTATGTCTAATGGAAATTTTTTACTATAATCCATTTTTATAAAATCTTCTTGCAAAAATTCTTTCTTTCTTTCTCTCATTTTGTTAAGAATAACTCTAGCTGAAACTATACCATCCATATCATTATGATAGAAAACTTTCATATAATTCCTCCTATTCAACTAATTGACCATTAACATAGGCTGAAAATACATCTCTTTGTAATTCTAATTCTTCTTGTAATTTTGTACTGTGATTTTCTAAATCATAAATTTTCCCTTTTAGAAAATCAATTTCTTGTTCCATTTTAGGAAACTTTGTTATAAACATAATCATAAAAACTAAAACAACAACAAGGAATATAATTGGTAAAGCTACAACTATTCCTTTTGATAATTTTACAAAAAAGTTTTTAATCTTGTTTTTCATCTTCTTCTTCCTCCTTAATACTTGGCATTTCTAATGAATAACCATAAGGCATTTGTCCACTTACAATTTTTTCTAAATGCGCTTTGTGTTCTTCATCTTCATAATTCTCGTTTTTTAACATTGCCGCAGCTTGTCTTTGAATTATGTTAAATGCAGTAGGAGTAAGAATATTAGCAAAATACTTTTCATTGCCTGGGAATAATAAATAAGTAAAATCTGTAAATCTTAAAGGCATTTGAATTTCTGTTAAGTATCTTATAAATCTCCATAACGCTTTTACTTCTGTTTCTTGATTTGACTTATCTTCTGTCGCTAAACTTGCGCGAAGACTAATTACAGCCATTATCGCTGCTTTATCAGCGACATCCATTTTTTTAAACTCTGAATTGTTTTGTATTTCTTCTACTGTTTTTTGTAAGTTTTGTAAGAAACCTTCACTTTTTGTGCAATCTAAAATTTGTCTTTCTAAATCTGTCATTTAAATCTCTCCTTATTCATAATATTCGTTTACTAAATCGTTATATTCTATTAACCAAGCCGCCAACTCTCTGCCATCATTACTTTTTGGATTATCATAAAATTTTTGTCCATAATAATCTTTTCTTATTCTTTTTGCTACAAAAGGCAATCCATATTCCTTCAAATCAACAAGTATCGAATCTATCATAGCTCGTGTTGTAAAATGCCAAATTGGAAATCCACTTTCACTTGTTCTATTATGAGCTTTATAATACTCATAAGGTTCAGACCAAGACCAAGGTTCTCCTTTATTAGCACCATATACCTTTCCTGCGCCAATCCAATCAGCTATCATTTCATACACATATTCTCTTGGTATTTTACAAGGAGTTGGATTTTGTTTACTATCCCAATCCATCCAATACCATTGATGATGTTTGTTTCTTGCTTTATGATGAAGCCAAGCAGCTGAATAGCCTTTCTCTATTTTTTCTGCATCTATTGGTGACATATGCCCTTGAAAGTATTTGGCGCTTGGAGCAAACTCAGCAATAGAAAACTTACTTAAATCATGAACAATTCCTTGCCAATATAAACCAAATTTAAAACAAACTTTTCCAACTTCTATTTTATGTTTTATTATAGTTTTAAAATGTGCCCAATATTTATTCACTCTTTTCACCCCTTATATAAAAATCTAAAAGTGAATGAATGAAATTTAATATAATTGTTGTTTCTTTACTGTTCATATCTAATTGATTTATTAAATTCATAATTTCTCTAGCTTGTTTTTCTTTTTTAGTTTCAAAATTTTTTATACAATCTTCACGGTCAATTAACCAATCATTAAATTCATCCTTCTCTTTTTCATCCATTTTAAATCAACCTCACTATTATAATAGTTCCTAGTAATACTAGAATAGTTAGAACTATTCCTAGTATTACCTTTATTTTGCTTTTCTTTTTTATTCTTTTGCTTTCTTCTTTATTTCCTATAACTATATCAAAAGAATACTCACTATTCATATTACTCTCCTTCCTGGCTCTCTTCCAGGTCTGGCGCGATTGCTTCATCTTTAATTAAACCTTCTAAAACTTTAAAGTAAAATCCTTTCTTTTTAAAAGCTGTAAAAATAGGTTTGTCTTCTAAACGAGCAACCACTCCTTCAGCAACGTGTGTTTTTCCAATAGGGTCTGGAATGTCAAGCCATTTATTTACTCTCTCATATAAATCTTCTTTTGTAGTATAAATAAATCTATCCAATTCCATTACGTGGTTAATTCCCATTTCTTCACATCTGCGTTTTACTAAAGACCAAGGATATTCTACTACTTCTCCATCAGGAGTAGTCATTGTCATTCTATATACGTATATTTGATTTTCTCCTTGTTTGCAACCATAAGAGAAAGTTGTTGTTTCTCCATAGGTTTTTGTAAATTCTTTATCATTTACTTTTTTGTTATTACCTTGTGCCATTATAGGTGTGGTATCATTAACCCAACCAACTATTTCATAGTAAATTGTTTCGCCTTTTTTAAGTTTACCTTCTAATAAACGATGATATTTGGCGCGAAAAGCGTTGTCTCCATAATAACCATCAGTTTCAAATTGTTGTAATACTACTCTTCTAGTTCCAGTTACATATCTGTATCTTGGAAATAGTTTAAAAATAAAGTGTTCTATTTTATTTTTACCAGCAGAAGGTAAGAACGCAGTTCTTCCACTTGTTCCGTGCATTTTTAATGTTAGAGTAATAAGTTCTCCTGCTTTAAAATTATCAACATTATAATCTAGTTGTTCGGTATCTCTATGTTCTTCAAAAAGAGGGAATTCGTTAGCTTTTCTTTTTTGTCTTTTAGTTGGCGCGTTTCCTACTGTTCTAACTTTCGTTTTAGGAATATATTTTTTACAAACCTCTTGTCCATCTAAAACTGTAATCTGGTTTCCAACTACCAAAGTATCTTTTAAATGTTTACTAATATAATCTAATGACTCTAATGGCATAACTAAACCATCAGAACGTTCTCCTCTTAATTTTATTGCTTTTATATTTCTTTTGTCTGGGTCTAAAAACCCTCCAATATTATTTCCGTTTTCATCTTTTTTTCTTACTAAATTATTGTATTCACAATATTCTTTTGAAAGCTGACCATCTGTTGGGAAATAAATAACAATATCTCCGTCTTTAGAATTTTGACCAACAACAACTGTTGAGTCAAAAACATCAGCTAAAACTAATCTATCTGCATTTGGATGTTTTCTTACATTTTTTAATCTTGTTACATAACCACAATACATTATCTTTTTCTCCTTTATTTAATTTTCATATTTTATAACTAATTTTGATTTTTTAACATCTCTATCCCAATAAGTCATATCTTGTAGAATATAATTGTATCTTGTTAAAAGTGTTATTAAATATTCTCTATTAAACACATAATCTCTAAATAATAGGCCATCTCCGTTCTTATTATATCGTAATTCATATATTTTGGCGCCGACTCCAACAAATTGTTGTTCTAACGATGCAAACAATTCTTCTAATTGTTTCTTATTCTTGTTAAACCATTCACTATATTTACTTTCAAAATCCAAACCTTTTAATTGATTTTTTAAATCTATTTTTTCTCTTATACTTTCAGCGCCCAAAAAAGAAAGTTCGTTTAAAGCATTTAATCTTTTTTTAATTTCTTCTTCCTTTTCTTCTCTTGTGTTTATTGGTCTATAAATATCTGTAATTGTAATATCTTTATCATCGTCAAAAACTTTTTTAGATTTTCTAAAATTAAACATACTATTCTCCTTTTTCTTTATCTAAAATCTTTTTCCACTCTTTAACAGACTCTTGATTTACTTTTTCAAAATCATAAGTTTTTAATCTTTCTTTATATAAATCTTTATTATTAACTATTCTATAAGCAATAGACCTATATCTATTATAATTATCCATAGGAACAATTACACCATTAATATCGTTAGTTACTTGCTCGTGCGCAGCTGGAAAATCACTGGCAATTACAGGTTTTCCTAAAATTTTTCCTTCTGTAATAACAAGTCCCCAACTTTCAAAATCTGATAATAGAGCTACATAATCCATTTGTTTTACAATAGGAAATGGATTTAATTTTCTTCCTAAAAATTTAACTTGTGGAAATCTATCTAATAGAGTATGAATTCGCGCAACTTCTTCTGGAAAATATCCTTCACCAATTATATACCATTTCCAATCTAAACCCGGCATTTTTGAAAACTCATCACATAATAATTTTACTCTATGCCAACCTTTTTCATGACTTAATCTTGCAGTAGTTGAAATATTTAAATCTCTCGCTAAATTAAGTTCAGGAGTTTCCAATTCTGCTTTTTGTTTAATTTCTTCAACATTAACAATATTATAAATTGTATGTATCTTTTTGTTTATTTTTGATGTATATAATCCTCTAGGAATAGTACTGTTTGCGGCATTACTAACTACAACTATATCATCCATTTTTCTTATAAAAGGTAACTGATAAAATCTATTTCCACTTGGTGGTATCATAGCATGACACCATAATACTCTTCTTTTTGGTTTTAAAAAATATAAATAATCGTCTGACTCCATCCATAATGAACAATATACTAAAACATCACATTCAAAAATAGGTTGTCTAAATTTAATATTTCTTGGTACACCGTATTTTGCTAATTCTTTTGCGAATTCTAAATTGGATATACTTCTATAAAAGAAATATAAATCATAATCTTTGTAAATTCTTTTTGCTAAATTTAAAATTGCCATTTCAACCCCACCAACATACATATCAGGGTAATAAAAAACAACTTTCTTCTTGTCCATAAATTCAACTCCTATTTTTATTTTTCTTTAATTATATTATAGCATAATTCCTGCTAAAAATCAAATATAAATAAAAGCCTCCAAGTCAACCATAAGGCTCACAAGGAGGCTAGTATGCACTGGACTTTCTGCTCCTACAAAGTCTAAGCGAGTAGAGGCCTTTTTGGCTCTTCGATTTCAAGTAGCAGTCTAGAACTCCCTCACAAAACTTGACTGCTTTGGGTGCTACCATCATCTTTCTTCCTCCGGTGCCATGGGCTGGGTGCATCTCCAACTCTCAACCATATTTCAGGTGCGTAAGTTTTGTTCTCTTTGCTTACGCTAAGCGACCATATAATGTGGAATACGCCACGACCGCAATTGTCGTAACCGTGTTTTTATTATAGAGAGCTTTCTGCACTCGACTCTGGTTTGCTCTCTGAATTGTGTGAATACAAATGACTGGTCGGGGATGTCCGATTTGAACGGCGCCTTATCCTCCCAGGGGACACGTGCTCCCATTACACCACATTCCCGATAAATGGCCCACCTCCAAAACATCTTTTTATTATTTTTCTACAAGAACTGTACGAATAGTCTGTTGCAACAGAACTAAACCATATGAAGTGGCCGTTAACTTGTATATTCTAATAAGGTTTTCTTGGCATTTCGGCGCGATTACCTTAAACACTCCGATAGCTTCGACCACAGTTAGACCTGCGTATAGGTCGTGGTATACTCTGAGAGATTTGAACTCCCAACTTACAGATTAGAAATCTGTTGTTCTATCCAATTGAACTAAGAGTATATTTACTGGTGGGCCAGGATAGATTTGCACTACCGACACGAGGATTTTCAGTCCTCTGCTCTACTACCTGAGCTACTGACCCAATTTATTATAAAATAGGATAGAGGGATTCGAACCCTCAACTACTGGTCCTGGTTTTGTTAATAGTGCACTCCCAACTCTACCAATTGAGTTATATCCTATTTATTTACCATTTCTTTATTGCCAAGACAAACTACCTTCTCTTGGAAAATTATAATGTTTACCTACAATAGCAGTAAACTTTTCAACAGGATTACGACTTAAAAGTTTTTGATAAAAGTAAAAATCTTCACCGTATTTCATTCCTTCATCGTTTTTAAGTCCTTCAATAAATTTGGTTTTCATTAGTTTTACACTACCACATAAGTTACCTTTTGAAGCTGGTGTAACTCTCCAAACATCTCCACAATTTATTTCTAAATCAAAATAAACTAAATCTTCTCCTGTTGCTTGTTCAATAACTTTTTCAAAATCTTCTGTCAAATAATCATCAGAACCTAATAAAACAGTGTATTCTCCTTTTGCTTTTTCTAAACCTTCATTAACAGTAGCTGAAACACCCTTATTTTCTTTTCTATTTATAAAAACTTTTTGATTTTTTATGTTTTCATCTACTAACCATTCTTTTACTTTTTCTTCTGTCTTATCAACAGAACCATCATTAACTACTATTACTTCTATATCTTTTCTATTTGGTACACTGTAAAGTGCGCGAGAAATTAGTTCTTCTTGATTATATACTGGAATAATTACTGTTAATTTTATATTGTCCATTTTCTTACCTCATTTCATTTTATAAGTTTTATACCATTCATAATAGTCAACTTCTCTTGGTTCTTGCCACCATCTAGGTTGCTCCCACCATTTTTTGAAACCTTGCCAAGTTTCAATATGATAATAATCACAAATATCATAACTATTGTAAAGTCTCCTATAATTTTTACCATTTCCAATTTCGCCTTTATAATGACGAACTCTTTTATTGGCTTGTTTTTTACCCCATTTACAACTTTTTTCACATTTGCAATGAGGAGTGTGTTTAAAACTTCTACTCATTTTATTACCTCCTTTTGGAGTTTTACTCCATTAGAAGATAACCATTCTATTCTTTACCATAATCGAACATCTCCTTTATTTTATTTTTATCTGTAACATTTTCATAATCAACATTAATTTCTTTTACAGATGCTTCAGCCGCCTTTTCCAAAGCTTCAATTAGTTTATCAGCCTCTTCTTCTGTGTCAATATAAACTGGGTCTATCCATTTAGCCTTATCTTCCTTTGATAATTCTAACCCACATTTAATTAAGTCACAAAGTAACTGTTCTTTTGTTTGACTTTTAACTAACTTATCTAATTCTTCTTCAAACTCCTTTTCTGGTAAATCAAATAAATTCATAACAATCTTTCCTTTTTTAAAATAGAGCGAACCACTTATTTTGGTGAGCGCCGTCCGTTGAGCCCTCAGATAAGAATTTATTACCACATACGGTTTGGTACTAACCTGCTATTGTCCCCATTGAGAGCGCACATTTTGGGTTGTTTATGGATTACGGTAAACCCTCTCTCCAGAGCCTTCTTATCTCACCGTCTTTTGAGTACCTTTACTTGCTAGCTTACTCCATTTCCTAACCATTACTATTAGGCTCGGCCGCTAGATACCATTTAGTAGAAGTCAATGCTTCCGACCTGTTTTGGTAGCGACAGTTGGAATCGAACCAACGAATACTCGGGTATGAACCGAGCGCTGTAGCCTCTGAGCCATGTCGCTATATAGGATGCAGTTTTGATATGGACTGCTACCATCTCTATCTCCCCTGATGTCGTATAGAGTGACCACCTAGCATAGAAGGGGCACTAGGAATTACTGGCGCCAGCTTAGCGAATCGAACACTATCCTATGGCTTTGGAGGCCACTTGGTCACCATGACCTAGCTGACATATTCGACAAACTTGGAAAACCAAATTTGTCTATAATGTATGCAAAAAGAGTCTTGGCTTTAACGGGTCAAGCGTCCGGCATTTACAGCTTTCGCTACCTACAATATGCTATTAGCACCTTTTATTTTATGAGTTGGGTTCACTCAGTAAATTAACTAACTTTTACCCAATTACATCCAAATGCGCGTTTGCCAGTATTTATAGCATTAGCAATTAACATTTGAACTTTCCAATTATCCATTTTGGTGTCAACAGAAAGTGAAGCATCTTTTATAGAATTGTAAGAAGTTACTAATTCACTATTTGCCTCTCTATCCTTAATTACTTTCTTAATTTTTACTTTATTCATAAGAAAACCACCTTTCTCTATAATTTTAAATGGAGCAGGTAGTGGGATTCGAACCCACCCCGTCGGTTTGGAAGACCGAAGTGCTAGCCACTAACACCATACCTGCATATAAACTGCATTTTATTATCCGAGATGCAGAACTCGATAATGTTAATGACAATAATTTTACATATCTCAGTTTAATTTGTACCTCGTTACTCTTTAGAAACAACACCTATTGGTGTAAGGGACTCCAGAATACCCCTAACTAACAGTTCAACTCTGAAAGATAACCATCATCTTTTCCATCTCGGGAATATTTTACTGTTAGCGCCTAAGCCACAACTTTCAACCCAACCCCAACGCGTCTTGCAATTAGCAAGTTTGCCAGAGCGTTCGCTTAGCTTTCTTTTCTCACGACTAAACTTATCTTGAAACCAAGTCTCTAATATATTTCCACCGAATTTCACTTGGAGACACTTCCATCTCCTTTGACCTGTGCCTTACGCCGTTGATAGCGCATTCAGCCATAACAATTATTGTTTTTGTACTTTTTAGAGCTACCCGACTTCACCACGAGGAGGTAAGTACAATGAAGCCATATAGTTCGGTAGGACGGCGTACCCTACATCTCTTTAAAGACCCAACAGCATCAAACTACCAGATGTGACACGTGCATTTCTGCCGCCTCAGCCGGAATTGAACCAACCTACATATTTTTTCTAAGTCATTGGGTGTGATAGCTGCCACTTTCTATCCTCGAACTTTTATATGTATTACACAGAGAAATAACAAATTGAATTATTAGGATATTCCTTCCTTAATTCAGCTACTCTTTCTTTGGCGGCTGGAAGACTTTCTGCAAATTCTGTATGTATTACTTTATAAGGAATGTCAGAGTTCATTCTTCCGCCTTCTTCTACCAATATTTTTTGTCTTATTTTCTTTTCTACTTTTTTAACTGTACTATCATTCTTCTTAATTGCCATTATTATTCCACCTTTCTTTATTCTGGTATTTTTATTTTCTTTATTACTTCAACTTTTGCTATAAATTCTCCTAAATGGAAAGTAATTTTTCCATTATTTATAGTGCTTTTATTTTTTAAATTATTTCTTATATTATTTATAATTTGATTTTTCACACTATCTGTCGTCATTTTTCCATTATCTTCTAACATTCTTGTAGTTTGTGTAAATTTAACTTCATAAATTTTACCATTAACTATAATTAAATTATAAATTCCATTACCAGTCATAGAGTATTTTCTTTTATATGTGTTAGGAAAATTCTTTTTTAAAAACTCTCCAAATTTATAACCATATTCCCAAAAATATTCTATCATAATAATCACTTTCCTTACTTTTTTCTATAATTTAATTATAGCACAATTTTGAAAGAAAATCAAATTACTATTCCTTTATTTTTTAAATTTAAAATACATTCTTTTAAATAATTATTATCGTGTTCTTTATAAATAATCAAACCGCGCTGACTAATATCTTTTCCTAAAATAATAAACTTATCAACTTCTTCTTCTGAATATCTTTTCAAAAGCTGATTTCTCATCATTTTAGAATTCGGGTTATATCCTCTTCTTTTCATTTCAAAGAACACAAGAATTGAATATGCAACTAAAAAACTTTCTGAATGGTCAAAAACATAATTAACAACCGAATGTTTCTTACCCCAACCATTACCTAATAAAGCTGCACATTCTCTCCATTGACCACAAAGTTGCTTCTGTGGTAGCTTACTTAATAATGACTGATGCCACAAACGCATTTACATCATTCCTTTCTTTTAATTATAATATAATTATATCATAATTTCAAAAGGAAATCAAATTAGCAACTCTTAATCATTCTATATACTTTTTCTAACTCTTCATTAGATAAGCTATTTAACAATTTTTCATAATTATCATCTGTTTTTAATGCTTTTAATTCGTTTAATAAAGTAGCTTTTCTTGCTGATTTTACAAAGTTTTTCATTTCTAATCTTCTTTCATATTCAGCTTTCTTTTTCTCCATTAACTCTTTTTCAGTAATTATTACTTTTGCAATAGTAGATAAAGTACTTTCATCTCTATCAAAATCAAAAGCATTAACTTCTACTACTTTTGCTACTGCATAACCATTTATTGTATTAACAACTACAATATCACCTACTGCGGCATCCTCATAATCTTGATAAGCGTAATTCTTTCCTTCATATTTATTTGAATAACAATTTTTAAATTGAACTTTAACCATTTTTATTCTCCTTTCTTTAATAATCTTTCAAAAATTTTTTGATTTTGTTCTATAACTGTGCAAATTTCGTCTAATTCTTTTAACCAACCTATACCTATGTTATTCCTTAATAGTTCAGCATAAACTTCTGCTAAAATTACATCACGAAGCTCATTATTTTGGTCATAAACTTGATGATAACTAATCATAATTGGAATTTCCATTTCAAAAACAAACATTAAAACTTCTTTATCATCAAAGCTCATTCTTAAAACTCTTTCATAGTCGGTTTTCATAATATCATTTAAGATATAAGAAATTAGTTCTTCTAATGAATTAAATTCCATTTTTAACTCCTTTCTAAAAAGTAACTTCTTTCAAATATTTTCCACACTGTTTTAAAAATTTACTTACAAGACAATGAAAGCTTTGTTTGTCTCCTTTTAAAACAATTTTACAAGTGAAAAAATCTGATAAGTTAATTTTTATTATTTGTAAATTATAATAATTAGCAATATCAATGGCTGACCTTATTATAGCATCATCTCTTATTGTTTCACATTGGTTTTTATCTACGTGATGAACTTCTTTTTCAAAACTAATTTTCCTTTTATTAAACATATAAATCATTTCCTTTCTTATGGTGGGCATACCAGGACTCGAACCTAGAACTAAGGTTTTCTTAAATATTCAAGAACAAAGATTTAATTGTTTTTCTATTGTATAATCCTCTAAATATTTTCCATTGTTTCTACGATTTGAAGCATCTATTTGTAAAGTACAATTAGAAACTCCACACTCCGATACTGGAATAATATAACATTCATTGTTATAAATTGTAGCAAAAAAATCAATATTGTCATCTTTATAGTTCTTATAAGTAGTTCCATTTGTATTAATATGCGTATTTTTAGTATTAAATTTGATTCTATTCTCATCTACAGAGGATGAAGTTTTCACTTGTATTTTTAGAAGTTTTCCATTAATATCAATTATAAAATCATATCTATCTGAAATATACGGTTCACTTATATTAATTCCTTTTTGTAAAAAAGATGTAACTACTTTTAATTCTGTCATTCGACCTTTTAATTGAGTATTAGATAATTTGAACATAAAATATATCAGCTCCTTTAAAAAACTTTATTCTATCCTTATTAAGAAGACCTTTGTTTTGTCCAGTTAAACTATACACCCATTGTTTTATCTAATTCTCCATTGTAAGCCACATTTACTGCAAGTATATAAATAATATTCTTCGTATGAAAGACCTAGCATTCCTTTTGTTTCACATACTGCAACAGGAATATTAAGTTCATATCCACAATTAGGACAAATATTATCATCATTTACTCTATTTACTTTAAATCCCAAAATTTCTTTCATTTAACACCTCTTTATAGGATATTCTAATTCTTCTATTGGATAATTATTGTCTTTAAACCATTTATGAATTATTTCTCTTTCACTACATTTATTATTAGGAGTTTCATATACTATTAAAACCATAATAGGTTCTTCTTTTAGATTTTCATTTCTTTTTATTTTCTCTGCCAATATTTCAAATCGTTTTAAAACTTCTTGAAAATTTAATTGAGAAAGCTGTTTATAATAGTTTTTTAAAAATAAACATTCGTTAGGATTTTTAATATCACAATTTTCTAATCCTTTACATTCTCCATTACACTCATTATTTGGAACGAATGGTTCGGCGCGAAGACCATTAAGAACTCCATTCTTATCTTTAAAATGATAATTTTTATCCTTAAACTGATGAAACCATTTTGGGTCAAACATTGCTGTACTAAGAGGTATCATATAAGGTTTAAAAAAACGAATTTGATAAAAGTAAGATGTATAAATTTTCATTTTAATCTACCTTTCTTTTTAATGGTAGGGATGGCTGGACTCGAACCAGCGACTTCTATCTTATCAGGATAGCACTCTGACCTACTGAGTTACACCCCTATATTTTTTATTTTCTATAATAATTATACACCAATTTTTACCAAAAATCAAATTTTAGTTAAAAGAAGGCGCGAAAACTATAATGTTAACGCGCCAGCTGTTTATTTTACTACATCATTTACTGCATTTTGTGTTTTATCTATTGGATGTTCAATTGTTTGTTCAATACCATTGACATAGCTTTGGTCTTTGTTATTCTTCATATTACTAATCCAAGTATAACCTAACCCTAAAACTATAAAAATTACAGCTATAAGGATTATCCAATGATACCAATGCCAATGATGGTTGTCATAACATTCCATACGGCAAAACTCCTTTTATATATATTAAATCAAAAAGGATAAATCCAATTTGATTTTTAAACGCGAATAATATCATAAATTTTATCATTAAGAACTTTTAACATAACTTCGTAAGGGTTTTCATCAATAGCCATTAAAACATTTTTAAAAGTTGAAACTGATTGTCCACTTACCATAGCTACATTTTTATTTTCACTAATAGCGTGATATGTATCTTGTCTACTGTCCACGTTCCAATATATAATTTTTGGAATTATATAACCGTTTTGTTGGAATTTATAAGCAATTTCATCCATTAGTTTATTTTGTTTAGCAATTTCTTTTTCTTTGTCATAATTCCAACAATAATTTCCAGTAGCATTATCAAATTCCATATCTGAAATTATAATAATTGCTTTTGGTAAATCTTCTTGTGAAAGATTATTGTCTATTGCTGTTTTTAATACTAAATCAAAAGCTGCCTCAATATTGGTGTTTTGACAAATATCTGGAATACATCTTACTTTTTCTTTTAAGTTACTTCCTTTTAAATCTATAAAAGAAGGTTTTGATGAAAAAGTTAAGAATTTATTATGCCAAGGACCTTTATTTCTTTCTGCAAAATATAAAGAAAGTCCAATAGAAGTACAAATAGGTCTACCTTCCATAGAAGCTGAAGTATCAGCCATTACAAGTACGTTATTTTCTCCTTCTACATAGTTAGGTAAAGCTTTCCATTGTTCTTCAAGAACTTCATCCCATTTAGTAAGACTATATAGTCTACTACGCCAGTCAGACTCGTCTAATCCAGCGGCTTCCATTATATCATAAGGATATAAAGTTTTTGAATTAATTTTTTCTTCACCTTTTTTAACTTTTTCTATATATTGCTTAAATTCAATTAAATTATGTTCCTTAAAAGCATTTCTATATTTCTTCATTGCTAATGAAGGAACTTCTCTATAAACAATTTTATCCCATTCATCTTTACTCATATTTCTTTCAACAATATTAAGTTGTTTTCTTAAAGCTGAAAGCATTTGTCTATATTCTTTATAAGATAAATGTAGTTTTTTAGCAGTTAATTTTCCTAGCTTAGCGCTTTCTATTGAAACTCCTGATGTTGATTTTAACCATTTTGCTAAAAGACTAACTTGTTTTCCTCTTTGTAATCTAATCATATCTGTACTTAACTGTTCACCAATTAGTTCAAACATATCGTCTTCTAGTGGAGTTCCAACAAATTCATATAAATCATCCCATCTACCAAAGATAGGAATTAAAGCAACATTCTTTCTCATTACTTCTGTATGATAATTTGCTAAATATTTAATTAGAATACGAAAAGTTCTTCTTTCTCCTAGTCCACCTCTAATATTTCTTGCATAGAACAACATTTTCATAGCTAACAAATTATCTTCTGCAAAAGCTTTTGTAAATTTGTCTATAATTTCTTGTGAAGGTCTTGTTCTTAAAGCTCCAATTATTGCAAACATATCTAAAAGCGCAAAATTAGTTGTTTTATATGCTAATGCTCCATTTTCTGTTACTGTTTCGTTAGTTTCTTTCATTATACTTTCTACAAATTTACTCATTTTAACCTCCATTTTTACTAAAATAAAACAAGGCACTTTATATGCATACTTGGCCGATGGGCCAAATTCTGGAGTTGAACCAGAGATAACCGACTTTTTCTGTTTAAATTGCTGTATGTGCCTTTATCAAAAACTAGGGACTGATATTGATTTTTCAGATTTTGAATCAGAATTTAATATAAAAATTAATGCTGTCTGTCCCTACTATAAATTAAATTAAACAACTTTATAAGCGAATAGATTTTGGCTTTTCAACTGGGGTCGCCTCACTATTCCCGACTTATAAAGCAACTGTAAACAATGTTTCCATTTGTAATAATTTACAATTAAAAAACTTGCACCTAATATCTTTTTAAAAATTGTTGTGTTTAAAAAAATTCTACTGGTTAGATTGCTGTATGACCCCTTTATTTTTGTTAATTTAATTATAACAAAAATTCTAATTAAAATCAAATATTTAGTAAACAATTATTTCTGAATTGAAATATCTTTCAAATAATTGAACCATATTTTTTCTTGCAACTGGGTTCATAGTATGAATATAAATATAAGGTATTTGTACTGTCTCTTATACACATCTGACGCTGCCGACGACTTAATAGGTGT
>ERZ1090860.969-NODE-972-length-16079-cov-12.273090_pt1 | contig 16079 bp, 8 predicted proteins | sample MGYA00478483_ERZ1090860 | MGnify/ENA primary metagenome ERZ1090860 (study PRJEB33644, sample SAMEA5815741) | chicken gut metagenome | biome: Chicken; feature: Gastrointestinal Tract; material: Caecum | place: Ireland | collected 2019-01-01 | study: A study of the...
TTTTTATCGCGCTTGAAAATGCCTTACGGCGGCGATTCGGCGGGCAAAATCTGCCGCTCCGCAATCCAAACAGCGCTGAAAAATTTTTTTCGTCAGCTACTTGCATATGCAGACTGAAAAATGTTCATCGGGGCGATTAAATCTGCAATAATTGCGGCATATGTGCGGGGCAATTGTAAAAGACAAAGGCGGGCGGGGATATTCCCCGCCCGCCTTCGCAGTTCGGATAATGTATTAAAAAGAGGAAAACAATGAAAAGACTTTTACTGCTGGTTTTGAGCCTTTACTTTTTTAAGTTTGCGACGTATATCGAAGAATCCCCATACGCCTGCAAGCACAACAAGGCCGACATTCACGCAGATGAGAGCAACCTTCCACTTTGCCATGGTGGTAACCCATACAACGCCCTCGCCGACGCCGTTCATAGCGTTAGAATTTGCCACCGTGTACAAAATATTCTTGGTTGCAAGTTTCAGTGCGGCGAGCTGAACTTCATCCGTCTTGCCGTTTCCGGACACAGAGGTCGAAGGTTTATAGTCCTGCGACAGATTGAGGTCGCCGCCCGCCCTTATCATCTGGTCGGGGTGCATATAGGGGATACTGAGATTATAGTCGGATATGACCATTCCCTCAAAGCCCCATTCCATTCTGAGAACTTCGGTAAGCAGTGCAAAGCTGCCGCCTGCCCAGGTGGTGCCTACGCGGTTGAACGAAGACATTATCGCATTCGTGCCGCCGTCCTCCACTATCATTCTGAACGGTTTGAGATAAATTTCTCTGAACGTCTGTTCATCGGCCCAGGTAACAAGCCCGTTTGTATCGCGGTTGGTTTCCTGGTCGTTGAGCGCAAAGTGCTTTACAAATGTATATACGCCCTTTGACTTTGCGCCGGCTACTACCTGTGTACCCATAGCGCCGGAAAGATAGGGGTCTTCGCTGTAATATTCCCAGTTTCTGCCCGAGAAAGGCGAACGGTGAATGTTTACCGCAGGCGCATACCAGCCGCTGTATGTTCTGCCATCGCCCTTGGTATAGCCCACAAGACTTTCAAGTCCGACCATGACGCCCATATCGTTTGCAAGGTCCTTGTTCCAGGTTGCGCCTATTACGCATTCAGAGGCATAGAAACACGTATCGTGAACGGTAGGGTCGCCCATGAAGTTGGTATAGCCCGCAGGGCCATCGGGGTCTATCGTTCTGGGTTTGCCTATTTCGGAGAGCGATATCGTATGGAAGTTGCCCTGGCCTATAAGCTGAGTCATTTCATCCACCGAAAGTCTGCCGACAAGCTGTTCCCAGCGGGGGTCGTCATAGTCGGCGCCTATCAGGTCATAGAGCTGAAGATCTTCTGACTCAGACGCGGCAGCCTGCGCGGAAGCTTTGTTTGCAAGCAGATACTTTGCGTATGCGCTGTTTTCGTCATCATAACTGAACGTAAGCGAATCGCGCACGGTATCGCTTATTTCGCGTTCCGCAGCGGTAGGCGTTGAAGGGAATGTTGCGCTGAAACTTGAACGGGACATTGTTTTGCCGTTCATGTAATCGCTGAGATCCTGGAAACGGTTATCGTCCGCGCTGCCCGTACCGTATATATCCATGGAATAGGCGATATCGTCCATCACGGAATATTCCAGTTTCATCGGCGTTTCGCTTGCCCAGCAGGAATGCGCGTCGCGGCCTATATATATGGTATATGTACCCGCATCCAGCTCGTAACCCTTGTGGCCGTTTCCGTTTGCATCGTTATAGTCATAGGATGCCATATCCTCTATGTCCAGCGTGATGGTATAGTCCCTGTCCTCACCTTTGGCGAGCAGATCGGTCTTAACCATTCCGCCAAGCACCACGTGCGCCTTTTCAACGCCGCCGACAACGTAAGGCGCCGAATAATAGAGCTGAATGACATCTTTGCCGGCAACGTCGCCGGTGTTCTTTACGTTTACCGTGACTGATATTTTATTGTTATTTTTTTCATCGAGAACGGCATTTTTGGTGCTGTCCTTCAGAGTCCACTCGAACGTGGTATAAGAAAGGCCATAGCCAAACGGATATACGACGTTCTCTTCATACCAGCCGTTATCCGTACCGAAACGGTATACATCCTGGTAGGAACGCGTTTCATAGTATCTGTATCCGAGGTATATGCCCTCCTGATACTCGATGAAGTGATAATCGGTAGCGCTGCCGCCTGCAAGATAGAGGTTGCCGTCCGAAGATAGATTGTCGCCGAAGTTGTTCCACGTGGGGTCTTTGGTGAAATCTCTGACATATGTGTCCACGAGGTGACCCGAAGGGTTTACCGTGCCGTTAAGCACATTGCCGACTGCGTTGGCTCCGCTTCCGCCAAGGGTACCTATCCACAGAGCGGCGTCAAGCCCCTCCTTCTCTTCAAGGAAGCCGAGCTCCATTGAAGTTGCGCTGTTGACGAGAAGTATAACCTTTTCGAATTTGCCGCAGGCGATGACCGCATCTATCAGCGCCTCTTCATTTTTATCTATCTCGAGATAGTGCTGTCCGCCGTCCTGCGAGCCCTCTACGGGCTTGCCGCCGTAACCGGTAAGCTGCTGACGGGGCAGGTCCCACCCCTCGCCGCCTATGCGGGAGATTACTATGATTGCGGCGTCATTGTACTCCGAATAGCTGTTTTTTATGTCATCGGTGTATTTATCCTGCGGGGTTTCGCCTATGGCAAGGCCGGTAACCTTTGCGCCTATTGCAGGGGAAGCCTGTCTGCCGCTGCCCGACTGAGAGCTTTCATAGAACTTTGTGAGCTTGGGATTGAGTTCAAAATTGGCATTGCGCAGTCCGTCATACAGAGAAACCGAACCCGCAGAATTACCGCCGCCGGAACCCGAGCCGCCCAGCACAACATCGGCACAATTTTTGCCGAATACGCTTATTTTGGCCTTATTCCCCGCAGAAGTAGCGATAGGCAGCGCGTTGTCTTCATTCTTCAGAAGGACGACGCCCTCGCCGACTATTTCCTCGTTGAGCCTGAGGGCCTCGGCGTGGACGGCCTGTTTATCTGCCTGGGTGGAGAGCACTCCGTCACTGAGCCTGAGGTCAGATTTGAACTGTTTGAAGCCTTCGGTCGTCTTCTGATAGCGGTAATACTTATCGGGATCGCCCGAGGCATTGCGCCTGCCCTCGCCGCCGAGCACGGTATCTATGGTGCCGGAGAGGAAGTCGTTCTGCGTGGCCACCATGGTTGCGGTGAAAATAAACGCTATCACCAGCACGGAAACAAGCAGCCACACCCTGCAATGTTTCCAGATAAATTTCATTGCATTTTTAAATTTCATAATCGCACCCCGTTAGCTTTTGGCAGTATTGAATGTATAAGGCACCCATTCAAGCACGACATTGGTATCGAACCTGATATAGTCGACGCCGGGGCCGCCTATCAGACCGTCGCGCAGGGTATTGGTATGCACAGCCAGCTGAACAACGTTCCAGCCCTGAACAAGGTTGACCGTGCCGAACTGGTATTCATTGAATCCCGAATATGTACTGCCGCCGCTTACCGTCACCGAACCGTAGTTTACGGTGGTTCTGGTGCCGGCCGTAGTATTGCCTGCATATGTGTATACGCCGAATACGGAAGGCGTGAACGTTACATTGCCTATTTCGGAGCCGAGGCAGAGATACAGAGGCACGTTGTTTGCAGCTTCATCCGCCCATATCACGAATTCAATGGTTATCGTATCGTTGTGCAGATAGTTGAGGAATGCACCGCCGGAAGCTTCCGCAAAGGTATAGTCGATGAGGTTTTTGCCTGTGGGCGAAGCCGACCAGCCCGTGCCCGCCTTGCCGGTAAGGTCGGTATACTCGGCCTCGAATCTGCCGTTCTCGGGCGCCTGAAGGGGCTCGTTTATGCGGAAATACATTGTAACGGTGCTTTCGGTATACCCTTCGGCAGACGCCGTTACTTTGAAGTTCATCTGTTCCACGACTTTGGTAGGAACGCCGGTGAGGTAACCATCCTCCGTTACGGCAAGGCCGTAATTGTCCTTGAGCGCCTTTGCATCAGACTCGGTCATGGAATAAGTTACCTTGACCCCGTCCGCAGCGACTGCGGTATTTATGGGATAATTTGTCTGTTCGCCCTTGGTTATCACGCCGTTAATTGAGGAATACTGTACCATCGTTGCCTTTACGTTGAGGCTGAAAGTGCAGCTTACGGAAGGGCACTGGTAGGCGCTTGCGATAACTTCGAACGTGAACTCGCCGGTCTGTTCGGATGAGCCGAACAGCGCGCCGTTGGGATAGAGCGTAAAGCCTTCAGGCAGAGTACTGCCCTCCGCAAGAGTGTACGTTATATTGTTGTTGTTGAGCGAAGACCCCGTTGCTATGCCCGACTGATTGACATAATAACCGCCTATGAAGGCATCGCTGAGGGCGACGGTTTCCTCGCTTTCGAACTTGACTATTTTAGAGGGGGCCTCGCTGACATGGTCGATTACCACATCGATGACGAATTCCGCCGTAGTTGCCGAATAGCCTTTGGCCGACGCCCTGACGGCGAAAGGTTCTCCCGGGCCGACCTTTTCAGGTATGCCCGTTATGGTGCCGTTCTTGTCCATGGAAAGTCCTTCGGGCAATTCACCTTCAAGACTGTATGTAACATCTGTGCCGTCCTCGGCCAGCGCGACGGATGCTGCATATTCTATGCCCTCGCGCGCGTCCACGAGCGTCTTGCCGGAATAATTGAGATAGGGATTGACTACGCTTATCTTTATTTCCGCCGTCACAGAGGGGCACTTTTCGGCGCTTGCCGTGACGTCTACCTTGAAACTTTTCAGTTCATCGTAAACGCCCTTTATCGTGCCGTCTGCCGCTATTGAAAGTGCGCCGCCGAATGCATTGCTGAGCTTTTCCGCCTCCTCTTCAGACAGCGAATACGTAACATCCGCTCCGTTAGAGGCCTCTGCAATGTCAACGGTGCCCGAATCTTCTTTGTGAATTATGCTTTCGCAGGTTGCGTCCCCGAAAGTTATCGTTCCGTCCTGAAGTTCTACGGAAGGTTCAGGATTTGTCCCCTTCTGGTCATCGGGGGTGCATGCCGCAGCAAAACACATTGCAAAAAATGTAACTATGCCCATGCATACGGCAAATAATTGCTTTTTCATCTTTGCCTCCGGTTTATTTTCCGCCTTGAGTTTTAAGACAACGGCAAAACCTACCCCGCAACAGCGGGGCGGGTTCTGCCTGTCCTTGACTTCAAGATTTAAAAATCTTTTTTCAGATATATTATTTGGTGTTCCTCTTTCTGAGAGCCACAATCGCAACTACTCCGGCAAGAGCGAGAGATACGGGCACCACAAAGCCGGCTTCAAGCGCGCTGCTGCAACCGCCGTTCTTTTCATCGTCGGGATCGGGCGTTTCATCGGGATCGGGGGTTTCGTCCGGATCGGGCGTTTCATCGGGATCGGGAGTGGTTGCCTCCGCCTTTACGGTCAGAGTGAGCTCTGCGGTAGCAGTATCAAAGCCCTCTGCCCAGGCAGAAACTTTTACAGTGAACGTGCCGCTCTCTTCGGGAGTACCGCTTATCGTGCCGTCAGCCGCCATTGTAAGACCTGCGGGAAGACCCGTTGCGGAATAAATGACGTTGTCTGCACCCGTTGCGGTGCCTGCTGCCGCCGTATAGGCAGTGCCGATTGTCGCTTCTGCAAGGCTGCCCGCGGCAAACGTGAGCGTGCCGGCCTTTGCAACTGTTATAGTCACTTCCTTTACGAGGTCGGCCTGACCGTCTGAGCTGGCCGTAATTTCCACCTTGGAGGAACCTTCAGCCGAAGGTACGCCCACTATTTTGCCATCTGCCGTGAGAGCCATGCCTGCGGGAAGAGTTCCGCCGCTGACTTCATAGGATACGTCTGCGCCGTTGAGCGAGGACGAAACATCCACGGAAGAGAACGTGCCCGCAGTAACGGTTGCGCTTTCAAGTCCGGTATAGGTGAGCCCGCCGTTCACGCGGAGATTGAGTTTTACGCTCTGACCTATGAAACCGCCCTCATCCCTGAGCGAAACAACCATGGAGTAGTCGCCGGATATTGCGTTCTGCGAAATGGTGCCGCTTATGGCTCCGCTGGTCTTGTCTATGGTGAGACCTTCGGGTGCGCCGTAAAGAACGTACTCATATCCCTTATAAATTTCGCTTGCGGCGTCAAAGGTAACGGAATCGCCCTTGTTCTTGGCGCCGAGCTCGACAGCGTATGTATTGCCGGTATAGAATTCTCCCGAATACCTGTCGCCGAGACGGTTCATTGCGTTTGAATTCACAACGGTGTAAATTATGCTCTTGGCCGCCCTTCTGATGGCCGCAACGTGAGTGGGCGTGCAGTCAGCAGAATTGATGCTGAGCGTGCTGGCATTGCCCCTTGCAAGCCACAGGTCGCCGCCTGCACGTATCATGAGGTCTGCCTTCATGAAGCCGTTTACCCAGTCGGTTACGACAAGGCCGTCAAAGCCCCATTCGTTCCTCAACACCTGGGTAAGCAGAGGATAGTTGGCGCCCGACCAGGTGTTGCCCATGCGGTTGAACGCACTCATCATGCCGGTTGCGCCGGCCTTTACGGCATATTCGAATGCCTTGAGGTAAATTTCGCGGATGGTCTGTTCGTTTGCCCAGGTGGCAAGGTCGCCGCGGTTGGTTTCCTGGTCATTGAGAGCAAAGTGCTTCATCATTACGAACACGCCCTTGGACTGCGCGCCCGCTACCACTTCCGCGCAGATTGTGCCTGCAAGCAGGGGGTCTTCTGAATAATATTCAAAGTTTCTGCCCGAGAAGGGAGAACGGTGAATGTTGTTGCCGGGCGCATACCAGCCGTTATATCCGCCGAGCACGCCCTTTTCGCCGCCCCATATGCCTTCATCGCCTATGCTTTCGCCCATCTCGCGGGCAAGTTCTTTGTTCCAGGTGGAAGCCATGACTATGGGGGAAGCGTAGAAGCAGGTGTTGCCTACCCAGTTGGAACCAGAGCCCTGAACGAAGCCGGTAGGACCATCGGGGGTTATGGACTGAGGCAGGTCGATTTCAGGTATTTCAATCGTCCAGAAATAGCCGCTGACAATCAGGTCGCGCATATCCTCGAGCGAAAGCTGGTTCATGAAAGTATCCCATCTGGGGTCATCGAAGGGTACGCCCACCATTCTGGTTGCGCTTATCCTCGACTGGGTTTCTTCTGCCTGCTGGGGCATCTCGTCAGTATACCAGGGCTGACCCTCGTCATATTCGGGTGTAGCCGTGCTGTAAGTGCACTCATTGACTTCTTCGGGAGTCAGAGTGGCCTGTTCTGCCGTGGGAGCCTTGGGGAAAGTATTTTCAAAATCTGCACGCGACATAACGGAGGAATGTCCCGCAAAGGTGCTTTCTGCATTCTCGTCGAAATAGTCGCTCATATAATCGAACCTGTTCTCCACCTTGGTGCCGGAGACTTCGTCCGTTTCATAGTATATTTCATCTTCAAGCGTGTACACTTTCGACTCGGCAGCTTCATCCGCCCATACGTGCGAGTTTGCGCCGACGTATATGGTGTAATCGCCGTCATCCAGCTCATAGCCCTTTATGCCGTTGGCGTTGGCGTCGTTATAGTCATAGGAGGCCATTGTGCGCACAGACATGGTAAGGGTTACGGTATCGCTCATGCCGGGCTGAATGAGGCCGGTCTTTTCGTACGCGCCGAGAACTACCTGAGATTTTTCTATTTCTCCTTCGGTATAGGGTGCGGTGTAATAGAGTTCAACGACATCCTTGCCGGCCACATCGCCCGTGTTGGTCACGGTAACATCGACAACCACATCGCCGTCGGCCGTGAGAGTGTTCGTTCTGAACTTCACATCCCACTCGAACGTGGTATAGGAAAGGCCGTAGCCGAAAGGATAGACGACATTTTCATCGTACCACGAGCCGCCCTCTTCAAAACCTCTCGTTTCGTAATAGCGGTAGCCCATATAGATGCCTTCATCGTATTCGACAAAGTTTATGCCTGCGCTGGAACCCGCTTCGTTGCTGTATCTGCTGGTATAGTTGGTGGCAAAGTTTGCAAACGTGGGGTCTTTTTTGAAGTCGGCGGCGTAGATATCCACCGTTCTGCCAGAAGGATTGACTTCGCCGTTGAGCACCTTGCCGAGAGCGTTTATGCCGCTGCCGCCCGCAAAACCGAGCCACAGTATGGCGTCGACGCCTTCATCCTGCTCAAGCGCGCCGAGTTCGAAAGACGTGGCAACGTTGAGCACAACCACGACCTTATCGAACTTTTCCTTGGCCATTGCAATGAGCGCTTCTTCATTGTCGTCCAGTTCGAGATAGTGGTCGCCGGTTGCGGCATCGCCGTCTGTGCTGTAGTTGCTTCTGCCTGCGCTGCCCGCACGGTAGCTTGTCCTGAGGTCGGCGCCTTCGCCGCCCGCACGCGAAAGAAATACCACCGCGGCATCGTCATAATCGGCAAAGCTGTTCTTGACGGCATCTGTATAGCTTGACTGCGGCGTTTCGCCCGTTATGGTCGCAACCTGACCGGTACCGGAACCGCCGTCCCTGCCCCTGCCGGAAGCGTTGTCGTCATCGTAGAACGCCCTTACCGTGGGGTTTATGCTGAAACCTGCGTTTTCAAGGCTGTCGTAAAGGTTATAGTACTTTACGCCGCCCAGACCGCTGCCGTCCGCGCCGGAAGCCGAACCGCCGCCGCCATAGATGGGGTCGGAGGCGTTTTTGCCGAGCACGGTTATCTTATTGCCTGCCGAAAGAGGAAGGGCATTCTTTGCGTTCTTCATGAGAACTATGCCTTCCTCCACTATCCTCTGGTTGAGCTCGTTAGCCCTGGAAAGCGCGTCTGCCGCATTTTCGGCATCAGAGCGGTATGCAGACACATAGTCGCTTGTGTCTGTCGCTGCCCTTGCCGTAAGGGCAGAAGAATATGCGGGAGCGACGAACATTATTCCGCCTATGAGCAGAGCCGCCGCGCACATTGCACTTTTTCTTACTCTCGATTTGATTAATCTCGATCTCACAATCTATCTCCTTTAAATTCTGATTTGTCTGCGGCACGCAGGGACCGCCGCAGCGGCCCCCGCTTTACCGTAAAACAGATGTGCCATTCAGTCTGTATATCATTCCGCGGACTTTACCTGGGCAGCAAGCCAGCCCCAGAGAGTGACTTCTTCGCCGTCCACCGTAACGGTTTCGGTGCTTGAAGGGTCAAGATCGGAGAGGGCAAGATCGCCGCCTTCAGCGCCTTCGGTAGGCTGAACGTATTTGCATTCATCCCTCAGGGTGAATATCCAGGACCAGTGACCGTCGTAGTTTACGCCGTCAACCAGAACGTTTTCAAACAGCGTATAGTAAACGTTTTCAGCGCCCGCATTTATGAGTTCGATATACAGGTTGTTGGTATAAGCGTCTTTAAGGTCGCCTACGGTTGTCTGACCGGTCATCCAGTTATACTGAACGTCTGCGATGTTTACGGTGTTATCGTTTGCCGAATGGGTGAACCATATGGGCATATCCTTGATAGATTCGATTGCTTCTTCGGTAAGCCATGCCCCGTTGTAAGCTTCGCAGATGGGGAATGCAGCTGCAAAGAAGTCGGGGAAGTTGAGTATCATGTTCACGGTCATGAAGCCGCCGTTGGAGCAGCCGCCGATGTATATGCGGTTCATGTCTATGTCGCCGTTTTCAGCGATATAGCTGTCTATAAGTCCCTTGAGCGCCGCTACATAGTACTGCGATGCTTCTTCGGTGCCGTAAGTGCCGCTGCCGTCCTTATCCATCCACGCGGTAGGAGTCTGAGGAGCAAGCACATATGCGCCCTTTACCGTATCGGTAGTGAAATACTTCTGTATCATATCCTTGGAGAGGTTGGTAACCTGATTGCCGAGGATGTTTATTGTAGGGTCAACGCCGCCTTCGCCCGCACCGTGGAGCCAGATTATGAGAGGGTTCTTCTGTCCGTCGTTCTTCATGGCCTCCGTGCCGAAGTAACCGTATTTCAGCGTTATTCCATCCTTGGTGAAGGTGCCGTCCGTCTTCCAGTTTTCAAGCGAAGGAATGATTCTTTCGCCGAAGGATACGTTATCGCCCATCTTTGTATAATCGGTGCCACCAACGGTAAACGTGCCGCTTATGTCAACGGTCGTCTTTGTAAGGTCCTTCCAGGTATTCATGTTCGTGTATGAGAAGGGACTAAGGTTGCCGTTGAAAGACCACTGGCCGTAAGATACGGCATACTGTATTGCAACGTACTGCGATTCGGTTGCGTCCTTGAGCTCGTTGCCGTCCTTGTCGCAGAGATATACTCTGTCGCCGTTGCCGCCGAGTTTAGCCCCGCCTACAGATACGGAAAGGGGATTTTTTGCAAGGGACGCGGCGGGAATTTTTGCCGAACCGAAGTCCAGCACGGCCTTTTCAATGGCGGGTCCGCCGGCATATGCGCCGATTATGAGGTCAACCGTGACCTCGCCTTCATATGCAACTTCGGGAGCGGGAGGTGCGGGAAGCTGGGCTTCGCCGCTGGCAGCTTCACCGTTTGCCGAAGTCAGCGTAAGCGAAGTCTCTATATCCAGGCAGTCAATGTTGGGAACGGTGGTACCCATCGCCGTCACCACTACAGAGTTGAGGCCCTGCTTCACGTCAAGCTCGCCAAGGCTTATGGGATCCCAGTAATAGTTCCACGTCATAGGCATTTCCTTGCCCGCACCGCGGAGGGTCTGGGGTTCATATGTTACCTTTTCGCCGTTGAAACTGAAGGTTATATCCTTTTCGCTTACCACCTGGTCGCCCACCCACATGAGGAAGCCCTGCGTAAAGTCCATCTGGGTATTGTTGGAGCTTGCACGCAGCGATATGGTAGCCTTGCCGGCTTTGTCCGCCATGAACGTAAAGGTTATGGTGTTGCCCGCAACGCCGAAGTAGCCCACAGAAGAGCCGCCGCTGGCCGTTGCCTGGTTATTTTCTATAAAGCCTGTACCGCTTGCATTTTCGGAAGAGGTTGAGCCCTGTATCTTTGCAGCCTCGGCCTCTATGCGGTAACCTGCGGCATTGCCTTCGCTGTCCTTTAAATTTTTGAGAGGCATCGTAATCTGGCCGAAACGCGCATAGAGCGTGACATCCTTGGTAACCTTGAAGTTGTCAAGGTCCACAAGTTCGCCGCCTTCCTCAGCCGTGTACCAGCCGTGGAATTCAAGTCCGGAAAGCGTTGCCGTGGGCACCTTGCTTACGGTGCCGTTCTCCTCTACCACTACGGAAGCCTCGCCCGTGAGCTGGCCTTCTCCGGCATCAAACGTTACCGTATAAGCCTTTGCCCAGCGCGCATAAAGGGTGGTATCCGCGCTGAAAGAGTCGAAGTCGGGTATAACTTCGTTGCCGCCTTCTTTAGCGGAGAACCAGCCTTTGAATATGTAACCTTCGTAAGAAGCAACGGGAATTTTATCCGTCGCAACAAACGAGTCTTTGTCTATGTTTACCGTTGCTTCGCCTGTGAGCTTGCCGCCGTTGGCATCGAACGTTACCTTAACGCCGCTCACGGGTTCGGGTTTCTGCTCATTTTCCGTGTACTGCGCGTAAAGCGTTACGGCTGACGTGACTTCGTAAGTGGAAAGGTCAACCTTGGTGCCTCCCTCTTTGGCGGTAAACCAGCCGCTGAAGGTAAATCCTTCCTTCGAAGCCGTGGGCGCAGACGTAATTTTCGCGCCGTCCTCTACGCTTACCGTAGAATTGCCGGTGAGCTTGCCGCCGTTGGCATCGAACGTTACCGTAAACTTTTCAACCTCGGTTACAGGGGGCTTTTCTCCCCCGTCGCCCTCGGGCTTGTCGTTACTGCAGCCAGCCATTGCGAAAACTGCAACAGAACATGCGGCGCCCACTAAAATTGCCGCTATTCTTCTGCGCAACTTCTTTTTGTCCATATTGTTTCCTCCATCATTTTTTCAGGTCTTTCGCCTGTCGGACAAAATCATATAGCCGCAAGGCAGGCAAGTCAATATGCGCGTCATATCATACTCGCGTGGCGTCATAGAATACAAAAAACACCCGATGTGAATTTTAATCACATAGGGTGTTTGTTTTTGAAATATTCTGTCATTTTTGGGCTTCTGAACCCCATAATTCAATGCGGTAACGGGCTTTCAGTCTCCGTTGTCATCGGGCACAGGTATCAGCGCAATTACCGTGAAATTATGGTTTTCAACGTAAAAGCGTATACATCCGCCATAGAGCTCTACGATGTTTTTCATACTCTTGACCCCGAATCCGTGCTCTTCTTTATTGCTCTTGGTGGTCTCGGGCACCCCGTCGCGCATCTCTATCTTTTCATTGTCTGTGTAATTTTCCGTCTTTATGATGCACATGTTGTCCTTGCGCATTATCACAACATCCACCTCGCGGTGGTCCGCGCGCTGACGGACATTTTCTATGCAGTTTTCAAGCGCGTTAATCATAAAGGAATATATGTGGTGCGGCTTGATAAAGTCCACCGCCCTGCCGTCAGCCGTACATACAAACCGTATGCCCAGCCTTTCACACAACAATGCCTTCTCCGACAGCACAACGTCCAGCGCGCTGTTGCCGGTAAAATATGTACTGAAAAGTATCTCCTGGTCGGCAGTGACTTCCGAAAGCTCCGGATAATTTATTATGCCGTCCTTCTGAAGTTTTTTCATGTCGTGATACTTTATCTGAATTTTTTCGTTGCTTATCTTTGTCTGTTCATAGTGCTGCTTATCCTTGTTCAAAAGCTGGGTGAGTATAACGTTTTCATGCCTTAACGACATTGTCTTTATATTCATGAAGATTATCGTCAGCGTCATCAGCGAATACAGCACCGCTATGCCCTGAAGGGCGGCTATCGCAAAGAATGACCAGAAAAAGATTGACTCGCGGACCCAATGAGTAAGCATTGCCGCAGATATGATAAACCCACAGGCTATTATGACTATGAGCCCGTTGTTGAAGTTCATCTCCTGCGCCCTGACTATACGCCTGACAATGGTAAAATAAGCCGCAACCATCACTGCAGCCATTACTGCCGGCATTATCAGATAATAACACCAGTAGATGTCAAACGAGCCTGCAATCCCCACCGCGAGGAATATTATGCCGTATGATATGCAGCTTACAATGTGTTGCAGACAATACATGCATACGCTTATAAATACTATCTGCAGAAAACGATATCTGTATACCAGCGCATTCTGCAACGCAATAAGCACAAAGTAAACCACATAAAACCACGGAACGGGCACAGGCAAAAAAGCCGCAAGCAAAAGTATTGCGGCTAAACCGGCAAAATAACTCAGCGCCCACAGGCGCCGCTTGGGACAGCGAAGAAATATTGACGCCACTATCACAAACTGCAATATGTATTCGCCGCCCAATATGCCTATTATTTCGTTTATCGTCTGAACTGCTTCATCCATCTATAATCCCGAATTCGGCTATATAGTGCATAAGTTTATTCATAAATTCTTTCTGGTACTTCCTGCTGAGAGTGAGCGAATCACCCGTTACAAGTTGTACATTCTTTTTCCCTACGCCCGTCACGTGCGTAAGATTGACAAGATAACACGAGCTGCACCTTGCAAAGTTCATGTTTGTTACCTTGTCAGTAATATCGTTAAGCGAGCCGCGCGTACGCTCTGTAATATAATCATCTCCGCTCTTTATGTGAAAATAAAGATTGTGCACCATAACTTCAATGTATACTATGTCGCAGATGGGAACGAACTTCTGCCCATCAAGAGTTTTCAGTACAATCTTGTTCACGTACATATGGTTCAATGCACGCAAGGCACGGTCCATATTATTATCGAACGACTCACGCATGACAGGCTTAATCAGATACCCGAGCGCACCCACTTCATAGCCGTTAATCGCGTACTGCGCATAGTTGGTACAAAATATTATTACTACCTTGGGACACTTTTCGCGGAGCTTCTTCGCAGTCTTTATTCCGTTTATATCGTTAGGAAGATTTATATCCATAAAAACGATGTTATAACTTTCATAACGACTGTTCATGAATGCCGTGGTTCCGGTAAACTTGTCCACGACAAAAGTAAAGCCCTTTTCCTCCCCATACTCTTTGATCCATTCCTCCAGCTGATCAGAAACGCCGGATTCATCGTCAACCAAAGCTATATTATAAATCAAGTCCCCCTCCTGAACCAGCCAGATGATACAACCGTTCTCCGCCTGTATCCCCGACTGAGTATCACGGGTATTTTACTTTCTTCTCATACTTTTTTCAAGACCCGCGTCATAAAACTATATGTACGCGTCACATATAGCACATTTTGCGTCATAAAACAAAAAATAATAAACATACTAATAATCCGATCACCAAAGTCAGCTTATACAAAAAAGCAACTTTTGTACGCAAAACATGTTTGCTTCCTGTACGTCTGATTGTCCGCCCCAATCCTGATGCATCAGTATGGCAAATAGATAGTAGAGGGGTTACAAGAAACGCCATTCAAGATATGTGATTCAGCAGAACCGGTTGAAACCCGTCAAAAACTGCACTTTTTTATTTCGCTCCGCACTCATTAAAGACAGAAGTATCATAAAACTCTAAAAATATAAACCAATACTCATACAGAAAAAGACTTAACTTTTAAGTCCCTTGTGTCTGCCGATTCCACCACTCGGGCATGTTATTAAGTTTCATAAAATGTACGCTGCTCACACATTCTGCGCAAGTTGTAACTTTTAAGTCCCTTGCATATTAAACCAAGACCCTCGATTTTGCCCGAATTTAAGCCAAAATGGCTGAAAAATGCCCCGTTTTGAGGCGGATTTTTAGTCCCAACCAACCCGGGTCCAATTTAGTCCCCAATGAAAGGGATTTTTTGTCCTTTTTTGCCCGTATGAAAAGGATTGGCGATGCCCATTTGACCGCATATATCCTCATTTTAACGCGTTTTTCCTATCCTTTTGTCCCAAAAATTATGAGCCTTCTCGGGCGGACATAGGAAAAGGACAAGGGCTCGAAAACGGGCCTAAAATCAGCCGAAACGGACGAAAAACCCTTAAAATTGAATACTTTAATGTAGAAAGCGGCTGGCCGTAACAAAACGGTCAGCCGCTTTTTTTATGCTGATTATATCTGAAAACCCAAATTGACCCCTATATATGCCCGAAATAACGAGTATTTCACCTCTTACTCTTTATCTCCAGAAGATTTGTCGTTCTTGCGCAGAGAAAGGAGCAGCATAACGAAAAAAAGTACTATACCTACCGCAACGAGGATATGCCCTATTCCGGCGACACCTGAAATTGCTCCGTCGGGAGCTTCTCCGCCGATAACATCATATATGCCGCGGACTAAAAGCATTATGCACATGATACCAACACCCGCATTATAAATTACCATGAAGGGTATATACAACTTATGCTTTTGCAGACCGAATTTCGCATCGAACAAAGCAAACAGCAGAAATACTACCATGCCGAGCAAGAACAAATGAACGTGCAACTTGCCAAGTGCTGTAATCCCGGTAAAGCCCATAGCTTTTGTGAATTCGCGATAGAACACACCGCAAATCATTGCCAGCACGGCATACACAAGAGCAACTATAACGTGTCTTTTCATAATGTGGCCTCAAAAATTTATTTATAAAAATCAGAATTTAATCTCAATCGGTGCGTGAGAGAATGACGAAATGGTTGCTACGGTATCCTTTAAGTAATACACAATCGTATTGCCGTCAGGACCAGTCTTGTACATTGCGCGAAGACTAGGATATGCGTTAAGCATACTCTCCTGCGCCTCCACCCTGACGTCTTCAACAAGAGTTGCGGCAACTCTTATCCATTCGTCGCCCTTCATAGCGCATATTTCAACTTTTGGATTAGCAGCAATCTGCTTTGCAACTGACTTTCCCTTGCCCGTCTGTATGTACAACTTGTCCTCAAAGATGTTTACCGTACCGAATGGTCTGACTCTCGGTTGCTCGCCGTCTATTGTGGCCAGATAATACGTTCCAACTTCTTTTAAAAAATCATATACACGTTTCATTTAAATTGCTCCTTTTATATCATATTTAAGCAAGACTAAAAATTCTTTCGTATTTTAGCTACTTTTTTGTAT
>ERZ1090860.970-NODE-973-length-16055-cov-4.742125_pt1 | contig 16055 bp, 12 predicted proteins | sample MGYA00478483_ERZ1090860 | MGnify/ENA primary metagenome ERZ1090860 (study PRJEB33644, sample SAMEA5815741) | chicken gut metagenome | biome: Chicken; feature: Gastrointestinal Tract; material: Caecum | place: Ireland | collected 2019-01-01 | study: A study of the...
ATTTGGCTCGCTCCTTTTTATCTGCCTTCAGCCTGCTTTGAAACCGGCAAACGGATCAAGCATACCGTTTTTTGATCTTTGGAAGAAATGGAAATTTGCCCGCCATATTTTTCAAGGGTTTGCTTCACAATAAAAAGCCCCAGGCCGGTACCGGTGCGTTTGGTCGTCACATAGGGGTTAAAGATCTTGTCCCCCAGTTCCGCGGGAATACCGCTGCCGGTGTCGGTAATGGCCACCTCAATCATTTGCTGCTGGGGGTCATAACAGCTTTTTACATGAATTTCGCCGCTTTGCTGGATGGCCTGCATGGCGTTAAGCAGGACATTGAGGAAAATTTGCTGGATGTGAATGCTGTTGGCCCGAATTTTGGGGGTTGTCTGATCCAGATCCGCATCGATTTTGACCAGGCGGTCAAATTTTTGCCGTTCTGTCATGGTGACACAGGCAGAGATGGCGGCGTTGAGATCAATGTCGCTTACCTGGCTGCCTTCAATCCGCCCGTAGGAGAGCATTTGATCCACCACCGCGTCGATGCGGCTGGCGGAATACTGAATGATCCGCATGGATTCCATGCGGGTCTGTTCGGTGCAGGTGTTGGAAAGGGCAATTTTGGAACATCCCATAATGTTCATGAGGGGATTTTTGATGTCGTGGGCCAGTCCCGCGGCAATATCGCCCAGCACACCGAATTGTCGCAGCTGTTCCAGTTCCAGCTCCATCATTTTCTGCCGGGTGACATCCTGCACCACCATGACGGCGCCGCTGATCTGCTCCTTGCTGTTTTTCAGCGGGGAGATCACGAAGTGAAAGATTTTCTGTTTGGTCTCATGATAGATGGTAAGATTCTTTCCTGTGGCGCAGTTTTTTCCCTCTGCCAGATCGATTATGGTTTGGGCGATCTGGGTGGAGGCCGCGTCGTCAAAGAAAGAGAAGAAATTCCGGCCCACATACTCCGTGGGGAGGTCGAACATATCAATGGCATACTGGTTGGAGAGCAACAGACTTCCGTCGATCTGAAGGGCCAATACAGCGGAACTGATGCTGTTAAAGACCGCCCCGATCAACTCCTGGTTCTGAATGACCTCGTTGTTGAGCCTGGTGATCTCCAGATTGACCTTGGAATAGCTTTTCAGCCAAATGATGTCCTTCTCTTCAAAGGGGCCGTCTTTTCTGCAATAAATATTGTAGCAGGCATATTTATCCGTCTCACGAAAGCGGATCACAAGAATATAGATGCCCCGATAGAACACATTCTCCATCGACTCACCGTCACTGAGCCGGTGTTTGTTGTTTTCCAAAAATTCCTGGGGGATCTGGCCGTCCACCCCGTTCAGGTCCTCCCAGGCGTCCAGATAGATGGCTCCGCGGAAGGAAATCGTGGCAATAGCCACCCAGTCGGCTCCAATCAAACGGTAAATTCCCCGCTCTTTCAGCTTCAAAATGGTTTCGTTGGCAATACAGGACGGATCAGGAAATAACATAAGATTCACCTCTGAACAGTCAGTTTTATATGGAAGAAACCTGTTTCAAGCTTTATTTTGTATGGGAACGGGATCATTTTAAGGGGATCGAGAGCCGGTTTTTGAGGTATATGGCTAGTATATCAGATTTGTTTTCTCTGCACAATCCACACTTTTTTCGAGGGAGAGAAAAAGACGTGTGCAAAAGACAAAAAGAAAGATGTGCAATTTGTGCAAATTCTGGTTTGCTGCACATGGCAAAGTGCAAATTTTTGCACAATATCTAAAGTGTGTTTTTCCGACCTGTAGTTTGATTTTCGACTTGAATCGACTGCCGCACAGGCACTAGCCGATTTCTTTTTGAAAAAATCCGGTTTTGGCACACCCTTTGCAATAATACTGGGGCAGCAGAGGCGATTTGTATGCAAGGTACGATCTGATCTGACTCAAGAGAGAGAAAAGGAGGGAACCTTGGGCGCGGGAAGAAGAGGTAAGAGCCTTGTGACGGTAACGAAAGGGGTTGAATGACCATTAAAGCGAAGAAATTGATCGGCGGCATTTTGGGCGTTGTTTTGGCAGTGGCCATCTCACTGTGTCCCATACCTGAATTTTTAAGTGAAGTGCTGACCCGAAATTCCTTTATTGCGTTAGGTTGTCTGGTAGGCGCGGTTGTCTGGATGCTGCTGGATGTTTTGCCGGACTACCTGGCCACCACCGCAATGTGCGTGGCCTGGGTGGTAACGGGTGCGGTTCCGCTTTCCACGGCGTTTATCACCTTCAGCGGTTCCACCTGGTGGCTGCTGTTCGGCGCGCTGTGTATCGGCGTGGCGGCCTCCCAGTCCGGTCTGCTCAAGCGCATGGCGCTGCAAATGATGAACATTTTCCCGGCAAACTTCCGTGGACAGTCCATTGCCATGGTGATTTCCGGCATTGTGATTTCCCCCCTGATTCCCAGCACCGCGGCCAAATCAGCCATTGTGGCGCACCTGGCCCGCAACATCAGCGAATCCATGGGCTATGAGCCCTGCTCCAAGCCCGCCAACGGTATGTTCATGTCCTTCTACACCGGCTATGTATCCGCGGGCATGGGCTTCCTCAGCGCATCGTTTATCAGCTACTCCCTGGTGGGACTGATGCCCGAGGGCCAGGAGATTGGCTGGTTTGACTGGTTCCTGTATTCCCTTCCCTGGCTGGTGGTGGCCATTCTGCTGATGACCATTGCCATTCAGATCATGTACCGGCCCAAAAACGACCAGCCCGTTTCCAAGGAATCCATCGTCACCCAGCTGAAAGAGATGGGTCCCATGACGGGCAAGGAGAAGATCACCCTGGCAGTCATGCTGGTTTGCCTGATCCTGTGGATGCTGGAAAAGACCCTGGGGATTTCTTCCGCCATGGTGGCTGTTGCCGGCGGTCTGGTTCTGATCGGTGCAGGGGTCTTTGGCCGGCAGGAGTTCCGTTCCAAAATTGCGTGGGACAGCATGATCTTTATCGGTACGTTCCTGTGTATCTCCGACGTCTTTGCCGCCCTGGGCATCAATGACGCTGTGAAGATTCTGCTGGGCGACTCCCTGGCCCCCCTGATCCAGAATCCCTGGATTCTCATTCCCTCTCTGTGTCTGCTGACCTTTGTGATCCGTTTCGTGGTTGTGTCCTGGACCGCTTCCGCCGTCCTGATCACCACCATTCTGCTGCCCCTGTGCTCGGTCTACGGCGTGCATCCCTGGATCGTAGCCTTTACCTGCTACTGCAGCACCAATACCTGGAACGTGATCTACCAGAATACGCCCTACATTGCGGCTCTTGTTGCCACAGACAATAAGCTGGGTACCCACAACCAGCTGCTGCCCTTCTCCGTGGTATATATGATTACCTCCACCATCGGCTGTATGGCCTGTATCCCTCTGTGGATGCTCCTGGGCCTGTGCTGAAAAACGGGAAACTGTTATCAACTTAAGATCAAACAATTTGTAAGGAGGAACTTGTAATGGCGAAGAATTTCTTGTTTAATCCCAGTACCTATACCGGCGAGGGCCTGGACGCCAAAACTGTAGAGGTCATGAAGAGCACCATCGCCCGTCTGGAGCATCACGGCCTGCGGGAGATGAAGATGGACGACGTAAACAACCGCTATGCCGAATACTTCGTCAAGCATGAGAAGGACATCGGCGCCTTCGCCCTGATGCTCACGCCCAAGGGATACGGCAAGGACCCGGAGAACGCCATGTTCGACCTGCGCCGCATCACCGAATACAACGAGATGCTCAGCTTCTACAACCTGGCCTGCCGTTACATTTTCCAGGTGTCCATCCTGGGCCTGGGCCCCATCTGGATGAGCGACAACGAGTATATCAAGAACAAGGCCGCTCAGGACCTGATCGACGGGCGGGTGTTCGGCTTCGGCTGCTCTGAGAAGGAGCACGGCGCCGACCTGTATGCCAACGAGATGTGCATCACCGAGCTGCCCGACGGCAAGATGCGTACCGACGGCGAGAAGTATTATATCGGCAACTCCGACCGGGGCCTGATCTCCACCTTCGCCCGGTTCAAGGACAAGGACGGCAACTGGGGCGACTGGGCCTGGGTGCAGGCCGATCCCAAGGATATCCACTACAACGACAGAAAGCACATCAACGCCTCCTACCTCCACACCGGCTATGTGGGCGAGTACCTGCTGGTGGACTATCCCACCGATGAAAAGAACCTGATCACCCGGGGCCAGAAGGCCTGGGACGACGCTCTGGCCACCGTCAACATCGGCAAGTTCCAGGTGGGTGTCTCCCCCATCGGCGTGGCCACCCACGCGTTCTACGAGTGCCTGCACCACTCCTACAACCGCTGGCTGTACGGCCATCGCGTCACCGATATGCCCCACGTCCGCAAGATGTTCGTTGAGGCCTATCTGCGTACCGTCGGTATGCGTCTGTTTGCCTTCCGCGCCATTGACTACTTCAAGTCCAGCTCCGCCACCGACCGCCGCTACCTGCTGTTCAACCCCGTCTCCAAGATGAAGGCCGCCCTGGAGGGCGTGACCGCCGTGTACCAGCTGTTTGACGCCGTGACCGCCCGGGGCTTCGAGTCTGAGACCTATATGGAGCAGGCCACCCGCGACATCCAGTCCTCTCCCCGCCTGGAGGGCACCGCTCACGTCAACCTGGCCCTCATCCTCAAGTTCATCGACGGCTACTTCTTCCACCACGAGGATTACCCCGAGCTGCCCAAGCTGGGCCAGAGCGACGACTCCTGCGTGTTCCATCAGAGCTACGGCAAGATGAGCGACGTGACCTTTGCCGATTACCGCAAGGTGCTCAACGCCTGCCAGCTGCCCAACGTGAAGGCCTTTGCCAAGCAGGTGGAGGCGCTGCGGACCCTCTTCGAGAAGTATCCCATTCCTCCCAAGGAGCGCACCAACCGCCAGAACATGGATTATATGCTCAACCTGGGCCATATGTTCACCATGGCGCCCTACGCCCAGCTCATTCTGGAGGCCGCCAAGCTGTACGACATCGAGGACGAGATCATCAACCAGATGTTCAGCTTCTATGTGACCGATATGGCCACCTACGCCACCAAGCAGCTGTCCAGCCAGGAGAACGGCGAAGGCAGAGACGCCCTGCTGCTGGAGATCATCAACACCAAGCCTGTTCACGATAAGGCTGAGTATGACCGCATTTGGGACGAGACCATCCTGCCCCTCACCGACGCCTATATCATCAACGACGCCACTCGTTACTCCACCAACTGGTAATCACCGGATGCTGATGCGCCTGCCTGCCGGAACCCCTGAGCGTTTTCCTCTGTCCGGCAGGCAGGCGCTCCCATTCCCGGCAAAGCGCAAATTTTTATCCTAGAACAGACGGGAGACGTTTCTATGGAATTTGAGCATTTTACATTAAATGTAACGGATGATATTGCGGTATTCACGGTGAATCGTCCCCAGGTTCGCAACGCAATGAACGAGGCCTGCTGGAAGGAGCTCTCCGCCTTTCTGGACTGGGTGGACCAGACCCCCACGTTGAAGGCCGTCATTATAACCGGCGCCGGCGAAAAGGCCTTTGTGGCCGGCGCGGACATCAACTTCCTGAAGGAGCGCACCATGGTGTCCGCCCTGGAGGTGCTGGCCCAGCGCACCCTCCGCGAGCTGGCCGCCTGCAAGCTGCCGGTGATCGCCGCGGTCAACGGCTACGCCTTCGGCGGCGGCTGCGAGCTGGCCATGGCCTGCGACATCCGTATTTCCTCGGAAAAGGCCGCCTATGCCCTGCCGGAGCTGGGGCTGGGCATTCTGCCCGCCGGCGGAGGAACCCAGCGCCTGGCCAAGCTGGTGGGCGTGGGCCGGGCCAAGGAGATGATCCTGACCGGGCGCATCGTAAAGGCGGCCGAGGCCCTGGCCATGGGCCTGACCACCAAGGTGGTGGCGCCGGAGGAATTGATGGACGCCGCCTTTGAGACCGCCCGCTGCATTGCCCAAAAGGGTCCCTTTGCGGTCCGCCTGGCCAAGCAGGCGGTCAACGCGGCCCTGTCCACCGATGAGGATACCGGCATGATGATCGAGGCCCTCAGCTATGGCCTGGTCATTGCAAGCGACGACCGCATGGAGGGCGTGACCGCCTTCCTGGAAAAGCGCACCCCTGAATTTTCCGGCCATTGACCGGACCCAATTACATTGTTATCCCCCAAAAAACCTTTCATTAACGATCCTGCATGAGCAAAGGAAGTGAGGAACATCATGAGAGATGTTGTCATCGTTGCATACGGCCGCAGCGCGGTTGCCAGAGCCGGAAAAGGTTCCCTGAAAAACACCAATCCCATTGAATACAGCGCCCAGGTGCTGCGGGGCGTACTGGACAAAGTGCCTCAGCTGCCCGCGGAAGCCATCGAGGACGTGATCCTGGGCTGCGCCAAGCCGGAGCTGACCCAGCGCTATAACATCGGCCGCCTGGTGGCCCTTCGGGCCCAGCTGCCCTACAGCGTGCCCGGTCAGACCGTCAACCGGTTCTGTGCCTCCAGCCTTCAGGCCATCTCCACCGGCGCCAATATGATCCGCAGCGGCGAGGCTGAGGTGATCGTGGCCGGCGGCGTGGAATCCATGACCGACATCCCCTACATGGGGATCGGCAACCCGGAGTTCCGCAACCCGTGGCTGGACGAGCATGAGCCCGGCGCCTACATGAGCATGGGCATCACGGCGGAAAACGTGGCCGGGCAGTACGGCATCAGCCGGGTGGAGATGGAGGAATTTGCCGTGGAAAGCCATCAGAAGGCGGCAAAGGCCCAGAACGCCGGCATTTTGGCGGAGGATATCATTCCTGTGGACGCCGTGGACGACGAGGGCAACAAGTTTGTCTTTGACCAGGACGAGTGCATCCGGCCCAACAGCAGCCTGGAGGCGCTGGCCAAGCTGAAGCCCTGCTTCAAGCCCGACGGCGTGGTTACCGCCGCCATCTCCTCCCCCACCAACGACGGCGCCTCCATGGTGGTGCTCATGTCGGCGGAAAAGGCCCAGGCTCTGGGCATCCGGCCCCTGGCAAAGTATGTGGGCTATGCCGTCACCGGCGTGGACCCCTGCTATATGGGCATCGGTCCCATTTCCGCCATTGAAAAGGTCATGAAGCTCACCGGCCATACCGCCGACGAGATGGATGTGATCGAACTCAACGAGGCCTTTGCCTCCCAGGCCATCGCCTGCATCCGTACGCTGAATCTGGATATGGCCAAGGTCAATATCAACGGCGGCGCCATCGCGCTGGGCCATCCGCTGGGCGCCACCGGCGGCATCCTGGTCAGCAAGGCGCTGTCCCAGCTCCACCGCCAGAATGGCACCTACGCTCTGGTCAGTATGTGCATCGGCGGCGGTATGGGCGCTGCCGCCATATTTGAGGCCTGCTGAGCATCCGTCTGCGAATTGATAAAGGAGAATGTCGAATGGAAAAAATTCATAACGTGTGCGTCATCGGCGCCGGCGTCATGGGCAGACAGATCGCCTTGAACGGGGCTGTAAGCGGATTTCAGGTGGCGCTGACCGATTCCTTCCCCGCCGCGCTGGAAAAGGCGGGGGCGTGGGCCAAATCCTACCTGACCACCTCGGTGGAAAAAGGAAAAATGACCCAGGAAGAGATGGAGGCGGCCCTGGGCCGTCTGACGGTAGATCAGACGCTGGAGGACGCGCTGAAGCAGGCGGATCTGGTCATCGAGGCCATTATTGAGGAGGAGGAGGCCAAGCGGGAGCTGTTTACCACCGTCAGCAAAGTGGCCCCCGCCCACGCCATTGTGACCTCCAACTCCAGCTACATCCCCTCCTCCGTGTTTGCCCCCCTCTTTTCCGATCCCGGCCGTCTGGCCAACCTGCACTACTTCAATCCCGCCATGCGGATGAAGCTGGTGGAGATCGTCCGGGGAGCGCACACCGCCGATGAGACCATCGAGACTCTGAAGGAGTTTGTGTCCGCCGTGGGCAAGACCTATATCGTGGTCAACAAGGAGATCGAGGGCTTTGTGGTGAACCGTCTGCTGCGGGCGGTGCAGGACGAGGGCTACTTCCTGCTGGAGAACGGCATCGCCTCCTTTGAGGATATCGACAAGGGCGCCGAGCTGGGTCTGAATTACCCCATGGGCCCCTTCCGGCTGATGGACCTCACCGGCCTGGATATCAACTACTACAACCGCCAGCGGCACTATAAGGAGACGGGCGACGAGGCCGACCGTCCCCCCCGTGCGCTGGAGGAGCGCTTCCTCCGGGGAGACTACGGCAAAAAGACCGGGAAAGGCTGGTACTCCTATGAGTGACCCTGTGGGCAATGAATTGCTTCGGGTTAGCCGCAGCGGCGCCATCGCCACCATCACGCTGAACCGGCCGGAGGTCAGCAACGCCCTGGCCTCCGAATCCTATGCCGCCGTGGCGGAAGCCCTGGAGGCCTGCGGGAGAGATGCGGATGTCCGCGCCGTGATCATTACCGGCGAGGGAAAGCACTTTTCCGCCGGCGGCGATATCCGTAAATTCAAGGGCTATATTGAAAGCGGAACCTTCATTCAGCGGGAAAACGTAATTCGGGCCGGAAAAATGACCCAGGCGGTCCGCACCTGTCCCAAGCCGGTCATCGCCATGGTCAACGGCGCGGCGGCGGGCGCGGGCTGCGCGCTGGCCCTGTCCTGTGACTTCCGGATCATGACCCCCAAAAGCAGGCTGGGAATGTCCTTCATCAATATGGGCCTGTCCGGCGATACCGGATGTATGTATTTCCTGGAGCGCATGATTGGGGCGGCAAAGGCCTGTGAGCTGATGATGCTGGGCAGCATGGTGGACGGTCAGGAGGCGCTGCGCCTGGGGCTTGCCAGCAAATTGGTGCCGGAGGAGCAGCTTCAGACGGAGACCCTGGCGCTGGCGGAACAGCTGGCCCGGATGCCCACCCAGGCCATTGCCCGTCAGAAGCGGCTGAGCTATGAGTTTTTCTACCGTGACCTGGCGCAGTTCAACCTCCGGGAGGCTGACTATATGTATGAGACCTCCCGCACGCCGGATTATAAGGAAGCGGTCTATGCCTTCCTGGAGAAGCGAAAGCCGGAATTTACAGGACAGTAAGGAGGGTGCAATGTGAAACAGATGTTATCTGATATCAAGGTTCTGGATCTGACCACCACGGTGGCAGGAGCGGGCGCCGCCGCCATGCTGGCCGACTACGGCGCTCTTGTGATCAAGGTGGAGGGTCCTGACGGCGATCCCCTGCGGAAAATGCCGCCTTTTATGGAGGGCGAAAGCCTGCTCCACTGCTGGTTCAACCGGGGAAAGCAGTCCGTGGTTCTGGATCTGGAGACGGAGCGGGACGCCGCCGTCCTTGGGCAGATGATGAACGGAGCCGATGTGGTGGTGGAGGATTTCAGGCCCGGATATCTGGCCCAGAAGGGGCTGGATTACCACACGGTCTCAGCCGTCAATCCGGGGCTGATCTATTGTTCCGTCACCCCCTTTGGTCAGACAGGACCCTACCGGGATAAAGAGGGAAATGATCTCATGGCCCAGGCCCTCTCCGGCGTCATGGAGATCACCGGCGAGATGGACGGTCCGCCGGAAAAGCACGGCACCCCGGTGGGCGATTACGCCGCCTCCCAGAGCGCGTACTCCGCCATTGTGGCGGCCCTCTGCCTGCGGCTCAAAACCGGTGAGGGACAAGCCATCGATGTATCCACCATGCGCAACCTGATCTGGCTCAACAGCGCTGTGGACCGGATCAATGTCAATGTCTACACCACCAGAGAGGGCAACCACCATCCCGCCCTGTCCCCCTTCGGCCTGTTCTACGGCAACAACGGTCAGAGCGTCATCATCTGCGGCCTCAACGCCAAGATCTGGAGCTCTCTGTGCCATATCATCGGCCATCCGGAGTATATCGACGATCCCCGCTACTCCACCGTAAGCCAGCGTACCGCAAACCGCTTTGAAGTGGTGGAGATGCTGGAGACCTGGCTCAAGACCTTTGACAACATCCAGGACGCCATCAAGCTGCTGGAAGAGGGCAACGTCCCCTCCTGCCAGGTCTATGGCGCCAGGGAGGTCTTTTCCGATCCCCACTATACCGATCCCCAGGTGGGCTGGCTGGTCCAGGCGCCCACTCCCACCAGCCTGCAGGCCAAGGGAAAGGCCACCTATCTCACCCACAGTACCAACGCCAAATTCTCCAAGACACCCGGCAAAATCGGGCGGGCGCCCGACCTTGGCGAACATGACAGCGCTGTCACCGCACAGCTGGGGCTGAGGGAATGACTGTCATCCCATGACGCGATGTGTAAAGGAGGAAAAACGATGCAAGACCTGCTTTCGGGACTGAGAGTCTTGGACTTCACCACCAACGTGGCCGGGCCGGTGGCCACCGCCATGCTGGCCGACTACGGCGCTTCTGTGATCAAAGTGGAACGCCCGGTGCGGGGCGACGATAACCGCAGCTTCCCCCCCATGATGGACGGCCAGGGCTTTATCCATTTCTGGTGCAACCGGGGAAAACAGTCCATTACCATCGATCTTGGAGATCCGGACGGGAAGCGTATCGTGGAGCAGCTGGTCCGGGAGTGCGATATCGTGGTGGAGAGCTACCGCCCGGGTATCATGAAAAAGTTCGGCATGGACTATGAGAGCTTTGCCGCCATCAAGCCGGATATCATCTATTGCTCCGTGTCCGCCTACGGGCTTGTGGGCCCCTACTCCAAGCGGCCCGGCTACGATCTGATTGCCCAGGCCATGTCCGGTCAGATGGATCTGAACGGCGAGGCCGACGGCGCGCCCATGAAAAGCGGCATGACCCTGGGCGACTACTGGGCGGGACTAAACGCCTATTCCGCCCTGGTGACCGCCTGGTTCCACCATATGAGAACCGGCGAGGGGCAGATGATCGACGCCTCCCTGCTGCAGAACCTTCTGTTCAACAACGATACGGTGCTGGACTATAACATCGGCCGGTACAAGACCCGCTCCGGAAACGACCACCCCTACCACGCTCCTTACGGTCAGTTCCGGGGACCGGACGGACGTTACCTCATCATTTGCGTGGACCGGGACGAGGTCTGGGTCCGGATGGCCCGGCTGCTGGGCCATGAGGAGCTGGCGGGACTGACCGAGCAGGAGCGCATTGACCACCGGCTGGTACACCAGAAGATAATCGAGGAGTGGCTCGGGGGATTTGAGACCACGGATCAGGCGCTGAAGGCCCTGGAGGAAGCGGCAGTTCCCTCCTGCAAGGTCAGCAACATGAAGGAGGTCAGCACCGATCCCCATGTGCTGGAGAATGAGTGGCTGACCCGGGTGGACCTGCCGGAGGACATCACCACCCTCCGCTCCTGGCTGACCCGCAACGTCAACGTCACCTTTTCCAAAACGCCCGGCGTTTCCAAACCCTCTCCCGCGCTGGGCAACTGCAACTACAGCGTACTGGAGCGGCTGGGCATGACGAAGGACGAGATTGATCAACTGCAGAAGAAGTGGAATCCGTAATTCAAACCGTTGGGTGCCCCAGTCAAGTATACCTGAGGAGGTAATAGTATGCCCCAGCTGGTCATAGCGCTGATCATTACGGTGCTGGTTATCATCTCTTTTGCCGTACAGGTGATACCCCTGCCTCTGACTGCCATGTTGGGGGCTCTGGCAATGGTGGTTTTTGGCATCATTGAACCTGCCGACGCCATCTCAGCTTTCGGTTCTGATACGGTTATGATGGTGGCTGGGGTAATCATCATCGGCAATGCCATTTTTGAGACAGGTCTGGCAGAAAAGCTGGGCGCTTCCATCCTGAATCTGCCTATCATCGGCGGCAAGGAAAAGCGGCTGCTTCTCATTGTAATGATCATTATTACCGTGTTGTCCTCCTTTGTCAGCAATACCGCCGCCGTAGCCATGTTCCTGCCTCTGGTGGCCTCCATTGCGCAGAGCTCCAACGGGAAGATCAAAAAGAAGAACTGCTATATGGCCATGGGTATTGCGTCGGTGGTAGGCGGTTTCTGTACCCAGTCCGGCTCCACGCCCCAGATGGTGGCGCAGGAGATCCTGCTGGAAACCGATGGCCTGCGGGGACTGACCTTTTTTGAGCTGACCAAGATCGGCGTCCTCATTGCCATTGTCATGTTCATTTACTTCCTCACGGTTGGCTACAGGCTTCAGGAGCGGTGCTTCAATTTCCCTGAGGTTCCCAATACCAGCACCACTCAGCAGACAGTTTCGCAAAGCACCTGGAAGCAGGTGGTTTCCGGCCTGATTTTGGTTGGCTGCGTCATTGGCTTTATTTCGGGCGTCCTTAGCTTCGGCATTATTTCTCTGCTGAGCGCCTGTGCCTGTATTCTCACCGGCTGCATTTCCCAGAAGCGGGTGTTTGAGACCATGGACTGGTCTACCATCATTGTGCTGGGCGGGTCCATCGGATTTGCCAACGGCATGGAAGAGAGCGGCGCGGTTAACCTGATCGGCGATGCGCTGGTCAACAGCTTCGGCCAGAATGGCGAAAATGTTCTGTTGGTCTTTGGAATGATCATTCTGCTGACGGCCCTGTTAAGCAATGTGATGTCCAACACGGCCACAGTGGCGGTATTGGCCCCTCTGGGCATCAATGTGGCGCTGAAAATGGGCGCTGATCCCATTACCTTTGTCATCGGAATTATTATTGCCAGCAATCTGGCCTTTGCGACCCCCATTGGGACGCCGCCCATGACCATGGTGCTGATCGGCGGCTACCGCTTTTCGGATTATGTGAAAGTAGGCGGACTATTTAACATCATTGCAGTCGTTGTCACCATATTTGCCGTACCCCTGCTCTATGGATTTTAAGGTGTTACACCCCGGAACGGAAAGGAGAATTTATGATGAAGGCCTCCGCGCTCTGTGATCTGCTTCATATTCAGTATCCCATCATGCAAGGAGGGATGCAGTGGCTGGCGACCCCGTCTCTGGCCGCGGCAGTCTCCAACGCGGGAGGGCTTGGCACCATAAACGCCTCTCTTTCCGAAAACCGGCAGGAGCTGATTGCGTTGATTCAGCGGACCCGGCAGCTGACCGACCGCCCCTTTGCCCTCAATATCTCAATGCTCCCCCATCTGGCGGCCGGCGACCGCACCGATGAATTTATGGAAGTGGCCATCCAGCAGCAGGTGCCGGTCATTGAGACCTCAGGCAGATCGCCGGCGGACTACGTCCCGGCGCTGCATCAGGCCGGGTGCAAGGTGGTCCATAAGGTGGCCTCGGTGAAGCACGCCCTCAAAGCGGAGGCGGCCGGTGTGGACGCCATCAGTATGATTGGCTTTGAGGCCGGCGGACATCCCGGCATGGACTATGTGGGCACCTTTGTGCTCCTGCCAAGCATCGTGGCAGCGGTCAAGATTCCCGTTCTGGCCGGCGGCGGCATTTGCGACGGAAAGAGCTATCTGGCCGCCCGGGCCTTGGGGGCCAGCGGCGTGATTATGGGTACCAGATTTTTGGCCTGTAAAGAGTGTCCGCTGCATGAAAACTTTAAAAACGTAATCCTTCAGGCCACGGAAAAGGACACCTTCCTGGTACAAAAGACCATTAAGAATGCCTGCCGCGTCTGGAAAAACCAGGCGTGTACCAAGCTCTATGAGCTTGAGGCCCATGGAAATCCCACCTTGCAGGATGTGCTTTACGTTGTCAACGGCCGACGGCAGCGGCAGTGCTATGAAAGCGGAGACGTTCAAAGCGGCTCCTTCCCGGTGGGACAGTGCGTGGGACGCATCCACTCCATTCTCTCCGCCAAGGAGATCATTGAGGAGATTGTGAGAGACGCGGAAGCACAGCTCAAGGCGCTGCTGTAGCGTCGGAGCGCCCACAGACACTTCTACGCAATGTCAGGACCCATGTATCCGTGAGCTGCCGGTATCTTGCGGCCCAGCCTCAGCCTGCCGCCGGCTTGCGTTTTCCTGCAAATCCACCTGGGACAACCTCCCGCCATCGGTTCTGGTTCCGTAAAGTGTGGCCGCAGAAAGCGGAGATCCAATGGTCTTTGCACCTTCCCCCGGGCGCATTGTCATGTGCCCGGGGGAAGGTGCGTTTTGTACCGCCTGGCGGGAAGGAGGGCAAGCGGATGCTGAAAAAATGGAGACAAAAAAATTCCCGGTTCTTTTTGAAGGACAGGGCGACCCTAACCAAACTGGCCCTGGCCTCCTATATGGGCTTTTTTCTGGTGTGGGCCTTGGGATTCCAGGCCACTGCCAGCATTAGCATCAGCGCCATCATGACCATTCCTCACGGCTCCACGGCAAGCAGGACCGGCGCCTACATACGAAAGCGGATGCTGGCGCAGATCATTGGCGTGGCCGTGGCCTATCCCCTGTATCTGTGGTTTCAGTGGGTCCCCTGGCTCCATGACTCCCAGCGGCTGGCCCTGCCCATGACCCTGTCCCTTCTCATTACCGCCGCCATAAATCGGAAACTGCGCCTGAAGATTGCGGATATCACCATGCTGATGCCCGGCTATCTGGTCATCCTCATGACTCCCGGCTATGAGCTCTATCCCCTGATGCGGCCGGTCTATGTGCTGCTGGGGGTATTGATCGGATATGGTCTGAATGTGGTGCTTTTTGCGCCGGATTACGGTATCCTGGTGGAAAACAGCCTGGAGGAGATACAGGAGCAGCTGTGCCGGCTAATGGAACAGGCGCAGCCCCTCTCCCACGAACAGCGGGCGGAGCTGAACCGGACCAAAACACAATTGGACGCCGCCAAAGGGTACCTGCTTTGCCTGAGGGAGGATAAGAAAAGGTATGCTGCCGATGAAACCAGGCTGGCCCAATTTGAGGCCCATTTAGGGGCATGGGAGGCAGGATTTCATATTCTGGGGGCAGATTTGCCGGAGGGGGACTCTTGTGACTATTACAGCACGGCTCAGGCCCTTTTTCAGCGGCACAAGGCCATCCTAAATGGAGAAAGCGCCGCCCTGGATCAGCTGGCCTATCCATCCGGGCAGATGCTCTCTCAGGGGGTTCCCCTGGCCCGGCTGATCTGCTATGGACAGGCGCTGGCGGTTCTTGCCGCTGTGGCGGAAGCCCCGCAGTAGACAAAAAATGAAGCATAAAGGCGCTTCCTGTCTCCAGGAAGCGCCTTTCGTTGTATAAAAAGATCCGTTTGCCGGTCAGTCCAGCTTCAGATCTCCCTCTTTGATCCAGCCGATCCTGCGGAAGAACAGGCCGAACAGCCAGGTGAGGACGGCGGGAAGCACAAAGCAGATGAGGATCATCCCCGCCCAGTCAAAGGCGGTGATGGCGGCCTTGGCCCCGGTGGCCACGTCGTTGACCCAGCCGGTGTACACCCCGATGGGGCCCACCATGCCGCAGGTGCCCATGCCGGAGGCCACGCCGGAGGCCGGGTCGTTCATCTGGAACCCAAAGACACAGGTGGCCAGAGGCCCGGTGATGGCGGAGGTCAGGATGGCGGGCAGCCAGATTTTCGGGTTTTTCACGATGTTGCCCATCTGGAGCATGGAGGTGCCCAGACCCTGGCTCACCAGACCGCCCCAGCGGTTCTCCCGGAAGGAGAGCACGGCGAAGCCCACCATGTTGGCGCAGCAGCCCGCCACCGCGGCCCCGCCCGCCAGGCCGGTAAGGCCGATGGCGGCGCAGATGGCCGCCGACGAGATGGGCAGGGTGAGGGCAATGCCGATGACCACCGACACCACAATGCCCATCCAGAAGGGCTGGAGGACGGTGGCCCACTTGACGAAGTCGCCGATGGAGGAGGCCGCCGTGCCGATGGCGGGGGCCCACAGGGCGGACAGCCCCACGCCCGCCAGGATGGTCACCAGGGGGGTGACCAGAATGTCGATTTTGGTCTCCTTGCTCACCACCTTGCCCAGCTCGGCGGCGATGACGGCGATAAAGAGCACCGCCAGAGGCCCACCGGCCCCTTTGCCTCCGTCCAGGGTGGTGGAGCCCAGAGCGTTGGCGGCGTAGCCCACGGTGACCAGGGAGAAGAGCACCAGGGGGGGCGACTGGAGGGCGTAGCCGATGGCCACCGCCATAGCCGCGCCGCTCATGGCCGAGCAGTAGCCCCCCACCTCCACCAGAAAGGACGCCGCCAAAGGGTACCTGCTTTGCCTGAGGGAGGATAAGAAAAGG
>ERZ1090860.977-NODE-980-length-16016-cov-16.451413_pt1 | contig 16016 bp, 12 predicted proteins | sample MGYA00478483_ERZ1090860 | MGnify/ENA primary metagenome ERZ1090860 (study PRJEB33644, sample SAMEA5815741) | chicken gut metagenome | biome: Chicken; feature: Gastrointestinal Tract; material: Caecum | place: Ireland | collected 2019-01-01 | study: A study of the...
CGCGTGCCAGCGGGCACCTCGACGGTGCGGATTTCCTTCACGCCGCCGGGCTTCTGGCCGGGCCTTGCCTGCACCGGGATTGGCATTCTGCTGGCGGTGTTGTTCTTGATCGGCCTGCGGCGCGGCTGGTACGCGAAACTGCTGGCCTTCCTTGAAACGCCGGTCACGGTGATCTACGAGGTGGTGGCGTTGCTCACATTTGTCGCTTTGTATGTTTTCCCGGTTGTGGTTTATCTGGCCGTCAACGCGGCGAACGGCTAATCTGGATGGCGACAATCTCCGGTGCCCCGAATGCGTCCCGGGATGTGCTTTTTAGAAGCGGCCTTTTGCGTTTTTTCAGAAAATTCTCCTAAGAAGAATAAAGTAGGTGGAATCAATGGCAAACACCAAACATGTGGAACCGCCGATCACTGTACGCGATTTCTTGACGCGCATTGTGCTGATTCTGTGTGCCTCTATAGTGATGGCCATGAACCTGAAAAGCTTTGTGCAGGCAGGCGGCATGTTTCCGGGCGGCTTTAACGGGTTAACACTGCTCATCCAGCGCAGTGCGCAGCAATTTGCAGGCGTCACATTGCCCTTTACACTGGTCAATTTTATCCTCAACGCAATTCCTGCGGTGATCAGTTTCCGGTTTATCGGCAAGCGATTCACGCTGTTTTCATGCCTGTGCATTGTGGTGACCAGCGTGCTTACCGACATTTTGCCAGCTTTCCCGGTGACGAACGATTTGTTGTTGATCAGCATTTTTGGCGGCATCATCAACGGCTTTGCAATCAGCCTGTGCCTATTGGGACGGGCGACCAGCGGTGGCACAGATTTTATCGCAGTCGCAGTTTCCGAGCGGCTGCATGTGGATGCCTGGAACTACGTCCTGGCGGGCAACGCAGTCATGCTGGTCGTGGCAGGCGTGCTTTTTGGCTGGGACAAGGCACTGTATTCAATCATTTTCCAGTTTGCTTCTACACAGATCGTCCACCGAATCAATCCGCGGTATAAACGCGCTACGCTTATGATTATCACCGCACACGCGGATGAGGTGTATGAAGCGATTAAGCAGCGGACGCACCATAGCGCCACGCTGTTTCATGGCAAGGGGCTTTATAATGGCAAAGAACAGGATATGATCTATTCGGTGATCGAGGGGGCACAGGTCAAGGCAATTACACACCTGGTCCGCTCCATCGATCCCAAGGCATTTCTCAACATTATGAAGACGGACCATGTTGTCGGCAAATTTTACGAGGTTCCCAATGACTGAAGTCAGGGCGGTATTCTAAAAGCAACCGCGAAATACATCACAAAAGGGCGTGGCGCAGAATTCTTCGTTCTGCGCCACGCCTTTGCTATAGACGGTCCAAACGTTATTTTGTGTTCGCATAGATTCGTGACTTTTGCCGCTGCTTTGCCAGCTCATAAGTGTCCAGCATGACAGCAGCCAGATTGACATCCGAAAGATTGGCCGCACTCTTGCGCACCAGCTCGTGCAGCAGGATCTCGCCTTCAGGATCCAGCTTTGCCAGCATGCGCAGCGTGTCGCCGAATTTGGCGGCGTCATGGAATACGAAACCGTTGACTCCATCGCGCACCAGCTCCGCGTTGGCGCTCTCGGCATGCAGCAATACGGGCAGCCCGGCGGCCATCGCCTCCAGGGGCGCGGCTTTGATAGCGCCGGAACGGCTCGCACTGACAAACGCACGGCAACAGGCGAATAGATCATTGAGTTTTTGTTTGGAAACCTCGCCTGCAAAGGTAATCTGCTCGGTCAAGTGCAGAGCCTTGGCCTGCTCCGCATAGATGGCGGCATTCGGCCCGCTGCCCGCGATGATCAGGTGCAGGTTATCGGTGCGGGCGACCGCAGCGTGCCAGGCATCCAGCAGGTCGCCGACGCCACAGTCGTCCAGAAGCCGCCCGGCAAAGATATAGGACGTTACACCCGCGGGAACCTCCAACTCGTCGAGCACCTGCAGGGGCGGCTCATCCTGCGGAACAAATGTCTCCAAATCCACACAGAAAGGTGAGCGCCGCAGTTTGCAGCGCACGTCGATCTCCCGCAGCAGGCCGGCGGTTTTGCCGGAAGGCGCGCATATGACGTCGCTTTCCGAGAGAATTTTGCGGATGGTGCTGCGCACCTTCATTTTGGCCAAGCTGTCATAGGCTTTGTTCAGGCCATATCCCTCCAGCGCGTCGTGCAGGTTGTGGATAGTCGTCACCAACGGCAGGCGGTGACTTTGCGCAAATTTTACACCCGCCAATCCCATCTCGTCGAGCGTTACCACATGGATCAGGGCAGGGCGAAAGTTAGCCAGCGCCTCCTCCATGGGCCCGAGCAGACTGGTGCGCACCGAGCAGCCGTAAAGACTGGGCGTGGGGCGTGCCGGGCAATAAATGGCATCGCGCTGCGGAAAGCAGACCTCGATCTCCGGATCGGCGGCGACGACCATAACCGAGTGGCCGGCCTTCTCAAGTCCGCTTTTCAAAACAGAAACATAGGTGGAGGCAGCGCACGGCACCGTGCCAGCACCGGAAAATAAAGCGATCTTCATGATTCAGGGACCTCCGCGCGGATTTACAAAATTCTTTCCACCAGGGAAAGCAGAACCCTGCCACTCGAAGACACAAAAGCGGCAGGAGTCTGCATAATTCATCTTATTATACCACAATCTGTACGCGCGTTCAAACAGATTGCGGACAGAATAATTTTGCATTTCCACTTTCATCTTCCAGGCCAATCGGCTATAATAAAAGGAAAAGAGCTGAAATGTCCGGCGCACAGGGGAGATGAATGCGGAAAATGGCTTGGCCGCCCGAAATGTCCCGCAGGTCGCCGCAAGAAAGAGCAGGTGTATTGAATTGCCAACTTCTTACAGTGTGTCTCTTGATAAGGTCATCAAGGAACTGTCTCTTGAGACAGTTTATATGCCCACTTCGCCCGAAAAGATCTTCATCACCTCCAAGGACGTGAACCGCCCCGGCCTGGAGCTGACCGGATTTTACGATTATTACGACCCGACGCGCATCATGATTTTCGGAAATACGGAGACCGCCTATTTGCATACCCAGTCTGTGGAGGAGCGGGTGCGCGTGCTGGACGCTATTTTTAGCAAGACGCCGCCAGCCGTCATCATTGCGCGCAAACTTGAGCCGCCGCCGGAACTTTTGCAAATGACCCGCAAATATCATGTGCCGATGTTGACGACGCCGGAACCGACCAGCAGCCTGGTCGGCGCGCTCGTCGCCTTTATGAATGTGGAGCTGGCTCCCCGGATCACCCGGCACGGTGTGCTGGTGGAGGTCTATGGCGAAGGCGTGCTTATCGTCGGCGACAGCGGCGTGGGCAAAAGCGAGACCGCCATTGAGCTGATTAAGCGTGGCCACCGCCTGATCGCGGACGACGCTGTGGAAATCCGCCGCGTTTCCGCCAAAAGCCTGGTCGGGCAGGCGCCGTCGAATATCCGCCACTTTATCGAGCTGCGCGGCATCGGCATCATCAATGCCCGCCGCATTTTCGGCATCGGCGCGGTCAAGATCTCCGAGAAGATCGATCTCGTCATCAACTTGGAGCAGTGGGACAGCCACAAGGTCTATGACCGCATGGGGATTGACAGCGAATATACGGAAATTTTGGGCATCAAGGTGCCGGTTTTGACCATCCCGGTCAAGCCTGGGCGCAACCTGGCTGTGATCATCGAGGTTGCCGCTATGAATAACCGGCAGAAAAAGATGGGCTACAACGCGGCCCAGGAGCTGCTGCAAAGCCTCGGCATGGATCTTTCAACCATCCAGGAGCAGGAAACGAAGCTCGATCTCGATCTCTAAACGGGACGCATGGACACAGGCGCTTATCTGTGCTATCATAAAAAAGCATCTTGCCCGCTGCGGCGGGCGTCAAATTCAATCCGGGAGGCAAACTTGATTCGATGGAATTCATAGCGGATCTGCATATGCACACGATTGCTTCCACCCACGCTTACAGCACGCTGCAGGAAATGGTGGCGGCCGGCAAGGCGCGCGGCCTGCGCGCGGTGGCCATCACGGACCACGGCGTGCGCATGCCGGGCGCGCCTGGCAAATGGTATTTCCATAACCTGCGTGTGGTGCCGCATATTTTTGAAAACATGCTCGTGTTGCGGGGGCAGGAGACGAATATCATCGACTATGACGGGCATATCGATGTAGAGGACGATTGCCTGGAAGACCTTGACTGGGTGGTGGCGTCCATCCATTCTGTCTGCATGCCGGCAGATGACCCGCCGTCGCCGGAAAAAGTGACGCATCTGTGGGAACAAATCTGCAAAAACCCCTTGGTCAATGTGATTGGCCATTGCGGCTCCCCACAATACGCGTTTGATTATGAGCGGGTGGTCCCGCAGTTTGGCGCGGCCGGCAAGCTGGTGGAGCTCAACGAGGGTACCTTCCGCACGAGGCCCTCTTATGCGCCGAATTGCCGGCGTATCCTCGCTTTGTGCAAAGCGCACCGCGTTCCGGTTGTCGTGGACAGCGACGCCCACTTTTCTACACTGGTGGGTGATTTTCCACATGCGGCCCGCCTGCTGGAGGAGTTGGATTTTCCGGAGGAATTGGTGGTCAACGCTAGCATGGACCGTTTGCTCGCATATCTGAAACAACATTCAAGGGTTGCTGCCGATCCTTGCTTTTCCGGGATCGCTTGAAGGGGGAACAAGAAACGAATGGAGAAAATCGAGACGCTTAAACGCGTTGCGGAAATCGCCGGTTGCCTGGTGCTCAAAGATGAGCCGATGAGCCGCCACACGACCTTTCAGATCGGCGGGCCGGCCGATCTTTATATTGCGGTCAAGGACATCATTGCACTCAAAGACATCATCCGCACGGCTAACACGCTGGGCATCCGGCTGCTGCCGCTGGGCAATGGCAGCAATGTCCTGGTCAGCGACGCGGGCATCCGCGGGGCGGTGCTTTCACTGACCGGCGACTTCCGCCGGATCACGCTGTCGGACCCCACGACCATTTCCTGCGGTGCAGGCGCGACGTTGGCCGGACTTTGCAAGTTTGCCCAGCGCAATTCGCTGACGGGCCTGGAATTTGCCTGGGGCATCCCCGGCACGGTCGGTGGCGCGGCTTTCATGAATGCCGGCGCTTACGACGGTCAGTTCAGCGACGTGCTGGTTTCTACCACGCATGTCACGCGCTCCGGCAAAACAGATTCCCTTTTGGGCCCGGAGATGGAGATGGATTACCGCAAGAGTGCCTATCAGGAAAATGGCTGCATTGTCACTTCTGTGGTGGTGCGTCTGGAGCCGGGCAGCCAGGAACAGATTTCCATGCAGATGGACGAGTATTTCAACCGCCGCAAGGAGCGCCAGCCGCTGGAAATGCCCAGCGCGGGCAGCGTCTTTAAACGGCCGGAAGGTATGTATGCCGGCACGCTGATCGAAGAGGCAGGGCTAAAGGGCACCCAGATCGGCGGCGCCATGGTCAGCGAGAAACATGCGGGCTTTATTGTGAACACCGGCAACGCCACCTGTGAGGACGTGCTGAAGCTGATCGACAAGATTCGGGACACGGTAAAGAAGAAATCCGGCGTCACGCTGGAGTGCGAGATTCGCCCAGTCTCCTGAGGAAGGAAGCAGTTGCCATGGATTTTATCATTGTGACCGGCCTTTCCGGCGCGGGCAAATCGCGCGCGGTCCATGCAATGGAGGATATCGGCTTTTATTGCATGGATAATATCCCGCCAAAACTCATCCCCGCTGTCTATGATCTGTGCATGCAGGCGAAGGAGTCTTTGTCGCGTGTCGCGGTGGTCACAGATATCCGCGGCGGCGATATGTTTTCGAGCTTGTTTGAGACGCTCGACGGCCTGACGGCGGAAAAAAAGGACTATAAGATTTTGTTCCTGGATGCGGGCGATACTGTCCTGCGAAACCGCTTCAAGGAAACGCGGCGCAAGCATCCGCTAGCCGAGGACAAGACCGGCCTGGAGCAGGCCGTAAAGCTGGAGCGGGAAATTCTGCGCCCGGTGCGCGAGCGCGCGGATTATATCATCGATACCTCCTTATTATCTCCTGCTCAACTCAAGGAGCGCATCTCCAACCTGTTTTTGGGCGACGCCACAGCGGCTTTGCAGATACATTGCATGAGCTTTGGATTTAAGTTCGGCGTCCCGACGGAGGCGGACCTCGTGTTTGACGTTCGCTGCCTGCCCAATCCCTATTATCTGGAAGAGCTGCGCAACCAGACCGGATTGGACGCGCCGGTGCGCGAATATGTCCTGAAATGGGACCAGACGAAAGGGCTTGTGCAGCGGCTTTTGGATTTGCTGGATTACAGCATCCCGCTTTACTGCAACGAGGGCAAAAGCCAGCTCGTCATCGCGGTCGGCTGCACAGGTGGACACCACCGCTCCGTTACGATTGCGCAGGTGATTTATGAGCACCTGTTGGCACAGGGACGGCGAACCAGTGTCAATCACCGCGATATTCAGAAAAACTGAAGGCCGGCCGGGAGGGACAGGCTGTGTCATTTTCCGCAGATGCAAAATTGGAAATGTGTAAAGCAAAGCTGCAGCGCGCCTGCTGCCGGAAGGCGGCGTGCTACGGCCTGCTTTTGTTTGGGCGGGCTTTTGACTGCCAGGCCGTCACATTGACCACCGAGTGCGTCCCCGCGGCAAAGCTCGCAGCGCAGCTGACCGCCGAATTGACAGGTGCCATTGTCTCGATACAGGTGGCGCTGCGGCGCGCCTCGCACCAGGCGTGCACCGTCTCCGTCGAGGATGCAGATGACCGGCTGCGTGTGCTTGACTGTTTCGGCCACACGGGGCGGGAGGTACATTTGCGCATTAACCGCGCCAACTTGGAGAACGAGGAAAGCGCGCTCGCCTTTTTGCGCGGCGCGTTTCTTTCCTGTGGATCGGCGATGGACCCGAAAAAGGACTATCGGTTGGAGTTTGTCATGCCGCGCATGCACTTGTCGCGCGATTTGGCCACGCTGCTGGGCGAGCTGCCGTTTGGCCTGCAACCGGGAATTTCGCGCCGCGGCGGTGCCTACGTGGTGTACTGCAAGGGCAGCGAACGGGTGGAGGACCTTCTGACAGCACTTGGCGCGCCCAATGCCTCCATGGCGGTCATGCAGATGAAGATGCTTAAGGAGGTTCGCAACCAGGTGAACCGCCAGACCAATTTTGAGGCGGCGAACATCGCCAAGACGGCCTCTGCGGCGGCGCGGCCGATTCGGGCGCTACAGGGGATGCTCGAGCGGGGCGGCAGCTTTGACTCCATGCCGGAGGATTTGCGTCAGCTCGCGCGCCTGCGCTACGAAAACCCGGAACTTTCTTTGCGGCAGCTGGGGGAAGCGCTCGACCCGCCGCTTTCGCGCTCTGGGGTCAACCACCGGTTACAACGAATCACAGAGCTGGCGGAGAAGCAGCGGGGAGAGAAATAGTCATTTTCGGATAGACACACAACGCATGTGAAGCCCGGACGGCTTGCCCCGTAACGCGGAACGAAAATAGTGCGACTGGCCGCATCTCATGGCGAAACTTTGAAACAACTTTTTAGAGGAGGCCTTTCATGTTTGTCCACCTGCATTTGCATACCGAATATAGCCTCCTTGACGGCGCCTGCCGCATTGAGCGGCTGCTCGATACCGCTCAGGCGCGCGGGGACAAGGCGGTCGCCATCACAGATCACGGCGTCCTTTATGGCGCCGTCGATTTTTATAAGGCGGCCAAAAAGCGGGGAATCAAGCCCATTATCGGCTGCGAAGTCTATGTAGCGCAGCGCACGCGTTTTGACCGCACACGCGAATTGGACAGTGAAAACCGCCACCTGGTGCTGCTGTGTGAAAACCAGCAGGGGTACCAGAATCTGATCCAGCTGGTCAGCCGCGCGTGGACTGAGGGCTTTTACAGCAAGCCGCGTGTGGATATGGACCTGCTGGAGCAGTATCATGAGGGATTGATTGCGCTGTCTGCCTGCCTGGCCGGGGAGATTCCCCGCGCGCTGACGGCCGGAGATTATGATGGCGCAAAGGCCGCGGCTTTGCGATATGCGGGAATCTTTGGGCCGGACCATTTTTATCTGGAGCTTCAGGACCACGGACTGCCGGAACAGAAACGCATCAATCCGCAGCTGATCCGACTGGCCGGGGAGACTGGCCTGCCGCTGGTTGTGACGAACGACTGCCATTATATCGATCGGGCGGATCACCAGATGCACCACGTGCTGCTGTGCATTCAGACGGGCAAGACACTCGAGGAAGAGGGCGGACTGGCGTTTTCCAGCGAAGAATTTTATTACAAAACGGAAGACGAAATGCGTGCTTTGTTCCCGGACCATCCGGAGGCGGCGGACAACACCGCGCGCATTGCCGAGCGCTGCAATGTCACATTTGAATTCGGCAAGACAAAGCTGCCCCGCTTTGAGACGCCGAATGGGCAGGACAACGTGACGTATTTTCGAGAGCACTGCTATGCGGGCCTGCACGCGCATTATGGGCCGAATCCGGACAAATCAATCGTCGACCGGCTGGAATACGAACTCTCTACGATTGAGCAGATGGGATATGTCAATTACTACCTGATTGTCCATGACTTTGTCCGCTATGCGAAAGAGGTGGGGATTCCGGTCGGGCCGGGGCGCGGTTCTGGCGCCGGGAGCCTCGCGGCGTATTGCATCGGCATCACCGGCATCGATCCGATCCGCTACGACCTGCTGTTCGAGCGCTTTTTGAATCCGGAGCGCGTCAGCATGCCGGATTTTGACATCGATTTTGCCGATGACCGGCGCTCGGAAATGATCGACTATGTGGTGCGCAAATACGGCGCGGATCATGTGGCGCAGATTGTCACCTTCGGCACCATGGCCGCGCGCGCCTCCATCCGCGATGTGGGCCGTGTGATGGGGCTGCCCTATGCCGCTGTGGATGCGGTCTCCAAAATGGTGCCGTCCGAACTGCACATCACGCTGGACAAGGCGCTGCAAACCTCCAAAAGCCTGCGCGGGCGGTACGAAAGCGACCCGCAGGTGAAAAATCTAATTGATATGGCGCGCAAGCTCGAGGGGATGCCGCGCAACGCCTCCACGCATGCGGCGGGCGTCGTCATTACGGACAAGCCGGTCTCGGCGTATGTGCCTCTGGCCAAAAACGGCGACGCGGTCGTCTGCCAATATACCATGACCACGCTCGAAGAACTTGGGCTCTTGAAAATGGACTTTTTGGGCCTGCGGAACCTTTCGGTCATTCACGACGCCGAGCAGATGATCCGCGAAAAACACCCGGATTTTTCGGCAGAACACGTCCCGATTGACGCGCCAGAAGTGTATCGGATGCTTACAGAAGGCCGCACGGAAGGCGTTTTTCAGTTTGAATCCGCGGGCATGCGCAACGTGATCATGCAGCTGCGACCGGAGAGCATTGAGGATCTGATCGCCGTGATCGCCCTATATCGACCCGGCCCCATGGAGTCGATTCCACGCTACATCGAAAACCGCCATCACCCGGAAAAAATCACCTACCGCCATCCGCTTTTGGAGCCAATCTTAAAAGTCACCTATGGCTGTATCGTCTACCAGGAGCAGGTGATGCAGATTTTTCGAACATTGGCGGGCTATAGCCTTGGACGCGCAGATATTGTGCGCCGCGCGATGAGCAAGAAAAAGCACGATGTGATGGAGCGTGAAAAGGAAATTTTTCTGCACGGCCTGGTCAATAAAAAGGGCGAGGTCGAAGTGCCGGGCTGCCTGCGCAACGGCGTGGACGAGGCGACGGCGCAGGCCATCTACGGCGAAATGGAGAGTTTCGCCTCCTATGCGTTCAATAAATCTCACGCGGCCGCCTATGCTTTTCTGGCCTATCAAACCGCTTATCTCAAATGCTTTTACCCCCGCGCTTATATGGCGGCGCTGATGACCAGCATGCTCGATAATACATCGAAGCTCATCGGCTATATCGATGCGTGCACTCGGATGCACATCCGCGTACTGCCGCCGCAGATCAACGAAAGCGGGGCGGGTTTTACTGTGGCGGAAGATGGGATTCGTTTTGGTCTTGTCGCGGTGCGCAACCTGGGGCGGGGGCTGATCGATGCCATCGTGCGGGAGCGGGAACAGGACGGCCGATTTACTTCGTTTGCCTCCTTCTGCCAGCGGCTTTTTGGGCGCTATAACCGCCGTGCCCTGGAGAGCCTCGTCAAGTGCGGCGCATTCGACGGCCTGGGCAACAACCGAAATGAGATGCTTTCCGCCATTCCCATGGTGATGGAGGCTTTGGAATCGGACAGGCGCCGCAACGTGGAGGGCCAGCTCGGCCTGTTTGACACGGGCGTGCAGCAGGCACAGGGTGAGATTCAAATCCCGCCCAAACCGGAGCTGCCGTCCCAGGCACTTTTGGAGATGGAGAAAGAGGTCACGGGCATGTATCTGTCCGGGCACCCGATGGCTGCCTATGCCGGCCTGTATAGCGCATGCGGCGCCGTGCACATCGGCGATCTGCTCGCGGACGGGAAGGAGGGCACACCGCGGTTTCGGGATGGCAGCACAGTACGGCTTTTGGGTATGGTGGACCATGTGCAGACGAAGATCACGCGTAGCCATGCGGAAATGGCCTTCCTCACACTGGAGGACTTTTATGGGAGCATAGAGGTGTTGCTCTTTCCCAAGCAGTTCGCGGATGCCCGGCCGCTTTTGGAGACGGGCCGGGTGCTGTGTATCACAGGCCGCCTGAGTACCCGCGAGGACGAAGATCCGAAAATTCTGTGCGATCACGTGCAGGACGCCGCCCAGCTGCGGGCGCAGGCCCCTGCACAGCAACCTGCCCCCAAAAAGAAACGGATCCGCCCGGGCTTATATTTGAAAGCGCCAACCGGGGATGATCCCGCTTTGCAGCGCGCACGCAAGTATATGGCTGTCTTCGACGGCCCGTCGCCCTTGTATATTGTCTTGACCAAGGAGAAACGGATGTACTGTGCACCGCGTTCGGAGGGGGTTGACGTCAACCCATTGCTCTTGCGGGAACTCAGGCGTCTGCTTGGTGCGGAAAATGTTGCGTTTGTGCAATAATCCTCCATGGGCGTGATGAATTTGTCCATATCGGATACTTGTAGTCCATGCAAAGATATTTTATAATAATAAGCGTATCGAACTGTATAAGAAGGCGTTTGAGAAGGAAAATTGTGTAGGGCTCCTTGCCCACACAGGTGGTTATCCACATTGGGAGGTTTGTTTAGCATGAGTACAAAATCCATTGCAGTTCTGACAAGCGGCGGCGATGCGCCGGGCATGAATGCGGCGGTGCGTGCCGTTGTTCGCACCGCGATTTCCATGGGCTTTGGTGTCAAGGGCGTTCGACGCGGGTATAACGGATTGCTCAGCGGCGACGTTGTGGACATGAACCTGCGCAGCGTTTCGGACATCATCGGCCGCGGCGGCACCATCCTTTATACGGCGCGCAGCCCGGAGTTCAATACACCGGAAGGCGTGGAAAAAGCAGCGAAAACGTGCGCGGATCTCGGCGTCGTCGGTGTGGTTGTCATTGGCGGCGACGGTTCCTTCCGCGGCGCACGGGATTTGAGTCAGGCGGGCGTTCCCTGCATCGGACTGCCCGGCACAATCGACAACGACATTGCCGCAAGCGAATATACGATTGGTTTTGACACCGCGATGAACACGGCGGTCGAGATGATCGATCGCATCCGCGACACAGCCGAATCCCACGACCGCTGCAGCGTGGTCGAGGTGATGGGGCGTCGTTGTGGGGACCTGGCCTTGCAGGTCGGCGTGGCGGTTGGTGCAACAACCATCCTGGTGCCGGAAATCGAGTGGGACTTCCAGCGCGACATCATCGACCGGATGAATTTTGCGCTCAAGACGGGCAAGCACCATTTTATCATTATGGTGGCGGAAGGCGTCGGCGGTACGGTAGAACTGTCCAAGCACATTGAGTGGACCACCGGCATCGAAACGCGTGCAACGATTCTGGGGCATGTGCAGCGCGGCGGTTCCCCGACACTGCGCGACCGCGTCGTTGCCAGTGAAATGGGATATCGCGCAGTTGAACTGCTTAAGGAAGGGCACAGCAACCGGGTGATCGTGATGCGCAATGGCAAGATCGTCGATCTTGACATTACGGAGGCACTGGCTATGCCCCGCACTTTCAATAAAGAGCTTTACAAAATTGCGCATCAGATTTCGATTTGATGGCTTTCTTTGGTTGAGGCGGACTGCCGTCATGCATTCAGGCATGGCGGCAGCCCGCTTTTTATATACGGAATAATGCTTTTGGAGAATCAAATTGCTGATTTGTGCAAGAACAAATTCCAAGTTATTCAAATAACCTATTTCCTTTTCTTGTGTTTGAAGGAATAGAAATGGTAGTACATTATTTTCAAAAGAAAAAATTATAGCAGAATTCATAAAAATACGTGAGGTACCGAGCGGATATTCCTTTTTTGTATAAAAAGTATTTTCCAGTGTATTTGAGCCGATGCAATGCAAAAGATAATTTTAATAGAATTTCGGACAACTTCATATAGACATGCGTTCGGTGGATTTAGTATACTTAAAGAGGCTTATAAAAATCTATGAAAGTGCAAATAGCAGAAAATTCATTTAGGGGACAAAACGGGCGGGTCGAAGAAATACTTGCCCAAACAGCGTGTTGAATATACGCCAAATCGCGTGTATTGTATAAATCCTACAAAGCAACGAAACTAGGAGAAAGGAAGTTAGCGAAAACATGAGAAAGTCAATTCGGTCCATTGCTGCCGTGGCGTGTGCGTCAGTTTTGGCAGCGTCGATGCTGTCTGCTTGCGGCAACGGCAGTCAAACGGGTTCCACTGGAAGCGGCGGAGGAGCTACAGGGGGACAAATCACCCTGAACTTGGGTTACTGGGACAGCAAGAACCAGGGTGAAACCATGAAGAAGCTGGTGGAAGCCTATGAGAACGAAAATCCGAATGTGAAAATCAACCTCCAGTATACGCCGTATAAGGGCGGCGAGTATTGGACCAAGCTGGAAGCTGCCATGAACGGCGGCACAGCGCCCGATGTCTTTTGGATCAACTGCCTGCATGCCAAGAAGTATGTAGAGGGCGGCATGGTAGAGCCGCTGGATGACGCGGCAAAGAATGCCGGTCTCGACATGGCAAAAGATTTCCCGGAAGCTCTGGTACAGACCTATACGTTTGATAACAAGCTGTATGCGATTCCGAAGGATTTTGATACCAACGCGCTCTGGTACAATAAAGAGATCTTCGACAATGCCGGGGTTGCTTATCCGACAGACGACTGGACTTGGGACGACATGGTCGCTGCGGCAAAGAAGCTGACCGATACCTCCAAGGGCATTTATGGTATGGCGGCGCCGCTTGATTTCCAGACCTGCTATTGGAACACGATTTTTGCAAATGGCGGCTCCATCATGTCTGACGATCAGAAATCCACCATGTATAGCGACTCGAAGACCATGGGCGGCCTTCAGCCGTGGATCGACCTGATTCAGAAAGATAAGGTTTCTCCGGATATCAATACGCTGACGGATACGAGCGCAGATACCTTGTTTGAGTCTGGCAAAGTGGCAATGATCTATGGCGCTGACTATATGATTGCGGAATACCTGGCCGCAGACACCGTGAAGGGTAAGATCAACCTGGCTCGTATTCCGACCTTTAACGGCAAGCGCGGCAACGTGATCAATGGTTTGGGCTATGCGGTTTACACCAAGTCCAAGCAGAAGGAAGCTGCGGAAAAGTTGGCGGCATGGATGGGCTCTGCAGAAGCCATGAAGATTCAGGGCGAAGTGGGCGCTGTTATTTCCGCGCGCAACGATGCACAGCAGTATTTTGTCAAGACCCAGCCGGATCTGAACCTGCAGGTCTATCTGGATGCAGTTGCGGACGCAAAGCCGCTGCCGACTGTGACGGTTGCAAGCGAAATGCTGGACAATGAGACGAAGTACCTCAAGCAGGCTTGGGCAGGCACGATGTCTTTGGCAGACGCCTGCAAGCAATTGGATGCTGAGAACAAAACGCTGCTTGCAAAGGAAAAATAAAAGGAGTTGAGCGCCATGAAGGCACCGGAGAGGCAGACGCAACAACTGCGGCGGCATTACAGCAGGGAAGAGCGTCGTGGTTGGCTGTGCGGATATCTGTTTATTGCACCGCTCCTGGTGGGATTGCTGATCTTCTATATCATTCCTTTTATCCAAAGCGTCTGTTACAGCTTTACAGATATTGATAGCTTTAATAATGCCACGTTCATTGGCCTTGCCAATTACAAGCAGATGTTTTCTGATCCGGAAATGTGGGCGGCCTTTGGCAATACGCTGCTGTGGGTCGTTGTGACCGTTCCGATCGGCATTTTGATTTCTCTGTTCATTGCGACGCTTTTGAACATGAATATCAAAGGGAAATCGGGCTATCGCACGCTTTATTTCCTGCCGGTGGTGACCATGCCGGCCGCCATCGCCATGGTTTGGAAGTGGATTTATAACGGACAGTTTGGTGTTCTCAATCAGATCCTCGGCATTTTTGGCGTGCCGGCGCACGACTGGGTGACAGATCCGTCGATTGCCTTCTGGATGGTCATGGTTGTGGGCATTTGGAGTAGTGTTGGTTATAACATGGTTATCCTACTGGCCGGTATGCAGGGGATTTCCAGCTCCTACTATGAAGTGGCCGCCATTGAAGGCGCGAATGTTGGACAACAGTTTTTCAAGGTGACGCTGCCGCTTCTGACGCCGACGCTGTTTTTCGTGCTGCTGACTTCGATCATTAGCGGCTTCCAGGTCTTTGACATCATTTATATGATGATTGGCAAGGGCAGCCCGGCATATGAGGCCACGCAAACGATCCTGATGCTGTATTATCGGAATGCGTTTGATTATTCTTATAAGGGATATGCATCCGCGATTGCTGTCTTCTTGTTTGTCGTGATTTTGATTATCACGGTCATTCAGATGAAGTTGCAGAAAAAATGGGTTAACTATTGATTCAAGCCTGTTACTTTACGAGAAATTGGAGGAAATGAAAAAATGAAGCTCAAAAAAAGAGGACGTTTCATTGTTCATGTAATCCTGCTGCTAGGCTTGGTAATCGTGGTGTTTCCCTTTATATGGATGATCTTGACTTCCTTCAAGACGGAAGCGGAAGCAATCCATGTTCCGCCCATTATTTTCCCGAGCCGCTTAAACTTGGAGGGCTATATCAGTGTCTTCACGGAATTGCCCTTCGTACAGGTTTATTTGAACACCTTCATATCGACCATCATCACAGTGATTGGGCAGGTTGTTTTGTGCTCGATGGCTGGCTATGCATTTGGCCGCATCAATTTTCCGGGTAAAAACATTTTGTTCCTTCTGGTGCTCTCGGTGCTGATGGTGCCAGGCCAGATTTTCCTGGTGCCGCAGTACATGATCATCATGAAGATGAATTTGCTGGACACGTTGCCGGCGTTGTTCCTGCCGAATCTGTTCAGTGCGTTTGGTACGTTTTTGCTGCGCCAGTTCTTTATGTCCTTGCCCAAAGAACTCGAAGAGGCTGCGCGGCTGGATGGTTGCAATCGATTCCAGATCTTCGGCAAGGTGATGCTGCCACTGGCCAAGCCAGGCATCATCTCCCTGGTTATTTTCACGGCGAAATTTGCGTGGAATGACTTTATGTGGCCGCTGATTGTCAATACCTCTTTGGAAAAGACGATCCTTGGCCCCGCGCTGTCTGCGTTGCAGGGACAGTATACCGGCGACTATCCGAGCCAAATGGCTGGCGCTGTTCTCTCCGTTATTCCCATTATTGTTCTCTTCTTTATTTTCCAAAAACAATTTATTGAAGGTGTGGCGCAAGCTGGCATCAAAGGCTAAAACGCGTTTGCGCTTTTCACAAAAAACGCCCCCGGTTTCTCTGCAAAAGAGTTTCCGGGGGCATTTTTGCGTTCGCAGTGTGCTAGACAAAGGAAAAAGTCCGGATAACCCGCAGGCTATCCGGACTTTTTCCTGGAGCTGCTAACGCGATTCGAACGCGTGACCTCATCCTTACCAAGGAT
>ERZ1090860.985-NODE-988-length-15935-cov-6.635202_pt1 | contig 15935 bp, 14 predicted proteins | sample MGYA00478483_ERZ1090860 | MGnify/ENA primary metagenome ERZ1090860 (study PRJEB33644, sample SAMEA5815741) | chicken gut metagenome | biome: Chicken; feature: Gastrointestinal Tract; material: Caecum | place: Ireland | collected 2019-01-01 | study: A study of the...
TATCAAAATAGGACAATTGGAGCATTGAACATACTATTAATCAGTGTTTCCTTAGAGATGGCGGCGGATCTCAGAAAGACTTCTAGAGATCAGGGAGCAATACTGAGCCTGGTGGGGATGATCGCTGTGACTGCTGTATTACTGATTTATATTGTGGCAGCGGGAATGGCTCAGGAGGAGTCCTGGGATCAGCAGACAGATAAGATCACCGTGAAGATCGGTGACCAGACGACAGTAGAACTGGAAATCAATCAGGCATATGAACGGGAAAGTATTCTTGGAACGCGGCGTCGTCTGGATGTGGATTATGTATTTGGGGAAGAAACGGGATCAGAAATGACAGGAGGAACAGATGCTGAAGGGACAGGAAAAGAGCCGGACAGAGAACGGACCGGAGATATCACGGTGACTGTGTATGAGAGTGACTGTCAGCAGTTGCTGGAGTACTGCTGGAGAAAGGACGTGGAGAAAATGCTGGATGCGATCCGGGACGGCAGTTCCGAGATCAAATCGGAAACGACAGAGTTGACGGAAACGGAAAAACAGGAGTTGGCCAAAGAACTGACAGAAGAATTGCAGACGATCCGTGTAAAAATAGAAGTGGGAACAGACCAGCTTCGCGGCGGTATTTTTTATCCGGGCTGTGTACTGTACTTCTCCTCGGATGCTTACTGGGATGTGGAAACTTTGATTTCGGTGGTGGAGAATTGCCTGTAAATGTGTTACCATAAGGTTAAGTATTTTCGTGTAACCGTTCGGAAGATGGAACGGCTGCATCTTATCTGTGTTTTGGACAGAAAAGGAGTGAGCGGAAGAGATGGCGAGGGAACAGTTTCAGACGCTGACGGAGCCGATGTATTATATTCTTATGGCACTTCTCGACGAGTGCTGCGGTGTCGATATTATGGAAAAAGTTCAGAGACTTTCTCACGACCGTGTTCATGTGGGGCCGGGCACTTTGTATGCTATGTTGTCGAAATTTGAGGAGAATGGAGTGATCCGGATGACGGGACAGGAGGGAAGACGGAAATCTTATGTGATCACGGATCGCGGAAAACAGATGCTGCAGGAAGAATATCAGCGTCTGAAGACGATGACAGAGGATGGAAGCTGGGTCCTGGAACACGCGGAATGGGCCCGGTGAATTTCGGCAGAGGCGGACCGGATGCGTTCGCCTCGCCGTTGTATTTCCGGACATTTTTCTTGGCTTTTGAACAGATGGCATCTTATGGAATGGAGGTGAGGGGATGCCAAAAATGACAGTATATCACGGCGGCTATCAACCGGTTTATCATCCGGAAATCCGGATCGGACGTAATACCAAAGATTTTGGCCCGGGTTTTTACTGTACGGTGATCAGAGAACAGGCGCAACGATGGGCAAGAAGATATCGCACGAAAATCGTATCTGTTTATGATGTGATCTTGGATAGCAGTCTGAAGATAAAAGAGTTTCGCGAAATGAGCGAAGAATGGCTGGATTTTATTGTTGCCTGCAGAAGCGGCAGAGATCATGAATATGACGTTGTGATAGGTGCAATGGCAAATGATCAGATTTACAATTATATTTCTGATTATATAGATGGAGTTATTACACGGGAGCAATTTTGGGTACTGGCAAAATTTAAGTATCCGACACATCAGATAAATTTTTGTACGGAAGCAGCGTTAAAATGTCTGGAATACCGTGGATATGAGGAGGTAAAGGAAAGTGAGTGAAATTGGACGGGAAAGTGCAAAGGATAATGATCTTTTTTTTACATGCAGTCTTATCGATTATATTGCCAGAAAAACGAAAAATCGTCGGGTGGATGTCGTCAATGCTCTTGGGAAAGACAGAATTGAGAAAATTTATGATCTGGCAGACGTCTATCACAGCGATAACATAGACCGGGTCAGTGAAGATTTTATCGAAGAAGCGGGGATATCCCAGGGGAATTTTGACAACGTAGGAAAATGTAAATTCACAATTCCCACACACTGGGATATCGGAAAGGTATATAAAAGGCTGATCAAAGGAGTGGCTGAGGAAGAGCATATAGGGATTGTAGACGCACTGATAAAAGTTTATAATTCTTTTGTCAGCGATTTAATTGATGATTACAACGGCAGCTTTTATTATGAAAATCCAGCTTATATTTTGGAATGTTATCTGGAAAAAGAGGTGCTGTAGGAAATCATCCGCGGTCTGAAGAATGAAAAGGCAGGAAGGGGCGTCTGCGGCTACTGCGGCAGCGAGAGGTATCCGGACCAGTTTTTACCGGACAAGAAGCAAGGAGAGAATTTATGATAGCGCTAAGAAAAGTACAGTTTGCAGCTGAAAAGAAGAGAAATGAGAATTACCAATTCAGACAGTTTCTGAAAATCGTGTCTCATGCCCATTTGTCGGGCAACTTATAAGATACAAAAGAAACTCTGAGATAAGGAAGGTCGCAGAAATGTCATTACAGTTTATTTTCGGGAATTCCGGCGCCGGGAAATCGGAATACGGATTCCGTTACATCATAGAAAAGGCTATGCGCCACCCGGACAGGCGGTTTCTCGTGGTGGTGCCGGAGCAGTTTACGATGCAGACGCAGAAAACGATTGTCTCGATGCATCCGGACGGCGGGATTCTGAATATCGACGTGCTGAGTTTTCAGCGGCTTGCCTACCGGATCTTTGAGGAGACCGGAGGAGAACTCCGGCCGCTGCTGTCGGAGACGGGAAAGACGCTGGTGCTCCAGAGGATCGCCCAGGAGCAGGAAAAAAATCTGAAGGTGCTGGGGCAGAATCTGAAACGCCATGGCGCTGTGACAAAAATGAAATCTCTTGTCTCGGAACTGATGCAGTATCAGGTGACCGGAGAAGATCTGGAACTGTGGCGGGAGCGGGCGAAGGAAAAACCGCTGCTGGCTTTGAAGCTGCAGGATATCCGATGTATTTATCAGGCGTTTGAGGAATATCTGCGGGACAGCTATGTGACGCCGGAGGGGGTTCTGGAGGTTCTGACCGCCAGGCTGGAACAGTCGGAGAAGATCCGGACCAGTGAGATCCTGTTTGACGGTTTTGTGGGCTTTACGCCGATCCAGCTGAAGGTGCTGAAAGAACTGATGGGGCTGAGTCCGAAGCTTATGGTCACGGTGACGATGGATGAACGGGAAAATCCGGTGGGGAGATGCGGTCCACAGAACCTGTTTTTTGCCAGCAAAAAAATGGTGCGTCAGCTTCTGGACCGCGCCCATGAAGCACACTGCGAGGTGCTACCGGAGGTCTGGACGAAGCGGGGAGTACACAGCCGTTTCCGCGAGGGAAGTGCGCTGGATTTCCTGGAACAGAATCTGTATCGTTATAACAGAGCGCAGTGGAATGGTGTGCCGGACGGGGAACTCTCGATCCGCGTGATGGTCAACCCCCAGGAAGAGCTGCGTGCGGTGACTGCGAAGATCCATGAGCTGGTCCGCGCCGGGAAATACCGCTACCGGGAAATTGCTGTGATTTCCGGAGATCTCTCTTCTTATGCCAGCTATGCCCGGCAGATTTTCCGGGAGGCGGGGATCCCGTGTTTTATCGACGAAAAACATACGGTATTGATGAATCCTTTCGTGGAGTTTCTCCGGGCGGCGCTGGATCTGATCGTTCAGGACTTTTCCTATGAAGCGGTGTTCCGCTACCTGAGGTGCGGGATGGGATGCCTTTCCAGGGAGGAGACCGATGAACTGGAAAATTATGTGATTGCGCTGGGAATCCGGGGATTTAAGCGGTACCGGGAGACATGGACCCGGTGTTACCGCGGCATGAAGCCGGAGGAACTGCTGCATATCAATGAACTCCGGGGGCGTTTCCTGGAGGAAGTGGAGGCGCTTGCGGAAGGAATGAAGCAGCGGAAGACGTCGGTCCTCTTTAAGACGAAAACCCTCTATGACTTTATCGTGAAAAGCGATTGCCAGAGAAAACTGGAGCGGCAGAAAAATATGTTCCAGGAGCAGTGTGAGGCTGCTATGGCCCGGGAATATGCGCAGATCTACGGGATCGTTATGGAACTGCTGGATAAGCTGGTGGAAGTACTCGGGGACGAGACGATCTCTCTTTCGGATTACCAGGAGATCCTGGAGGCCGGGTTCCAGGAGGCGCAGGTGGCGGTGATCCCTCCGTCGGCGGATCAGGTTCTGATCGGCGACAATGAGAGGACCAGGCTGAAAAATATCAAGGTGTTGTTTTTTGTCGGCGTCAACGAGGGACTGATCCCGCGGCATACCGGTTCGGGAGGGATCCTCTCGGAGCCGGACCGGGAGGAACTGAAGAAAAATCAGGCGGAACTCTCCCCGACTTCCCGGGAAGAGATGTATATGCAGCGGTTTTATCTCTATCTGAACCTGACCAAGCCCTCGGAGAAGCTGTATCTGTCTTATTGCCGGACGAACGCAAAGGGGGAGAGCCTGATGCCGTCTTATCTGATCGGCAGTTTCCGGAAGATGTTCCCGAAGCTGGAGGTTCTGGAGACCGGAGAAACGTCAGACAGTCCGGAGACACCGCTGGACGCGCTGCCTGCGTTTCTGGAGGGACTGCACCAGGCGGCCAAAGGGCAGGTGGCTCCGGAATTTCTGGAACTGTACCGGTGGTATAAAAACCATCCTGAGGCCGGGATTCCGGCCGACGACTATGTGGAGGCTGCTTTTTTCCGAAACCCGAAGGATGTGATCGGGCGGACCGCCGCCCATGCGCTGTATGGTCAGGTGCTGACGAACAGCGCCACCCGGCTGGAAAAATATGCTGCCTGTGCCTTTGCTCATTTTATGGAGTATGGGCTTCGGCTGCAGGAGAGAGTGCAGTATGAGTTCCGGGCCAACGACATGGGAAGTGTGATGCATGAGGCGTTAGAACAGTTTTCACGGCTGCTGGAGAAGGAAGGTCTGGACTGGAAGAGCCTGGACGAGGAGGAGAGAAACCGTCTGATCGATGAGAGCGTCGAGGCTGTCATCGGGGATTACGGAAATACGATCCTCCAGAGCAGCAGCCGGAACCGGTATATGATCCTCCGGGTAAAACGGATCCTCCGGAGAACAGTCTGGGCATTGCAGGAGCAACTGAAAAAGGGAAGCTTCACGCCGGGCGCCTTTGAGGTGTCCTTTGCGATGGAAGATTCGCTGGATGCGATCAATATTACGCTTTCCGACGAGGAGAAGCTGCGGCTGCGGGGGCGGATCGACCGGATGGATGTGTGCGAGAAGAACGATACCGTGTATGTGAAGATCATTGACTACAAGTCCGGAAACACTTCTCTGGATCTGGTCGCGCTGTATTACGGTCTGCAGCTGCAGCTTGTGGTCTATATGGATGCGGCGCTGGAACTGGAGGAGAAGAAGCACCCGGGAAAGGATGTGGAACCTGCCGGAATTTTTTATTACCATATCGGCGACCCGATGTTGGAGAAAAAAGACGGGGAGAGCGACGAGGCGTGGAACCGGAGACTTCTGGCGGCACTGAAGATGGACGGCCTGGTGAACGCGGACCCGGAGGTGGTGGCGCTTCTGGACCGGACGGTCGGCGCGGGGGCGTCGTCGGACGTGGTGCCTGTCGGTTACAAAAAGGACGGCAGTTTTAACAGCTATTCCAAGGTGGCGACCCGGGAGGAATTTTCCGTGATCCGGAAATATACGGAGCTGAAGATCCGGGAGATCGGCCGGGGGATCCTGGACGGAAACGCGGAGGCGTCGCCGTATCAGCTGGGGACGCGGAACGCCTGCACGTTCTGCCCTTACGGCGGGATCTGCGGCTTCGACCAGCGGCTGCCGGGATTTCAGTACCGGAAACTGAAAACGCTGGATGATTTTGAATTGATCAAGGCGATGCAGGAGGATATTGAGACATGGGAGTAAAGTGGACCAGAGAACAGGAGCAGGTGATCCGTCTGAGAGGGAAGAATCTTCTGGTGAGCGCGGCTGCCGGTTCCGGAAAGACGGCGGTTCTGGTGGAGCGGATTCTTTCCCTGGTGACAGACCCGAAAAACCCGCTCGATGTGGACGAACTGCTGCTCGTGACCTTTCCCCGGGCTGCGGCCGGGGAGATGCGGGAGAGACGCGGACAGGCGCTCCAGAAAGCGGTCGAGACGGACCCGGACAATGATCACCTGCAGCGGCAGCAGACGCTTCTGCACCATGCCCAGATCAATACGATCCACGGGTTCTGTTCCTATGTGATTCAGAATTATTTCCAGATGATCGATCTGGATCCGGCTTACCGGATGGCGGAGGACGGGGAGATCCGTCTGCTCCGCTCAGATGTGGTGAAGGAGGTTCTGGAAGAAGGGTATACCGAACAGACGCCGGAGTTTGCAAACTTTATCGAGTGCTATGCGGCGGGCAAGACGGATGAGGGGATTGAGGATCTGATCCTGAATCTGTTTGATTTTGCGTCCAGCTATCCGTGGCCGGAGGAATGGCTTGCCGGGTGTATGGAAACCTATGAGATATCCACGAAGGAAGATTTGGAGGCTGCTCCGTGGATGCAGTACCTGATGCGCGAGGCCGGGAAGAATCTGGAGAGTATCCGGAATATGCAGAGAGAGACGCTGGCGGTCCTGTCCCGGCCGGGCGCGCCTGTACTCTATGAACCGATGCTTCAGGCGGATCTGGAACAGACAGAGGCGCTGCTGAACTGTGGGACCTATGAGACGCTGCAGAAGGCGTTTGGCGCGCTGGCGTTTCCGATGTTGTCCAGAAAGAAGGATCCGGATGCCGACGAGACGCTGAAGGAAACAGTGAAGGCAAAACGGGAGGAGACAAAGAAGCTGCTGAAAGGTCTGCAGGAGCAGTATTTTTCCAGAACGGAGGAGGAGATCCTGGCGGATACGGCGGTGAGCCGCGGGCCGGTGAAGGAACTGATCCGGCTGACGCTGCGCTTTGCGGAACTGTTTGCGGAGCGGAAACGGAAAAAGAATCTTCTGGATTATTCGGATCTGGAGCACTTTGCGCTGAAGATCCTGCTGAGAAAAGAAGACGGGCGTCTGGTCCGCACGGAGGCGGCGAAGGAACTGGCCCGCCAGTACCGGGAGATCATGATCGACGAGTATCAGGACAGCAACTTTATCCAGGAGGCCCTGCTGTCGGCTGTCTCCGGGGAGGAGGACGGCGTCTGGAACCGGTTTATGGTCGGGGACATCAAGCAGAGTATCTACGGTTTCCGCCTGGCACGGCCGGAACTGTTTCTTGAGAAGTACCGGACATATCAGAGAGAGGATACGGTAAAAGAGCCGGGGGAAAGCATGGCGGCTGCGGCGGAGCAGGCAGAGAAAAATACGGCGGCTGCGACGGAGCGGACAGAAGGAGATAGATCGGACACAGCAGTTCAGAAAGAAGGCGTCATGGAAGATGAGGCGGGGATATCGGCGGGGCAGAGGGAGACTTCGGATCTGAAAAAGCACTGCCGGAGGATCGATCTGCATAAGAACTTCCGGAGCCGGGAGCAGGTGCTGGAGACTTCCAATTATATTTTTCGGCGGGTGATGTGCGAGGATCTGGGAGGGATTGTGTATGATGATGCCGCCAGTCTGTATCCGGGTGCGGTTTTTCCGGAAGAAAACTCATTCAGCGAGTCTGCTGCCGGAGTTCAGGAGAACTGCATGGAAGGTTCTTCCAACAAAAAGAAAAGTGTCCGTTATGCTTACGACACGGAGATCCTTCTGCTGGATCGGAAAGCGCCGGAGTTGGAGGATGATCACAGCCGGGAGACGATGATCGAGGCGGAATGTTATATGGTAGCTGCGCGTATCCGGGAACTGGTCGGACGGGAGCAGGTGCTGGACCGGGAGAGCGGCACATACCGTCCTGCGTCATACCGGGATATCGTGATCCTCCTGCGTACGGTCAGCGGATGGGCGGAGACTTTTCAGCGGGTTCTTCAGGCGTCGGGGATTCCGGCGTACTGCACTTCAAGGACAGGATATTTTTCCGCGCGGGAGGTCGTGACGGTCCTGAATTACCTTCAGATCTGCGACAATCCGATGCAGGAGATCCCGTTTACCGCGGTGCTCCGCTCTCCGATGGTCGGCTGCAGCGCGAAAGAACTGGCAGAGCTCAAATGTTCCGGAAAAGAGCAGAAGATCTATGAGGCATGTGCGGAGTATGCGGAAAATGGAGCGGATGAGACGCTCCGCGGAAAACTCCGGGAATTTCTGTCGCTGCTGGAAGAGATGCGGTGGAAAGTGCCCTATACGCCGATCCATGAACTGCTGACGGAAATCCTGGAGCGGACCGGATACAGTGGATATGCGGCGGCACTCCCGGGCGGAGAACAGAGAAAGGCAAACCTGCAGATGCTGATCGAAAAGGCGGTGGATTTCGAGTCTACCAGTTACCGGGGATTGTTTCATTTTGTCCGTTATATTCAGCAGCTTCAGAAGTATGAGGTGGATTTCGGAGAGGTAAACATTCAGGGCGAGACTGCAGATACTGTGCGGATCATGAGTATTCACAAGAGTAAGGGCCTCGAGTTCCCGATCGTATTTGTCTCTGGCATGGGAAAGAAATTCAATCAGTCTGACAGCCGCGCGACGCTGGTGCTTCACTCCGGCCTTGGGATCGGAGCGGATGTGATCCGGCCGGAGCGGAGGGAAAAGTCTGCGTCTGTACAGAAACAGGTGCTCCGGAAAGCACTATCGATGGAAAATCTGGCGGAAGAAATGAGAGTGCTCTATGTGGCATTGACCCGTGCGAAAGAGAAACTGATCCTCACCGGTGCGGTGGACAAACTGGAGCAGCTGGTCCGCAAATGTGCATCGCTGGCGGAGGCATCGGCGAAGGTACTGCCTTATCCCGTACTGTCGTCGGCGTCCACGTATCTCGACTGGGTGCTGCCGGCAATGGCGGGAAGCAGATGCATGATCCCTCTGTATGAAAAATATGAGTTGGGGATTCCGGAAATCTGCCTGAAAAAGGCACAGGGTGACAGGAACGGTATGGCAGGTGTTTCCGCGGGCAATCCCCAGGATCCGCCGGCGGAGATCCGATGTGAGCAGCCGCAGAATATGGTGGAGGAAGAACTGCTGTACCAGATGAATCTGCAGGTGAAGAAAGAGGAACTGCTGCACCTGGATCCGGAGAAGGTCTATGATCCCGGGACGGCCAGGCTTCTCGATGAAAATTTCTCGTTCCGCTATCCTTTCGAAAAAGTGACGGAACTTCCGGCGAAGATGACGGTCAGCGAATTGAAGCGGGACGGCGAGGAAGAAGAGGAGGCCGGCGAGCGGATGTTTGAGACGCAGGACGGCTTGAACAAAGAGCCGGAGGAAGGAGAACCGCGTCCGAAACCGGAAGAAGATTTTGTGCCGATCGTTCCGGTGTTTATGCAGAAGGAAGAGAAAGTTCTGCAGGGTGCGGCCCGCGGAACCGCGTACCATAAGATCCTGGAGTGTCTGGATTTTACGAAGGCAGAGTCGGAGGAACAGGTACAAAGGCAGCTGGAAGCGCTGCAGGAAGAAAATAAAATGAGCCGGGAGGAGGCAGACTCTGTCCGGGTGCGTGATCTGGTATGGCTTGCGAAGGGAATGCTGGGGCAGCGCATGAAACGAGCGTACCAGAAGGGCAGGCTATATACGGAGCAGCCGTTTGTAATGGCGGTTCCCGCCTCTCAGATCCGTACGGCTTACCCGGAGCAGGAGGAGATCCTGGTGCAGGGAATCATCGACGCTTATTTTGAAGAGTCGGATGGGCTGGTCATCGTGGACTACAAGACGGACTGGGTGCCGGACAGAAACGGACAGATCCTGGTGGAACGTTATCAGAAACAGCTGTGGTACTACCGGGAAGCGCTGGAACGGTTGACGGGGAAAAAGGTGAAAAAGATGTATCTGTATTCGTTTTCCCTGGGGAAAGCGCTGGAATGCGTCTGAAGAAAATCCATAAAAGCGTCAGAAATATTCAACGAAACGGGACGCTATACGGAAACTGCCGGAGGTTACGTTGTTGGCTGCTTTATGAAAGGAGTTTTGATATGTCCCGAGAGTTTGTCTGCGATTACGGTAAAGGATCATTTAGGATCCGGGAACTGAGGGAAAATGAGACGGAATTACTGAAAGATTTTCTGTACGAAGCAATTTTTGTGCCCGATGGAGAAGAGCCGCCGGACAGGGGTATCGTGGAACAGCCGGAACTGAAGGTGTATACGGAGGATTTCGGCGCCCGCGAAGATGATCACTGTCTGGTGGCTGAGCTGGAAGGACGGCCGGTGGGAGCCGTCTGGACAAGAATCATGAATGATTACGGGCATGTGGACGACGATACCCCTTCTCTGGCAATTTCGCTGTACCCGGAATTCCGTGGCCGGGGAATCGGCACACAGCTTCTGAAGAATATGCTGGCTCTTTTGAGAGAACGCGGATATCAGAGTGTATCATTGTCTGTTCAGAGAGCCAATTATGCAGTGAAAATGTATCGGGATGTCGGCTTCAGTATCCGGGAGGAAAAGGATGACGAATATCTTATGGTGTGCGCACTGTAGGGACAATGTGATTTTCAGATTTCAGATATCTATCAAAATGGAGACAATAGGATGGAGCAGGGATTTACAGAAAAAGACTGGAAGCTTTTCCGGCAGAAGATTACCGGCTGGCAGGAAGCTTATATGGACAGTCTGAATAAAGAATATATCGAATTGCTGAGCAGCGGCGGCAGTCCGTCGGAAAAGTTCTGGGAATTGGAAAAGAGGATCCGAGAGGATAAGAAAAGCGCCGGTGTTCAGGTAGAAATGAGACGATCAAGACTGATTTATAATATTCTCAATCTGATCAGTGAAGGAGTGATCGCACTGGAAGATCTTCAGGAGTTCAGCGGTGAGTTGAAAGAAACGGTAAGATTTTTGGGAGGCATGGGATTGTGAAATTGAAAAATGTTTTGATTGTTGTAAAAGATATGGAAAGATCAAAGAAGTTTTACTATGAACTCTTTGGACTTGAAACAATCCGTGATTTTGATGGAAATGTGATACTTACGGAAGGACTTGTCCTCCAGGCGGAAAGTACCTGGAGAAAATTTCTGGACTGTGATGTGATCCCGGAGAACAATTCCTGTGAACTGTATTTTGAGGAAAGAGACCTGGAAGGATTTGTGCGGAAACTTGAAACGCTTTATCCTTCGGTCAGATATGTCACTCCTCTCATGACACACAGTTGGGGGCAGAAAGTTGTCCGTTTTTATGATCCGGACGGTAACTTGATCGAAGTCGGAACTCCGATGTGAGCATAGCTATGGAAGAAATCATGCTGCCGCTGCTGTCCGGCATCATATCAGTTCTGTCGGAAATTATTTCCCGAAGATCCGGCGGAATCGAACCATGGGGATAAAAGCCAAATTTATGGAGGTACCATTTCGGTCATTTCATAATTTTTGGAACACTCTCATAAAAATTCATATCTTCCGGTATAATACCCCACAATGCCATTGTGCTTTGCCAGCAGACCCTGCGGTTCCACGTCACAGCAGGAGAGTACATCACCTGCCTGCACGGGCAGCTGATAAGTGGTCATGTTGTAACAGTAGTCTTTGCCCTTATAGGTGTAGAGATGATCATTTGCCACATTCATTTCACGGCCCAGGGCAGGGACATAGCAAATGCTTTCTCTATCGGTTTTCCGGATGATTTCCACTTTGGTGCGGGGGAATTCCAACGTCAGCGGATCCTCCGACGCCTCCTGGCTGTCCAGTGCGCGGAACCGGGGCATATCGTCATAAGATCCAAATTCGATTTGATCCCTTCGCAGGATCAGGTAATTGATCTGGTGCCAGCGCTTGAGACTGTTGCCGCCGTCAATGCTGATGACGTTGGTTTCCCGGTTGAAATAAGGGTTTACGTTGATGATCGATTCGCAGTAATTGCTGGCTGGCCAGTGGCCCACGATGACCGGTTTTTTAAATCGGTGGGTCTGACTGCCGAAACTCTTTACCGTCAGGCAGTAGTCCCTGTCCTGCTCAGTCAGCGGACCGGGTTTCAGCCCTGCATGAACAAAGGTAAAATGTTCTGTCTCCAGAATATGCGGAAGGGCGTTCAGAAAGTTCAGTTCAGCGGCATAATGTTCCGGAATGGCGGTTTTCAGAGCCTGCACTTCGTCCAGTGTCTGCCACCCTATATTCATTTCCCGGGCCATTTCCCGCAGGATAATGTTTTCTCTGGCATTCATATATTCATGAATTTCCCCGTCTGTCACTTCATTGCTGTACCACTCGGAAAAGATCGTGTCGTTATTTCCGGCGGTCATATACACATTGCCTGTACGCGCATAGTGCATGACTGTGCGCAGCAATTCCAGCGAGTGTTCTCCTTTTTCCAGAAGATCCCCCACGATGACAAGCGCATCCTGCAGGCAGAATTCTGCCTTCTGTAATGTTTTGAGAAACCCCTCATTGTCTCCGTGAATATCGCTGACTACGATCGTGCGCTGATACTGATCCAAATCGGCGTAAGCAACCACTGCTTTTGTGCTCATGTTCTTTTCCTCTCTGCTGCCATGTTGTTTTTCATTGATGTTGTGGTCAAAAGGTGATCGGGCTACTTTCTCATGTTTTTGCGGGTCCCAAAGTCATGCCTTTTTATACAAGCATGAAAAGTATGACCTTTTGACCCTGGCATCATTATATTCGGGTTCATCGGAAAAGTAAAGCGCTCTCCCATGTATCACAAGGCAAACGCCGGAACAGTTGTCCGAATTCAATTCTTCTGCACATTTTTGTCGCGTCCAACAGAAAATGGGAGCAAGAGAGATCCCCTGTATGACAGGATCGGCCGGCAGTAAATCAAAAAGAAAGGAAAAAGCGCAGCAACATATTGACACGTATAATACTATATGATATATAATATTATATAAATAAAAGGTATTCTTTCCCGAAGTGTACCGGAATGCCGGGAAGACAGTTTCTGATACATTTTGGCAGGCGAAAGGAGGAATCAGATGGTATTCAACACAGGAGCCGCGCTTCTGGACGCGGTGGTGCTTGCTGTCGTGGGGAAAGAGGAATCTGGAACCTACGGCTATAAGATCACCCAGGATGTCCGGAAGATACTCGATATTTCCGAGTCCACCATGTATCCGGTGCTGCGGCGTCTGCAGAAAGACGGATGCCTGAGCACTTACGACCAGGAATGCGGCGGGCGGAACCGACGCTATTATAAGATCACGGAGCAGGGGCGCGCCCAGCTCCGGCTGTACCGGATCGAGTGGAAAAATTATACAGAAAAAATCAACAGACTGTTTGACGAGGAGGAAGGGATATGAGTAAACAAGAATTTTTATACCGGCTGGAGACACTGCTCATGGATCTGCCGAAGGATGAGCGGGAAGATGCGCTGGATTACTATGAACAATACTTTGAAGCTGCAGGCCCGGACAGGGAGGAGGAAGTGCTCCGTGAACTGGGAAGTCCCGAGAAAGTTTCGGAGATGATACACTCTGGCGGCGGACAGGAGCAGTCCGGAAGAAGAGCGTATGAGAGACCGATGGCGCCGCCGAGACCGCGGAAGAGCCATGCGCCGCTTTGGATCGCCCTTGGGGTGATCGGCGCCGTTTTTGTCCTGATGCTGGTGATCGGCGTCCTGAATTTTGCAGCGGTGCGGACGACAAGAACGGTCGCATACTCTACCGGAACTGCAGAGAACCGAAATAACAGCGGATTGGGAAGTCAGATCGGCGGATTCGTGGACGGCATTATAAATGAAGTGATGGACGAGGTTGGGAACAGCCTGGAAGACGGCCTGGATGCCGCGCTCAATGACAATGTCTTTGAAAACATCCAGCAGTCGGTGGAAGAGGAGCTGGGAAAGGCCACAGCCGGAAAAGAAGGCTGGGACGGAATGCAGGATGACTATGCGGAAGGCGCGATCACTGTACAGCCGGAAGGCAGTGTAGTGCTGGCGGCAAGAACGCCTCTTGCCTGGAAAGAAGTCAGGGAAATTTGTGTAAATCTTCCTTCTGCAGCGGTTCTGTTCCGCGAAGTATCCGGGGAGACGCTGCAGGTGGAGAGCAAAGAGGGAGACAGGATTCGTGTGCAATTTGAAAACGGAACGCTGACATTGGAGAATACAGAGGAAGCGGCCAGGGAGGATGATACGGTGATCGTATTTGTCCCGGAAGACATGGAACTGGACAGCCTGAAGGTTTCCTCCGACAGCGGCTACTTTGAGTCAGAAAATCTGCAGGTGGAGACGCTGCATGTGGATCTGCCGGACGGCGTATGGAAAAACAGCGGAACGATCAGCGCCGGAACGGTTACGTTTGAGATGAGCGATGGTTATCTGGCAGCCGGGGTGATGAATGCTGCGGAATCTCTGAATATCACATTGGCGGACGGAGTGATCAGCGCAGACCGTCTCGACAGTCCGGAAATTTCCATGGAATGCCGTGACGGGATCATACGTGCAACACTGGCAGGAGCGCAGGAGGATTACCGCTGGGAAGCATCCGTCGGAGACGGATTCCTGGAGATCGGCGACTATAAAAGCTGGAGTTCACTGGAAAATGATCAGGGAGAAAAAAATCTGACGATCTCTGTCAACGATGGCGCGGCGAAACTGGCGTTTGAGGCATAGATGAAATTCATAAACTGAATAAAAAAGGAAAAACAGGCCACACTCTGAGATAAGAAACAGAAAGATGTATCGATACGGCAGACAGATCTGTGTTTATATGCACAGACGGAAAGGAGTGTGGCTTTTCTGTGGCTGGAAAAAAGAAAATTGATCTGAACAATCTGACACCGGACGAAGTACTGAAATATGAAATTGCCGGCGAACTGGGGCTTCTGGACCGAGTATTGGAAGATGGGTGGAGAACACTTACCGCAAAAGAGACCGGACGCATCGGCGGACTGGTGACCCGTCGGAAAAGAGAAATGGCAAAACAGGAGGAACCGGAGGAAACACAGGAGGAGTGACCGCTCCTCTGGCCTCCGTATCCGGATGTCCGCAAACGCTATGGTTTCCTCCGGCCTGTGCATAAAATAAACAGAGCAGAAAAAGACAGCCGATGATTTATCGAAATAACAGCATACAGATTCCCGTCGCCACCGGCTGGTGGATCAGATAGATCCAGATACTCCAGGTTCCAAGCTTCGAAAGCAAAGGAATCCGGACAGAACACACATCCTGAAGCTTCCGGCTGCTTTGCAGGATCGGATAAAAGAAATAACCGGCCGAGAACAGAAAAAACCAAGGCAGCATAGGAAAATAGTCACTGGACCGAAAGCCGGGAAACGGAAAACCAAACGGCGTCAGGATCCTCGACTGATACAGCCACTCCGGCAATACAGCAAGCGGATGTGACGCCAGTCCCAAAACTCCCTGCTGCACATCGCGGAACAGAAAAAACAAAATCATACTTCCGATCACACCGGCAACCGGCGGGATCTTACAGAAAACACGGTTCGCAAGGATCATCAGAAGCACAGCACAGCCGATAAAATTCAAAATGCCGAACCAGACGGCTGCCTGCGGCTCCGCGATAAGAGTCACCACAGAGACCACCAGTCCCCAGAAATTCAGGATCAGCCCCCGCTTCAGATTGCCCTTCCGCCCTAGATGCCAGACCAGGCCGGAGATCAGAATAAACGTCCAGCAGATCCCCTGCTGCCAGAGAAACGTCCCCGTTCTCCCATACCAGTCCGGCTGACGCCCGTACAAAATAAACACATCATAAAGAAAATGAAACAAAACCATATTCACGATCGCCAGCCCCCGAATCCCGTCGATCAGATAAAACCTCTTCTTCAAACACATCACCTCAAAACAAAATCAAATCAAGTCAGACAAAAAACCGGCAGACCCAACTCCCGCCTCCCACATTATAAACGATTCCCCCACAAAGCACAATTCCAATCCCCACCGCCCGACATCCCCGTTTCCCCCACGAGAGAAAACCAGAAAGAGCAGGAAGGGGAGGATGCGGCGCGGGCAGGGCACGGGAGGCGCAGGACA
>ERZ1090860.990-NODE-993-length-15871-cov-13.283827_pt1 | contig 15871 bp, 8 predicted proteins | sample MGYA00478483_ERZ1090860 | MGnify/ENA primary metagenome ERZ1090860 (study PRJEB33644, sample SAMEA5815741) | chicken gut metagenome | biome: Chicken; feature: Gastrointestinal Tract; material: Caecum | place: Ireland | collected 2019-01-01 | study: A study of the...
TCTTATAACATTTAATATAATTAAAATAAAATTAATGCCCATATATGCCACAATTATTAACTTTTATGCAAATACAATCTCTATATTTTTTAAGTTTAAATGTAATTACCCCCTATATATGCGCAAATTAACGCAAACACGTCCAGTACAGAAATCTGCACGTGGGTATTTTTATTGTATACAGTCTCATTTTGCAAAACGCCAAAGAATATACACTCACAGCAAACAAAAAGAGGCCGCTCAGTAATGAGCGGCCTCATGTTTATGAACTTAATCTTTCGCAATTCATATATGGTAAACTATAATTTACCATATAACGATGGTTATACCGTCTTCCGCAAAATGCCAGAAGTTTCCGAGCTCTGCAGGCTCGCTTTCACTGTAATAATATTTTTCGGCATTCAGCAAGTATTCATTAGAACTATTAATGTCGCTGATGATGAAAATGCCACTCCACTGCTCGGAAGTTCCCTTATAATATACGACTAACTGAGAGCAATCAAAAAAGGCCCACTCACCTACGCTGATTACACTTTCAGGAATTATGATATTGACAAGAGACTTACAGCTGCGGAACGCTGCAGTTCCTATACTGATAATTCCATCGGGGAGCTGTATTTCTTCAAGTAAATTACAGCCATCGAATGCAATTCCGCTTATAACTTTAGTATTCTCGTTGATGATGCAATTGGTAATTGAGGTATCTTTAGCTTTTACCAATACCAAATAAGGGTTATCTTCATTTCCCAAATAGTAAGCATTATCATATTCGTTATATTTTAATGAGTTGCAGCCATAAAATGCGTTTTCACCTACATTTATAATACCGTCCGGAATAGTTATACTTTCAAGGAAACGGCAACTGTTAAAACCATTGTCCGCGTCATTGCTTCCGCCGCATATAATTTTTGTGCTTTCATTGACAACGCAAGCAGTGATTTCTGAATCTTTTGCCTTAACTAAAACCATATAAGGATTGATTTCATTTCCGAGGTAGCAGGCGTTATCATATTCGTTGTATTTAAGCGCAATGCATTTGTAAAACGCATTTGAGCCTATGCTGATGACGCTATTTGGAATAACTATATCTTCCAGAGAACTGCACCCCTTGAAAGCATCTTCCCCTATGCTTATAAGGCTGTCAGGCAATGTAATGCTTCTGATTGCAGAACAATCGCTGAGCATAGAGTTGCTGATTTTAGTTACGCCATAGGGGATATCTATGCTTGTCAGAGCACTGCAACCGCTGAACGCATAGTTGCCTATGAAAGTTACTCCGTCGGGAATATTTATAGCTGTCAGAGTACTGCAACCGCTGAACGCCGAACTTCCTATAAATGTTACACCGTCTGGAATAGTTATGCTTGTCAGGCTGCTGCAGTCGCTGAACGCTGAATCGCCTATCAACTTTAAGCTATGCGGCAGAACGACCTCTGTGATATCTCTCGAGGCAAATACTCTTCCGACATGATCTTCCGCGCCTATAGCCGTTATCCCTTCAGGTATAGTAATTTTACCTTTAAGTGCAACGGGTACGGATAAAATTTCTGTCAGCGTATTATTGTACAGCACGCCATCGCAAGCTTTAAATGTGGGATGATCGCTGTCTACCGTAAAGCTTTCCAGTTTTGAACAGCCGCCAAACACATCGGAACTTGAGCTTGTAGTATCAAGATATGTTATGGTATTGGGTATATGATATGTGGTTATCTCTTTATTATAAACATACAAGATGGCAGTCTTGCCGTAATTATAAATAGCAAACTCATCGCTTTGGTACGAAGTATTTTCCGGATGAATAATAATTTGTTTATCTCCGACTAAGGAATTGCAAAGACTTTCTATACCACCGTTTACAATATTGCCTCCGAACCAATCATCGGTGTCTTCATCTCTGTAACCGCCGCCCCAGTTGGCATACCAAACTGTATCCACATTTTTTCCTATCGTTAATTTGCTTAAATATGCGCATTGGTCAAATGACCAGTAAGCTAAAATGTGTGTGTCATCCGGAATGACATATTCAGTCCGCGTGTTTGCAGAAGGATATTGTATCAATGTGTATAAAGATTTGGTAAACAAAACTCCGTCTACAGAGGTAAACTTTGCGTTATCTTCGTCAACATAAATATTTTCAAGCGCATATTCTCTGAACGCATGATCCCAGATAAATATGACGCTTTCCGGAATCGTAACGGAAGTGATGTTTCCGTTATATGTCATATCGTTGTTGCCGCTTCCGACAGAAATGATTGTAAAAGTTCTTCCCGCATATTCTACAGTTGAAGGAATGTCAAAATGCCCTTTACCTGTAATCGCATGCAGTTCAAGCGTATTGTAACCCACTACCTGAAGAGTCATACTATCTGCTTCTATGTCATCAAGCAGTTTTATGCTGTCAGAAGAATACGTCTGTTTATTTCTTTCGGGAAGATCATACAAAAAGTCAATTCCGCTGTTCGCGCTTGTATCGTATGTATGGTTCTGCAAGAATGCTATTTCTTCGCCGTAATCCCAACCACCTCCTGCAATGAGTGTGTTTTGGGTATCGTTCACCATAAAGTAATTATAGCTTATGCCCCACTTCCAATTGGTGTTAAGGCCGCCGACGAAAGTATCGTCCCATGTCAGATCGCACCAGTACCAGTTGCCGTCGTCCATCTTTACCAGATTCCAAGCGTGCTCTTCACCGTTGCTGTCACCTGTAACAAACAAGTTTTCTATACCTGAATAATTTAAAAGCAACTGATAAGTTCGTGCATATCCTTCGCAGACAGCGCCCTGTTCGCTGAATACACCGACTACATTATGCGCCCATGCACTGTCTTCAGCCTGATTGTTCTCATCATAAGAATAATCTACCGCCATTAAAATAGCATCGTGATAGGCCAGCGCAGTATCGTAACTGTTTGCGCCTTTGTACAGCAATGAGGCGTATTTCTCAACGCTGTCTTCAATGAGCTGATTGTAATATTTTCTTGCTTCGCCTTTCAGATAATCGCTGTCCACAAGAAGGGTAATGCTTGTATCCGAGCATTGCACTGTGTTAGAAAGCCAATAATATAGCGGGTTATCGTCTTTAAACGTCTTCCACACGGACAGAGCCATGTCGGCGCTCAATCCGAGATAGCTGAAATCTATTTCGGTTAAAACGCCGTCGGAAGAAAGATCAGCCGAGGTATTTACGTGGAATTTTTTAACCTCGTTATCTATCTTTTCGTACAGCTTCTGTAAAGCTTCGCCATTGTCAAGAGTGCCCAAAAATTCATATCCGTATGTGCCGTTGTACTGCTGAAGGTAGGAAATATCAACACTATCCGCATCGATTTCGCCGCAAATTATGCAGACTCCGTTTACGAAAACGTGACCGTCGGGTGTAAGTTCTTTAAGCTGTGAATCGCCGCAGACTTCACATATGCGCGTCTGCCAGTGTTCGGTACACGTCTCTATTAAATCCTGCCATTCGCCGAATATGTGACCCGTCTTTTCAATAAAATTATACTCCACATTCCCGCATATTGCGCAGGTACGCGTTTCATATCCGACAGATGTACAAGTCGGCTCCAACACCGTTTGCCATTCTGAATAACTGTGCGTGCATACCGGAATTTTGCCGCAGTTGACTTCATTGCCGTCGCTGAGTTCAATAATGAGTTCAGCCTTTTCGTTAAAATAAATACTTTCAATGCCAACGCCGTCTTTGCCGTTAACAGACCCGCAGTCAAGTGAATGATTATCCGAAAATGTAAGTATCAGATGACCTTGCTCGTCTATTTTTGCCGTTGTTACGCTTAAACCGTCTGCTCCCATTACGTTTCCTACGGTTAAAGTTTTTCCGGAAACAAAAGTGAGCACAAGTTCTCCGCTTTCATTTATATCGGCCGAGCATACACTATCTCCGTCAGTACCATTTTTGCCAACTACTGCGCCGAGGTTGAGCTCTGTACTGTTAGTTAGCGTTACGACAAGCTCGCCGTTGTCGCTTATAAATATCGACTGAATGCCGACTCCGTCCTGGCCGCTTTCACCTATGACCGCACCTGTATTCTGACTTGAGCCATCGGTATAAACAATTATGAGTTGCCCTTCTTTGTCAATATAAGCCTGAAGTACGCCGCGCCCCTCCGGCCCATCCTCTCCCTGTTTCCCGTCATCGCCTGCAACTTTACCGCAGTTTATAGGTTCGCCCTCAGAAAGCTCCAGAATGAGGTTGCCGTCGTCATCTATTTTCGCACCTGTTATGCTTACGCCCTGAGGACCTTGTTCGCCGCGCACATTGCCGCAATCAACTCTGCGCCCGTCGCTTAAAGTAACTATGAGCTGACCGTTTTCATCAATATATATATTTGAAATGCCCACGCCGTCGGCGCCGTCATTTCCGGATACCGTTTCAATAAATTCTTCCAACGTACCGCTGTATCCAAGCTCCTGAGCCCGAGCGTAGACAGCTTCGGTTGTCCAAAGCTGTTCTTCGTTATTTGAGCCCGTATCGTCAACAGTGCCGACGCAGCCCGCTAAGCCTATCGCACAGCAGATTGCCGTGACTGCAGTGAACAGAACAAGCAAAAATTTACGCTTCATTTATTACCTCCGCAATCCCTTTCGGTGCTAACACCAATGACTTTTATGTGAAGATTGTACTTATAATCAATGGTGCTTAAACTATATACAATGAAAAACAGAGCCGCCTAACGCCGTTCCCGATAGCCCCATAAGTATTTATAAGTCCCACTAATATTATACTGCGGCGCAATTGTTAAGTCAATATCATTTTTTAAGCAACGAACAGATTTGATTGCCTGCATTAAACTAAACAAACAGATTACGGCATAAAAACAGATAAGCTTTTACAACCCATTTATACAGACAGACGGAACTTCTGAAAGCTTTTTTAACAGAAGTAACGCGGCCGTTTAAGAAAAAGTCGGGGCGCAGAAAAATCTGCACCCCGACTTTTTAATGAAGGGAAAATATGACTGTAATCCTGAATGAATTAAAGATTTTCAGTCTTAACTTTTTGTGCCGCCTTATATACTTATATATTATATATAATGTGGTATATGGTGACGGTAACTCCCTGGTGGCAGATAGTGCTTGTCGTAGTTAACGTACTGTTTGCGGCAGGACTTGCGGCAGGCATTGTTTGGACGGCAATAGACGAAGTCCGCGCTATGCGCCGCAAAAAGGCTGCAGCAGAATAATCGGCACAAGCCTTATATCACAGGTTATACTTTGCAGCTTTATGCTGCAGGTTTGACTCCTTATCAGTTGCCCTCAGGTTAACCTGAGGGCAATGGAAGGAATCGCAATCGATAAAAATATCTGCCGCGCAGCCAGTCTGCACGGCAGATTTATTTTTTCCCGCTCCCATTAGGCGCAGCCGATATAAACAGCCCGCATATGCGGCAAATTCAGATGAGATTAAAAGCGCGCGGGCCTTGAGCCTGTTCGGCAAAAAGGGTGCGCAAAATAGTCAAAACAGCCGCGTTTGAGTTGCAAAACGGGCGCGGCGGTGATATAATTCACGGCAGTATGAAAAAGGTTTTTGCCGCCGCTGGGCGGTTTATCAAGGGCGAGGTAGTGCTCTGCGTAGCCATTCTCGCCGCAATAATTTCAATGTTCTTCGTTCCGCCCGACAGCGGGTATTCGGACTACATCGACTGGGACACCCTTGCCCTGCTGTTCGCGCTTATGGGCGTAATGAAGGGCTTCCAGGCCGCGGGGCTGTTCTCCTTTCTTGCGGGCAAGCTGCTGAAAAAGGCGGACACCCCCAGAAAACTTGCCGCGGTGCTGGTCTTTCTGCCCTTCGTGCTGAGCATGTTGGTGACAAACGACGTATCGCTGATCACCTTTGTTCCATTCGGAATAATAGTACTGAAAGCCGCGTGCATGGAGAAAATGATTATACCCGTAGTCGTTTTGCAGACGCTTGCGGCAAACCTGGGCAGTACGCTTACCCCCATGGGCAACCCGCAGAACCTGTACCTTTACAACTCGTCGGGCATGAGTTTCGGCGACGTGATTATAACAATGCTGCCGTACGTCGTGCTCTCCGCAGTTATGCTGGCGGTTGCGGTGCTCTTTTTCAAAGGCGGCAAGATTGAGTGCGTGCAGACCGAGGCAACGCTGGGCAGCAAGTTTTCGCTGATATGGCCCGCCGTCGGCTTTGCCGTATGCCTTACGGGACTGTTCGATTTGTTATCTCCGCTGATTATCGCGGCGGCAATGCTTGTATTCCTTATCATATTCGACAGAAAATCGCTTATTAAAATAGACTACTCCCTCCTCGGTACATTCATCGCGCTGTTCATATTCATAGGCAATATGGGCAGAATAGAGGCCTTCCGCAGCTTTATAGAGGGCATAATAGATGGCAACGAAGTGGTTGTGTCCGTGCTGGCCAGCCAGATAATTTCCAACGTGCCCGCGGCCCTGTTGCTTTCCGGCTTTTCCACCCACTGGACTGCGCTTATGATAGGCTGCAACCTGGGCGGACTGGGCACGCTGATTGCCTCGATGGCCAGTCTGATATCCTACAAGTCGCTTGCAAAGGAGTACCCCGAAAAGCGCGCTAAGTATCTTCTGCGGTTTACAATATTCAACGTGATATTCCTTGCCGCGCTGCTTGCGCTGTACTTTATACTCTCTCTCATAATCAAGTAAAAATGCCGATAGTTGCGGCATATGTGCCGTCCTTTTTTAAAACGGCGCAAAATAGAAAAATGCGTTTATCGCGGCATATGTGCCGCTCAATTGAAAAACAAGCCCGAAACTGAAATAATGCGTTGTTTGCGGCATATATGCCGCTCATTAAAAAAACTAAGCCCGCCCGCGGAAATTCCGCGGGCGGGCGTTTTATTTTACCCCATCCATCTTTCTGCCGCAGAGCGGCCGTCAAATCAGTTATTCTCCTTCTTTGCGGCAAGGTTGCGCCTTACCTTTTTTACTATGAAGAACGCGAGCACGCCCACGCCTGCCGCCGCAAGCACATCCCATACAATGAGAATTATCTTGTAGTAAGCAAAGCCGCCCACATATTCAACGCCGTGCACGTAGCCGTTCATTGCGTTGGAATTTACCACGGTATAGAGAATGTGATGAGCCGCCTGGCGTGCAAAGTACTGCGATTCCGTCTTGCCGTCCAGCGAGTAGCCGAACAGGAAGTTGCCTGCAAGGCCTACCGTTTTGAGCTTGGCATCGCCGCCTGCCGCTATGCACTGTTCGGTGAACATATAGTCGGAAACTTCATAGTCGGTGATTACAAAGCCGTTGAAGCCCCACTCTTCGCGCAATACTTCGGTGAGCAGATTGTAGTTGCCGCCCGCCCAGGTTGCGCCTATGCGGTTGAAGGAGGACATTATGCCCGTTGCTGCGGGAACTTCTGTCTGCTTCATGGTGTAGCCGGTGATGCTGCCTTCGGCGTCCTTTACGGCCTCGTTATAGTTTATGGTGACAGTGTTGTCCTCTATGACCATTTCAAAGGGTTTGAGGTAAATTTCGCGTATGGTCTGTTCGTCCGCCCAGGTGATTAGGCCGCGCTGGTCGCGGTGGGTCTCCTGGTCGTTGAGCGCAAAGTGCTTGAGGTATGCGTACATGCCCTTGGTAGCCGCGCCGTTTACCGCTTCAAAGCCCATAACGCCGCTCAAGAAGCTGTCTTCAGAATAGTATTCGAAGTTACGTCCCGCAAAGGGTGTGCGGTGAATGTTTACAGCGGGGCCGTACCAGCCCGTTACGCCGCCATAGAGACCGTCCTCTGCAACGCCCTCACCCATTTTGAAGGCGAGGTCGGCATTCCACGTGCTTGCCAGCATATATTCGCTGGGCCAGGTCATTGCCTTGAGTCCGTTGCCGATGGGTACGGAGCCGTGGCCTACGACCAGGTTGAGACCCGCGGGGCCGTCCAGGTCGGTGACCTTGGGTTTGTTTATCGACTTCATTTCGGGCGAGCAGTAGCCGCACTCGTCTATGAGCAGAGCCAGCTCGTCGAGGTCCATTTCATTCAGAAGCTTATCCCACAGGGGGTCGTTGAAGGGCAGACCGCGCAGGTCGATGAGGTCCACGCGCTCGTCGCCGTAGTCAACGCCGAACTGATAGGTTGTGGTAATCTTGCCCTCCTGGGGGTTGAGCGAAGAGGTTGAATCGAGACGCGCCTTTACATCGGCGGAGAGGCTGTGCTGCCACTGCTTGCCGCCTATTTCTGCGCCGCTGGCAACGTTGGACGCCGTGCCGTAGCGGAGCGCATCGTTATCCATTGCCTGCCAGTTTGTACGCGAAAGGTACTTGGCGTCCGCAATGGTCGTATCGGTGAAATGGTTGGTTATCTTTTCGCCGTCAGCGCCCTCGGAATAGCTTTCGGTATCGCGATTGGCCTGCACATATGTGCCGACGAATGAGGCATCGCCCTCGTTTTCGCTCTCGTCCAGACCGCCCGCGGCAACTACCTTTGCAGGGTCTGCGCCGCCGCGCTTTGCGATTATATTGTTGAGAGCCTTGTGGGCATCGCTTGCCGCGGTGACATAGTAAGTGCCAGCGTCAAGGATATATGTGCCCGCACCCTCGGAGTCGTAGGAGGTGAAGTCCTTGAGGTCTATGATGATGGTTACGTCCTCGTGGCCGTCAGGTTCAATGTAACCCGTCTTTGCAAAGCCGACGAGAGATACGGACGCCTTTTCAACGCCGTTACTCTTATCGTAGTCGGTGAAGGGCGACTGAACGTATACCTGCACCACCTCTTTGCCGCGGCGCTCGCCAGTGTTGGTGACGGTGAGCGAAACGGTCATTTCGCCCGTCTCGGCGTTGAGGTCGGAAAGTGCGAAATCTGACCAGGTGAACTCTGTATAGGAAAGACCGTAGCCGAAGGGATACTGCACGGTGGCGGCGTAGTCATAGTCGCCCGCGCCCGCAGCGCCGTATGCAACGTCTTCATACCTGGTTTCGTAGTACTTGTAGCCTACATATATGCCCTCTGCATAGTTGACGTAGTAATAACCCTTGCCCGCCTCGTTCACGGTGCCTTCGTACATGAAGTCGCCCATGTTCTGCATTGCGGGGGAGGAGAAGCTGTCGTACGCGATGGTATCCACGAGGTGGCCGGAGGCAGATATCTCCTTGCCGTCCTTATCGAGGCCGGTGAGCATGTAGCCGAGGCCGTAAGTGCCCGTTCTGCCTGCGCCGGGGAAGTTGACTACGGCGGAGATGTTTTCGTAATTTTCTATCCAGCCGAGTTCCATCACGTTGTTTGCATTGACGAGAATTATAACGTCGTCAAAGTTCTTGTTGAGGTAGTCTATTATGGCGAGCTCGGTTTCATCGGGTTCAAGATAGTGCTGACCCGATTTGCCGCCGTATGCCGCCATGTCGCGCGCAAGGTCTGCGCCCTCGCCGCCCGTGCGGGAGAGTACGAACATTGCAACCGTGTCCTTGAAGGTCTGCGAAAGATTGGGTTCGGCCTGAATTACCGACAGAGGGCATTCGTTGATGCTCCAGTCGAGGGACGCGCCGTAGCTTATTGAGCCCGCGCCGCGCTTATAGCCCGAACCGTTGCCGCTTTCATAGAATTTCCACAGCGTTTCGTTTACCTTGAGGCCTGCGTTTTCCAGTCCCTCTTTGAGGTTGGCCGTGAGCTCGAAGCTGCCCGAGCCCGAACCCGAACCGCCGCTGACGAGGTCAACGGACGAGTGGCTGAAGAGGCTTAAAGTAGTGCCCTTGGCAAGCGGCAGCACGCCGTTATTTTCAAGCAGGGTGGCGCCCTCCATTGCCATTTCGGCAACGAGGTTTTCTTCATACTCATAGAGTTCCTTTGAATTTTCAAAGTCGCTCTTGTAGTACTCAACGTCCGCGCCCATAGTGTCGCCGCGGGTGGAATCCTCCGTCTTGCCGATGAACTGTTCGAGAATGTTATCAAACTTGTTCAGCGCAAGATAGTTGAAGAAGAACGTGAACACGAAGATTACGGCAATAGCCACTGACATAATTATAATGCCGAGTTTTTTTGTCTTTTTCATCTCTTTACTTTCCCGTTATATTTTTTAAAGTTTTTTGCGCGTGCGGGGCCTGCGCCCCGCACGCACAGATGTTTTTTAACAGTCGTCTTATTATGCAGCCGCCTCGGAAGAGGTGAACTTGAAGCCGCTGAGAGTTATGTTGCCCGCATGAGTTGCGGTGTCGCCATACGTGGAGGAATCCATGTAGACCTGAACTCTCTGCACTGCGCCCCACGCGCCTTCGCCGTCGTACTTAATAATAAGGGTAACCGTTTCGCCTGCGGCAACCGTTATGGAAGTGCCGCCGTAAACGGTATCGGTATTGCCGTTAGTGCCGCCTATGCTCTGGTGAGAGAGGTTGCACACATCGGTGGATGCGCCGTTGCTCGTGCTGACTGCCCTTTCGCCTATGAGATCCACGCGCACTGTTGCGGCCTCAGTTCCGTTGTTTTTGATGGTTATGGTAAACGTATCCCTGCCTGTGGCGAGCGCCTTGGCATCGGACTGTATGTTGGCATAGGTTGCGCCCGTAACATCCGTGTAGGTTACGTTGACTTCGTCTGCGGCAACGCCGCTCTTATCTACCGTGTACTTATCGGTGGAAGTGAAAGTGAGGTTTACTTCGCCGCTTTCGGGCACTACCACGGGAGTTTCGGGTTCAACTTCCTGACCCTCGCCCGCAAATGCCATTTCGGAGAAGGTTATATCGCCGCTGTGGCTCTCTTCATCGTTCCATGTGCAGGAGTCGATGAATATGTTTGCCGTTGCAATGGTGCCGGCAAATGTTACCGTTACAGTTTCCGTTGCGCCTGCGGCAACTTCCACCACCGCGCTGTCTGATGCGGTGTAAGAGTGAACGGAATCGCCCGCAACGCTTACGCCGTTTACCATATTCTTATCGCCTGCAAGCAGGTCTACGCGCAGTTTGACAGTTTCGGCGCCGTTGTTTTTAACTTTGAAGGTGAATTCGCTCTTATCGGCGGCAACAGCAGTCACGCCCGCGCTGATTACGCTGTAAGCGTTGCCCTTTACTGCCGAATAAGTTACGTTCATGGAGTTTGCTTCGCTGTCGGTATTGATGACGTATGCGCTGGCTTCGAACTTGACGTTCTGGCCGCCGATATCTATGCCGTTGTTTTCCGAGGGCTTGATGTCAACAACTTCGCCCTGGGTGGCAAACTTTATGTCGCTTATGGTGATGTCGCCGGCCTTGTTGAGAGGCGATGCCTGCATGGAGTCCATCATGAGCTCTATGCTTGCAACGGTGCCGTCATACTTGATTTCAATCTCCATTTCCTGGTTGGGCGAGAGCGAAAGCGTAGTGCCCTCGTTAGGGGTAGTCACAAGCAGAGTGCCGCTGCCGAATGCGTACTGGTTGGACGTGGTCTCCGCCGTGGTGCGCACGTTTATTCTTATGTTGTGCGTCTGTTCGGAGGAGTTGTTCTTGAGCACGAAGCGAACCCAGTTCTTGCCCTCGGCCACGCTTTCATCTACCGCAAAGTTTGCGTTGTCGTAGTTTGCAGCCGTGCCCGCAGCCCACTTTATGTTCACAGACTTGCCGTCTGCCGAAGGAGTGAACTTGTAGGGAGCTTCCGTTGCGCCCGCAACGTTCATGCTGGATTCAAACTCGGGCGATATTGCATCGTAGTCTGCCCAGTCGCCTTCGAACTCTTCGGCGTCAACTTTTTCGGGAATCTCACCCCAGTCAACCTTTGCAGAGGTCTTTACCCACTGATATTCGGGACCCTGGTCGTCGGGCTCGGAGAACTTGCCCATCCAGCCTTCCGCCTTGGAAGTGCCTACCCAGTAGTTCATGAGCATGCGGCCTGCCGCAGAGGGCATGGGCTTGCTTTCGGTGGCGTCCACTCTGTATACGGGCTCGCCGTCGACAAACCAGGTTATATAGTCTTCCGTCCAGCGGAAGCCGTAGTTGTGGAATTCTTCAGAGGCGTCAAAACCGAGGTCGTACATGTATTCGTGCCCGCCCACGCCGTTGACGAAGTAGTTGAACTGCACCTGGGTGGTGTCCTTGCCGAGAAACTCTATATCAATCTCGTCCCAGGGATTGGCCTCGCCCGTGTGGGGATTGGTATCGTAGTTGCCCGTGCAGGTGAAGAACGTGCTGGCCGTGCCCGCCTTTTTGGAGGGCTTCATTCTCACTTCGTAGTCGCCGTAGCCGAAGTACTGATAGGTACGCGCCTCGCCGCCGAAGTATTCGTTGTTGGTAGATTCGGCGCCGTCGGGATTGTCCTTTACGGTGAGTTTCATTGCGCCGTTGGCGTACTGAACGTTGTCCGCCGTCCACCAGGTGTTGAATACAGAGCCGTTCGTCCAGCCGTTGGAGGCAAACACCGCGTCTGCCTCGCCCTGGGTGAAGTCGGCAAGCATTTCGCCTTTAAGCGGCTCGTCCGTGAGGTTTTCAGTCTTACCGTCGGGACCGCAGGCCGATACGGATATCAGCCCGAATGCCATTACCGCCGCAATAGCAACTGCGGGCAGGGCTTTGAAAAGTTTCTTTCCCATAATAAATTTTCTCCCTATTATTATTTATAATATGCTGCGGATTATTCCGCCGCAAAATTATTCACATTCACTGCGCGGGGCAGTAGGCTATCCACTTGTACTGCGCCGTTGCCGGAAGCGCCTTTTCGTCAAACGCGCCCGACCAGCCGTCGAAGCCGATACAGTTCCACACGTTTGCCATTATCTGCTGCGGGTGGGAAGGTATGTCGCTCGTGGCGCGGCGGATTGCCTTGCCGTCAACGTACCACGTTATGCTGTCCTTCTGCCAGTCGAATGCGTACTCGTGAAAGTCCGCAGAGGCGTCAAACCCCAGGTTGTAGAGGTATTCGTGCCCGCCCTGACCGTTTGTGTAGTAGTTGAACTGCACCTGCGTCATATCCTTGCCGAGTATCTCTATGTCAATCTCGTCCCACGGGCTGCCCGTATATGTGAAAAAGGAGGATATGACGCCCGAACAGTCGGCCGCCTTCATGCACACGGCATAGAACCCGTAGCCGAATGTCTGTGCCGAACAGTATTCCGCACCGTAGTAGTCAAAGCCCGTCTTGGTGCCGCCCTCCGCCTTTGTCACCGACATATTCATTACGCCGTCTTTAACCGCGACGTTCTTTCCGCTCCACTCGCAGTTGAACATCTGGTGATTGGCCCAGCCGTCGGAGGCGTAGAACCCGTCTGTGCGGCCCTCGGAAAACACGACAATCTTATCCTCTTCCCTGGCAAACCGCGGCGGAAGGTCCTTGACGGCGGCCTGGACTCCCCGCCCCGGCCTGGAACATCCCGCGGCCGCGGCGCATACAATCAGCGCCAGCACGGTAAATATTATTGTCTTCAAAACGTTTTTCATTCTGACGATTGAGCAAGCGGCCGTATTATTTTATCCGCTTGCGCGGAGCGGCGCCCGCTTGCTTTTGCACATAAATAATAGTAAAGGGAACGCCCGCTGTCAACAGGTGTTCCCTTAACTGCAAATTATTTACTTATTCTGTAACTTACTTTCTGTTTTGACTACAAAAAATGATATTCAGATGATAAACTCCGTTATCTGCGTTCACGGCAAAAGCGCCGTCATACTTGTCGACTATCATGCGCATGCTTCGCGTGCCGAAACCGTGGTACTTTTTGTCCGACTTGGTCGTGCGCGGCAGGCCGTCCCTGAATTCCAGCTCGCCCTCAAAGTAGTTGTCTTCCTGCACGGTCACCATGTCGTTTTTGGCCTTGACGACTATGTTTATCACTCGGCGCTCCTTGTCGGGCACGGCGCTGACAGCCTCCATAGCGTTGTCTATCATGTTTCCGAAAAGACAGTACAGGTCGCCGTCGTCCATGAATGAGAGCAGCGCACCGTCCGCCATGCACGAAAACGTTATGCCGTTCTGTTCGCAGTAAAGACTCTTTTCGGTGAAAAGCACGTCGAGTATCTTGTTGCCCGTGGACACGCGCGTATCGTATATGGATATGCTCTTGGTAAGGTCGGCCACCGCCTCGCTGGTTATGCCGTTGCCCTCGGCAAGCAGAGCGTTCACTTTATACTTTATGTCGTGACACTTTATATTGATAAGGTCTATCGTATCCTTGGAAATTTCGTACTGCTTCTGGCCCTGCCGGACCGCATACTGCAGGTACTCCACCTCGCGCTGAAGATTGCGCTCCACCAGCGTCTGGGAGATGAGCACTATTACCACCGCACAGCACACCACCGAGAAGATGTTGCCCGTCTGCCTCAGCAGATATACGTCGAACGATTCGAAGGCGTTATCCCCGTCCGAACTGATGTTGCCGAAGTGGATGTCCTCCACCGAACAGAGAATTACCGTTATCACCAGCACAAACAGCGATATCGCCATCATGCGGAAGTCTATGCGACAGTCGGGAAGTCGCCTGAGTATTCTGCGTATGAGCGCAAAATACGTGACGGCGGCCGCCGCTATGAAGAAGGCGTAGTACACAAGGCGGTAGTAAAGCGAAAAATTATCGCCCCAGCCGTCAAACAGATGGTACTGCTCGCCCGCGCAGTAGAATATGAGAAAGAGTTTATATACAAGGTTCTGCGCGGCGTAAGCAAGCGAACAGCCGAACAGCACCGTCTTGTAGTTTTCGGAAAAGCACAACTTTGCGTGCAGCGTGGTTATGGCAAACAGTACAAGATACAGCGCTATGCGCCCCGCATCAGTACCGCCGATATAGTAATAGATGAAGGATATTCCCAGGGCAATTACCGCAATCGCCGCCAGTCCGCCGAAAAGTTTTGCCGCAAACTGCTTTGCGCGGGCATAGCGGAACATTACAAGCACATAAAAGACGTAAAGTTCCAACAGAAATTGCAGAATGATGCGGGAGTATATGGCAAATACCTGCTCCGTCATGACTTACCGCCCTGCCCCGCATACCAGTTTGCAAGTTCGGACAGAAAGGCCGCGCGGCGCGGACGGCTTATCTGCAACGTGACGTCGCCCACCTGCACTTCCGAGCCCTTTACCCCCACCACAAACCTGGGGTTGACAAGATAACACTTGTTGCACCGCAGAAATCCGTAGGCCGCAAGCTCCTGCTCCACTTCCGAAAGCACGCCCGTTATTTCCAGGTCGCCGTCTATCAGATGATAGTACAGTCTGTGCGCAATTATTTCCACATACATCAGCTTGTCCGTGGATATGCGCGCCAGTCCGCCGCGGTATTTTATGGTTATGCTGCGCTCCTCGTTCATTACATATATGTCAAGCGCCTTGCGGAACTTCAGGGAAAAATCAAAGTAGCTTACCGGCTTTACCAAAAAACTTACGGCGTCCACCTCGTACCCCTTCTGCGCAAACTGCACCAGATTGGAAATGAATATAATGGAAACCGTCTTGTCTATCTCTCTCAACCTCTCCGCGGCCTCCATTCCGTTAGTTCCGGGCATCTGTATATCCATAAACACTACGGAATATATAGCCTTGTAATCGGAAAGAAAGTCATCCGCGCAGTGAAAGCGCACGGCGTGATATTGCTGAGAAAATGCGGCGGCATATTTGTCTATGTAGGACAGAAGAAGTTTTGCAGATTCGTCCTCGTCTTCGACAATGGCGATATTTCTCATATTCACCCCTTAATGCGTTAATAATGTTGCTTATATAATTTTAACATAAGGCACGAACAATGTCAATACCGACCGTAAACTGAAAGTAATTTTCACATATGTTTTGCCGTTCTTTTGCACTCATTTTAATGTTCGGCCCATATATGCCGCCGATTGCCACGCTTTAGTCATTGCAAATGCTCTTCGACGACTATTGGGAAGATAAAAAAGCCGCCGCGCGCAGATATATGCGCGCGGCGGCGTTCCTGTCGTTATACTGCGTCACCCCCCCCCCCATAAAGTTTACAAA
>ERZ1090860.991-NODE-994-length-15867-cov-7.949785_pt1 | contig 15867 bp, 21 predicted proteins | sample MGYA00478483_ERZ1090860 | MGnify/ENA primary metagenome ERZ1090860 (study PRJEB33644, sample SAMEA5815741) | chicken gut metagenome | biome: Chicken; feature: Gastrointestinal Tract; material: Caecum | place: Ireland | collected 2019-01-01 | study: A study of the...
GTCTCGATGCTCATCACGTCCCCGCCGTAATTGACAAATGCGTACCGTTTGGTTGCCATTTTCATATCCCCTTTATCCCATGTATTCGATGATGACTGCGCCGTTTTTCACATATCCATCTACGCCATAGGCAGGGCCTCCATAGTCAGAACCGTCGACGCAACTCCCTTGCGATGACCCATAAGGATATATTCCAAGATTTGCAGGAGTAGTACACGGAAAGTATATGGTATTCCCATACGGAGCAGTATTATCATAAAAAGGGTTACTTATTATCCCTCCAGCCGCTCCACCATATTTTGCGCTCGCGTTCGTGCCTCCACCCTGAATTTTATTAATAGCATAATCTCCATCTGAAAATTTATGATTTGTTCCTATAATTCCATTAAAATTTCCTACGTTGCCTCCTGTCCCACTTCCACCTTTTGATTTATTGCCCGGGTGTCCGTATATGTTTGCGTTTTCTCCTCCTGTGGCGGATAGATAGCTGCCAAAAGAGGACACGCCCGCATCTATCGTGATTTTAATTTTGTTGCCTTTTTGTAATTTTAATTTGCTCTCTGCAATTCCTCCTCCGCCCCCTGTTGCTACATAAACATCAACATTTCTGTCATCAAACATTTGCTGATGCATGCCCCCCTGCCCGATACAACTAATATAGTATTCGCCGGTCGCAGGGCATGTCCATGTGGTGGTTTCGGTAATGATTTGCATTGAGCCGGTAAAGCCGTCAATCTGTTTGGGCTTTCCGCCGCGCTTGCCGCTTGTGTAGACTTCTCCCATCAGCTTATGACCTCCAATCTAACAGTAATGTCGCTCGCTGGCTTATCGTCCCTGCAATAGAGCGTCAAGCTGTTCGCAGCTGTCATTCCGCCAGTGATACAGGCAAACGCTGTTTCCTCATCTTCTGTCGGTTGTCCAGCTGTCGCGGGGGACAGGTACAGGTGTGCGTCACCGTCTGTCAGGCCGTCCACTGTGATGGACTGACTATAGGGAGCAGCGTCACCCCACCCAGTTGCAGGGGCGGTAACAGAAAAGGACTTGACCTGCGTTTTCGCGTTCCAAGTGGACACCTGTGTTTTGGTAACATATCCATCTTGTGTGTCGCTTGCGCCTGGTATTGTTACCACTCCATTTGCAGCGTTTAACGCGTTCGTCCCGAGCTTTATCTCTGTAATTATGTTGCTCGGGAGAGACGCGTCTGGAATTTTCCCATCTTCTATAGCTACAAAGTCACTAGCGTGTTTTCCGTCCAACAGGTCAGCGTCCAGTTGGGATCCTGTCCCGTCTACGGTAAGCAAGGACGACAAAATCTGCTTTGCCGTCATCGTTGCCTGCCCGTCCGGCTTCTTGTCCACTTCGGACTGAATCTGTTTAATAATTTCCGCAAGTAGATGCCATTGGTAATTAAATATGCCTGCGGGCGGTTTATACCCACCTTGAAACCCCGCTTGCTTTAAGGCGTCGCTCGGCTCAGTGCCTGCGTTTTGCCATTCAAGCGGTTGTTTCCATTCTGTTGCCATGTTGTATCCCTCCTATCAAATCGGCAACACCGGCTCGTCTTCCTGTCCCTGCGTAATGCCAAAATAACCGCCGATTGAACCATCCTCTTTATCAGAAAATCCCGTTTGTGGGTCCTGTACCCCTTCAGCGTCGGCGAATTCAAACGTGCCCTCGAACAAATAACTGTCAATAGATACGCATACGGGTAATAATCGTTGCAGCATGGAGATGGCCTGCCGTGCTGTAAATCCAGCATGTACAATGACTGCTAACGGCAGCAAAATAACGTCTACGGTACATGGCTTGTCCGAATCCACAATTTGCACCTCGCTAGGTTCGCAATTAAAAGTTATCGTAATGGCACGTAATACGCTGTTATAATCGCCGCCAGACAGGTTTTGCATAATCTTGGATCTGATCAAGTAACGATACTGCGCGTCATTTGCGAGGCCACGTGCCTGACCTACCATCTGGCCTTCCATGTCCAGCGTCTTTCCGCCGGCGTTGTTCAAATCGAGCACATCGTCCAGATTTTGTAGGGTGTCAGCTTGTTTTCTCTGCTCGTCTGCTTCGATTTCCAACAGCTTGTAGTTGTTACTTTCCGGAGTTTTGCGGTAACTATCCGGCAGGTTATAGGCTGGATGGTCGTTCCGGTAGCTATTCGGCATTCTCTGTCACCTCAACCTCCGCGCAGCGGATAATTTCCCAATCCTGTGGCGTAATGTTATCCTCTGTATAAGTCGTTCCGTTTGTGGATAGTTCCAAAGTGGATACTTCTGTGACGCCTGATACCGCGTAAATATATCCGTAAATTGCAGATCGCACCAGGGGTTTCGCAATTCCAAGGCCATTAATATAATCGGTGACGCTATCTTTGATTTGCGCAGCACCGTCGTCTTGATAAAACACATCTGTTTTGATCTTGATCTTGACATACACGTCGATGTTTGTGGCATGAGAAAACTTGATTTCGTGCTCAAACCCTCCATCGTCAATGACGGTTTCGGACACGCTGCCTGCCGTTTTGATTCCAACTGGCTTTTTTGCAAAAATCGTCTCAGCAATTTGTTTGTGATATTGTTCGCCACCTACAACGTAGCACTCGAAGCTGCGAGGGGGACGCCCGTGGTCGTCCTCTACATCCGTGTAATTTGCCACCACACCTGCGCTTACTACGGTTGGAATACGTAACAATGATGCACGGATCGCGTTTTCGTTTCCACTTCCGGCACCCTGGATGGCGGCTTCAAAGCGTTCGCGTAGAGCAAAATCGCTTTCCATGTCTGTTCCAGACGTTACCAGCGATTTCCCCTCTACGCTTGTCACATCCGCATCCGGATTGACGATTCCGTTGATACTGCTCACTGTCACGTTTCCAATTTCTCCAGCGGTCGATGCGTCAACCGTCATTTCTGCGGTTCCGTTGTCCTCGATTGTTACCGCCGCAATGGATGCAAACGTAACACCCGCATCTGTACTAACCAAAAACCCACTCGGTATCTCATACCCTGCCGTCCCATGTACGGTGACAGTGTAGCGCGCTTTCGTGGCCGCATTTCGTGCGATTCCCGCATATGGGCATAGGCGGTCCAGGCTTAGACCTGTGGCAGTGGAGGGATACCGGCTGTAATAGATAAGCTCCGCCGTTTCTTCTAGCTGTTCCTGGTCATACGCATTGATTCGGATATATTTTCCAAGAGCTGTGTTTTCTCCGGTCTCTATGTCCTCACCAAACAGCTCCTTTGCCTTGGCTATTTTGGCGTTTAAAATATCATCGTAAGTCGGACGTTGATAGCCTGTATCTGTTAGGCCCATGTATACACCTCCTCTACAACTGCGCCATCGCTGTTGTGCGCAGTGAATTGGACGGTCGCCGTCCTTGCTTCGCGCGTAACTGTAAAACTATCAAGCGCAAACGTATCGTCCACCTGCTTTAGCCCGGCAAGCACTTCTGTTTTTAGCATGTCGTCTGTAATGTGTTTTCCTAAGATGTTTTGGAATTGGATCCCTTCGTCCCAGTTTAGGAACCAATCCTTTTTATTTGTGCCCAACACCATACGAACGGTCTGAGCGGTCAAATCATCGCCATAGGCCATTTGTAATTCGTTGTTATACAGCAAGAGATCCCCGTTTTGATCCAGTAAAAAGCCTTTCATGAAAGCACCCCCACAAGGACAGAATCGGACAAATCGTGCCGGTGCGTTGTAGGAGTGTTGCTTTTCCCATGCCGTGTGTCGGTGATATCTCGCTCGCAGCACATACACAGCACCAGGCTTCCCACCGCCGGTGGTTCATAGACCGCAAATGTTTTTGTCTTGGAGGTGGTGGCGCTCGTCATGTACGTGATTTCTTGCCACTTTGTACAGGCGGATCTAAGCACTGGGACGTTCGACACAACGGCCTGGGCACGGACTTTCTGCCCTACTTGCTGGATTCCTCCAAGTGGCTGTATGGTTGCTTCTGCACCGTCACAGGATATCACACGGCCAATATAGGCAGTGTGCAAATCCAAAAACTTCCGCTCCATCAGATCATCTAGAATCGATAGGTTACTCATGCGACCACCTCCACTTCGGTTGTGCAGTCTGTGCTGTTAAACGTGTGCGTTCCGCTGCGCACGCGGTAACTACCATTTACGCCTTGTGCCTGCACCTGTACTATTCCGCCAGTATACAAGCGATGCTGCAATAGCATTGTCAAACGATATCCGTTGACAGTTCGGGTGGTATTATTGACTGTCTGTTCTTCTTCGAACGGCTCCGGGCTGTTGATGAGGCCCGTGTCAGCAGTCGCCAGAAAATGCAGGTCATCTCCGTCTTTTAGGTTTCGGGCATATATCTTCCCTTTGCACACATATACAGATATATTGCAAGCGTCGGCTTGTGTCTTGATTGCTTGCATCAAGTCGCCATCTACTGTTTGGGCGTCTTTATATGTGTAATCTTCCTGGACTTTAAATACAGCAATTGGAAGCCCGGTTTTGCTGAGCAACTGTCTCAGAATGTAACTGGCTTTGCTACCAGCAGCAAATGACAGACTCTCCACCGTGTGAGTTGCGATATCGTCCAACATTTTGATGGTCGTAGCTTTGTCTGCACCACTATACGAGGTAGACACTTTGGAAACGTATCCAGAAAATACAACACCGGTATCCCCTTTATAACCCGCTTCCACGGTGATCGGCGCGTGATATTTGATTTGGTTAATTGTGCTGTCCGTCAAGTTGTAAGCGACTACCTCTCCTTCATTTGGATTTAAGTCGTCATCAAACGGAATGGAAAATTCCAAGTCGATTTCATCTGATTGGAGCGTCACGCTTCCGGTTCGGACGGTGGCGACGCTGCCAAAAACACCGTCAGGCGCTTTAGCATAATCTTTGCCCCATTTGTCCGCGGATTGTATTAGCTGTGTGACGACTTCTGGAGTAAATGCATCTGACACGCGTCTAGAAGTTGGTTGCTTGCTCATCCCAATCACCTACCGTCAAAAGCACCGTATTGTCTAAATTATCAAACGTCACTGCATTATATTCTTGGGATTCGTCTAACGGGGTAATTTTAATCTGCGGAAAGCCATCGTGCCCTCGGAAATCCTTCCAAAGTGGTACGCCGTATGTTACAGGTTCCCCATCGCACAAAGCTATTCCGTTTTTAGACAATCCAAGTGTAAAAAATCCTAAGCTGTTATATTCGACAGTGATTGTGTACACCTCGGATCCAAGAGCAATGTCAAAATAATAAGGTATAATATCTTTGCTAATTGGAACGGATGCCATGTGATCACCTCACTTGCTGGGTGCCACCGTTAGTTTTTGCGTTTCCGCCAACCGCAGGCACTCCTTCAATGTTGCTTTTGTCTACCCATCCATACACGTTTTTCCCGTCTTGAGATATCAGGTGGTATCCGTGTTTTGCCCAATTGCGGGTATTGATAATTGTGATTTTACACGTGCTGCGGCCTCTTTGAGCAGCTGGTGTCCCTGCATCAGATGAAACATACACAGGACCTCCCTTAAACACAACGATGGCTCCCACTTTCAAAGTGGCTTCAGGAGGGTTCTTTTGTTGTTCCTGCACCTGCTTTTGCGGTGTCTGTGGTTGCGGCACATAGGCGCTTTTAGCAACCCGAATTTGTCGCAATGTCATGTCGAAATTGCATCCGCCATACGTCGTGTTAGGGTGAGATGTAGACAGGGATACAATTTGCATACTGTTAGCGGTGTTTCGGCCAATGTAATCAATTAGGCTCCCGTCCTGTTCCAACTTAATGAGTTTGTCCAGAACGTCCTGAGCTTTGACTTCGTCGTATGCTACAATCATGCCGGATAAACTGATTTCAAACGCTTTTTGCTTAACAGAATCGGTCAGATCGATGCCTTTTTCTACCGGGTGTGTGGTTGTATCTACATCCCGAGAAACGCTTTCATCTGTTACATGGATATACATATTATTAATAAGCGCCATAATTTCATCACCTCAATACGCACGGGCGAGCGGAGCTTGTCGCTGCATAGATTCCAGCGCTTCCTGAATGCCTTCTTGCACTTTTTGCTTAATTGTGCGTGCGAGTGTCCGGCTGTCCATATCTGCGCCGTTGACCGTTAGATTGACAACGGGTGCGAAATTGGTCGTCGATGTGTTGGTCGTAGCGGGCACCGTAGATGCAGGCGTATAGGTAGGACTTTGAGTTGCGCCCAGCATCTCTCCTGCCTGTTGCCACAATTCAAGTCCACGTTTACGCTGACTGTTGACCATAGGAATAATCATTTCCGGACCTTTTTCTGCTACAACGCCACGGTGTCGAGCGGTTATCAGGCCACCTGTAGCATGTTTTGTTCCAACGCTATTCTTGACGCCGAGAGCCTGCTTGCCTTTGTCAATAATTTTTCCGACAATTCCTGATACGCTTGACCAGATATTTTGAAAGAAGCTTACAATCCCATTCCATGCGCCTTTTATTGTATTTACGGCCCCAGTAAACGCCCCTGTGATAGTGCTAACTGCGCTCTGTACGCCGCTTGTAATACTGCCCCAAAGGCCGCTGAAAAATCCGATAATTGGCTGCACCACTGTGCTGTTAACCCATCCAGCGATTGCCCCCCAAATGGAAACAATGCTGTTCCAGACATTTGTAACAATGCTTGTAATCTGCGTCCATAGGCTTGTAAAGAAGCTAACGATGGGCTGAATCACCGTAGAATTCACCCAACTTGCAATCGTTCCCCAAATAGATACAATGCTGTTCCAAATACTTGTAACGATGGTTGTTATTTGCGTCCAAAGTCCAGTAAAAAAAGTGACAATCGGCTGGATCACCGTCGAGTACACCCAGCTGGCGGCAGCGCCAAACACGGAAACGATGCCTGCCCAGATGTTTTGAACGGTGGTCGTTATCTGTGTCCACAGCCCTGTTACAAAGGAAACAATGGGCTGAATAATATTTGTGCTGACCCATGTTGCAATGCCACTAAACACCGAAACGATACTAGACCAAATAGACTGCACAATTGTGGTAATTTTTGTACATAGGGCAGTAAAAAACGAAACAACCGGTTGAATCACTGTTGTGTTTACCCAGTTTGCAAACTGACTAATTGGGCCGCTGATAGCTTCCCAGATTGTCACACCGAGGCCAACAAAGAAATATCCGAGATTCTCGAAAAATCCTTTGACCGGCGTAATAATCTTGTCGGAAAAGAAACTTGTCACCTCACTCCATGCACTGGTTACTGCGTTTTTTGCCTGACCAAACTTGTCACCAATCCAGCTGCCTGCCGTCGAAAATGCATTCTGCACGGGGGTGGAAACGTTTGAACTAAACCAAGATCCAACCGTTCCCCATGCATTTTCTACGGTGTTTTTTGCTTGGTTCAATTTGTCTCCTATTGCGGATCCTGCATCAGATACTGTGGATTTTACCGATGCCCAGGCTTTCCCGAGCACGCCGGTTTCTTTCGTAGCGTTTGCAAGCCATTCGCCTAACTTGTTTCCGCCAATGTCGACGCCCAATCCTCCCAAGCCTGCGCCCACGGCTGCTCCGATTGCTGTTCCAATCCCCGGCACAACGGATCCAACTGCAGCCCCTATGCCTGCGCCTGCACCAACACCGGCTAACTTTGTGCCACCCTGGAACTGCTTTGTTCGCTTTTGATCGGGGTTTTGCTCTTTGCTTGCATTTACTAAGTCGCTGACGCCACCGGCGGCAGACAGCCCAGCACTAATCAGCCCGCCGATCACTGGAACCGCTTTTAGAGCGGTCTTTCCAATGACCTTTGTGCCCACTTTCGCCCCTGCTTTTGTTGCGGCCTTTTGTGCGCCTTTCCCACCGATAAAAGAGAACAACCCACTTAGCAGATTTCCGGCGCCGCCAGACCCACTTGAACCAGCAGCTTGGCCTGCGGCGCCTCCTGCAGCGGAAGCGGCCGTTTTGGCCGCGTTATATGCATCTTTTGCCTTGTTAAAGTCCTGAAAGGCTTTAGTCAAGTCCTTTACGTTTTGGACAACACCGGCAACAGCCTTTACACCTTTACCAACCTGCATTGCCGTCCACATGCCCGCAATTGCAATGCCGATCGCTTTGGCGTGGTTTGCCACAAAGCCCGCAGCACTTTTTAAGAAGTCAACTAGTCCCTGCACTGTGTTTTTGAGCTGGTCAAGTTTCTTCGCGTCCATCTCTTTGCCGGTGAATCCCTTGTAAAAAGCAGCAACGATTTTAACGGCCATGTCCGCCATTTGATCAGCAATTGTGCCGCCATTTTTTGTAATCCAATCTTTGATACTTTTAAACAGACTACCCAACGCTTCGGCGGCTTTTGGGAGCATCTCTTTTATGGCTGGCCCAATTTGCTGTGCTGCACTTTTGATTTCCGTGACAAGCTGTTTTGCAAAACCTTTAAATCCGCCCTTATTGAACGAATCGTTTAATCGCCCAAGTGCATCATTTACCTGTGGTAACACCTTTTTAGAGAGTTTGTCCGCCAGCCCTTTTGTAATATCACCAAGCATGGATTTTGCATTGTCCTGCAATGTTGAAAGCTGGCCTGACAGCGTCTTAGATTGCTTTTCCATTGACTGGTAAAACAGCCCGCCTTTACTTGTTGCACGTTGGAACGATTTGGTGACATCATCCATAGAGATTTTGCCTTTTGACATCTCATCGCGCAACTCCGCCATACTCTTGCCGGTGCTTTTGCTCATCTCCTGCAACGGGTTAAACCCAACGTTAATAAACTGTAAGAGGTTATCTCCAGTCAGCTTTCCAGCGGCAGCAGTCTGGCCAAACGCCAGCGCTAAAGAATTAAACTTTTCCGCGTTCCCCTGTGATACGTCACCGAGCATCTTCATGTCGGGTAACACGTCTTTTTCGGAGATGCCGAAAGCCAACAGCGTTTTGGTGGCATCTGCCACATCGGTCATTTCAAAAGGCGTTTCCGCAGCCATCTGTTTCAGCGCAGATGTCATTTTCTGCGCCTTTTGCGCGCTGCCAAGCATGGTTTCAAACGAGGCGTTATACTGTTCCATGTCTGCATTGTATTTGACGCCCATCACTCCAAGCCCACCTGCTGCGGTCCCTGCCGCTGCAGCAATTTTTGTGGCCGTCGTTACAACGCTTTTTGCCAACGCCGCCGCTTTGCTGGCGATGGTAGATATTCCGCTTTCCAGACCTTTTAGGTTGGTGCTGGCCATTTGCTTAAGGCTGCTTTTTGCCTTGTCAGCATTTGTTTTTAACTTGTCAAGCCCGCTTGCGGGTTTCTTGGTTTTATTTTTTAAACCATCTAGTTCATCGCCTGCGCCCTTGACGGAATCTTTAAGTCCATCAAGGTCTGTCTTTGTCTTTTTTAATCCACTGTCATCAACGTCAAAGCCGATCTTGACAGTATCCTCGCGTACAACAGCCAACGTCTCACCTCCTCGATGACCGTTTCAAGGCTTCTTGGTACAAATCCAACGCTGCGTTAGCTTCCATGATTTCGTCTGGTGTCATCTGATGGAATGCCGTGTTATAGTCGATCTGTATATCAGACAAAACAAGGCGCCATAAATCCCAGTTACGCTTTGCTCGTGTTCTTGCTGTTTGTCGTGTTAATGGCTTGCTCCCGAAACTTGCCCTCCATAACCCCACGCCCAAACGTGAGGACGTCGTTCAGCTCATCAACAGTGTCAAAGTCATCAACCGTAACTTTAGGATCGACGATGACATTGTTCAAAATATAATCTGCGGTCTTTGACACGCTGGTAATCTCAGTGCCGTCGATGTAAGTTTCGTCCGCCGCACGCATGGCCGCCGACAAGCCGTTGAACTGCGCCGTATACTCAACACCGTTGATCGTCTTTTTTACCTGATAAAATTTATTTGCCATCTGTGAAACCTCCAGACAAAAAATTAAGGCAACGCCCCAACCCCGCGCTGCCTGATGCCTGCCTATTGCAGGCTTGCTCGATTTTTCTTTTTTTATTTAATTACTCGGTGGATTCGCACACATAATCAAACACAGTAAACGCAAATTCCATATCTTCTGGGGATGCGCCTCGGCTCATGTCTGGAAACGTGCGTAGTTTGGCCATCGTTCCACCAATGCGCTCGTTAAGTGCCTTATTGATGCACCACAAGGGAAACGGGTCGCGCCGATTGGCAAGACCCATCAGATACCCTTTTTGCGGACTTGTGACCTGCACAGACAGCGTAATCGTCCCCAACGTGTTATTTGTCACCGCGGCGACGGTGTCTCCCTGTGCGCCTACAGACGGGTCAAAAAGGTCTTCTTCTTTTTCGCCCGAAATCATGTCTTCGCCGAACCCAGTAATAAATACACCGTCCACAGTGACGGTGCAGTCCTTTGCGTCATAAACAGAAACCGCCATATTTACCCCTCCTATCAGATAGTAATCTCGCCCTTGATTTCAACCTCATGAATAGCACCAGCCAGTGTGAACGAAAATGTTCCACCAACATACCGGCGTTCTACACGGTCTTCATCTGATGTTGCCTCGCGCTTAGCATAATTAACGCTGTAATCTGCGCCTCCGTCTGCACTGTCTGCAATCATACCGTTGTTATAAGCGTCCTGCAGTACATTGACCGCCACAGCCTCCAGCAGCGCAATCCCGTTATCTGTGTAAGGAACCTTCGGTTGCGAATTGAGCACTTTCTGCGTGCGCCACGTCAGCTGTTGAATGATATAATCCTCGCTGTCGACAATATCAATGTACTCGCCGCCTGCTACCTTTCCTTCGCTGGTGACGTTATCTCCCGCCTTTGTTACGAAGGTGATGCCGCCTTTGTCGTGGATTGCTTTAATTTCCAGATCGGACAAATCCTGCGGCTGGATCCCTTTCAGTATCATGTTTTTATATGTAATACTGCCTGCGTTCTGTCCTGCTGATTCGCCAACCAGTGCTGCAACCGGCACCGGCGCGTCTTCCGTCGGTGTGCAATAAAACAACACCGACCGTTTTAATCCGGTGACTGTCAGATCTGTGGTGTCGTCCGACGGAAGGTTCGCAAAATACATTTTACCATCGCAATTTTCAATGACCGGAAGAATATCCGCTGCCGCCGTTGGGGCATCGCTTCCTCCCGTAGTTTTATCGTAAACGGTAATCAGCTGTCTCCATTCTTTTACCAGATTTTTTGCATCGCCAAGGAAATCGGTTACGGCGCCTGTAATGGCCTGCACAGCGATTTTCTCGGGCGCATGTGTCTGCATAAAAATCAAAGACGCTGCCTTATAAACCGTGCTGTCCAACGCAAAACCAGCGTTTACAACTTCATCCAAGCTGGTGCATTCAGTGTAGGCGATCTCTTTAGACGCCTTTTCTTGCAAAATCAGCGGGCAGCCAAAGCCCGCCGTGCTTGTCGGTTTAATCAGGTCAATTTTAACCGACACGTCGCTTTTTGCCATTTGCTATACCTCCCTTTTTGGTGTAGCTGTCTCAATATATCCCGTTTCTGTAAGCGTGGAATCCGCCTCGTCAAACAAGCGGAATACCACGTCAAACCCGTATACATACTCGTACTCTGTCGTTAAAATATTGTCGCGATTGGTGATTGCTGTGCATTGCCCAACAGAAACGCCGCTGTCTGCTAATTTTTGCGCGCCTTTGTGGTCGAGCCATTCCCGTGCTAAGCAAGCAAAATTGTAGCTTTCATCGTGCTTGTCCGACCGAAAGGTTAGGCTCCATGTCTGCTCCACAGCCTTGCGGTCTTTGCCATCGTCGTACTGGCCCCAGGTGCCGTTGTTGGCACTGCCTAAAATCGTAATGGTATACGCGCCATACGGGTACTCTGGGGCGGGAGACGTTTGATTCGCACGGATGATTGGTATACCAAGAGCCCCCTGCAACCCCTGCACAACGGCTTTATGGATGCTCTGTATCATCCGTACCACCCCCATCAAATGCGCTTACGTATCGCAGCACATAGCTGTACACGCCTGTAAACTGTGCGTTTTCTGTTTCTACTTCAATGTTGTACAGAGCGCCGTTATACCGTATCTGCGCTGCTTTAAGCGCGTCTGGAATCGCGTGATTCATAAACAAGTGCAAGTCCTTGGACGTAATTGTTCCGCCCGATCTCAGAATCTTGGATTGTGCAAAAGAGATGATTGCTCCTTGCTCATCTGTCTGCGTTTCGGTTTCTACCCATTCTCCGTCAACGTATTGCCCGGTTTTTACCAACAACACAAATGGTACGGTGTATCTTTGTATCAGACGGGAAAAGTCGAAATAGGCCATCAGTCTACCCTCCACGTAATTCCGTTTACCAACGCGCCAGTGTCAGATAGCGGTGTACTGCTGCCTTTTTGGTCGATAGTAAATTGCGAATCCGCTTTTGTTTCGCGTGTGTAGTCCTTAATTTTAGAGGACAGCTCTAGCCCTATTGCATCCAAAAATTGCTGCGCATCCATGTCTCCTTCTACTACTTCTGGAACCAACGCATCAGCTTTTTGAAATACTTCGTCTTTGTTGGTGTCATATCCGGTCCGCAAGAATGCACGTTCCGGAATATGAATTGTTTTTGTGCTTTTTTTAAGATACAGCCCCTTGCTTGCCAGATAGCCACGCATTTTTTCGGTGACAGGAATATTACACCCGTACTCGTGGATTCCGGCCAGCCATGCATGCTCTCCGCCAATCGCGCCGACTTCCACGCTTCTTCCGTTGAGCGTTTCGACATGCACGTTCATTTCGTCGAAGCCTTTGTCTTTGCTCTCGTACTTAATCCCCATCAGCGCCACCTCTGCTTTGCTGGAAATATGCCCACTTGTGACGGTATCCAATCTGACAGAAGGCTATCGGCTAATACCCAAATGTCATTGCTGCGGTCTCCGCTGGAAAACGACTGGCTCAACCCTTCAATGCTCTCGCTGGTAACGCCGATTGGTTTGTTAACCAATGCACAAAACTGTGCAATAAACAATTTTGCTGTGCTTGGCAATGCCTGCAGCGATGCAGCATCCAAAGGGTCAAGAGACAGCGTTGTGTTTGCGGCCAGCCATTCTGCGGCGGCGTTTGCCTGCAACAGCACAGTCTGTCCGTCCCCCTGCAACGGAATCCCTGCCGCTTGAAAGTCGTCTAATGTCAGCATTGTTGTCACGCCTTTCTTTTTGTTGTATTTTGCGGCGGAGCAACCAAAAGGTACAGCTCATTATTTATGCCTCAGCTGTTGTGACTGTGACTGTCACCGTGCTGTCATCCGATAGGGTAAGTGTGCCGCCGGTAATAGCGCCAGACGAATCTTTGGTCAGTGATAAAGCTTTAACGCTTTTGCCAGCTGCACCAGTCGGCCCTGTTGCACCAGTATCTCCTTTAGCGCCTTGTGGGCCTTGAGCGCCCGTATCGCCTTTGTCTCCTTTCGGCCCCTGCGGGCCAGTGTCTCCTTTTTCACCCTGCGCTCCCTGTGCGCCCTTGATGCTTACAGTCGTATCATCTAGAGTATTGGACGCATTGACCTTAAATACCTTCCCGTTCGCGTCGAGCACAAAGTCTCCTGACACAGCGCCGGACGGAGCTGCACCTCCAGCAGACTGTGCTGCTGCTACAACAAACCAAGTCGCTCCATTTTTACCGGCTGCACCCGGATCTCCTTTCTCTCCCTTTTCTCCGTCTTTTCCTGCAGGGCCTGCATGCGTGAGCACGTAATCCTGCAGCGCATTAAGCCAGTCTGCTTTAATGACCGTCTCATGCGCCACGAATTCTGTTTTTGTAAAATCTGCCATTATTATCACTCCCCGGCTGCGGCCGCGTCATCGCAAACCGCCTCATCCGCAACTGCGTCTACAATTGCAGGGATTTGCAGCTTTACCGTGTCGCGTGCCCATGTCTCTTTGATTTTTACACTTACATCCAATTTTGCCATGCTGCCCACCTCAGTTGTCTGCTATAGCGACCGTCGCAATCGCCTCGTCGGCGACGGAAGTTGTGTTTGCCACCGGCGGGACGGGTATATCCTAATCGTCAATACGGTGACGCAGGCAGGCAATCGGAACCTTTTTATGGTTTGTCGTCAGACGCCAGTTAGCAGGCGTTGCAAGGTCGGTGTTGTCGGGATATTTAGCGTTGCTATGCAACGTTGCAGTCTCATCCGGAACCCACCCAAATCCACGCGGATGGATTACCTGGCACCAGCGGTTAATCAGATAATTTTTTGCGCCCAGCTTGTCGCGGTCCGTTTCGGTTGTCACAAGGCCCTGCGGCGTGCCATCCTGGCGGACAAACGCATTAGTGCCCAAAAAATACGTATCATAGTAGGTGTAGCTGCTTCCACCGTCCGTTTTGCCTACAGGCATTCCGTCATCCACCAAAATGCGATAACCCATAAACGATTCATAGTTGATTGGGTCACCGGGCGCGGCCGGATTAAATACTGGCGTGCGTGTAATCAGCTCATGCTTTTGCAAGTATGTATAGGTGGCCGAATGCATAAACGCCATACCAAGCAAGTCATATGCATCTCCGAGTGCCTGCTTGGTATCCAGCACTGCGCCGGACGAAATCGTGTTTGCAGTCGGGTCTCCGGAAATATCATTAACATGGTCTTTCAACGCACCTGCTGTAGGATCGAGAATCGCTTTGAGAATGGACAGATAAATCTGTTGCTCCCGTACTGTCCTGTAGTCCGCAATCAGATTGATAATTGCAGCCATCGGATCTGTGCCGCCCAAAACGCGGGACAAGTCTGTATCGCCCCATGCCTTTTGTCGGATAAGCAGCGTGGCGCGGCTGTCTTTGGTCGTAATCTTGTCAACTGTTACGTCTTCCTCTCCAAACACATCTTCTTCCTGTGTGTCATCCAATGCGTTCCAGGCGGGAATAGTAATAAATCGGCCCCCCTGCGGCGTTCCGTTAATCAACTGTCCGATAACTGGATCAGCCGTAGCAATACCCGCGTTGACAAGCGTGCTCTTTTCGGTCGTGCGGTCGACAATGTACTGCGAGAACTTTTCGGGTACAATTTGCATATCCGCAATGGTTGTTACTGCCATAATGAGCCTCCTTTTAGATAACCCCAGCCTGCGCCTTTAACTGCTTCGCGAGGTCAGGGTTTTGCATTTCAATTTGCATTTGTTTAGTAATGTTTTCCGCACCTTTTGCCCAGGGATTTTCTCCACTAGGGACAGGAGCGCCTTTTTCTGGAGTACGTCCGTTTGCCTTGAATGTCTTATCAACCTCTGCCTTAACAAACCGCTTGACCAACGCGTCAAAAGCTTTCACGCGGCTATCAATCGCGGTTTCGTCTTCTCCCAACACAAAATCTACCAACGCGAGGGATCGGTCGCTTCCGTCATCCAACCCGGCTGCTTTAATCGCTTTGATCGCATAAAGGCGGTTTTCCTTTTCGCGCAACTCGCGTTCACGTTCTGCAAGGTCGTCTTCTCGTTCTTTAAGCGCCGCGGCCTGCTGTTCTTCGTCTGTCATGTGCGCTTTCTTTACGCGTTCCAGTTCTTCTTTCAAGCGCTTTTTTTCATTTCCGAGCTTGTATGTTGCCTTGCCTACGGCTCTAGAAATCAACTCTTCAACCTGTTCGCGTGTCAGTGCTTCTTCCTGCGTGTCATCCTTTGTTTGTTCTTGGCTTTTGTCTGGTGTTGATTCTGGACTTTTTTCAAGATTTGCGGTCTTCGCAAACGCGTCGTACTCTTCTTGCGTAATCGCACCACTCTGTAGCAGCGCATCCAGCTTTTCTTTTGTCATAGCCATAAATGCCTCCAATCTCCCCGACATGCGCCGAGTTGATAGTATTGGTTCGCCGGGTTCTGTTCTGTTTCAGTTCAGCGTATCCGACGTTCGTTCTGTGCAAAAAAGCGCAACCCACGGTAATGTCAAGACTTTTTCGCAAATTCGTTTGCAGACTCAGGATTGAATGAAG
>ERZ1090860.995-NODE-998-length-15833-cov-52.804601_pt1 | contig 15833 bp, 31 predicted proteins | sample MGYA00478483_ERZ1090860 | MGnify/ENA primary metagenome ERZ1090860 (study PRJEB33644, sample SAMEA5815741) | chicken gut metagenome | biome: Chicken; feature: Gastrointestinal Tract; material: Caecum | place: Ireland | collected 2019-01-01 | study: A study of the...
TTGCAGAAGTGAAGCTGTGCGTATTGATGTGTCATATCCTCGTCCAGTATGTACAGGTCATACCCTGATCCGAGATTGCTCTTTATGCCTATGCCCTGCTTGTTCGGCGGTTTCATGCCGAGGATAATGGGGTATTGATTATTTCGTGCCACGTTCATCACCTACCCATTGTGTTGCACATATTCCGCATCCACATAAAATCCATGTTCAGACCAATATAGGCGGCGCATAGGATGTTCCTGTTCAACAATGTGGTAATTTCTTTTATTGCCGAAACTCTCAAGCATATTCTTTTTGTGTTTTTCATATTCTTTCATCAGTTTCTTTTCGCTATCATATGGTTCTAAGAATTGATAAGTGACTTCTTCTTTCCAGAAAAGCATATTATCCAGAATACCGATCTGTGCCCATAGAACATGACCATCACATTCTCTTGGAGCATATTCAACGGTCAGCCGTTCAGAAAGATTTTGTGGAATAATCGTTTTGTAATTCTTTCGGTTTTCTTCTGCTATCCGTCGCAATTCCTGTATATCGTGCAGTCCTTCTTCGTATGTATAACAACACTTATCTGTTCGATAAAACGGATAATCTGGCAGTCCTTCGACCTTTTCAACCGTAGCTATAATGCACTCGCCGAGAACGACACGACCGATTTTATCTCCAACGGAGAGAATATGGCTTTTAGGTTCTTTCGGCTGTATTGATTGCATATAATCAAATATGCTTAACTGCTCATTCATTCTCTTCCCTCATAATCCATGCACCCATCCGAATAATCGGTTTCCAGTGCGTAATGCTCGCTCAAATCATTCGTGCATACCCACTCGCCGTTATCATCTGTCCGGTGAAATCTGCACGTTCCGCAACACAGTTCCATATCACACCTCCTAATCAGCTAAAAGATAATTCATCCGAACTCAAATCCACATCCATAAACCCGTCATCATATCCCACCGGTGTCGGTTCCGGTGATGACTGAGTATTCTGGTTCTGCGTAATCCCGCCCTCTGCTCTGGTGTCAACGAAGCTGAATGAATCCACAATAAATCCAACCGTGTTCACTTTCTGGCCATCCTTATTTGTGTACTCTTCCTGTTGAGCATGGCAGCGAACAACGATCCGGCTACCTTTTCTGAAGAACCGCTCAATATTTTCTGCCGTCTTTGAAAAAGCTGTCATGTTCAGAAAGTCCGCTTTCTTATCCTGGTTCTGATACTGTCGGTTTACTGCGATTGAAAACCTCGCAACAGCCATTTGATTTGCCGTATATCTTAATTCAATATCTTTAGAAATCCTCCCGTAAAACACGCATTCATTCATTTGCTATTCCTCCATTTCTCTTTTTTCTTCCCACATCCTTCTGAACCGCTCCCCAGCTGCCTCACGCTGTTTCTCAGATACTTTTCTCGGCGGACTAACCTTCACGTAGCTAATCGGAATATGGAAAAATGCTGATCCATCTTTATTTACCGCAATTACCTTTACTTCACCCGGCCTTTCCTGTGCATATCGCAACAGTTTACTTTTCAATGCCGTTCCAGACGGAACTGTAACGCCAGCATAATCTCTTCCTTTTATCCACTCAATACAAAATTCATTCATTTTTCTTCATCTCCTTCAATGCTTTCTCGGCTTCTTCTCTGTCAAAAAACAAAGTCTTTCCCAAACAATCTTCTTCAAAATCCATTCCATCAATGAGAAAATATGGTTTTTCGTTCTTATCAAACTCGATTTGAATTTTTTCAACTGTAAAGTCAACAACGTCACTCATGTCATCATAAAAAGTCCAAACCGTGTCCCCCACCTTGCACGGCAACACCACCAATCTTCCCTCATCCTCAGCGGTTTCGTATTCTGCTAGCTTATTTACGCAATCATTTTTCCAATCAATAGGTTTATCGCAACTATCGCACTCATATTCCCATCTATTCGGGTTTCCTATCTGACAGTCAACCTTACAAGCGTTACATGGATTCTTGTTTGATAACCGTTCTGTCATTCGCTCCACCTCCCGTATAAGTTGTCTTATTATCATATTTGCACCCACATGTATCTTCTGAATATCCACAAAAACAGGAATATATTGTAAATGTTATTCCAAACACACTCTTTAAATGTGGTGTCATATACCGCCCGCATTTCGGGCATTTCTTGAAATATTCCATCGGCTATCTTTACACTCCCATTTAATTTTTTAAAGTAATATATGTCACAAAAGAGAACTGCTTTGAGCATATATTACAAGGATGAGGCGTTCGATTCTCTTCGCCTGCAAAATAATAAAGTTGTTTGTTATATTTTCCGCAAATTGTTATATTGTGAAAACCAGATGGATATTCCTTTTGAGTTACATACCAATGCGGACAGCCGTTACAATGATGTTTTATATCCATCACTCAAACCTCATTTCCTCCAACTTCTCAATCTGCTTTTTAAGGCTCTCGATTTTCTTCTGGCGCATTTCTTCGGCTTTCTGGATAGCAAGTTCTTTAAGTCCAAAATGTTCTGATCTTTTATAGGAACAAACCACATCTCCAAATTCATCATAAAAGCATATCATGCCATTCGGATTCACATACGTTCGCTGAAAATCAGAACCATCTATCTCGATAATGCCTCTTGTCAGCGCATATTTCGTAATCCAAACTTTCATAATTCCCTCCTGTACATTGCAAGTCCGCATTCATTTGATTTAGAATCGCACTTATATGTGCAGCTGTCTTTATCATCGCATTCTTCACAACAGATGTACCTACTCTTATAGCAGTCATATTTGCAAGCAAATGTATATTTTCCTTTTGGGAATCTTCGGCTTTCATAATTGTTAGTGTGGTTTGGATTTACTAAACATGAATTGCATTTTTCCGAATTACCGCAGGCAAGTGTACTTTCTGAATTTATCGGCTGATTTACACAACAAAAGCAATCCTGCTCATTGTCATAAATAATCCAGAACATACGCTCCGCATTCTGCACAAATGCGTCTAAATCAATAAAATCAGACTTCCATGACTCAGAATCGTATTTGTCATATCTGGTGACAAAACTATATTTTGCCCTGTTTTCATCATCAACAGACACACCATTCTCATACTCAATCTGGGATAAGTTCAGTTCTTGGAACTCTGGTATTGAAAACATCATGTCTTTAATGAACTGATACACTTCTTTTTCTGGTAATCTTATAGAATACCATTCGTTATCGTTGTTGCACCGCTTATCTGTTCGAAAAGCGTTACGGACTTTCTGCATAATGATTTCTGCTTTTCTCGGCTGTCTATTCGGCGCTTGGTCAAATAACTGTCCGGCGATAGAAAATAATAAAGTTCTTTCGCTTACCAAAATTGTTTTCTGTCTCATATTCCCTCCTAAAACGGATATTCACTCATTTCTTTTTAATCATCGGAAAAATCCATCCTGTTTTATTGTTTGTCATCAATTCATCGTAGCTATTTCCCGGATGACCGATATAGTAGATTTCTCCGCATTTGTCGCATAAAAAATTCTTTGTATCTCTCATGCCAACAATTCCACCGCATTTGCATTTCATGTGCGTATATTCGTTATAGACCATGTTAATGCCCACCCCATGGGAAACGTGATAATTCAAAGACTTTCCCTTTCTCTGCGATTTCCACTTTTACCCACTTCCCAACAACTTCCTGTATCTCCTGCTTCATGCGATCCGGATTGCTCCATCCTTCCGACAAATGGCACAAAACCACGTTCCGCATATCCGGCGTTTTATTTACTCTGATTATCTCCTTAACGGTTTCAAGTTCGCTGTGCCCCCGGAGTGAATGTTCATATTTCGCTTCTGATCTGTCCACAAGGTCTGCTTGATGGTTACACTCAAGTAAGAAATAGTTGATTTTCAGTGACTTAAATGTGTATGGTAGATACTCAAAATCTGTAGCATACAGCAACCGTCCGGCATCATCTGGAAAGTCAATCAAGAAGCCAAAATTCGGCGTGTTGTCATGCGGCAGATAAAATGGTGTCACTATCCATTCAGAAATCGTTACGGATCGTTTTTCCGGCAGTCCGATAATCTTTTCTCCGTACACGATTTCCAGCTTCTCTTGTAACTCGTCACACCCATAGCACTGAACGCCCGCTTTCATGAAATCCCGAAAACCCTTAATGTGGTCAGACTAAGAATGCTCATGTGACAATAGCAAGGCTTTCACATCTGAAATCCGGTAGTCTATCGCTTTCAGTGCGGCTTTGTAGGTAGCGCCTGCGTCCAGCAGAAGTATCTCCCCATTATCCGAAATAAGCGCATAGCTGTTTCCGGCTTGTGAGCCTGTCGAAATCACTTTCAAGAGCATTTTTATATCACCTGCCTTTCTTTATCGTTTTACCTTCTCGACATCATCACGATATGGAAACTCTTTGCGCAAATGGCGCGCTGCTCGATCTTCTTCATCTTCATCTCCAAAGTTAAAGAATATTCTCCAATCTTTGTAAGCCAATGCCGGAATTGAAATTAAAACATCACGCAACTATTCCACCTCCCGTATATCATGCAGACGGCTTATCAGAACCTTTTCTAATTTCCCATCACATTCTAGTAATGCATATGTACAAAATAAACCGTTCACATAACCTACTATTTTATATTCCCTTGTATTAAGTTCACATTCTTTGCAATTTGGAATTTCAGAAGCAATTCCGCTATATAATTCCCATGTATCAATACACATACTACATTGTGATCTAGCTGGATAAACTTTGCATATAGTCATTAAAACTTCTCCCTTTCTTTATCCAATCTTCATCATATTCACCTCTGGAGCAAAACTCGTCACCATTCACATGATGGCACCATTCATTGCAAATTCCAAAAGTAATAGTGTATGGGTATATTTTTATTTCAATGTCGCCTTCATGGATAAAATTTTTACAGTACCTACATCTTGTTTTAATTACTGTATTTTCCAAAATGACATCTCCCTTTTTTATGTGTTTTAGCATTTAGGATCTGGACCTTTCTTATAGTTCCAACACGGTATTGGACCATGCGGTTTTATTTGATCAATTACATTTTCCCTATTATCTGGATATCGAAGGTTCTGCCCGCAGAATATGCAATGATGATATGGGCGTTCAAGTTTATTTCTGCAATTTGGACACATTTGAGGGTGAGTTTTATCCGTCGTATAAAACACCGGAGTTCCTATGTCTTTTTTTATTGCGATAATCGCTAAATCTAATGCTTCCATATACGCTTGATTGTATTGATAAATAGAATCGTCTAACGCTTTGATTTCTTCTAAAATTTCAAGTGCTTTTTCTGACTTCATTCTTCGCCTCCCAAATACTCCGTCCTTTCATATCCATCCCAGCTATTAGCACCACCACAATGTTCCATGCACCACTTATCACTATCGGTTACATGATTACATTGTCCGCAATTTGGTTCTTCATCATCGGCGGTATAAACGATTTTCTCACTCATATTCACTCCTCCTCTGTCTGAACAAGCCATTCCAAAACGCACTTTCTTCCAATTTTTTCACACGTTTCAAAGGTACATTCGCCCTCATCCGAACAATAGTTACACTCATCGAAGTCAATCAAAAATTCAGCAAGTTCTTCATCGTCCATGTTTCTAATCCTGTCTGCATTGCTCTGTTTCCTCTGGCTCTTGATAAACTCCCGCACCAGATGATAGTCCTTATCCATCGTAGACAGATGTTCCTTTGCATCTTTTTTCTTGTATACAATGACCGTATCGCCGTCTTTCTGCGCTCTCAGAACTTCATACGGATTTTTACTTGTTGCCACAATCATGTAGCCCCTTGTTTCCAGGAAGTTCTCAAATTCCTGTAATTTACTTACGTGTAAAATATTTCTTGTTGCCATAACCTCGCATCCTTTACTTGCTAGATATTCCAACATCGACATTGTGACTGGATTACTTGTGTCTGGATTTCCTGTTGAGCGTAGTTCCATCACAGCTCATCCTCTCTTGGAAAACGGAATACAATATTTCCTGTATATACCTGTTCTATGGAACTATTAGGAATAGGTTGAACAAACATTCCAGTGTGCATTTCATCAAGCGCCTGCGCCCAGCTTATTTCTCCTGCCGCAGCTCTTTCAACAGGTGATACGTCTTTGCGTATATACAATGGATCTGGAGCATACGCCTCATGGAGTTTCTGCATAGCTTTTTCGGCTTTATCCTGCGTAGAATACTGCGCAATCAAATACCGCTTGTCCATATTGGAAATCAGTCTGGCATAAATAATACCGTCGCCATGCGATATGGCAATGCTTTCGTACGGGAAATCGACTCCGTTCTGACTAATTATCCTCACTCTTTTCCCTCTCTTTCTGGCTGTCGATGAACTTCTGCGCCATAGCCGCTACTTGGATTGCTTCGCAGGCAAGATTGACTGCACTGTTTTTTAATTTATTTATGTATGAATACGCTTTAATGCGTTCATTATTTTTTACCGAATACCATGCGCTAGCAAAATGTCTATTGACTCCCCTCATTTCGCTTTCGGCTTCTTCAGTCTCCTCAAAAATCACCGCCGCTCCCTCATAATCTGAATGGAATACGGGGAATTTCTGGTTTGCAGATTCCAGTTCTTTCTGGACTAATTTTTCTACATCTTCTTTTACTGCGTTCATCATATCCTCCCTACCGATTCTCTTGTCTCTCCGTCCGAATAGTAAATACAATCAAAATTTTTCTTGAAAGTATTGCTGAACACATAGTCATATTCGTTTTCATGCGTTATCGCAAGAGAAAGTTTCGCACCATATTTTCTTGCTGGTTCAAAATCTTTTAAAATACGCTCCTCTAATGGCTTTTCAATCAGCTTGGCATATCTTAGTGTTCCTTGGTGTGGATTTGGCACATTGGTTAAATCCTGAATATCTGGATTGATTTCTTGCTTGTCACACTCGCCATCCAATCTTCCGGCTCCGTGTCTGGTAAGATAAGTTCTTGTTACATAACAGACTTCAACATCCGGATTACAGTGCATATTCGATATGATTTTTAATGGATTTTTTAACCCCGTATTGCTGGGCGTTAAGTGTGGGAAATATTCCTTATTATTCTGATCCAGCAAAAGCCCTTGACCATTTTCAAATACTAAGAAATCATATTCACTGAATATTTCTTTTTCTGGTTTAAATAACATACGGGAAAGCATAAACATCATATCCTCCGCAAAAACATTTATTAAATTTTCACTGTTTACAATATTCAACCAGTCTTCCGGGACCTTGAAACCAACGAAGTCAATTGTATACATAAAATATTCATCCCTTATTTTCTTTAAATAATCAATAAGTTCGTCTTTGCTGAGTTGTTTCCAGATTCCGACTTCAAAATTATATAAAGTCCGTATTTTTGTTTCATATATACCTATTCCACAACTTCCATGTCTTTCTCCACCTCTCCACTTTTCTTTTATTTGATTTAAAATCATATCGAATGGGGTTGTTATAAGACAATTTTCATCTGCATATACCTTTGGAGCGATTCCCATTTCTTCAAATTCTTCCCATTCCTGACGGAATATTATTGGGTTCAAAATAAACTCTTCTGAAAAATAAGTATCTGCGCCTGCAAATGTTCCGGAACCGAAATGATGGAAAACATGTCTATTTCCATCTGGCGTGACAACTGTGTGTCCTCTTTGCGCCCCACCGTTATGTAATACCACAAGCGATTTCTCGCCCCGAAGGGTGGACTGGTGGCAGAAATAATCTGTCATCAATCCTTTCCCTTCGTCTCCAAAGTTTGCGCCAATCACAACTTTAATTACCATGAAATCTCTCCGTTTTCATCTGTATTCACGGTTCCTGCTAGAATTTTTTCTTCTGAATTCGCAACAATACCCACAATCGTATTTGCAAGATTGTTCATATTCACCACTTTCAGATGATTCTCGTCCAGATATTTCCCAAAGGAAGATTTGATTCTGTCTGCGTACCTCCAATAGCTTGTTTCTCTGTCTTCGACCGCCAAATGGTACACGTCATATTTCTGAATGACCTCTTTGTATAACGCATCTGTTTCAACATCTCCTTGCAATTTGTCTCCTGTTGCACCGGACAGACTTGCTGCCAAGAGATAAGGATTTAGTGGTTCATCACCAAGAGTAATAATAATTCCCTTATTCCCTCGATTCCAACAATCCAGTTTGCAATGATTCAGCCCAAAGTACCATGCAGCCGTGTATGATTCGTATGAATTTCCGCCACCGCCACCCTCAAAGTAAATCTTATCAAGCTGTTCTGCGATACGAATATCAGATTCAAACTGCGAAGCCTGAATTGGCGCACTATCATAGGCAAGATCGCCAATCCCCATGATAAGGAACTCAACATCCTTAACTTTTCCATAAAGTTCTGTCATAATCACATTCAGTTCTTTTGCAACCTTTACAGAAGCTCCTCCCATACTTCCAGTAACATCAAGAGCAAGAATAACCGGTCTCGTGTTCGGATGTTCTTCTGAATCGCAACACTCTCGAATTACATTCTTCGGATCGAGTTCTGGCGCAATTCTCCTCTGCTTAAACATTTCCTGTGCTCTGTAATTTCCTGCAATAGATCCAGTTGAGTCTACTGTTCTTCCTACATTTGCTGAATATGTTGCGAATGTATCTCTTGTCCATCTTCCACTACCCATAATTACTCTTCCTCGCTTTCTTCTGCTTCTTCATCATCAAAGTCAAATATCCCATCAAAGATACTTCCCATATTTCCTCCCATCATCATGAAAGGGAGCATGGCACTTATTCCATTGGCAGAATCTCCGGAATTTCCTTTCATCATTTCAGACATCATCATGTACTGCATGATTTTATTGGAACCTTTCTTTCCTTTAATAAGGTCACTCCCAAACATTGACACAATCTTTCCATAGAAGTATGTATTACCCATAAACACATGACGCTCTGGAAGGATAGTTTCAACTGTGGAATCTTCATAATTGATAACAGTCAATTTATTCTTTTCTGCTTCAATTACGCATTTCGGTTTCCCTCCCACCAGAAGGATATCTCCGGGTTCAGCTTTATTTGTCGGAATCACAAAGAAGAATTCTTCTCCAATGTTGAAAACAAAACTGTCGCAATTTGTCAGTCTGCCCGTTTTCATGTTATAGCTTTTATAGCCATTACTGGTTTTAACTGCGATTCCGCCGTTCATTGACAATCTGCACATTCCTGGTGCTACTTTTCCAAACATTCCATTTAACATATTATTCATAGATTTATTCCTCCCAAATTTCTTTTCTCAAATCCACCACACGATACTTTGCATGGAACTCCTGTTTTGTCGCCCATATTCCATTCTTCGGATTAGAGCACAGGAAACTCCGACAAATTTTCGGGCGCAAACTGTAGATTGTGCATATCTTATTTTCCTCGTCCCGAAACGGGCAAACCATATCAAGCATCGGCTCTGTGGTCGGGAAGATATGCTGTTTCGGCTTAATATGATGCTTTTTCACGTACCGCTTAATTTCCTTTAATTCCTTTGATGATAAGGGAAGGTATCGGGAGCAGCATGAGCCGCAAGAGGAACACTTCCCGTCCTTTGTGAAATCATAAACCCCATGCTCCATATCCTTTATCATCTGCTCGATTGTGCCGATCATTCCTTCGTCCTTTCCATCTTCGGCAACTGTTCATCGGTCATTCAAAATCCCTTACCTTAACTTTGACAATCACTCTTCTTCTCATGCGGTCAAGCATATCCACCGCAGGCTTGCATACTAGTCCTTCCATATCTGCGGCTCCGATAGTAGACTTCGGTTTCTGCTTCACGAAATCAACCGCCTCTTGTAAGGTTCCAGTCAGCACAATCGGGACGGCATCAATCCCAAATGTTTTTGCGATATCTTCAAGAGCATCACGTTTCATCCATAAATTTTGTTCTGGAAGATATACGTCAAACAGGATAAACGAAACATCTGAACGGTAGTTTCCTCCGCCTTTTTGGATTTTTGCTCCGTATCCTTCGCCAAAAAGGACTACTGGCATTTCACCAAACTTCTGCTCAAACAATTCCTCATTGGTTTCGCCGCCGAACATTTCAATCAGTTTGTTCATCAGGTGCGCCGGTATCTGCGCTCTTTCCGTTCTGCCCTGATAAGAAACCTTGTGCCCGTCCCAGACAATACCTATATTGGTTCCATCCACTTTCTCTGTACAAATCCACTGATTATCCTTCAGAAATTCTACTGTTTCATTGCGGAACTTTCCTTCAATCAGTTTCTTTGAACCTTCTATATCTCTTTCAAAAATAGTTTCGATTTTTGTATATTCATTCATGTTCTAATAACCTCCTTTTTAACTCTTCAACCTCTGCCTGCAATTCCTCAATTTTCTTTGCTCCGGCTTCACAATACACATGAATAGCATTGCAAATCTTATCTCCATCGTCCTGAGGAGGAATTGTAATAGGAAACTGATTGCAAAGCCAACGGAGAGATTTTGCTTCCGGTATTTCGCTCATAACATCACCTCACACATATAAAGTCGGTGGAACCGGAATCTCCTGCCCTATCGGTTTCCACAAATGCAGACAGTTCGGCATAAGGTTCACGTAGTTGCTTTTCGCCGGATGAAGCTGCATGACCACTTCATCCTCATTCCAGAACATATCTTTGATTGCACACATTTCATCCCAGTCTGGTAGCCTGTTGGACGGGCAGACAGAAACATGTTCCCATCCTCCGCCCCAGCTTGCTATGAACGTGCATTTCCGCAATCCGGTCATGTGAAGAATACCCGCAACGCCGTCAATGCTTGTCTGCTTAATTTCCAGTTTTGGATTTTCTTTGATTTCTGCTATGGTTTTCATGCACTTTGCTCCTTTCAATATATGTAGAAATAGCACAACCACGTAATTACCACTTGCAATAAATGAATTGACTGGTCTTGAATAAGATTAATCTTCTTTTTATTAGCCTTTAAATCGTCTACAATAAAATGAATTATGATGTTTCCAATATAAAGAGCAGGATACCAAATTCCGCCTAATAATATTGAATACAAACCAGGAATGAGCATAATCATAAAAGTCCAGCTAAAACTATGCATGAACAATGCCATTAGATAGTCCTTCTGATATAATTTTTGTGGAGCATTTTTCTCCCACCACGATTTCTGTTTTGCAGAGGCAAGCCATCCTTGTAAATAGTAATCATCTATGATGTGACAGAAAATCATTGACAATAAAATAAATATTTTCATTCACTTTCTCCTTTCAATCCCGGCAGAACCATATCTAAAGCACGTTCACTTATTGGCTACTCCCCATCTCGAATCGTTATGAAATGGTTTACTCCAAACTTTCAGCCGCCGGGGATGTTAAATCAAAAGATTTGCAATTGATATAACCAACATAATCGTTGAGCATATAAGCATGTGATTTGATTTATCTCTGTCCTTAGCATTTAAAATCGTAAATACTATCCATGCAATGAATGCCACCACCCATGCCATCCACAAGAATAATTTCAAATAAACCATATCTTTACTCCATATTTTCCATCTTCATAAACGCTGGAATATCCTGTTTCTTCTCCGTTTTCACCGTCTCTTTCTCTTTCGCTCCTGCGGTCACATCAGCTACGGCTTTCGGGGCTGGCTTTTCTTCGATTGCAGGAGGTTCAGATACAACAAATTCCGTTTTATTTGCATTGGCTTCAATGTCATGCCGAACCTGTGCTTCTACATCAATCGCATCATAATCGTCAATAGTCTCTGCCTCTTCCTTTGTGTAAAGCCCAAGAGTAAGTTCCGGGCAATTCAGACTAGAGAAGAAACTTGCTGCTCTATATCTCAGCATTAAAGCGGGCATCGTCTTCCATTTACTTCCGTTTTTGGTAAGCCACCCCTCATCTTTTGCCATCTGCATGTCAACTGTCATTCCTTCAACCCTGCGTCCATTTTTTGTTGTCCACGCAAGGCAAGAATAAGGTTTCCCATCTTTATCCTTTGTTTCCTCGTACTGTAATTCCATATCGAATTTCCCACTGCCGTTAATTGCAGCGATCAAGAACTTTGAACTCCATGACGGTCTTCCCTGAATAACGTATAAGTTTTGCATTACCATCAGAGGGCTTACCTTTAATCTGTTTGCCTGCTCAATCGCTACAAGGCAGTTTGATACATTCCCCTGATACTCTCTCGGTACAATTGTAGAAGAACTCAATGCCTTTGCCATCTGATTTGCCATAATGAAATTATCAGATGTTCCGAAAATTCCAAGGCTGAAATCCGTCACCTTGTTTCTGCTTACCTGTGCATTTTCCTGTGTTGCTACCTGTGTGTTTTTGTTCTCTGCCATTTACTTTTCCTCGCTTTCTTTTCTAATCGCTTTCCTAAATGCTCCCATTTCAAGCCATTTCAGCACCGTACTAAGCTGTGTATGCTTGATAACCTCGATATGCTTCGTATGGTGATACCACATCACCCATTCCTGCTGTAATAGTTCATTCAAATCAGTAATCGGTTCACCATCAACGAATTTCCTGTGTGCTTTCAGATATTCCTTGTGCTTTATATGATCTATACAGTCCATGCACTCTTCGCTCCATTTTGGATAATGCCTACCGTTATGCTCTACCGCTAAAGCACAGTATATACATGGGTTTTGTTTCATACGCTTGCTACCTCATTTCCGCTATTTCCATTTTCTTTTCCATATAAACTCAAATGCGATTCTATGATTTCTTTATAGTGATTTATTTTTTCTTTATACTTGTTTATGTGTCTATCTTTCAGTTCCGCATATCCGAGACATCCTTCAGAAATATATTTCATTTTCTCTGATTCTGCTTTTGTGAGCCTATCTTCGTTAATTTGCTTCAGAAGAACAAATGGCGTAAGGCTTGTACATGAATAATGATTCACAGCAGAAACAAGTGCTGATGCATGAAGCGTAAACAAAGAATTCATTCGTTCTTCACCACGTTCAGACACCTCTACTATTAGTTCTTTATTTGCATAATCAAAATTATTGACTGTCCATAAACCGAATTTGTCAATTATTCTGGATTCTGAATTTCCAAAACAATTAAAAGTGTCAATCTCAAACTTTCCTTCATAATTTGGAAATTCATTGAATAATTCCGCTATCTCACTTACGCTTATTTCGTGATTTATTGGCTCTTTTTGTTCCAATGATTTACAAGAAAATTCTATATATTTCTGTATAAACTCATTGTCATCCATCAATTTTGATAGGCGTTCTGTTCTATCAGCAAGGCAACTTTCAGCTTCTGCAATCTTGTTACTATAAATTTTTAATTTGTCGTTTAGTTTGCTGAGCCTTTTACTTTGTATTTGTGTGGATTCTTGAAGCTCATAACTTCTTAAATATTTCTTCCACCTTGGCATGGAAAGTTCCATTTTGGATTCATCAGCATGATTGTCTTTCTTGTTTAAATACGGGCTGTATTTATCAATCAAATAAAGTTCTACAAAACTCATCTGTGTAGAATTTTCAAATTCCAAATAATAAACAGAGCTTTCCATTAATAAGTTTGCGTATTTTCTGTCAATGTTGTCGCTCTTGTCAAAGTCATGTGTTTGGATTCTGCTTTCGAGGTTTTTTGTCTTTCCAACATATAACCACGGATGTTCTGGGTGAACATATCTATATACATAATAATTACTCATCCTTCATGCGCTCCATAAAATCTTTAATCTTTTGTGTAGGCTTCCAATCGTCTGATTCCATGTCCCGCAGTTCGTCCAGGGAAAAAGAAATGGTCTGATTCTTTGATAACTGTTCATAGCTTCGATCAAGGTTCGCCATGTACTCGTCTATACATTCCACTTTCAAATCGCCCTCTGTCACTTCCAAAAATACCATTTGTCTACCCGTTTCCGGTAATCTCCACGAATTTAAAGACTCCGCATTATCCGCAAAAATAGGAAGCGATAACCCATTGATTTTCTGGAATCCGCACACAAGGTCAATCCTACAAAGTAGCTGATCTGAATAATTCAGATTTTTGTATTCAATACCGTTTTTCATCAGCTTGCAGGTTTCAACAATTTCTCCGCTTTGCGTTTCGTCTGTAAATACAAACTGGAAATGGGTAAAGTTCGGATTAACAAGTTCTGCGATTCTGGCGTTCTTCTGAATACTGAAATTCCGAAGAATATCTCTCTTTTTTAAAATATCCGCTTCTTTCTGCGAACTCTCCCGGAACGCCTGATATAGCTTTTCAACTTCTTCCTCATGCGCCTGTTTTTTCCGCTTAATGTTGTTGATTTCAGCATCAATCTTGGCACACTCACGGATAAAGCCGTTCCGCTTGTCTGTAATCTCTCTACGCTGTTCAGAGCCGTTGTTCATCTCATGAAGCGCAGCTTCTGCCTGTGCAATCTCTTCGGTAATCTTCTGATATTCCGCATTGTCGGACAGGTCAACCGACTCCGGAAGTTTGGAAAGTTCCGTCTGCTTCTGCTGAATTTCCATAGCAAGCGATGTGATTTTCTGCTTTAATTCAGTGATTTTACGTTCCGATTCTTCCTTCGCTTTCTTCGCTTCTTTGAGGTCTGTGGCGGCTTTATTACCGGACTCGGTGATTTCGGTCAGTTTTTTATCCTTTGCTTCATAAAATGACGTCTTAACGTTCTCTTCATCTGCAATCCTTTTCGCTTTTTTCTGCTCAAAATCTGAACGGATTTTCTCCGCCTGTCCAACGGGTAAATACTGTCCACAAGTCGGGCAAATCAAAGAACTTTCGTCAAACTGTTCAGCCTTAATTCTTTCAATATTTTCTTCCGGGTACTCGCGCTCCGAATAGGTTTTCCAATCTTCCTGCGCTTTCTTAACCTCTGCCGTATGCCGCTCAACGCCCATCTTGGCGTGTTTCAAGTCCATTTCAGCCATTCTCAAATCATTCTCGGATGATTTCTTTTCCTGTTCCAGAGAGAAAATCTCGCCATCAAGTTCTTTCCTCTGCTGAACAAGTCCTTCGTTCGCCTTTCGCATAATCTCAGACTGCTCAAACTTCAGATCCAGAATATCCTTTGATTTCTGGTCGTATGCAAGCATCACATCATCCAGAGACTTCTCCTGTTCATCCAGAATGGCAATCTGATTTTCATAGCTTACCTTCTTTTCTGTAAGACGTGTCACATCATCTTCGCCGGAATCAACCGCTTTGCCTTTCTCATACTTCCATTCTGTCTCTGCCTTTGTGGTCGCTTTCTTCTGGTCGGTCAACTGCTTATTAAGTGTTTTCTGCACCTGTTCAATCGGATGCCCTTTCGTGATTTCCTCAATCTCTGCGAACTCTGCGCCCAGAGACTTTATGTACTCGTTTAGGTCAAATCCAGCCATCTTCTCCAAAAACGCCCGCATATCCGTTGTAGATTTCAGAGACAGGAAAGCGTTCGGATTACAGCAAGCAAGCAGCGTTTCCGGCGGGCAGATATTCTCGGTGATAAACTCGTCCAGTTTTTTCTGATTGAAGCTGATGCCGTCCACCGTGTAAGAGTTCACGTTACTTCCTGGAACATACTGCATCACGCCGTCCACACGCTCTCGTTTCTGCTTTGTGATTTTCTTAATCTCCGTCTCTTTCCCGTCAATGTCAAGAACCAAAGTTCTCTCTACGTCCACGCCCTCAACTTCCTGTCCGTCTACAATCGGGCGAACATTGTCAGCCTGTGTGCCGTCTGCGTTCTTCCCGGTCAGGACTTCCATAACGGCATTCATCACTGTGGACTTGCCGGAACCGTTCTTTCCGGATACTCTGGTTTTCTGTCCGAAATCTGCATGAAACTCACGTTCTCCGTTGAAACAGCGGTAGTTCTGTAAATCTA